>JAABVA010005066.1_pt1 | contig 12045 bp, 10 predicted proteins | sample 5560331 | NCBI WGS metagenome assembly JAABVA01 (sample SAMN12812661, study PRJNA571458) | rock metagenome | isolation source: Antarctica rocks | place: Antarctica: Victoria Land, Mt New Zealand sud | collected 2016-01-07
CAAAGGCCGGGCCGCGGCCGGCGGCCAGCGCGCATCCGACTCCGGCAAGCGCGTCACCCGCTGCCACACCGTCTCCGGGCACGAAGCCGTCTCCGGCGGCCTCGCCGTCTCCGGCGGCCTCGCCGTCGCCGGGTGCCTCGCCGTCGCCTGGTGCCAGCCCCTCGCCTGGGGCGGCACCGTCGCCCGGGCCGGCGGCCTCCCCGCCATCCCCGGCACCGCTTCCACCCGCGGTCGGCGAGACGCTGCAGGTCGAGCTCCAGCCGTCCGAGGCGGCGGCGAAGCCCGCGATCACCTGGCAGCGGTGCACGAAGGACGCCTGCCGCACGATCGCCGGGGAGCACTCGCTGGCGCATCGCCTCACTGCAGACGACGCGACGACTCAGATCGGCGTGCTCATTACCTGGCGAGATGGCCGGCACCTGGAGGCAACAACGAAGGCGATGGTGACGGCCGCCGGGATGTCGCCGGCTGCCATCACCATCGCCAGGCCCGCCGTCATGAACGGCGCACTCTCACTCGTCGTCGTGGTGCTGCCCGGCCGCCCGTAGCACGAGCGGCCGGGGCACCGCCTCAGCCGCCGGCGCTCTCGTCGGTGCGCTCGGTGATGGGAGCACCGTTCTTCGCCGACTGGCTGGTCACCTGCGAGATGAGGCCCTGGGCGTCGTCGATGCCGCTGGTGTTGCCGGTCTTGATCTTGTCGGCGATGGTGCTGAAGCCGTCACTGAGCTTGCGCAGCGGTGCTGCCAGGACCTTGCACAGCGCGGGGCTGGCCTTGACGTCCTCTGCCGCCAGCCGGATCTCGCGCTTCGCGAACAGCGCGGTTGCACCCGCCTTGACGAAGGCCTTGATGCGGCCCTGCGCACCCTTCTGGAACTGGCCCGCCTTGTACGGCTTGTAGATGTAGCGGTGGAACGTGCCGATGGCCAGACCCGTGTGCAGAGCGAACTTGGTCTTCGCGAGCGTCTTGGTGTTGGACGTCGGGCAGCCATTGGCGTCGGTCGGAACGCCCGAGGCGTCGCTGCTCGCCGAGCTCGACGAGCCTGCTGAGGCGGACGAGCTCGAGGACGAGCCTGCCGCAGTTGAGGTGGAGCTGCTCTTGCCGCACCCGCTGACGAGCAGGCAGCTCGTCAGCAACAGCGCGATCAGGGTGGTAATACGCCGCATCGTGGCGCCTCTCTTGCTAGGGCTGGGTCGTTTACGATGTACGCCATCGGCCACTACTTAAACCTGTGAGCCTAAGGTTGTGTCTGATTTAGCCGAACTTCGGGTCGAAGGTCGCCAGGGGCAGCGCACTCTAACCGGTCAGAGCGTGCTGCCTGACGGACGAGCCAGTCGAGATCGCCACGCCGGTGGTTGTGCCGGCGGTCGCGGCGCCCCCGTTGATGCAAGTGCCCGCGCGGGCTGAGACACTGACGCCACCCGTTCCGCCCACGCCGGAGGCAAGCCGCTCATGTCACCTGTCGAACTGTCCCACCCCGGCGGTAGCCTCGAGTTGCCCCTCACCACGGCCACCGAAGCGCCGTCCGGTCTCGGGGTCGGCAAGCTGCTCTCCGAGACGGGCTTCGTCACGCTCGACCCCGGGTTCGTCAATACGGCGTCGTGCGTCTCGGCCATCACGTTCATCGACGGCGACGCCGGCATCCTGCGCTACCGCGGCTACCCGATCGACGAGCTGGCTGCTGGTGCGTCGTTCCTCGAGGTGTCCTACCTGCTGATCTACGGCGAGCTGCCCACCCCGGCCCAGCTCGAGGACTTCACCGGGCGAGTACGCGAGCACACGATGCTGCACGAGGACCTCAAGGAGTTCTTCGCCGGCTTCCCCCGCGACGCCCATCCCATGGCCGTGCTCAGCTCGGCCGTGAGCGCGCTGTCGACCTTCTACCAGGACAGCCTCGACCCGTTCGACCCCGAGCACGTCGAGATCTCCACCGCGCGGCTGATGGCCAAGCTGCCGACGATTGCCGCGTACGCCTTCAAGAAGTCGATCGGCCAGCCCTTCCTCTACCCGGACAACCGCCTCGACTACGCCGCCAACTTCCTGCGGATGACCTTCGGCGTGCCGGCTCAGGACTACGAGGTCGACCCCGCGGTCGCCAAGGTGCTCGACATGCTGTTCGTGCTGCACGCCGACCACGAGCAGAACTGCTCCACCTCTACCGTGCGGCTGGTCGGCTCCAGCCACGCCAACCTGTTCGCGTCGGTCTCGGCGGGCGTCAACGCGCTGTTCGGCCCGCTGCACGGCGGCGCCAACCAGGCGGTGCTGGAGATGCTGCAGAGCATTCAGGACGAGGGCGGCGACGTCGACAGCTTCGTGCGCCGGGTCAAGGACAAGGAGCCCGGGGTCAAGCTCATGGGCTTCGGCCACCGGGTCTACAAGAACTACGACCCGCGTGCGGCGATCGTCAAGCAGGCCACCCGCGACGTGCTGCAGGAGCTCGGCAGCTCCGACCCGTTGCTCGACATCGCGATGAAGCTGGAGGAGACGGCGCTCGCCGACGACTACTTCGTCGAGCGCAAGCTCTACCCCAACGTCGACTTCTACACCGGCGTGATCTATAAGGCGATGGGCTTCCCGCCCCGGATGTTCACCGTGCTGTTCGCGCTCGGACGGCTGCCCGGCTGGATCGCCCAGTGGCGCGAGATGATCGAGGATCCCAGCACCAAGATCGGGCGCCCCCGGCAGGTCTACACCGGGGAGAAGGAGCGCAGCTTCCTTTCGGCCGACCAGCGCTGAGGCCTTGGCTGCACCGGCTGAAACCTCGGGAGGCCGGGATCCCGCCGAAACCGGCCCCCCGAGGCACTACCTACAACGGGTCGGTGCGGCAGAAGTGTCATCACTCGAACGGGTGGTTGCCAGGATCACACTGAGTGACGTAAAGGCGAGCTCCCGGATCAGTGTCGGAAGAACCGGAGGAGCAGGTAGATGAGCGGCAGCACCATCAGCACGGGCATGGCCACCGACGCCTGGGCGCGAGCCGGGCAGCCGGCCCGGGCCGAGGACCTCGTTGACGTCGATGCCCTGCTGGCGTCCTACCACGACCGCCGCCCAGACCCGGCCGAGCCCGGCCAGCGGGTGTCGTTCGGGACCTCCGGGCACCGGGGCTCGGCCCTCGACGCCGCCTTCAACGACGACCACATCGCCGCGACCAGCCAGGCCATCAGCGAGTACCGCGCCGCGCAGGGCATCGAGGGGCCGCTGTTCCTGGGCCGCGACACTCACGCCCTGTCAGCGCCGGCGACCGACACTGCCCTCGAGGTCCTCGCCGCCAACGGCGTGACGGTGCTGATCGACAGCCGCGACGGCTACACCCCGACCCCGGCGGTGAGCAGGGCCATCCTGCAGTACAACGGTGCGCGTGCCGGCGGGCAGCGGCTGGCTGATGGTGTCGTCGTCACCCCGTCGCACAACCCGCCTCGCGACGGCGGGTTCAAGTACAACCCGCCCAGTGGCGGCCCGGCCGGGTCGCAGGCTACCGGCGCCATCCAGGACCGGGCCAACGAGCTGCTCGAAGCCGGGCTGGCGGGGGTGCGGCGCATCCCGTTGGAGCGCGCCAGGGCAGCGGAGACGACGGCGACCTACGACTTCCTCGATGCGTACGTGAGCGCGCTCGCCGGGGTGGTCGACCTGCCTGCGATCCGGGCGGCAGGCGTGCGCATCGGCGCCGACCCGCTCGGCGGGGCCAGCGTGGCGTACTGGGCCGAGATCGGGGAGCGCTACGGCCTGGACCTCACCGTCGTCAACGACCGGGTCGACCCGACCTTCTCGTTCATGACGCTCGACACCGACGGCAAGATCCGGATGGACTGCTCTTCCCCGAACGCGATGGCCTCCCTGATCGCGCGCCGGTCCAACTTCGACGTCGCCACCGGCAACGACACCGACGCCGACCGGCACGGCATCGTGACGCCGGACGGCGGGCTGCTCGACCCCAACGCCTACCTCGCCGTCGCGATCGAGCACCTGATCCGCACCCGGGGCAGCTGGCCCGCCGATGCGGCGGTGGGCAAGACGCTGGTCAGCTCCAGCCTCATCGACCGGGTCGTCGCCGACGCCGGCCGGCGCCTGCTCGAGGTGCCGGTCGGGTTCAAGTGGTTCGTCGACGGCCTGCTGAGCGGCACCATCTGCTTCGGCGGGGAGGAGAGCGCGGGCGCGTCGTTCCTGCAGCAGGACGGCTCGGTATGGAGTACCGACAAGGACGGGCTGATCATGTGCCTGCTTGCAGCCGAGATCCAGGCCGTCACCGGGCGCAGCGCCTCGGAGCACTACCGCGCGCTCACCGCCCGGCTGGGCGAGTCGTCCTACGCCCGCGTCGATGCGCCCGCTAACCGTGAGCAGAAGGCGCGGCTGGCCAAGCTGTCGGCCGACCAGCTCACGGCAGACACCCTGGCAGGTGAGCCGATCATCGCCGCGCTGACCGAGGCGCCGGGTAACGGGCAGCCGATCGGCGGCCTGAAGGTGACGACGGCGTCCGGCTGGTTCGCCGCACGACCTTCCGGCACCGAGGACGTGTACAAGCTGTACGCCGAGTCCTTCCAAGGCGAGGAGCACCTGCACCGGATCCAGGACGACGCGCGCGCGGTGGTCGACGAGGTCCTCGCCGGCTGATCCGCTGGGGTAGCAGGCGCGGGCAGGTGCTTGCGCCGGTGGATCGCGGAAGCTCGGTCTCTTCGGTCGATGTTGCCGAATGCGTGCGATGTGACCGCGTCCACTGCTTGCGCTTGTTAGCATATAGGTTGTGCCGGGTAGCACTTAGGTGTCCGACCAAGCCCGATCAATTGCCACACATCGCCCGCCCGCTTGCCGGCTGGGCCACCGAAATTCCAGGAGATCCGATGAGCACCGACAAGTCCAGTGAGGCCCGCGACGGCCTGCTGAGTTCGCTGAAGGGCAAGGCCAAGGAGGTCGCTGGAGCTGTCAGCGGCAACGACTCGCTGGTCGCCGAGGGGCAGCTCGAGCAGACGAAGGCCAGCGCGCAGCGCGAGGCCAACACCCAGCAGGCCATTGCCGACGCCGAGCGCACCGAGGCACAGCAGGTCCTGGCTGCGGAGCAGCGGGCCGCTGCGCAGGAGCGGCAGCAGGTTGCCGCCCAGACCGCCGCCACCGAGACGCAGGTCGAGCAGCAGGCTCAGCAGCAGGCCCGCATTGCCGAGGCCGCGGCCGAGCGCGAGCAGCAGGTCAACCAGACGCTCGCGCAGCAGGAGGCCGACGCTCGCGTCCGCCAGGCGACAGCCGAGTCGGCAGCGCAGCTGCGCGATGCCCGGCAGTCCGAGCAGCAGGCCGCGGCCAGCCACGACTCCGCTGAAGCAAGCGCCGACGCGGCCGAGCGCGCCGCCGAGCGCGCCCACGCCGAGGCTCGCCAGCTCGACGCCGACGCCGGCCTGTCCTGACGCCGACCGCCGCATTCCGATCACGACAAGAGAGAAGCATGAGATGAACCTGACCACCGTTCCCCGCAACATCGCGAAGCTTGAGTACTCGGCCGTTCGCCTGCCGCTGACCGTCCTCGAGAGCCGCGTCTTCGCTCGCTACCTGCCCGACGAATCCCCGGTCCGCCTGGGTCTGGAGCGCTTCCTCGGCTCGCTCGACGGCGCTGCGGGCCGCCTGCTGGGCGACGAGGCCATCACCCGCCGTGGCGAGGCCCTGTCGCGCCGGACCGAGATCATCCAGAAGGCGACCCAGCTGGAGGCCAAGGCCGAGGCTCGGCGCAGCGAGGCTGACGACAAGCTGCGAGCAGAGCAGGAGCGGGCCGAGCGCACCCGTGAGCAGGCACAGCGCCAGCAGCGCGACGAGGTCGCCGGCGCGCGCCAGAAGGAGCAGGACGACAAGCAGCAGGCCCGCCGCAAGGCCGAGGCTCAGGCCAAGGCTGACAGGGAGCAGGCCGAGCGCGAGGCCGCGAACCGGATTGCGGCTGCGGAGAAGTCCAAGAAGGCCGAGCAGGACCGCATCGCCGCGCGAGAGAAGCAGGCCACTGCCCCTGCCAAGGGGCAGCTCGCCGACGCGAACAGCAAGACTGGCAACGCGCAGCAGAAGCGCCAGGAGGCCACGCGCCTCGCGCAGCTGGCTGACGCCGAGCGTCGGGAGCGCCAGAACAGCTGATCCTTCAGCTGTCACGCAACACCACAGCAGCCCCGGTACCGCCACTAGCGGACCGGGGCTGCCGCGTTTCCGCTGTCCGTTAGCCCTTCCAGCACCACCGTCGGCACTGGGCACGCGGGCGCTGCACAAACGAGCGTCATTCCGCCGATGGGACCCTGTCAGCGGCCACTTTGCGTGTTGCTGCGCCGAGGCCGGCACACGAACGAGCCTTTCAGGGCACCCAAAGCGCGGAAGGTGCCAGGTATGTGTGCGCCGCCGGATGATGTCGCCGGTGAAGGCGCACGAGGCCGTACGCGGTCAGCCCGTCGCCGACACGTCCGCCAGCGTTACCGATGCCGTGCGTGTCGTTTCACCGCGCCGGTAGGTCACCTGCACCTTCTCGCCCGGCTGGTGGGTGCGCACGGTGGCGATCAGCGCCTCGGTCGTGGAGACGGGAGTGCCGTTGATGGCGGTGACGACGTCGCCCGCCTGCAGTCCGGCCTTCGCCGCCGGGCCGCCAGCCGCCACCTGGCGCAGCTGGGCCTGGCTCGAGCCGTCGGAAGCGTTCGCGTTCGTGACAGACACCCCGAGGACGGCGTGCGTCGCATGACCAGTCCTGATCAGCTGGCTCGCGATGACGGTCGCCTGGTCGACCGGGATGGCGAAGCCCACCCCGATGCTTCCGGACTGGCTGCTGCCCGAGCCCGAGCCCAGCGAGGCGATGGCGGAGTTGATGCCGATCACCTGGCCGGCCATGTCGACCAGCGGACCGCCGGAGTTGCCGGGGTTGACGGCCGCATCGGTCTGGATGGCGTCGAGGACGGTGGTGTCACTCGAGCTGCCGGAACCCGAGCCGCCCGAGCCACCGCTGTCGCCCGTGGTGACGGGTCGGTTCAGGGCCGAGACGATGCCGGAGGTCACCGTGCCGGACAGTCCCAGCGGGCTGCCGATGGCGAGCACCGGGTTACCGACCTTGAGGGTTGACGAGCGGCCGAGCTTGGCGGCTCGCAGCCCGGTCTTGTCCACCTTGACGACAGCGAGGTCGGAGGTGGCGTCGGTGCCGACGATGCGGGCGGCGGCGGAGGTCCCGTCGTTGAACGTTGCCCGGACCGTTCCGCCGGGTGCTGCCGCGGCCACCACGTGGTTGTTCGTCAGCAGGTAGCCGTCGCTGCTGAGGATGACGCCCGAGCCGGTGTCGGACTGGCCGCCGCCGGAGACGTCGAGCACCACGACCGAGGGCAGCACGGCGGCGGCGACCGAGGCAGCGGACTGCCCGTTCGCGCTCGGGGTTGAGGGGGAGGCGGCCGCGCCCGAGGCGCCGAGCGTCACGTTCGTGCCTCCTCCGTGTGTGAGCTCGAAGCCGGCGATGACGCCGCCGGTGCCGCCGAGCAACGCACCGGTGGCGACGAGGGCGACGATGCGGCCCGAGCCGCGACGCGATCGCGGCGGGCGGCCTTCGGCCAGCGGCGGGTAGGGGTCCGTCGGCGGCACATCGCCGCCTCCCCGGGGGTGGGTCCGCGTGTACGGGTCGCCCCAGGCGGGGTCGGGCCACCCAGGTGCGTTCTGGCCTGCTGGGGTGGGCGTCGTCGTCGACACTGCCTTCTCCTTCGTCCGGTGCTCCGAGCATCGGCCGCTTGCCTGCTGGCGGGCTGGACGGATGCTGGGTGGACGCTGGGAACGTGCGCTCGGCATGACGGATGGCTCGCCGGGTCCGGTTGCGGCGGTGCGGGGAGTTGCTCGGTTGCCCGCCGCGTTCAGGCTGTGGCCACTCGTTGACGAACGGGTCAACAATGTCTCGGGTGGCACCTGCTGGCGGCGCGGGGTTCAGCAAGGCTGCCTCGTCAGCTGAGGGAGGCCCAGGACCGTGATTCCCCAACGTCGCGCTGCAGACCCGCTCCCGCTGGACCACGTTGAGGGTGCTCACGGCCGACGGCAGATCGCGCCGGGAGCGGTACACCTCCCCGGCTGGCTCGACCTCGCCCAGCAGCGCCGCCTCGTCGAGGCTTGCCGGGAATGGGCGAGCGGTCCGGTGCCGATGCAGGCGGCGCGGCTGCCGAGCGGTCACCAGATGTCGGTACGGACAGCGTGCCTCGGCTGGCATTGGCAGCCCTACCGCTACACCCGCACCGCCGAGAACGCGGGCGGTGGCAGGGTCGCCGCGTTGCCGGAGTGGCTGGCGGACCTCGGCCGCGCGGCGGTGGCTGACGCCTACGGCGACCCCGACGCGGCGGCGCACTACTCGCCCGACGCGGCTCTGATCAACTACTACGACGACGCCGCCAGGCTCGGGATGCACCAGGACAAGGACGAGCGCAGCGCCGCGCCGGTCGTGTCCCTCAGCGTCGGTGACACTTGCCGCTTCCGCTTCGGCAACATCAGCAAGCCGGGCAGCCCTTACACTGACGTGCAGCTCGCCTCCGGTGACCTGTTCGTCTTCGGAGGCTCGGCCCGGTTCGCCTACCACGGTGTGCCCCGGGTCTACCCCGGGACCGCCGACCCCGACAGCGGGCTCAGCGCCGGCCGGCTCAACCTCACCCTGCGCGTCACAGGCCTCTAGAGTCGCAGCTCGGCTGTTCCACCTCTTGAGGCACGGATGGCTCAGTCGTCGGAGCGGGCAGTGTGCATCGGGGGTACGTGATCAGCGCCGCTGACGGTAGCGCTCGCGTGCACAGGTGGGTCAGCCGATGGTCGCGTTGGCCTTCTGTTGCTCGGCGGGGCGGGTTCGGGGTGGGACGCCGGAACGATCGCGTCGGCGGCGGCGGCCTGTCGGGCAAGGTGCTGGGAGCCTTCGATGTCGATGGTGGGTGCCGGGCGAGCCGTCAGGCCGCCGCGGCGGGGAAGTAGTGGCCCTGCTCGAGATCGGCGACCAACCCGGGACCCGACGGCTCCCAGGAGAGCAGCTCGCGCGTGAGCGCGCTGGAGGCCGGTATATCCATAGCGAGGAAGCCGGCAAGGAACCCGAAGTGGGCTGCGGCCTGCTCGTTCGTGATCGAGGTGACCGGCAGGTCGAGCCCCCGCCCGATCGCCTCGGCCACGTCGCGGATGGCGACTCCCTGCTCGCCGACCGCGTGCAGCACGGACCCGGCCGCGCGATCAGCCGCGACGACCCTCGCGATGAAGCCGTTGTCGCCGTCCCCATGCACGGTCGGGGCGAAGCGGACGCTCATCGAGCGCACCCCGCGCTCGGCGAAAGCGAGCGCTGCCCGCTCGTTGAGGGCTCGGCCGCCTGCCCCGGGAAAGGGCTCGGCGATGTCGCGCTCGGTGGCGAGCGTGCCTGGCTTCAGGCCGGCGAGCCCGAGGCGATTGCCAGGGGCCGGTCGGTCCCAGCCAGCGCCTCGCCGTGCGCCTCGATCGCTGCCCGGTCCGAGTCGACGGCGCTCTGGAAGTCGCCGATAAAAGCGACGTCGTGGCGGAACGCGAGGTGCACGACGCCGTCGCTGTCGCGGGCAGCGGCGCACAGCACGTCACGTTCGCTGATGTCGCCGCGGCGGACCTCGGCGACGGCTTCGGCGGCCGCGTCGGAGCGGGCGAGCCCGAGGACCTCGTGATCGGCCGCGAGCAGCTCGGCCACGACGGCGGAGCCGATCCAGCCGGACGCGCCGGTGACGAATAAGCGCATGGGATACATCCGGTGATGGGTGCGACCCAGCGTAGCGAGGGCGCGGAGCGGTCGCGGGCGTGGGACGAGGTGAAGCAGGACAGCTCTCCGCCTCGAGTGAGTCGCCCGGCTCAGGCCATGCGTTTGCGCAAGGGCTGGTACACCGCCCGGAAGCGGTGGTCGAACGCGGCCGGAGCGGCGGCGGACTCCACCGTGATGTCGATCTCGGCGCCGTCGAGCCGGACGGTTGCCAGCTCATTGCCGAACGCCGGCCCGCGGGTCACCCTCCACGACAGCTCCGACGCCGTGGCACGCACCGTCCCGGCAAGCAACCGACCGATTGTGCGGCCGGCCGCGGTCGATGCAAACCGCTCGCCCACCTGCGCACTCGGCGGGAGCGGGTTGCGAAACGGTGAGCACACGGCCTGCAGGATCCGGCTGCTGATGTCGTCCCGGCCGGCGAACGCAGCCTCGGCGACATAGGCGAAGTGGACGTCGCCCGACAGGAACGTGATCGTCGCGGGCGGCCGACCGCGCTCGCCCGAGCCGACGGAGGCCAGCATGTCGCACATCCGGTCGAACGAGTCGCCGAAGGCCGGCCAGTGCTCCAGGTCGATCGCCTGCCGCAGCCGCTCCCCGAGCCGGGCACCGCGCCGGCCCCATCGGCCGCTGCACAGCGCCTCGTCCCAGGTCTCCAGCTCGTGCACGCCGGGCGGCAGCAGGAACGGGACGCTCGTCGCGATCAGCAGGTGGTTGACGTCGCCGGCGGCCTGCTCGCGGAACCACTCCCACTCGCGGTCGCCCACCATCAACCGCTGGTCGGCGTCGACCTTGCGGTTGCACCGCGAGTCGAGCACCACCAGTTTGGTGCCGGCGAGGTCGCGGGCGTAGCTCCAGCGGACGCCCGGGGCGCCGTCGGCGGCGGCGTCGGCTCGGGTGGCCATGTCGCGCAGCACGTCCTCGGCATCCCGGCCCTGCGCCGCGGCCTGCTGGACGTGCTGCCAGGTCTCGTCCTCGGCCAGCTCCGCCGGCGACAGGTTGCCCAGGTGCTGATAGACCCAGTAGGTCACGAGCCCGGAGACGATGCGCTCCTGCCACCAGGGCGTTTGCTGAATGGTGCGGCGCCAGGTCTGGGAGGTGTTCCAGTCGTCACGGATGTCGTGGTCGTCGAAGATCATCATGGTGGGCACCGTGGAGAACAACCAGCGGATCTCCTGGGGCGACCAGGCCTCCTGATACAGGTGCACATACTCGTCGATGTCGCAGACCTCGACCGGCCGCGGTGACCCGGGGCCGCGACGCGACTCGACGAATGCCTTGGTCTCGGGCGAGATGTTGTCATCGGCGTAGACTTGGTCGCCGACGAGCAGCAGCGCATCCGGGCGCAGGGCGGGACTGCCGCCCTTGACCCGCTCGCTGAGGGCGTGGAGCGCGTCGGTGCCTGCCTTCTCGTCGTCGAGCGGCGCCGCGACCCGGCAGGAGCCGAAGGCGAGCGAGAACAGCCGGTCCTGGGTGAGCGGGCGGATACAGCTCGGCGCGGCTCCCGGCAGCGGCCATACCGGCGTGCCGTCGAGTGCGACGGCGTACTCGACCGGCTCGGCCGCCAGGCCTTCGAGCACCACCAGTGCGTAGTGCCGGCCGGCGACGGCGAAGGTGCTCGCGCTGCGGCCGAGGATCTCGACGGTGGCGGGGGCGTCGGTCTGCAGCCAGATGGTGGCCGCGTGGGCGTTGAGGTAGCGCAGCATGGGGCCGAGGAGCAGTGCGGGCACGAGGGGATCTCCTTCGTCGGCGTGACCGGTGGGAGCCGGGCTGGCGTGGCCGTGGCGCGGCGGAGGGCTGTCAGTTCAGTCTGCCAGCGGCCGTGGGATGGGCGCCGCGGTCCAGGTCCGCGGAGTCCGGCCGCTGACCCTTGCTGAGGTCCGGTCCCCGGGCGGACGGATGCGCCTACGCTGCCTCACCATCACGAAAGGCGGCGACGCCCGCGCGCCCGGGGGACCGGAGTGCGATGGTGCGACGGGCCGCACAGCATTGCGAGCCGACCCGCCGCGGCCCGGGTCGGGCTGTTCCTCCGCGGGACCAACGGCAGCCGGACGGTCCACAGCAGGCTGCCGCCGCTCAAACGTTGCGGTTCGGGCTGTGGACAGTGCCCGCGGTTGGGGGCCAGACACCGGATGGTGAGCGCGTCCCGTCGTCATCCCGGAGGTCACATATGCCACCGTTCGAGTTCCCAGCCCTTGTGCGCGTTGCCGCCAGTCCCGGTGCCGCCGGCTCCGACATAGCCGTCGAGCCACAGTCCCTGCACGCTGCGGCACGCCAGTTGCGCCAGGCAGCAGAGGCGTTGCCTGCAGCAGCCCAGCGGCTACGGGTCGCC
>JAABVA010005070.1_pt1 | contig 12040 bp, 13 predicted proteins | sample 5560331 | NCBI WGS metagenome assembly JAABVA01 (sample SAMN12812661, study PRJNA571458) | rock metagenome | isolation source: Antarctica rocks | place: Antarctica: Victoria Land, Mt New Zealand sud | collected 2016-01-07
CCCGGTCTATTAAGGAGGAGTTAGCCTGTGTGCACCGTTCGCAGCGATGATCCACCGCCGTGTCCTGCCCGCAGCCACGCGTCGATCACGCGTGACCAGAGGCGGAACGCCCCACCCCGACAGCGGGCCCCGGTTATGCACACCATTGCTTCGTTCTCTCCGACAGACTGCTAGGGCCGTTTCGTAGCGCTGGGACGCGTGCGCGTGGTCACCGTGCGCCAGGGCGATGTGCCCGAGATTGAGCAGCGCTTCGGCGGCCTCCCCGGCCTGCCCCAGATCGTCCGCCTCCGTGAGGGCCTCCTCCAGAATCGCGGCCGCCCGCGCATAGGCGCTCTGCTCGAAGAGCATCCAGCCCAGGCCGTTGAGGGTGGACACCCGGCCGGCGCGATCCCCTGCCGCTTCGTACAGAGCCAGCGCCTCGTCGTAGAGCGCGATGGTGTCGGCCATGTCGCCCTGGTTCGTGGCCAGGGTGCCTGCTCCGATCAGCACGGAGGCGCGAAGCGCCGCCGCTGGCGGGTCAACGCGCGCGTCGTCGGCGGGCGCCGCCCGTCCCATTGGGCGGCCTGGAAGAAATCGGCAAAAGCTGGCGGGTCAACGCGCGCGTCGTCGGCGGGCGCCGCCGCGAGCGCGCGTCCCACCCAGCGCCGCCCTTCGGTTAAATGGCCCCGCGCGTACCAGAAACGCCACAGGCGCCCGACGAAGCGGAGGCCGCCGGTGGCGTCGCGCTCCAGGAGCCAGCCGAGGGCGGCTCGTAGGTTGCCGTGCTCACGCTCCAGCCGGTCGAACCACGCCCCGTGGCCGGGTCGCCCGAACGCCCGCGCCGCGTCCTCCGCCAGGGTGAGGAAGTAGCGCGCGTGAGCCTCCGCCGCCCGCTGCTCGTTTCCGTCCGTTGCCAGGATCTCCTGGGCGTACGCGCGGATCGTTTCCAGCATCCCCCAGCGCCGCTCGCCCCCTACCTTCTCCACTCGCCGCAGCAGGCTCTGGTCGAGCAGCGCCCCCACACCCTCCAGCACATCGAAGGACCCATCGTCCGTGGGGGAACACACAGCCTCGATGGCCTCCAGCGTCGCGCCCCCGACGAACACGGACAGGCGCGCGAAGAGCGCCTGCTCATCCGCGTCGAGCAGGGCGTAGCTCCACGCGAGAGTCGCGCGCAACGTCCGCTGCCGCTCCGGCAGGTCGCGCGCGGCGGACGTTGCGCGCTCCAGCACATCGGGCAGGCGGGCGAGCAGATCGTGCGGCGACAGGACACGCGCGCGCGCCGCGGCCAGTTCGATCGCCAGCGGCAGGCCGTCCAGCCGCCAGCAGATCTCCGCCACGACGGGCGCGGTGTCATGTGTGAGGGCGACATCGGGAGCAACCTCCTGAGCGCGCTTCATGAAGAGGAGCACCGCCTCGTAGCGGGCGAGGGCGTCTGGGGACGGGAATGGCGGCGCGGGGACGGATAAAGGTTCGACCTCGTGGAGGTGTTCCCCCCGCACGCGCAAGGGCGCCCGGCTCGTGGCCAGCGCTGTGACGGGCGCTGCCGTGGCCAGGAGGTCAGCGATCAGCGGAGCGGCGGCGGGTAGGTGCTCCAGGTTGTCGAGCACGAGCAACAGGTCCCGTCCGCGCAGGGCGTCCGCGAGGGCCGCGCCGATGGGCTGTCCCGGCGCCTCCGGCACGCCCAGCGCCCGCGCGATGGTGAGGAGGACGAGGGTGGGGTCGGCGACAGGGGCCAGCGAGACGAAGGCCACGCCGTTGGCGAAGGCGGCGCGGGCCTCCTCGGCGACCCGGATGGCCAGGCGTGTCTTGCCGACGCCGCCGGGTCCGACCAGCGTCAACAGGCGTGTTTCGGGGTCGCGTAGGCGCGCGTAGAGGGTCGCGACCTCGTGCTCGCGACCGACGAAGGCCGTAAGCGGCTCCAGCAGCATATCGAGGCCATCCCGTCCCAAAGGCGGCACATGGGTGGCAGGGGATGCACTGTGTCGTCCTCCTGGCGTGGCGCGCGCGCGATTTATCGCCCGACTGAATTCTGCGCGGTCCGCGGGCGAGAGGTGCAGCGCATCAGCGAGCAGGTCAAAGGTGTGCCGGCGCGGCGCACGTTTCACGCCGCGTTCCAGGTCGCTGACGGCGCGGGCGGAGAGACTGGCGCGCTCGGCCAGTTGCGCCTGGGTTAGGCCGGCGGCCACACGAAAGCGGCGCAACAAACGGCCGAATAACGTGATTGGGCTGGAAGGCACGATGTTTTCAGCCATGCGGGTTGGGCTCCATGCTGGCGGGACGCCCTCCCCATCACGGGAGCTAATGGGCGAGGAAGGACTAAGGGCTACAGCCATGATAGCAGGGATGGGCGGAGGGTCAATGGGTTTGCAATATTGGTGCGGCGGCTAAAGATGTGATTAAAGGTGTGAATTCGTCATGTTCAAGCGCGGTCGACACATAATATACTGATTCCATTGCACTGACGTGGCTGCCGCCACACTGGCCTTATGGACCGCTCCATAGAGCGTCAAGCACAACAAGAGGATCGTGCCATGCCTATCAGGACGCTTTTGCACCGCACGCCCATTTCCGCGTTCACCATCGCCATCGCCGTTATCGCCACCTTGCCACTCCCGGCACGCACCATAGCACAATCCGCGCCAATTGTTGTCGGTGCCGAGCGTGGTGCGACGTGCGTCGCAGGCGCCCCACAGTCGTTGCGGCCGGGCGGAATCGCCATGCTCGCCGGAGCCGCCATCCCCGCGTTCAGTGGGGACCGGGTGCCGGCCTTACAGGCCGGGCTCGGCGCTGTCAGCGGCATGGCCGTGGCCCCGTCGGGTGATCTCTACCTCAATGGACCCGGCGACATTGTGCGCCGTATCGACGCGCGGACAGGGCGCATCGCGACGATCTACAAGGGGCTGGGCTTGTTGATGGCGCAGGTCATCGGCTTCTCGGACGCCACGACTCTGTTCTATACTACCGGAACGGACATCGTCCGCCTGAATGTGACAACGGCCGCGACTGGTACGGTGCCTGGGACGGGTGGCCAAATCGACAACTTTAACCGCACCTCCGTGTCGATCGACAGCCACGGCGCGCTCTATCTAAGCATCGCTCAGAGCGCCATCCGACGTGTCGATTCCACCAGCGGCATCTCAACGACTGTCGCCGGGAACTTGTACGATCAAGGGTCGTCGGGCGATGGAGGTCCTGCGGCTGCTGCCACCCTGACATGGCCCCTGGCGACCGCCATCGCCGCCGACGGGACGCTATACATAGGGCAGATCGACGGGGCTATTCGTAAGGTCACCCCGGATGGGACGATCTCGACGTTGACGAAAGCGATCAGTGGTCAGATCGTCCGGCTCGTCGCCCGACCGAACGGCGACTTGTATGTGTGGGTGACGTCGCAGCACGCTGGCGGCGTTCCCCCCATCGACATCATTCACGCGGGGACGTCGACGCTAACGCCGATTCCTGTCCGGGCCCCTGCTCGAGACGTCGCCGTGGCGCCGGACGGGATGTTTTACGTCCTGTCCGAGTACAATTACGACCCCGGCATGGGTCCGGTGCAGCCGGCGATCATCAGCCGCGTCGATCCGCGCACCGGGCGTTCCGTACCGTATGCCGGCAACGCGCGGGCCGGGGTTGGCGTCCTCTACGCTAGCTCACTGGCTCCCGATGGGGCATGTGGCCTCTACATGCTCACCTATCCCGCCGCATATCATCTCGCGCCAGGTATGGCCCGGCCCGTTTCCTTCACCTTGCCTGGTCAACCCGCCCAGATCGCGACCGACGCGCGGGGTGACCTATACGAGGCGGACCCCTCCACGAATTCGGTCGTGCGCGTCGACCGGCGCGGTCATCTATTGGCGACAATCATCAGGAATCTATCCAATAGCCCCGACGGGTACGGCCCGTACAGCGGCGCCCATGGGGCGGCGGCCGGCCCCATGGGCGCCGCTGTGCGGGCAGATACGCCAGCAGCCATCCCCGACATCCGGCCACATGGCGGCGGGGGCGGGTACTCGAGTCCCAGCGGGGTCGCCGTGGACGCGCGCGGCGACGTCTTCGCGCTCACTAGCGCCTCCGCTACGGTGACCGCCCTTTTCATCAATGGGGTCAGGAAATCGTTCAGCACCGGAAATCACTCTTTCGACCCGACTGACATCGCAGCAGGCCCCGCTGGGTCCGTCTACCTGTCGGACAACAGCAACAACATGATTCGTCGCCTCGATACGCGCACTGGGACCTTGACGACCGTAGCCGGGACCGGCGTGGCTGGTTTCGGTGGCGACGGAGGGCTGGCGAGATGGGCCGAGATGAATGCGCCTGCAGGCATGGCCGTCGACGGCATGGGCAACCTCTTCATCGCCGACCAGGGCAACGATGTCGTGCGGCGCGTCGATGCGCGTACGGGACGTATCGTGACGGTCGCGGGCGTTTCGGGCCACAGCGGATTCAATGGTGTGTCGCGTGGCGCGCGCGGCAGCTATCTGCAAGGTCCGGACGCCGTCGCGATCGACAACAGCGGCCACCTCTACGTCGCCGACAGCGGTGGCACTGTACGTGTGGTCTACCTACCCTCAAACGAAGAGTAGGAGCCCATCGCGCGACCACACACACCGACACCGCGTATGCCATCCGACGGCAATCGTCGGCCCAAGTACTTTTGTCCCGCGACACTATCTGTAAACAGTTGGCGCAACGTCATAGCATCGCTTATCGCTCGGTGGCATAAGCCTTTTTATTCCAATATGGTTATTCAAACGAAGGGACGGCAACAGATGGCAGACAAGAAATGGGTCCGACCGCTTGCGTCTTTGCTTATAGCTGCGCTGACTATTTCGATCCTTCCCATTAAGGCCGTCAACCCCTCCCTTGTTACACGTCCCGATGCGTCGTTAGTCGCGCATGTGCATACGCATAGTGTCAATCGCTTACTAACGGACGATAGCTGCCCGCCTGGGTGGCGATGCGGCCAGCTCGGCGACCCCAACGTGACGGGAAGCCAGGAGGCCGCCGGCGCCACCTGGACCATCTCGGGTACGGGGGTGATGCCCGACAACGTGCGCTTCGTCTGGCAGTCGATCGGGACGCACGGCGGAGTGAGCGCGCGCGTCGTGAGCCAGCCCGCGCCTGGCGGCGACAACGTGGGGGCGGGCGTGATGATCCGCGACGGCACGCAGCCCGGCGCCGCCCTCTACAGCTTCTACGCCACGACAGCCCACCTGCTCGTGGTGCGCATCCGCGCGGCGCAGAGTCAGGGCGATGGCATCGTCGCCCGGATCGCCGGCGACCCGCCCGCCTACCTGCGCGTCGCGCGGTCGGGCGACACCTTCACCGCCTTCACCTCCCGCGACGGCCGCAATTGGCACGTCGTGCCCAACTCCGGCGTCACTATCCACATGGGCCGGCGTGTCGAGGCCGGTATCGCCGTCGCCCTCGGCCAGCCCGGAGCGGCCGTGATCAACAATGCGGCGGTAGCCGCAACTGGCGATGTTGCCTCTAGCGGCGGCGATAATACAGCGCCACAGAGTTCTGGCAATGTGGCACAAGTGATCCAAGCGTCTTGGGTCACTCCGAACGATAACTTCGCGGCAGTAGCTGGTACCAATCTCAATCTAGAAGCCTCTTTTCGGTCCGGGAAACCCAATAACTACAGGTTGCCTGGGATCGTGCGCTTCAACGTCAAGTGGTCATCCGGCGAGACACACGAGCTGTGTTCCGTCCCTCTGCGTGACGCTCGGATTGAGGACACAAGAGTTTCTCAGGGAGGCAAGATACGAGGGAACGTTGTTGGTTTATTTACTTGCAAGAACGCCCATATCCCTACCAACGTGCCTACTGGCGCTGTAAGGTTAACCTTCGACGCGCCTGGGATGAATATATCAGGCGGCGTGCTGAGCGGTACTATTGTTCCAAATAACCTATCGCTTTATACACCGGATATCAAGATTGTCGCCTACATAGCGCCCATTGAACATCTGGACTGCGTCAAGGACTTGTCATATCACAAGGACCTTGTCGCTGGTGCATTGCGTGAACATCACGGAGATAAACTTACGGCAGGTAATGCTATCGACGACGCATGTTGGGCCTTAGGTGATTCATCAAATGACCCACCGCCCCCTTTTTTAGCGAATGGCCAATGGGAAACCTTCAAGTCTAGTCAGGAATACCGCGGCTATATACATATTGCATCTATGAAGGTGACGTGCGACAGGGCAGGTGTGCATTCTCCCGTGAATGGACCATCTGGGGACAGCAGCTCGGGATGGACAAAGAAACAAATCGGGGTGGACAAGGCTAGTGTTCGGGTATACGACAAACCAGAGGATTACAAACCGTGACAGGGAAATAACTACGGTTTACCTCGCATGGTTGTCAACAGAAAACAGGTGATCGTCACGGACAAGCGAGCTCAACGCGTCGCAACTGACGATAGAAAACTCCAATATCGTTATCTAGGTTTCGACGCGCCTTTCATATACATGAATCTAATCGAGCGCATTGGATGTACGGATACAGGACCTGTTGTTAATGTCGTCGTCAAGCGCACGATCTTTCCGACCATGGCGCTATACATCAACAACCAACTCGTAGACATACAGAGGCAAAAGGTTGGGGCGCAAGGCGATCTAGCAAGATTTATCGTCGAGGGAGGACCGTGGTTCAATGGCGTAGGGGTTGGCCCGTTAGCATCGCCTGGTGCATCTCTATCATGGTCTTCCTTTTAAGATCCTAAAACGAACGTAGTGCGCGTACGTCAAGTTTGTGAACAGTTACGGCACCGTGACCCGCGCAAACCGTTCGCGCGACGCGTGGTTGGTGGGGCGGACCCGCGCCTGCAAGGAAAGCTTTTTCTATTCGCGGCTGTGTTCGTCGCGGCTGTGACCGCCATGGACTTGGCCGCGCCCCGGCACCCGGTCGTCCACCTGCCCCGGCCCTTCCGCGCGCCCAGGCGCGGCTCGTAAGCCATCGTTCCAGTCCTTGGCCCCGGACGGCGGCCGCTCCCGCACGATGGCCTCGGCGCGCGGGTATGCCTCCTTCACCTGCTGCCACAGCTTATTGCCGCCCGCGTCGTTGTCGAAGCCGCAATGGACCAGCGCGCCCCTCGCCAGTCCCTCCTCGATCTGCCGCTTCGGTAACTCGCCGTGGCCGTCGTTGGACAGGAACACGTACTCGCCGCGCTCGCCGGCCCGCTCGATCAGCGCCGCCCGGCTCAGGGCGTCGATGGGGCTCTCGACGACGTGATACTGCGGTGCCGCATAGCGATCGGGCGCGCCGACGGTCAGGCTGTAGGAGAAGTGGCCCTCGTCGCGTCTGGTGCCGTAGGCGAGCCCCTGAAACTCCGAGCCGGGCAGCGTCCCACGCAGGCTCGCGCCCACGGCCTGGCCCTCCGCGTCCGTGCGCAGGAACACGGCGTTAGTGCGGCCGTCCGCGTAGATCGTGCCCCGGTCGTGCAGTTCGTCGATCATTCCGCGCGGAATACCCCGCTGCTCGACGAGGTAGGCCCGGACCCCGGCCAGCGGCCCTCGTCGCGCGCTGGCTGCATGAACAGCGCGCGCGCCTCGCTCAACGATCTCCCAGCCCTGCCGCGCCGTAGTTGATGGCTGCGGCGATGGCCAGGTCCCCGCTCCCCTCGTGGTTGAGGTAGGCGACGGCCTACTTGAAGCTGTCGCCCGTGACGTGCATCACGATGGAGCCGCCGCCGCCCTTCTATTGGTCGTGGTTATAAAAGCGTTCGCCGTTGATGCTGATGTGCTCACTGTTCACACGCCACTTGTACGTGTCGTAGCAGTCCTGTACGCTGCCGAGCGTCTATATGGTGTCTCTGAGGTCGAGGTGTCGCGCCTGCGCCACCGGCGTGTGTTTAGCAAACACTTCCGGCAGTGGCATTAAGGAGAAGTCGTACTGATCGAGGGTCTTGAGCGTCGGGAGCTTGGCCGCGGCTAGCCGCCGCTTCTGCATGTTCTCGTCGCGCTGCGCCAACTCTTCGTCGAGCAGCGCGAGCAGGAACCCTTCGTAGATGAGGTTGCGCCGTGCAGCATACTGGGCCACCTTGGGGTAGCGGCCCAGCATGTTGAGCGACACTTGGATTTGCCGATGGAACCTCATGTGCCGTTGGCGTGCGCAAGCGTCCGTGTGCGTGGAATGAGGGCAGATGATCACCCGCGTGCATTGGCGGTCGCGCAGAGCGTCCATGCGCAGGCACCCCTGCGCGCTTACGTTCCTCGCGGCAGACGTCACAGTAGCGGAGGTTGGCCCCGTTCCCCGCGCACGACGGTCTCGCGCTCACCGCCGCCACCATCTCGCCGGACTTCGCAATCAGTATCAGATTTGATGGAACAGTCACTGCCTCCATAAGCAATCATAGGCGTACCACCTCAGGCCAGGAGCACGCGCTGGCGCAACAAGTCGAGCTTGGCCCGGCCAAAATTTGCCTCTTTAGCATTATTGACCCTGTTCATCTGGCCCTCGGCTTGGCCCTGACTCAAGACGAGCGTGAGGTCGGCACGGATGGCTGCTTTGCCCCAAAGCAAGCCGTAGGCAAAATCGTACAGGTCGTGCAATCCACTTGTCGCGGCCGCTTTGGCTGGCCGCTACCGCTGCCGCGCAGCGCGACCACGAGCAGAACGATGATGACGACGACCCCGACAATCATGGCGCGGCGTGGCACGCGCCGTGTACCATCTATCACCTTCATGGCTCAGCCTCCGTGTCAAGGTCCATTCATCGCCACTTATCGGAGAAGATAATCTCGATGCCGTAGGATACTATCCGCCTATGCCGTCACGAGGTCACCACGCGCGTTGCCTACGGCGGCATCGTGCAGGAGGCTGTAGGCGCGGCGCAGCTCGGCGGCGATAGTTGCCCATGCTTCCGCTGTCGGCTCCTGGCGACCGGCAGTTATGTCGTCGACCAAATCGGCGGCGTGCGACCGCGCGACCCCGGCCGGCTGAGCCTGCGTGAAAGGTAGGCTATAGACTTCGGCCGCGATGCGTGTGTTAGCGTCGATCAACTCGGGCCGACCCTTCTCCCCGTCGAAGCGCCGATGCACCACCCAATACTCGAGTTCGGCATCACCGGCCGCATCCGCGTCAAACGGCGCATCGGTCGCGGCGCGCAACACACCGATTGCCCAAGTGGCTGGACGTGCGGCGATGTGGGGGCGACGCGGCCGGGGACGCAGGCGGTGACGGCGACGGCCGGCGGCGCGGCGTGGGACGTGCAGGGCAGCGGGGTTATCGCGAACGCCTCGGACAGCTTCCACTACGTGTGGCGGCCGTTGACGGGCGACGGCACCGTGCGCGCGCGCGTCGCCAGCCACGAGGGCCTTAACGTGGGGGCCTGCGTGATGATGCGCCAAGGCACGGACCCCGGCGCGCCCTTCTACGCGATCTGCGACTACAACATTGGCGCTACTGTAGATGTCATCTACCGCTCGGCACAGGGGGCCAGCGAGACATTCTTGGCCGGCATCGGCGCGGTCGGCTTGCCGCGGTACTTCGGCATCGGGCGGGCGGGCGACACGTTCACCGCCTATGTTTCCGACGACGGCGCGACTTGGGCGCCCATCAATCGGACGAGCGTCGCCATCGGCGCGATGGGCTCGACGGTCGAGGCGGGCGTCGCCGTCACCTCTAACAATGATGGTAACGGGACCCTCGACGCTGCCACCTTCGACCACGTCGCCGTCGCCACCGGCGCGTTGTTTATATCCGGGTGAACATAGATTGACTCATGACCGTCGGTTCAGCATAACCCTCCGTTTGGTGTATCCATGCGACGAAATGGCGGATAGCGCCGAATGGTTGACGGTCACGGAAATCGTCGCCGAGAGTGGGTGCACCCTCGACGATTACACGCGCGATCCAGGCTGACCAGGCGGAACGCGTCCGTGCTGTCCAGGTGCGCCATGAGACCGGCTAGCGCTAGCGGGATGTGGCACGGGCTGGGGGCCACCATCCATCGGTCGCGTCAGGGCGCGCATGACGGTCGACGTAGCGTAGAGCGACATTATCATCGTCGAACGTCACGAGCTGGCCCTGGTGACGCATCTCCAGGCGCCACCAGCCGCCCATGTTGCGCACCTCGATCGTCCGTGGGTTGGCGGACGGTTGCATGAGGTGTGCGTAGTGCCGTGCGATGTCGGCGACACGGCGGGCCACGGTGTAGGTCACAATCACTCTCCTAATCCCCTGTCATTACTCTCCATGTGTAGCGCGCGACCCTGCGGAAACGCTGGCGGCGCGTGGGTTGGCGCCGGTCACCGATCGACCAAGAACATAGCGGCAAAGCCATTAGCGGTTGCATGGTAAACTTTTTCGTATACTGAATGATGACGACAAGCTGCGTCACACTGCCTGACGCGATGGCTACCTCGCCGACCTACGTTTTAATAGCTACGACACCTCGTTGACGGGCAACCTTAACGCCGGCAGTGTAGGCGAGTAGTAATACTGTGCGCGTCAGCATTGCAATCAATGGCAACAGTTCTGCTCTATCGCAAGGATTATTAAAATGGCGCTCAACGTCGCTGAGATTTCTTGGCAGCCTGAGGTAAGCGCGGACACGGGTTTCCTGCCGCCGATACAAATCCCAGGCGGCGGGCATCTTCCGAGGCATTGGCAGCATGCGCCGAAAACACAGGATGCTGTGACCGTTGAAGGGGCCGAGCTAATCGACTACAAGGTATTTTTCGGTGATATGCGAATGGAGGACTGGAAGGGTTCCGAGGATTTGGCTCCCGCTTCCGATGCTGCGCCCATTGGTCCAATTATTAATAGTGTGCTTCGCGTCCGCGGTACCGGAACTGAGCTAAGGAATCTCGCGCTTGGCTTGTACGCCTTACCTCAGCCTGCGAGAGGCTGGCGCCTTACAAATCGTCAAGACACTACTGCGTCTGTCATTATCTCAATAGAGTTTACATTGATCCCCAACAATGTGCCGGACAACGTACTATTTATCACACCAAGACGACCGATAACCATTGAGTCCAACCCAACTCCCAAACGCACCTTGCGCGATCTACTCGAACTGCATGCCGTTCTCCGCGCCCTGCGTGAACCACGGGTCATAGAGATAGCCGACACTAGCACGTCCCAGGTGCTCTTTATAGGTCATGGTGTGCAGATTGACGGCTTTGATTCCGCGGAGGACCAATTCATTGATGCGCTTAGGACCATTCAAAGCACGTTTTCTACGAAGACCTTCCCAGTGCCAGGACCTCTACAGCATGATGAGATGCAAAAGGCTCTCCGGATCGCTGAGATTCTGCGTTCAGGTCAAGTAACCCAGCCCATCGACACCATGTCAGCGGAAGTGAACGTCGAAACGACCATCAATATGCTGCGATATGTCGATAAGAACGGCGTGTTGCAGCATGTGGATGAGCATGGCGTCTCGCAGGAGCAGCACATGCATATCGAACAACTGCACACAGAGCACACATTGTTTGGTGTGCCCCTCGATTTAGGGCCTTCACGAGCGGACTATCCTCCTATGAAACTGACGCGTCGTCCTGAAGAGTTGCGCAAAGAGGTGGCTCGCCTATCCTCTAACAGCCTCATTACCATAGTATTGGCGCCGGTTGATCCCAAGAATAATGAGGTTCATTATCAGTACAAACGCTACTGGCGTGCATTGGTTAATGATTCTGTCGTTGGTCAATCCCCAACGGAGCCTCAGCAGGAACAAAATATAAGGCTACAGGACTTTGGCGCAGCGTATGCAGCCAATGCCTTCAGTCCGTTGGACCTTACTGAGGAAGAAGGGCAGGAACTGTTGCGGCGACTGGAAAGTCATACAGCAACGCTTGAACAACCGGAGCGTGACTTGCCGCTTGGGGATGGATCCTTTCTATTACGCTCGCCTCATTGATAATCCACCGTTGAACCATTGGCCCCTCGTAAGGAGGGGCCAACTCACTATTAGCAGGTTGATGAATCTCTAGTTTTCGCTAACAAGGGGGCAATCGGGAGGGCTTTGGTAGGATAGGGGTGCTGACACCATATCGTCCGGAAGGAGCCTCCCGATGCCACCCGCAGTCTATCGCATGATGACCCTCCTG
>JAABVA010005071.1_pt1 | contig 12039 bp, 17 predicted proteins | sample 5560331 | NCBI WGS metagenome assembly JAABVA01 (sample SAMN12812661, study PRJNA571458) | rock metagenome | isolation source: Antarctica rocks | place: Antarctica: Victoria Land, Mt New Zealand sud | collected 2016-01-07
CAAGTCAGATGAGAAAGCAGAGTCAATCAGTGTAGGCAAGAGCGCGAGCACAGTCAAATCGCACCGAAACCACTTATGACAGTCAGCACCTAACAATTGTCGTGTTTTGCTTCGTGCACCATTGTCGTGGCCAATCAACAGCTGTGTCACGGAAGCAGCAGCTACTTTGCACTTCTTGCGATTCTTGGCATACAACATTTGCTTCTGCACGGCAATTTGGGAAAACACATGTTCCGTGGTATATTAGATCGGCAGGCAGGCTCGGGCGTTGGCACCAGTCCATCCGCATTTCACCTAAAAGCTGGCCGGAGCTTGGACTTGATCCACAGATTGCAGTTAGACCGCAAGCTCGACGGGCACGAAGGCTGCGTGAACACTGTCTCATTTACCCCGTCTGGGGACCGTCTCGTCAGTGGCAGCGACGACCTTTACATCAACACCTGGGACTGGCAGACAGGTAGTCAGCATGTTGGGCAATTGCGGGCATTGAAGCAGGCGTGTGTGGGCAAATGAACATTGAGCCAGCAGTACACCAAGCATAGTCTTCGCCATAGCAGCATACAACCTTCTGCACTTACTTGCAATCAGCAGCTTAACTTGACATTGTTTCCTGCAGGTCAGACAGCCTTAAGATTCCACTCTGGTCATCGCAATAATGTCTTCCAAGCCAAGACACTGCCTGAATCTGCAGAGAAGACAGTTGTGACTTGTGCCGCAGATGGTCAGGTCAGTGTTTGAACGGCACCCCTTTGCCGACACTGGCAGCGGTGTTTATCAACACACATGACATCTTTGTCTGACAGCAGCCTGCTCTACACAGCAGCCAAAGATGCGCTGTTTTGTTTGAGCACAATCTGCACCCAGGATTATGCTCACAAAACGTCATGTATGTGATCACAGTGCTGTATGCTGCCCAGAGCTCAGCAGACAATGTGACATGATTCATGCATTGCAGGTGCGGGCCGCATTCATATCAGAGGACGGCCACTGTGAGACAAAGAAGTTGGCCAAACACAATGGCAGAGCACACAAACTGGCATTAGAGCCAGACCAACCTAACTGCTTCTTGAGTTCGGGGGAAGATGGTGCAGTCATATCCTTTGACATGCGGTCAAAGAAGAGCGTGAAGCTGCTAGTGTGCAAGACATCGTCCCGGCAAAACACTGCAGCTGTAAGCCTGCAACCTGTAGACTTCCCCCGTCACTTGTGACTGTTGTTGCATGCTGTTGTGCTTCAAGTTGAGTGTTGAACTTCCTGTCATCATGGCATCTTCCTATGGACCCTGCATGTGACTCGTGACCTGTCATTACACATGTGTCTGTTGCAAGTTGAAAACACTCCGTCTGCATTTTGACAACATGTGCTCCAAGTGTGGTCTTGAACCCCTGGAGGTGGACATTGTGCCTACACTCAGGGTGAGTAAATGCTGGTGATCTCAGGATACATTATGCCGTTCACGGCTGACGATGCAAACCAAGCTTCATCAACACATGCTCCATCTTCTGGTTGCAATGCTGCCTTCATGCATGATCCAATACCACACCATACAGCTGATCTGTCTGCTACTAATTGAGATGGCCTCTATTGTTCTTGTCTGCAGTTCTGCTTGCCTGTGACTACACATCTCCTTCCATGCCCTGTGTTGCTGCAACGCAGCCAAGCCCTGACTGGACACTGCAACTCATGCTGGCACCTCCCAACTCATGGCTGTGCACTTCCTATACTATCTAGACAGAAAAGTTTCCCCCAGACCTGTAATTTATCACATGACATGTAGCCCTAGTCAGTGGCAGCTTACATACCTTGGCCGACGACTTCAATTGCATTGGTTTATTCCTTCATGTACGATGTTTTGCTTGTGATGCAGGCCAAGCCCCTGGTGCTCAACTCCATACACTGCAATCCCTGCCGGCCTTGGCAATTCACAGTTGCAGGTGGCGACGCGTTCGTACGTGTGTATGACAGGCGTAAGGCCGAGGCTGCCAGCTGCTCTGGAGAAGAGGAAGAAGGGGACCCTGCTGTAAGCACCAGGAGCTTTGCTGCTGCCCTTGCAACCCCGGTAAGCATTTGAGCCGTGTCCTAGCTGCTTCAAGCACTGTGTGCCAAAGCATCATGTGGCAATAAACAGGAATTGGATCGGTGCCTTGCTACTCACAGTGAAAATTTGCAGCTTTAAAGTTTGCCTGAGCTCATATGCACTCTCTGAGTTCATCTGCATACACAAAGTGCTGCTGGTGCATAAAATTGCACGCTGACAAGACGTGTCATGTTTGCTTCTTCGCCATGGAATGCCATTCACGTGGGGTGTGACCCTTACTTTGGGCAGCCAATGACCACTCAGAGACTCATGTTCCCTGAACAGTGTAGCCTTTTCTTCCTGAGTTGCAAGGCTACTGCTGCAAATGTGTCCTCAACTGTGCTTCTTTTGGTTCAGGTGCGCAAGTTGGCGCCAAAGCACATGCAGGAGGATGAAGCTGGCTGTGCAGCGCGGCATGCCCATGTCACATGTGCAAACTTCTCAAGGCAGGGAGAGATTGTCGCAACATATAATGATGAGGTGAGCCCTGTCTGTATTCGTGAGCAATGCAGTGAGCAGCTGATGTCATGCGAGAGTCTCCCGTGCAACAGAAAGTGGAGCAAGTTGGTTGACATGATATATTTATCACGTTGTTTCATGTCACTTGAATGCAGTCAAGGGTTACTGAAGCAAGGTGCATGTTGCATGCAGCAAACAAGATGCATGCACTGTGTGCTTGGATCAGTACTGAGGCGCAATGCTCGTCTGCTTTGCACGTCAGTGTTCGCTATCCATAGAGCATCTGGCATGTTGTTGCAGAAAATATACTTGTTTGCACCTGAGGGGTCAACGCAAGACCGGGGCCGCCCCCGCCCCCCTTCAGCCTCCATCGCCTCCCCTGCCAAGCGCGCCAAAACAGGTAGCCTTGATGATGAAGAGCAACAGGCGCAGCAAATAGATGCAGATGAGCTTGAAGATGAGGAACAGCAAGCAACAGAAGCAGAAGACATGGCAGCAGAGCGATCCTCAACCAGTAAGCTGTTTTCAGCTGCGTGGAACAAGTATGAGCATAAAAAGATATTATTTGCTGTAGATGTACAATTGGCATCATTTGATCAGGGAGAATTTAGATCAGTCTGCCTGTTAGTCCCACAGCAGCAGTTGTTACTCAAACTTCTTGCATGCACACCTACAGAAGGCACTGTATTGAACACATTTTTTTGTGCAGCAACGTGATGACATATGTGTTGTTGCAGGTGCAGCCATGCATCATTGGAGGAGTGCGCTCATAGAAGATGAAGTCATTCAATCCTACTCAGGTGACAATGCATTCACACTTTAGTCACACCTCTGACTGTCATTGCGCCACAGTTTGGGATTCTTCTATATGCTTCAGCAAGTCCTTTGCATGTGTTACCTCAAATCTGTTGGCCATGACTTATGTATGACATCAGACATGCAGTGATGATGACTGGCTCATATGGCAAATGACAGGCTCCCTAAGCAATTGCTTTTTCAGTCAAGGTTCTGCTCGTAGACTCCCTGCAGCCGCAAGAAGTGGCCTCAGCTGCTGCAAGCCGAGTTAGACCACATAATGATGCGGTACAGTTGGTATGCCTGCTGCCAAGACATCCATTCTTGTAGTGACGCACTCGTACCTGACCATAGGGGAAGCAAACGCATGTATGAATGAAATGAAAGGATGATGTTGACTAGGCGACTATACACCCCTGCATGTAGGGCATCTAAATTCAGAGACTGTGAAGGGCGTTTCCTTCATGGGTGTGGCAGACGAGTATGTAGTGAGTGGGTCCGACTGCGGCCATGTCTACATCTGGAGCAAGCAGGATGGCAAGCTGCAGCAGCTGGTCAAAGGAGACCGCCATGTCGTCAACTGCTTGGAGCCCCATCCGTACCTGCCGGCTACGCTGGCAACTTCAGGTCAGCACACTGTATGAGGGAGCGAGACTCAGGGTGTGTCCTGTCCTTTTCATGCATTGTATGGACCATGTGGACAGCATGTAACAGATAGTCTGAACCCAAACTCAGCCCAAGGTACAGGGTTGGGAAGATACTTGCATTCCCATAACACCCTGCGCATGACGCCAGAGATGCGGTCAAGTAAGCAGTCAACGTATCCAGCAACAGTCCATGCTCATTTCAAGCTCACCCGCATGGCAAGGAAGCACAAAAGCCACAAGCTATTGTGTCACTCAGTCTGTTCACTCGGCCTGAACTCTGACGGGATGTCAGGATGCAGCGACTAATGCAGTACACTGCTGTAGGGATTGAGCATGACGTCAAGATATGGACCCCAACAGCCGAGCAGGCTCACCCCCCTGGCAGGGAAGCAGAGGAGCTAATGGCTAGAAATCAAAGGCAGGGGGCTGGCGAGTCCCATGTCAGGGTGAATCAAATCATGCTCACGCCTCAGATCATCGCTCAGCTCATGAGGATGCAGAACTTGCATCGTGGAAGAGTTGCTAGGTAGTCCCAGACTGTACCTTGACGCTTGCCTGGGTTTCCATCATGTTGAAGTCTGGTGTGTCTGCTGTACGCCAATGGAAAGATCGATTAAGCTGCTATGACTCTTGGTACAACTTGAGGATACTTGGTGAGGTTTGTGCAATATACTAGAGCTAGTATGTCTTGCCATTTGCCAATGCAGCAGACGAATGCTATTCACGCAGCTGGCTACATCATCCCTGCACTCAATGCAGAGGACATAAGGTTCTGTCCCGGCTCACATGCACATGGGCTGCGAAACAAACTTTGTTGGGGACCGCAGGAGGTCAACGCGACTCAATACAAAATGTTGTAGTGGACACCACTGTGCAGAAGCATGTTTCTTCTTCTTCTTCTTCATCGATATGCAATAATGCAGACTATGCTGTAGAGCCAGCAAGAGGACCTCTGCTGGCGTGTATTGCTTAGCACAGTTGTCCTCGATGTTTTGCCAAGTTTGCAGTGTTAACAGAGTATGTATGCAGGCACAGGGCTGGCACTAGAGGCCAGGGGGATGATGATAGTGATAGTGAAGGGGATGGTGAATCTGAAGGCGATGAAGATGAAGATGAGGATCCTTCCAGCCCACAAGACGCACCAGATCCACGAGATTGCATCATCTCTTGAGCACTTGTGCTAAAGCATGGTGACAATATTTGCCTTCAGACAGCATGTACATCTTGCAGGTTGCATAGCATAATGCAATCTATTTCATTCCGTCACCTGGCTGCCGTATTGCAACTGACGCCTCGCATGCAATGCTGTTCAAACCAAGTTTGATAAGCAGCCGCTGCAATGTTTCTCTTGGTGTTGCCTCTCTGTCTGTTCTTGTGTATATCATTGAAATATGTGCATGTACATCACAGGGTTATGGGAAATACATGAATGCAACAAGCTTCCCAACAGCCAATGTAACTCTAGATAGCAGGTGTACAGGTGTGCAACAGATGGGACCAGGTTTTCTGCGTGGGACTGTCATTGCACTAGCTGCATGCTGCTTAGACCTGTGCTGACCCTATCATCCTTGTTTCCAGCTTCGGCTTGTTGCGGCAGACTGCAGCTGTCACTGAGTGTGACAGAACAAGGTTGGGGTTCTGGGACAAGTACAAGCTAAAAGGCAGAGTCTTCCACTCATGACCCTCATGCTCCAATATGTTGTGTGGGTGGCATGCTCACAATGAGGACAGCTTGTCCTGTCTGTGCGGAAGATTTGACTGTGTTTGGGCGCATTGGCACGAAGTTTGACAGCATACTGTGACACAGAGGTTTTTGGAAAGCACGTGATACAGTTGCACATCTGATGTAGGCGTGTCTGGTGTTGTGGTATCAGTGCAAGTGTTCCACTTGCAGAAGGGGTTGTGTCGTCAACTCAGAGTCCAGTCCTGGACTGGACCTGTCAAGTTGTGAACAAGCTCATCATGGGTGAGATACATGGCTCCTTTGGTCCATTGCTGTATCTCTGCAGACCGCCCCACTGCAGCGGCTGCATGAGGCTGACTTGGCGTGTCTAGTTGGCACGGGCGACCGCAAAGCCATGGCAGTTGCCAATTAGCTAGGCGCCAAATTAGGACTGGACCGCAATTCGATCAGGGCAGAATCCGCAGGAAAGCAGTACTAGACTTTTGCGCACACGCAAGCAAGCGTAGTAGGCTTATTGCACACGCAACTCAGGACGTTGTACGAGGTGTGACTTGTCCAAACATTGTTGCATCGTGCGTACGCTCAATTCGCCGGTGCACCTGTTGCATATATGCCGTCTTTCCTTGCATACCAAAGGTAGACCGACGATTCGTATCACAGCGAGATCATCGACAACACCGCAGTGAGTCATGGCTGATGCGAACAATAGATGGGTGGAGTCCTATCTGGATGCGTTGGTGAGCGACGCAGTCACCATGTGAACTGCAACGAATGTCTCAGGAAGGATCACTTAGTCAGGATTGCCCTGCAGCTGAGCGAGGGTTTGTCATCTGAGTACATCAAGAATCGCAAGACAGAGGATGCCGATGTCGATGAGCCAACAGCCAAGTTCGACGCTGATCGCCAGGTCAACTCCAAGTATTTTGTCAATCAGATTCTACAGCAGGGAGAGGAGGGCCTGCGAGATGCATGGAGCAAGGTCAGCAACACATTGAATTGCCTTCAAATTGTTCTCAGGCTGTCATTGACCCGTACACAGGTTGTGGGGCTGTCATGGTGCAAGCAGCAGGCGCTGGTACATGTCATCACAGTCAAGGTCAAACCATTGACTACCTTGACCTATGACCTTATATCCAAGCATTATGCAGGCAACATCTGCCAAGCACTATGAGGAAAAGGATGCACGCTTGGAGTACCTCAGTTGGCGTGTATGGTTCATGAAACGCAACCACGCCAGAGTCAAAAGGGAGGATGCCAAAATCCTTGCTGCAGAGAAGGTTGACCTTGCTGAGGATGACCATGTACTGGACACAGAGGACGCTGACGCTTCTGATGAGGAAACGCCCCTCATTTTTGACCCAACATCATCACAGACGGACCAATCCAGCAAGCCACCCCTACGGGATACACTCAAGCGTCCTCAGCCATCCAAGGGCGTCAAGCCTGTGGCTACCCACCCCAAGGAGGATCGAAAAATTAAGGACTTTGATCAGGAGGAGCAAGTCTCTAGTCCACAAGATGTCTCAGCCTTCTTTGACCACCGTGTGGACGGCTTGTACATCATCCTCATCAGTCTGCATGGCCTGGTTAGGGGGCAGCAAATGGAGCTGGGTAAAGACCCTGACACAGGAGGCCAGGTGAGGAGGTCCCCCAGATAACATTTCCTCCAGAGTTCTGTGTGTTGCAATACACTCAAGCACAGCGGCATGATCAGTGCAACTAAAAGATTTGCATCAGGACCATGTACTGCATATGGGCGTCGCGTCGGCTTTCTCATGCACAGATAATTGCCAGCTGCTGCTTCAGCCCTATCTGGCGTTGCAAAATTGCTGAAATGTATGTCGTCAGCACTGCCAGCCGTAGCCCTGATCAGTATTATTGGCAGCATGCAGCACTGCCCAGCATCAAGCATTGCAGACATGAAAGCAATGTCTGTCTCAGCATGCATGCGTGTCGCTCAGCAAAATGTTTTTAGCACACGAACTGCTCATGACAGTAAAAGCTGTTTTGTGACAAGCATGCTTGTGGCAATCTGCAGCGCTAGCTCAGAGAGACTTTGCTGCCACAGACGGTCATCAGTACAGAAAGCAGTTGACACAAGACAAGACCCATGGTACAGCCATGCTTTTTACCAGCCCTCGCTGCATGCCTGCAGATCAAATATGTGGTGGAGCTTGCTAGCGCCCTGGCCAAGCACCCAGCAGTGTACCGTGTTGACCTGTTGACGCGTCTGATCAAGGACCCTAAAGTCAACAAGTCGTACGGCCAGGAAGAAGAGTGCATACTGAAGCCTGAGGGTGCAGAGAACGACTTGGGAGGGGCGTACATTGTGCGGTTGCCCTGTGGACCTGTAGATCAGTACATCAGGTATAGTCAACACCTCTGCTCCAGTACATATGCATCTGGGTTGTTTTGGGTTGTGCTTATGTTGTGCAAAGCGGGTCAGAATTCTGACTCTTATGTGACTGCCTGCTTGCAAATGTGTTTGCGCACCTTCTGTTGTGCTTATGCCATTCATTGAACCCTTACGTAGTGTGCAATGACCAGATAACAAGTCACCTTTGATATGTGCATACATTGCAGGTTTCAATGCAGTGACACAATGTCTGCTATACAAGCATACCAGCTTGCAGCAGAGTTTGTGGACAGTACATATTCAAGCGTACGGTCTGCATGCTGCTGCTTGCATTGAGCTTGCATGACACTGATGCAGCAGTCCCCTGGTCTTGCCAGAGCTAGCGCCATTGCTTGCCACATCTGCAAACCTGAACCTTGGACCCTGCATCTGCAGGAAGGAGAAGCTGTGGCCTCATGTGCGCGAGTTTGCAGATCGCGGCATTGCTCACGCCAAGAAGATGGTCACAACCCTAGCCGAGGCCAAAACCCCCTGCGAGCTGTATGTCATCCATGGGCACTATGCAGACGCAGGGGAGGTAGCAGCCCTCATGTCATCTACCCTGGATGTAGACATGTGCATGACCGGCCACTCCCTAGGACGCAACAAGCTTGAGCATCTGCTCGCATCTGGGATTGTCAGCAAAACTGAGATTGAGTCTACGTACAAGATCAGCAGAAGGGTGGAAGCAGAGGAGCGGGCGTTGGAGTCAGCTATCATGGTGTTCACATCCACCAAGCAGGAAATTGATGAGCAGTGGGGCTTATACGACGGGTGAGCCCACTGCATCCTGCCTTGCCCTGCTTGTACCTTTGTAGTGATTGTGCAGAGCAACACATTTACTACATGATGATCACATGTTCTTGTCTCCTAGCATTATTGCATGATGTACATCTTCATGAGCACAGCATCTATGCTGTGTCTACTTACATTGTTGCTCATCGCCTGTTAGCATGAGTGCATCATTCCTGTGTCCTGACATTGCAGCTTGATGCGTGTACAGTACCGTCGGCTCCAAAATGCTACACATAATGTGTAGACTTAGGTGCACAGTTGTTCAACCAGTTTAACGCATTGGGAAGTGACACATTGACACCCAAGCTGTATTTAACATTTCCTGTACACAAAGGCAAAACACACATGTGGGTTCTGCCAGTCCAGTGAGTGCCTTTGCAGGTTTGACCCATCATTGGAGAAGGTCCTGCGCAACAGGCGTCGCATGGGCCGCCACATGCCCTTCATGAATGTCATTCCTCCTGGCCTGGACTTCAGCAGTCTCAAGGTGGATCTGCCTGAGGACCCTGTCATCAAGGAGATGCAGCAGCACAAGCCTGCTTATGGGGGTGTATCTACCCCCAAGGCCCAGGACTCCCCCAAGAGCGGGGGCAGCAGGACCCCCAAGGGCATGGGTGAAAGCAGTAAGTGTTGTCACCTGTGCCTTCTTCTGACTTTGCCTTGGCTGCGTGGTCAGTCACAACCACAAGAATTTTCTGTCCTTGTCAGCTTTGCATGTAGTGCTGTTTCCGCAGAAATTGCAGATAACGACACATACCCTAGACCAGTAAGGTTTTTGCCAGACTGTCAGCTAGTGAGCTGTTGTTTGTGCATGTCTAGTATACTGCCAGTGCTGCATGTTTGCTTGTACAGGCACTGCAGCAAGTGGAACACAACTGTTTATAGACTGTTACCCAGTAGGCTGTAATATGTGAGTACGTGCATAGCCTGGTCATCAGGCATGCAGGCAATTGACAAACACCTAACAGAAGTGCTGTTTACTTTTGCAGCGAGAGACTTCGGTGACCAAGAGCCACCTATCTGGAAGGTGAGACCTTGACCTTATTGAGTTTGCAACCTTCATCCACAGCTGTCCGTAAAATCTGCTGACAACTGTCACATAATGTTGCTGCAAATGTGCATGTAATGCCCAGCTGGCGTCGCTGGTCCATGCTAGCATTGATTGCTTGCACGGCACCGCACATGCAACTCATTCAACATCAGCATGATGGCTGTTGACAACTTGCTCTGCCATTGACAGCGGCTGTGTGCATCAATAGACACTGCAACTGACCTCGAGGCTCTTGCTGCTTGCAGGAGATTAGCAAGTTCCTCAGAAACCCTCACAAGCCCGCCATTCTGGCCATGAGCCGGCCAGACCCTAAGAAGAATCTCACCACACTGGTGAAGGCTTTTGGGGAGAACAAGACCTTGCGTGGTCTTGCCAACCTGGTTCTCATCATGGTCAGTCTGGGACCCTCCCCCGCCATGTTCATTGCTTGCTACATATCTGAATGGACACGTCTGGATGCCATGTGTGCATGTGTTGTGAAGACACTCTCTGCAACTTGCGCCCAGCAGCCTCTGAAGCTGTTGATACTTCTTCTGCAGCTTGTGCCCCAGCGGCCTCTGAAGCTGCCATATAGCTTCTGCAACTTGTACCCCAGCAGCCCCTGAAGCTGTCATACTTCTTCTGGGTCCTACTGGGTTCTTGCACTGTCATGTTGAAGGTGTTTGGCTGTACCTGAACTGCTGTACCTTGCACAGCTCTGCTGATACATCAACCCAACCCCATCACCATCTGAGTCATACATTGCCAGACCGGGTCACTTTATCACACCTACCATACGGTCAAGGGCACAATCAAGCCGTAACATGTTTCACATGGTCTGCTTGTCGCACCTGCAATGCAATCATCGGCACAATCATAGTATGGCTCACATGGCCTGTGAGTTGCTACAGGGCAACCGAGAGCTGATAGACAGCATGGCAGGAGGCAGTGCCAAGGTGCTGACCCAGGTCCTGAAGCTGATAGACAACCATGACCTGTATGGCAGTGTGGCCTACCCCAAGAGGCATACCCAGAAGGACATCTCTGACATCTACCGCCTGTCTCTGGCCACCCATGGAGTCTTCACCAATGTGGCGCTGCAGGAGCCTTTTGGCTTAACTGTCATCGAGGTAGGCCTGCCAGAATTGCAATGACTTCCCACTACCCATGACAGAGTTTTGCCCTGCAACCCTGGCAATACTGAGCAGTGGCTCCTCATTAATCTGCCTGCTGTACAACCATGCCTTGGCTTCTGATAGCCATTACTTTCACATTGGTTGTCTCTACTCGTGCATGCATGCATCCCCTGGCTGTGCATGCTTACTTGACCAGACTGTCAATGCTTTCTGCATATAAGAAATTGATGCTAAAACATCACAACGTGTTGTTGTGCATGGTGTTCATGACACATGCTGCCTGTTTAGGCCGCAGCTCATGGTGTGCCAACTGTGGCGACCAAGAATGGAGGTCCAGTGGACATCATGACCACCCTTCACCATGGTCTGCTGGTAGATCCCAACAGCAGCAAGGAGATTGCTGATGCCTTGGTCAAGATCCTGACCGAGCCCAAGGAGTGGGAGGAGATGAGCCAAAATGGCATCAAGAACATCATGGCCTACAGTTGGCCTAGTCACTGCAAGCAGGTCCTGGAGAGCCTGGAAAAGGAGAAGCAGTATACCAAGACTCATACGGTAGGCTACAGCAGCGCAGCAAACACATGCAGTACAGCACTCGCGAACCCTTTGCAACAAAAGATTCACTCGCAGAGAAAGCAATCTTTTCACCATAATCATGAGTGAGCTGTGTGTAGGCAGGGGCTCATCAGGGCATGCCCAGTGGCCGCAAGCTCAGGCTCTTGTGAAGCCTTCTGTATCAGGGACCATGTCATCGCATTGTTTTCAGCATCTGCATGGTGTATAGGCTGTGTTGTTTTCATGCATCTGCATTGTGTGTACAAGCATCTGCATGGCCTAAGGGATCGGGATATTATCAGTGATATGCCAATTGTTTCGCAACATGGCTAAGGTTTGGCTGCCAGACGAAAGCAGCTTCATACTGGGTATCAGTTAGCTGAATTGCGTTCTGCATGACCTATGTTACCTGGCTGCAGAAGCGCAAGGTTAGACTGACTTGCTGATGTGCATTCAGCACATGCAG
>JAABVA010005073.1_pt1 | contig 12036 bp, 13 predicted proteins | sample 5560331 | NCBI WGS metagenome assembly JAABVA01 (sample SAMN12812661, study PRJNA571458) | rock metagenome | isolation source: Antarctica rocks | place: Antarctica: Victoria Land, Mt New Zealand sud | collected 2016-01-07
CTACCAGCGGCAGCCTGGTTACCTAGCAACACCAGCGCAAGCGTCAAAATGGCTGCGGAGCGGCTATCGGGGCTGATATTGGCGATGTCGCGCTCGTGTGCGGTTCTCAAAAACCCCCCTCTGACAGTGCCATGCATGACACCAAATTTGCATACATGTGCGTCTCTGTGTGGCTGGTGTGGTGACACACATCCATGGAAATCTGCGAAGCGCGCCTCTGTTGTTTTGCTGTAAGCAGCAATGACTTGTGCCCTCGACAGCCTTACATCTGCACTGTGTGGCCATTTACCCAGGTCGTGCTCAAAGTCCTACATCAGCTGAGTGATCAAGTGCAGAGCACACTCGCCAGAGCACGCAGCACTATGCCATCACGCTCTCCCGTCATGTCAGTATGTCACGTGAGTAGTCCATGCAGCAAAATCACTCCCTGCGAAAAGCGCCCCGACTCCTGCAAACAGACAACACCCGTTACAACAGAGCACCTGAACCAACTCCACTTCATGCACATGCGACATCCTAGCCTGTGCGCCTGGCACACCCCACTCTGATAACACAAACCACGCGCTGTGATCATGCAGGCCAGCCGCTCGCACCAGCTCCTGCTGTTCTCAGCACACACCGCACTCCACACTCTGCTCAGCTTGAGCCTGCCGCGCAGCTCTGCTGTAACACAGTGATGCTCTGCGCCCTCCTCTCTGCTCCCTCCTCAGTGATGCTCAACGCAACTTTCCACTCACCATTTAATGATGCCGTGTCTGTCACTCGCCGCCGCTGCGCAATGACTCAACATGCCGTGCTTCAGGTCAGCCGCATCTGGGGCTCCCCTGCAGGCCGCCAGCATCATGGCTCTGCAGACGCCGCCGCCGCCACTGAAGCTGCGCTGGAGATGCCATGCATGCCGGCCGCGGCTGGCGCAGCTTCTAAAAAACGTATGTCCATGGCCGGACTGCCACGAAATTCTAAGGCCCGCCGCCCGCGGGGCTAGCGCGGCTCCACAAACACCGCTGCTGTCAGAGGCGGCACCTCGACTGTGCGCCGCGCTGCGTCCACGCGCGCGCCCCTCGTTACCTCATCCGCCGACGCCGCCTGGCGCGCCAAGGTGTGAGACACCTTTGTGACGCAGCGCTGGCAAGCCAGGGGGCACAGCGACCCACCCCGGCACGGCATGCCCAGGGTGTTTAACTGCAAACATGGCGCGGGTGCGCAGGGCCCTCGGCAGCGCAGCGCTGGCACTGGCCAGCCGCCCGGGCCGGAGGCGGCGTCTTGCGCCCGGCTTGCGGGCCTGGCGCCAGCAGCACGAGCCCACTGCTGACAGTGTCATTGCTCGCTCTGTCGCCGCCTTTCCCTCAGCCGTCACATACTGTCCTGTCAACCCCCCTGCCGCTTGCGCACGCGCGCGCCTGGAGCGGGTGCAGCTCGAGCGCGGCGGCGCCGGCGGGCCAGTCCACGAGCGTCGCCTGGCGCCGCGCGTTGATGACGCACAGCAGCCGCCGGTAGGCGGGGTCGCTCACGCCAGGCGCGTCGCCGCCGCCGCCGCCGCTCACGGCGTCCGCGCTTGCAATCTCCATCACCACCATGCCCAGCACCTGGCCCGTGCCCATTCACAATAGGATTTAGGGATGGGTTAGTTCTCCAGCCGCGGTCGGGCCCCGGCCGCTTGGTGCTGCCACGTGCGGCGCGGACACGCCGCAGGCAGCGCGGTCGCCGAGAAGGCGGGCGGCGTGTGGCAGCCCGACATCAGCGGACGGGCCGCTGCCCGTCCTTGGCTCCGTCTCTGAAGCGCGCAGCGCAACACGTGCCCAAGCGATGGCGCCGTGCAGCCAGGCTGGGCGGCTGCATGCTCCAGGCGCTCCTATGTCACAGGACGGAGCGGGTATAGGATAGGTTATAGGGTAGGAGATGCGCGCGCCTGCTGTGCGCCCGTGTTGAGGAAGCGGAGCTGGCGCTGGATGTGCTCCGCGCGCGACAGGCGCAGCAGCGGGCTGGAGTAGCGCAGCCGCAACAGCTCCATGAAGCGCGCCTGCGGCGCACGCGGGGGGCTGAAACACAGGCGCGGGCTCGCGCGCATCGCTCTGGCCCCGCACGCCGCCATGCAGGCGCCGGTGTACATGCAGCGGGCAGCAAATGGCATCAACGCGCACGGCAGGCCCCCGCGGGTGCTTGGGACAGGCGCCGCGCGCCTTGGCGGTGGCGATGAGCGCGGGCGATGGGCGGAGCGCCGGGTCGGCCAGCAGCGGGCGGTGCAGGCCCCAGCTACCCGCGTTCTTGCTCGCCGGCGGCAGGCCCACGCCGAAGTTGTTGCTCTGCAGGCTCCAGTCCAGGCGGTTGAACCAGTCGCCTGCGCGGGGGGCGCCCCATGGAGCACGCGGGACAACGCGCAGGGCGCAGGAGGTGGCTCCGGATCATGCAGGAGCATGCAGGAGGGCTTGTAATGCAGAGGTTCTATACATTTTCAGAGATACGCATTGGCATTTGAATTCCTACGCAATGTGCTTTACGCTGTTTAAGAGGTGTGTTTACATGGTCGCGCGCCGCGAGCGTGGGCCCCGGGCAGCGCCCGCCGTCGGCCGACCGCGCGGCTGCCGGCGCACCCGAGTTGTACGAGTCGCGGTCCAGGCTCTTGGAGCGCAGGATCTCATCGCCCGCATGGAAGAAGGCAACGCCCTGCGCGAGGCACACGCACGCAAGCGCCAGCGTGGCCACGCGCGCGCGGTCGGCCACGGATGTGCCCTCGGCGGCCTTGAGCATCACCTGCGCGCGGCGCGCCGCACCCACCGTCGGGCTGGTCGCGCCGGGCCTTGGCAGCGCTGCGCTGCGTCACGCACTTTCTCTGCACCTTCGACGCCTGCGCCAGGCGCATGCACGCTCCCCACCGGCGTGCCCATGCAGCTGGTCAGCCACAGTGCCGCTTGATCTTCAGGCAGTCGGGGGCGCGCGCCCCTCATGGCAGCCAGGCTCATGGACCTGTCTGCAACTCTCTTTCACAACACCCTGCACCAGCAGGGCCCGGCACGCCGGGCTACGAGACCAGACTGCCGCGCACGCTTGGCTGACAGGGCGGGCGCGCGCCTGGTCGAAGAGCGTCTCGTTGTCGTGGCAGGCCGCGTACTGCACGGACTCGTCCGGCGACTCCGCGTACGCGGCCGGCACGCCGTTGTACAGCACACGGCGACCAGCCAGCCGTGCGCCGGCCGCGTTGACCAGCTCGTAGTCGCGCAGGTTGCCCGCCAGCGACAGCCGCAGCAGGTCGGTGTACTCCGCCAGCAGCGTGCGCTGCTCTCCAGGCGCCATGTCCGCCTGCGGGATTAGGGTCAGGGTTTGGGCACGGCGCAATGGCGGGGTCAGGCGGCCGCTGTGCCCGCGCAAGCAGCTGGCTACCAACGGCCGGGCGGCAACCGGCCGCGTGCGTTGCCCTGGCTGCGCCAACGCGGGCCGCCGGGTTGCCGGCGAGAGCGGCTGACGCCGCGTCGCCCCCCGGCCGCCCTGCTAGCCTGCAGGCGCACCTACAAGACCTGCACGGTGGTGTATGGACTGCCCCCATGTGCCCAGCCACCCCCGCGCGCTGGCGCCCGAACATGCGCGGACCTGACGGGTTGGGCGGAGCCCTGCGCGGCCAGCGCGCCTGCGTGAACGCGTTTGGCGCGGTGGCCAGGCCGGTCGCAAAGCCCTGGTAGCGCGGCGACGCAAAGGGCGAGCCGCCCATGAGCGCGTCGCGGAAGCGGTCATTGAACGAGCCGAGGCGCATGCCGCCGATGTTGAGCTGGCTGGCGTTGCGGCCGCGCTGGTTGCACGCGACCTGCCGCGCGGCCCCGCCCGACGTGTTTCAGGTCAAGCTTGGCAGCGCGCGGTCCGCACGCAGCCACAGCACAAATGCTTACATGCTCGACCTGTGCATATTATAGACATGAAAGGGCAGGCACACAGCGAGTGGACTGCTCAGCCCTCATGCGCATGCGGCGCAGTCAGCAGAAGCGCGCATGACACACCGCCTCAGATTGTCGTGAGGGAGCTGGGCCCCAGGCGCATGATGCCTTGCGATGTGACGCTGCATGGCACGGTCAGGCCACAGGGTGGCTCCCATTGAGGCATGGCGAGCCGCAAGGAGCGCAGGGCCTGGAGCGGCACAGCGCGGACGCGCACTGCATGAAACCCTCAGCCTGCTCGCGTCACACGCCCTGCGAAAGCCGGCAGCCCCTGACAGGCCCGGCAGGTAGCCGCAGCCCGACCCAGCGCGCGCGCCTCGCCAAAGTCCCAGGCCTCGCCGTAGAGGTAGAGGGCGCCGCCGTCGACGCCGTCCTGCGCGGGCGTGAGCGCGGCCAGCGCGGCCTGCGCCGCCTTCATAGTGCTGACCATGAGGTGGCCCATGATGTCGAAGCGGAAGCCGTCCACCTGCACGCGGCGCGGCCGGTCCGCGCCGGGGGCGGAGGACAGGGTAGCCGGAGGCGGGCGCGCGGCACGCGTGTGCAGAGGCGCTGTGAGACAAGGCGCGGGAGGTCGCAGGTGTCCGGGCGAGCGGGCGCGCTGCGCCCGCAGGCAGCTGCAAGCGGTGCTGCGGGGCCGGCCCACCGCCGGGCATCGATGCATGGGGAGCGGGTGTGCCCGCCGCGTCAGCCTTGCACGCATGTGCGCAGTGCGCCAGGCCGTGCATGATCAGGTCCTCGGCCGCAGGTCGCCCGCGGGTAGCGCTCGCGGCGAGCGGCGCCTCCGCGCGGCCCCGCCGCCACGGGAGCCGGCGCCGCGCACGGCAGCCGGGGCCGCCGTGGGTCGCACACCGGCTGGTCAGGCAGTGGGCGCACTAGCAACGACCGCCTGCGATGCCATCGGCTGTTCAGGCAGTGGCACAGCAGCAGGTGGTCTCAGGCGCGGGCGGGCGCGCCTGGTACGCGCGCGCCCAGTGCACCAGGTCGTCCACCACCAGGCGCTCGGCCATGGCGTGCTCGGTGGCGGTGTTGTTGCAGCAGGCCGAGTTGCAGACCTCGCCCGCCTCGGTGCGCCGGTGGTAGTACCCCGGCACCAGCTTGTCCAGCACCGCGTACGGGCTGTGCACACCTGCGCGGTCGTAGGGTAGAGTACCCTGTACCCTATCCCAGGCGCGCGCGCGTAAGCCCACCCAGAGAAGCGGCAACCGAGTGGGCTGCGGCGGCGGCGCAGATGGAGGCAGCGTCCCGGGGTTCCAGCTAGTGCCCGAGACGCGGCGCCTCACGGCAGCCGTGTACGGGCCTTCATGCTGCGTGCACATAAGATGGTGCCGATGCTTCGCCTGCACTCACGATCGTGCTGCCGCACCGACGCAGAGCGCCCCAGCCTTCCAGGGTGCCGACCGGCCACCCGGGTCGCAGGGCAGTTCGCGACTTGCAGGGCTTGCTTCCCAGCGAGAGCCACGCGCCGCCCAGCGCAGAATGGACTGCCCGGTGTTGGACAGTGCAAGGCGCGCCACGGCACACAGCAGCCGGGACCGGGCGGCCGCGCGGGCGCCAAGCGCAAGCCAGGATTAGGGTAGGGTAGGGTTGGGCGCGCGCCGTCACGCGCAGAGTGGAATGTGTGGTTGTACACCACGTCCAGGACCACTCGCAGGCCGCGGCCGTGCAGCGCCTGCACCATGGCGCGGAACTCGCGCACGCGCGCGGGCCCGTCTGGGTCGCTCGCGTAGCTGCCCTCCGGCACGCCCCAGTGCACCGGGTCGTAGCCCCTGCGCGCGGCGGGCCGCGCCCTGGAGCCCCTTGCGTGCCCATGCCGATTTTCGGGCGCGTCGCTTGGGGCCAGGCAGCAGAGTGCATGCTGGTCCGTTTGACCCAACAGCCTCCATGGGCCGGCTGCTACGGGTACTGAAATGTTAACGTTAATATCTTTTGAATCTCATCATCAGGACCCATGCTCCGGGGTGGATGCGGCCTGGGAGCCAGCTGGTGCTGGGTGCGCAGGGCGGGCGCGCGCCAGTTGAACGCGTCGCGGTCGGCAACGGCCAGGACCGCCGCCTGCTGCTCCTCGCCATCCGGCGCGAAGCTCGCCAGGTCGCCCTGGCCGCGCGGGCCAGCGCACCAGCCTCAGCCTCTGTGCCCCGGGCGTTCAGGTCAGGGCGACATGAGCGACTCCGATCCGTGCCTGCATGCGCACTGAAGGTCGAGCGATCAGAACCAAACCAGCTGCTCCACTGTGTGCGATCTGAAGCTTTAATGCACAGCTCATACGCAAGTCCGTGTGTGATGGGCATAGACACCACGCTCACAACCATGCACTGGCATGCGAGATCCCTGCGGCAGCACGCAGGGAGCCAGCAGCAGCACAGGCCGCGGGCCGCTTTGCGGCGCGGGCCTGGGGTTGCAGCCGGTCGAGAGTACGCTTTTGTATAGGGTAGGGCTAGGGCGACGGGCCCCCGGGCAGCGCGCGCCTGGGGCTGCAGCTGGTCGCGCACGCGCTCGGGCACGCTGCCAAAGTCGTACGCGGGCAGCAGGTGCACGTGCGTCAGCCCCGCCGCCGCCAGCTCCTCCAGATGCGCGCAGCCTGCGCCGCCGCAGGCCGCCTGCCTGAGCGGCCGGCCCGCGTGCTGAGCGGCTGGCCAGCGCGCGGCGGCCCACGGTGCGTGTGGCAGGCGCCGTGGTCACCCGGAACAGCCCTCACAAAGGAGCAGCCTGCCTGGACATCCACGGCGGCGTGTGCGAGCTGTGCGCCATGCGAGCGGCGGCGCTGCGGCGCGGCGCGCTTGGCACGCTTTGCATGCGTGATGACACGGGAGTGTTTGTTTTGTGCTTTGTGCCCCTACCCGAGCAGGGGCCAGGGGCGCGCGCCGGCGGTGCCGCGCTGCGCGAAGGCCGTGTACTTGCCGCGGTGCGCCGCCGGCACGGTCACGTCAAAGGCGGAGAAGTCGCGCACATGCAGCTCGTAGATGGACGCATCGGTGGGCGCAGCCAGGCGCGCCGGCCGCGCGTGGCCGGCCCAGCCCTCGGGCGCCAGCTCTGGCGTTGCCAGGTCCACGATCTGCCCACCGGCGCGTGCGCCTGCCCTCTCACAGCTGGTTGGCACAGAGGGGAAGGGCAAAGTCTGGGGATGCTGCCCCGATGCGACTTCATCAGACGCACCAGCACAGTCCCGGCACTGGTGCCTACAACGGAGCGCCCCCCGCGGCCGAGAGCGTACACTGCCATGACCGCCTCACGTCACGCGCCGGAGCATGGCCACACACACGAGATCCACAACGCATGCGCCGCCGCGCCGCGCAAGCAGGCGCGGTCGCATGCAGCATCCGGATCTTGCTGAGAGGCACCTTCTGGCGCACTGGGGTCGGCATTTTTACTGCCTACATGCCAAAAGGTTAGGGCGCCTGCGCGGCGCGGTGGCGCGCGCGTTGTGAATCTCATACATGTGGACATGCTCTCGCGCGTGAGGTGAGGCTGCAGTCACGGCAGCATACGCTCTCGGCGACGGGCGGCGCCTTGGCACGCGTGCGCAGCGCGCGGCGGCAGGACGGCGCAGGTCGCGGCGCGGGCGCTGTAGGCACAGCCGGCTACGGCACCCACACGCCTTTGCATGTTTGCACGGAGCCGTGGCCAGCGCGCGAGCTCCTGACCCGCGGGGGAGCGGGCGCGCCTGCGAGCGCGCGCCGTCGGCCGCCAGGCTGCGCGAGTAGGGGTCGGTGGCCTCGAACACCTCGACCTTGGCGGAGGCGGGCGAGAACACGCGCACGCGGAATTTGTGGTACCGCCACTGCCACGCCCGCGGACCCTGGGAGGGCAACAAAAACCTATGTGGGGCTCCAACACACAAGCATGCATGCACAAGCAGCAGGCCAGGGCCTTGCCAGGCGCGGCAGGGCTGCTCCGGGCTGGGTCATCGGCGCCGCCCGCCCCTGGCCTCGCTGGCACGCACGCACTGCTGCTCACGTTTCCGCTCCTCTCCTGGCTCCCGCGCCCGAGCGCGCGCGCCGCCAGGCCCGCCGCGCGGCCCGCCTGTCCCTCAGAGCCGGAAGTGGAGCACAATGCACTGCTCAAGCTCTGCTCCACCGAGCCGCCCGGCGCCCGCCCACGCGCGCGGCACTGGGGGTCACCTGCGCGGTCCAGACGCCGCGCTCCTCATCCATGGCGACCTCCTCCGCCTGCCCGCCCGCCGGCGCGTCCCACAGCAGCAACGTCACCTGGGCGCGCGGGCCGCCCTCGTCGCCGGGCGCTCGCGGCGCCGCAGCAGGGCCTCAAGATATGCGGATGGGCACATAAGCAGGACAACAGCCCTGCGCACGCGGTGCGGCTAGTGGCGCTGCAGTGCTCCGCCCCTGCGCCTGCCTGGCAAAGCCGCGTGGAGCCTCCAGATAGTCTCACCGTACGCGCGGGCAGGACGTGCCGCGAGGCCCGACCTCATGTGTCTCGCGGGCGAAGAACGTGCGAGGTGCTGATGGGAGGCTGGCCAAGCGAGGTGCGCTGCGCGCGCCTGCTGCGCGGTGGGCGCCCACACGCGCACGGCAGCGCCGCCCGCGCTCAGCTCGGCGCCCAGCGGCCCCGAGTAGAAGAAGAGCTGGTCCAGCACACCCTGCAGCTGCACGCCTGCGCGGCGCGCGCTCCCCGTGCCGGCGCCGGTGCTGACAGGGCCTAAAGAGGGATCCTTACAAATCCGCACAGCATGCGTGTGTGGTTGGCTGTCTCCTTGTGCGCATCAGTATATTGGCAGGCAGGGTTGCTGGGGCAGAGCTGGCCACGCACTGCCCTCCCAGCAACGGGAATGCGTTCCGGAACGGACCAGCCCAGCGCTGCCTGTAGGCAAGACACTCGGTTCATGCATGTGGCCTGAGGCTCATCTTGAGACTGACGCACTGCTCCAGGAGAGCATGCACAGCGAAGCACGCACAGCGGAGCACGCACACCTGTAGCATCCACTGGGGCGCCATCTGCCTCATGTACCGAAACTGCCTGAGCCAGGGTGCTCAGGCGTTACTACGGTTGGCAGCAACCCTGGTGCACACCGTCAACGCATGTGTGCGCTGTTGCGCGCCTCGAGGGCGCACCAGCTGCGCCCGCAACAGCGTGTGGGCCTGCGCGGTGCCCGAGCGCAAGTCAGAGGGCGCTCAGCAGTTCATGGCAGACATGCCGAGCACCTGCGTGGCACCTGAGCAGCTGCGCGAAGCGCCGCGAGACGCCACATGCTCTTGCGGCGCGCTGGTCTGCAGCAGGAGCACCAGGACATTTGACATGTCAGAGCATCATCGCCGCAATGGCATCTTGACCGGGGGGGGCACTACAGCATGGGGTGTAGGGCAAGGATAAAGGGTCAGGCACACCAGGTCGACCTGACGCAGGATGTTGTCTGGGATGACGAGCGGCGTGCAGCCAGCCAGGTGCGGGAAGCGCTTGCAGACGGCTGCCGGCACGCCCGCCGGCTTGCCCGCATGCACGCCCACCTGCAGCGGCATGTGGTGGCGCAGCCGGTGCGGGTTGTGGCAGGCCACACCCTCGCCTGCGCGGCGGCACACGCGCGTCCCCCTCATTCCATGGCAAGGCACCACCCATGGCACCCTCGCACTGCGCCCATGTGCTGCAAGCCAAGACACTGCAGTGCGCCGCATTATGCTCGAGCTGGGGCCTGTGCTGCCCACGTGGCAGCCCTTCACCGCAACACAACACTGCAGGCTCTAACAGCTACCAGCTCGCCCGTCGTTCATCGGGCGTGCATGGGGCCCTGGACGGTTGCCTCTGTCTGTCTGTGTGCTGCCCAGGGCGTGCCTGTCAGATGCAGCCGGCCGTCAGTGCTCCATGTCAGCCGAAAGGAGCGCGGCCGACCGTCCGCACCAGTGGGCGCGACGCGCCAGACGATCAGGTTGCGTTCCACCCTGCCCCCCCGCCGCGTGCGCATCGGACGACTGGCTCTTGTAAAGACGCGCTCGTCTGATCGTCCACGGCACATGCAAACATGGCTGTGGCGTCACGTGTGCTTCGCACAGTGCGAGATAATTGGGGTTTCTGTCGAGCGGGTCTGGCAGACGACATGAAGGCCTCTCAGCGCCGCTTACTTTGGCCTGGCACTTGAATTGGAATTGACGAGAGACTCCTGCCATCGAGGTGCGAGGCGGCGTGCGCACCAGTGCGCCGCCGCCGCGTGCAGGTCGCCGAGCGGGAGCGCGCCGGGGTCTGGCCGCGAGTAGAAGGCAGTTTTGCGCCCGGCCAGCAGCCAGACCTCGTCGGTGCCGTCTGGGATCTCAATGATGTCCCCGCCCGCGTCTTTGCTGTCCCCTGCAGCAGCACACATCTTAGCCCCCATGCTTGGGCCATGCGCGGCGGCACGAGGCGCGAGCATGCCTGAGCCGCATGGCGCCTGATTGCACAGGCTGGCATGCATGCACGCATGCCTTCGTATACAAGCTCCCGCGCTGCCGCTTATATGTACATCATGGGAGTATGCAGGGAGCATGCTGGTTGTAGCGACATATGGGATGAGGCACTCTGTATGTTCACTCCAGATGTCGACTCGCAGATTTAGAGGTTACATTGCATGCATGCATGTCTCCAGACCTCACACTAAGGCCTGAACGCCTGGGGCCTGCGGCTGCATGCGAGCATGTTGGGCCGCACCGGTGTGTACAAGCAGCCCGACCCACCGGCTGAAGTTGGTCTTGCGCGTGTCGGGCACCATCTCGACCTCCCACACGCACGCGTCGCCGACGCTGCTGGCGCGGACAGCAGGACCCTCAGACAGTGTAAGTGCACTTGCAGACCTCACAGACAGGGCAGCACAGCGACGGCGCTGCCGCTGCTCGGAAAGCACTCGGGAGACGAACAGGCAGAGGCAGAAGCTGAGGGGCGGGCGCACGAGGTGCTCGGCAGGGGCAGCTCCCAGGCAGTCTCCTGCGTGACGTCGCCCCACACGTGCAGGCCCCAGTCCTGCTGGGGGCCGCACGGCGCGCGTCAGAGCGCTGATGGCCAGCATGCCACACATTGGACGGTCGCAGCGCCTTCGGGCACCTCTGCATCGCCCTCTCGGCGTATGTAGGTGACTCGCAAGCGCTTGGTGCTGGTCGGGGGCACCACATTCTCCACCTCCTCTGCTGTGCGCAGGCTGGCCTGGGCGCACGTGCGCCTGCGCTCTGCCTGCCGTGTCATCGGGCTGCTCGGGGGTGTGTGCCTATCTACACATAGCCCGTTGCTGGCCGGGGGAGCCCGAGGACACAGCCTGGACCGGCACGCGTGCGGGGAGGCAGCGCTCGGCAACTGAAGCACAGGCATGCTCAGCAGACCTGTTATGCGAGGTGGGGCTGTTGAGGTGCCTTACAGTGTACGGCAGCGCGTTGGCGCTGGACGCTACTCTGTGTCAGACGCTCGATGCGCGTTCGTACTCGCATGGGGACCACTGCTGGCTGCCACCCAGGGGCTCACCGGGGAAGCCTGGCCTGCCACTTGCACTGTGCCGGATGCTCCTAGTGAGCCCCTGGGGAACGGCTCGCCCAACAGCCCCAGCTTGCTGGATTGGGATATAGCGACCGGCATCAGAACGCCCAGCGAGAGAGCTCACAAGCGGCGCGCAGTCGGACATCGCTCAGTGCTGCTTGCGAGTTGCACAAGTGCCGCCAGCAAGCATACACGCTGATCTGCTAGGCCCGGGACACACGCAGGTGAGAGGGCACCGTCGGCGTGCATGGTCACGCAGGCGTCTGCACCCCCTGCCAGGCATGGCGCAGACCTGGTTCCACCACAGCGGCCGTGCGCAGGCGGGGGCAGGCTTAATGCCATGGAGGACGACGAGATGCCGCTCGCACAGGCCGCGCTGGTGCACCAGGCCAGCCTGGTGGCCACGGCCACCGCGGCCGACCCCGCGCCCGCCGCCGCGGGAGCGGCCGAACACGCGGCAAGGAGCCCCCCCACACTGCACCACTACCTCTCAGCACCGCTGCCGAGCTGCTGCCAAGCCCGTCATGCGATGCCATAGCCTTAGCCACGTGCAGAGCCGGCCGGGACGCCTGTGCTCTCACTGCCCGCTGGCTCGTGCAGGCTGGCCAGCCGCCAGGCGCGCCGGAGGAGGGCGGCACTCCCGCGGCCCCTGGCGCCGGCGCCGAGGCGGCGC
>JAABVA010005079.1_pt1 | contig 12030 bp, 12 predicted proteins | sample 5560331 | NCBI WGS metagenome assembly JAABVA01 (sample SAMN12812661, study PRJNA571458) | rock metagenome | isolation source: Antarctica rocks | place: Antarctica: Victoria Land, Mt New Zealand sud | collected 2016-01-07
GCTGGCTTTGCGCGACCTGCTGGTGCGGATGCGGTCCGAGGGCTTGGCCATCGTGCTGATCGAGCATCACATGGACCTGCTGATGGCGGTCGCCGACGAGGTGGTCGTGATCAACCTGGGCCGCATGATCGCGTCCGGGCCGCCGTCGGCGATCCAGGCCGACGACCGCGTGCTCGAGGCCTACCTCGGCAAGGCGGCATGAGCGCGCGTTTGGAGGTGCGCGGCCTTCATGTTGCCTATGGGCGCAGCACGGCGGTCACGGTCGACCATCTGGTGATCGAGCCCGGCACGCTCGCCGCCGTGGTGGGCGCGAACGGCGCCGGCAAGAGCACGCTCATCAACGCGGTTGCCAACTGGTCGCGCGCAGAGCCGCGCATCAGCGGCGCCGTGCAACTGGACGGCGAGGACGTCAGCGGCCTGCCGCCGCACCGCCATGTGCAGCGCGGGCTGCTGCTGGTGCCGGAGGGCCGCGCGGTGTTCCTGGGCCTGACGGTCGAGGAGAATCTGCGCGCGGTGATCCGCCCGGCCGAGGGTCCCGGCCGGCGGGCCTACTCCCTAGCGGACGTCTATGCGCTGTTCCCCCGGCTGCATGAGCGCCGGGCCATCGCAGTCAGCTCGTTAAGCGGGGGCGAACGGCAGATGCTGGCGCTCGGCCGCGCGCTCCGGATGGCGCCCCGGGTGTTGCTGCTCGACGAGCCCTCGATCGGCTTGGCGCCACGGCTGATCGCGGCGCTGCTGCAGGCGATCCGGACGCTGGTGGACGCGGGGCTCACGGTGCTGCTGGTGGAGCAGAACGTGCGAGCGGCGGTCGAGGTCGCGGATGTGCTGCATCTGCTGGAGCGCGGCCGGGTCATCGCCAGCGGCCCGGCGGCGGTCATGCGGGACGATCCCCGCATCGTCGAGGCCTATCTGGGGGCCAGCCACGGATGAACGTCCCGCAGCAACTGGTGAACGGCATCGCCATCGGCCACGCCTACGCGCTGGTCGCGGTCGGCTGGACCCTGCTGCTGGGCGCCACGCGGCTGGTGAACTTCGGCCACGGGCAGATGTATATGGTCGGCGCATTCGTGGCCTGGTGGGTGATGCGGGCGACCGGGCTGCCCTACGTGCTCGCTGTCGCCGCAGCCGTTGTCGCCGGTGCCGCCTTGGGCGCCGTCATGCAACGCCTCGTGCTGCGGCTGACCCTGTCGCAGGATCTCGTGAGCCTGATGATCGTGACGCTCGGTTTCGGCCAGATGCTGGAGGGCGCCGCCGGCTTCGCCTTCGGGCCGAAGCCGCAGACCCTCGCCAGCCCGCTGCAGGCGATCGAGGTGCATCTCGGCACGATATGGTTCACCGCGCAGGACGCGCTGCTGGTGGCCGCGACCATGGCTGTGTTCGCCGCGCTGCACCTCGTGCTGAACCGGTCCGCCTTCGGCTCCTGGGTGCGCATGGTGGCCGAAGACCCGCTGCTGGCGAGGCTCGGCGGCGTCGACATCGCCTGGATCTACATGGGCATCTTCGCCTTCGAGGGCGCGGCTGTCGCCTTCGCCGCGACCCTCGTGGCGCCGCGGACGCCGATCCTGACCTCGATGGGGTTCGAACAGGTCATCATGACCTTCGTCATCGTGGTGCTGGGCGGCATCGGCAGCGTCGGCGGCAGCTACGTCGCGGGCGTCGGGCTCGGGGTGTTCACGGCGTTCTTCGGCGCGCTGGTGTCGCCGGCCTACGCCACGGCGGCGGTGTTCGCGCTGCTGATCGCGGTCATGGTGCTGCGGCCCGGCAAGCTCGCGGCTTCCGGCGGCTTCGCGCGGTGAGGCCCGGCGTCCGCATGATCGGCATCGCGGCGCTGGCTGCCTTCGGGCTGGCGTTGCCGCGACTGCTCGGCGGCTCCTCGCTCGTTCACGACACGGCCGTGGTCATCGCGATCATCAGCGCCATGGGCTACGGCCTCGACATCATCCTGTCGGACCTCGGCGAGATCAGCCTGGCGCATACCGCTTTCTTCGCCACCGGGGCCTACGCGGCGGCGATCCTTTCGGTCAACTACGGCTTCGGCGCCTGGGCGACCATGGCGGGCGCAATCCTGGCCGCCCTGGTCCTCGCCTTGGCGCTGGGGCTGATCACGCTGCGCACGCGCGAGTTCGCCTTCTCGCTCGTGACCTACGCCGCCGCCGTGGTCTGCCAGAACATCGCGTCCAACTGGGACGTCCTGGGCGGCTCCGACGGGGTGGTCGGCATCCCGCCGCTCGACCTGTCGATCGGCCCGCTATCGCTCACAGCCGGGTCGAGCGTCGAGGTCTGGCCTTATGCTTATGCGCTATTGCTGCTGACGCTCTATTTCGTGCACCGGTTCCGCTGCTCCCGCCTGGGGCAGGCGGCGCTGATGGTACACATGAACCCGCGGCTCGCGGTCATGTGCGGGCTGGAGGGCAACCGCATCCGGCTGATGGTGTTCCTGGTCTCGGCGCCGGTCAGCGCGCTGGCGGGGTGGCTGTATGCCTATCAGCGCGCCTATGTCGGGCCCGACCTGTTCGACACCTATTTCCTGGTGCTGATGCTGACGGGGGTGATCCTCGCCGGCCGGCGCATCCTGCTGGGTCCGCTGATCGGGACCGCGCTGCTGCTCGTGCAGAAGAATTTCCTGTCGCTCGGCGCCTATGGGGACAAGCTGATGCTCGGGGCGGTCCTGGTCGCTGTGCTGTGCCTGTGCCCGCGCGGGCTCGCGAGCCTCTGGCCGCAGCGTGCCGCGCCGGAGGGCGTGGCGCCCGGCGTCAGGCCCGCACGTAGTTGATCGGCATGCTGTATTCGAAGACCGGAAGGCTGTCCAAAGCCGCCCGCGCCTCGCCGCCCGGATTGCTCGCGACCTTGCTGTCCATGTCCAGCATCATGGTGCTGAGCCCGGCGCCCTCATAGCGGGGCCAGGCCGGCAGGGCCGGGTTGTTCGGGTTGCCGGTGCGCGCAAAGGCGGCCCAGGTCGCCATCATCATCTTGGTCAGCGGCGCGAGGTCCGGCCCGGCGCCGACCAGCCCTGCCGCAGCCTCGGTGGTGCCGAACACGAATGGGACCTCCGCGGTGTGCGGCGTCCGCAGCACGCCGCCCATGACCGGCGTCCGCCAGTTGAACACATAGGCATAGACCGCCGCCCGCGCCGTTTGCGACTGCAGCGCCGCCTCGCGGGTCGTGTTGCGCCGATAGGTGTAGTCGGTGACGACAGCGGCGAGCAGGTCGCTCGGCGACGAGCCCGGCAAGGTCGCGCGATACGCGTCCATGATGCGGCCAGTCTCGGCAGCGTCGACCTGCAGGAAGCGGCCGAGGCGCCTGCGCACCTCGGCGGCGTCCAGCGAGAAGTTCTTCGGGTCGGCGGCCATGTACAGCGTCACCTCGTTGGCCGCGTTGCCGGCCATGAACGGGATGTCCGATGAGATCACCGGCGCGGCCGGATCGAACGGGTTCTGCTTGAAGTGCTCCCCGTCGAGCACCGGGCGGAAGGCGCGGGGCATCGCCTGCAAGGCCGCGACGATCTCCCCCGCCGGCACCGCCTGCAGCGCCGCCCCGGTGGCGCTGCCAATCCCGAGCTGGGCGGCAAAGCCATGCGTGAGGCGCGCAGCCTCCTCCTGGCCTGCGAGCCGCAGGCTGCCGGAGCAGCTCTGGGCGATGGCTTTGTGGAACAATCCCTGTGCGGCCGGCATCGCGAGCAGGGCGCTGACCTTGGCGCCGCCGCCCGACTGGCCGAAGATGGTGACGTTGCCCGGGTCGCCACCGAAGGCGGCAGCATTGCCGCACACCCACTTGAGCGCCGCGACGAGGTCGAGCGCCCCGGCGTTGCCGGAGTCGGCGAAGCGCTCGTCCTTGTCGTCGAGCCGGATGTATCCGAATAGGTTAAGCCGGTGGTTGACCGTGACCACCACGACGTCGCCCTGCTTGGCGAGGTTCGTGCCGTCGAAGCCCGGGGCGGACCCGGCACAATTGCTCCAGGCGCCGCCATGGATCCAGACCATCACCGGGCGCCGGGCGCCGTCCAGGCCGGGGGTGGAGACATTGAGCGAGAGACAGTCCTCACTGATTGGCTCAATTGCGCCATACCAGGAGCTCAGCCGGTCCGGGATCGCGGGCGGCTGCGGGGCGGAGTTGCCGAAACGGACGGCGTCCCGCACGCCGGCCCAGGGCGCTGCGGCGGCCGGCGGCATGAAGCGGTTGGCGCCCGCCGTCGGAGCGGCATATGGAATGCCTTTGAAGCTGTGCACCCCGCCCGTGCCGGCGCCGCGAACCTTGCCGTTCGTGGTCTCGACGACCGAGCCGGAGCTTTGCGCCCACGCCGACGCGCCGATCACGGCGGGAGCGCTCCCGGCGGCGATGCCTGCGGCCCAGGTTGCGTTCAGCATGGTGCGACGGCTGATCGGCGTTGCGATGGAGTCCGGAGCTTTATGGCGTTCCATGATGACGCGTCCCCCCAAAATTGTTCGTTTCTGTCTTTACCGGTGCGGCGTCCGTGAGAACGGCAGCATCGCCGACAGCCCGCCATCGACCGCCAGCGCCTGCCCGTTCACGTACGAGGCAGCGTCGCTCGCGAGGAACAGCGCCGTGGCCGCGATCTCCCCCGGCGCCCCGTGCCGCTGCAGTGGGTTGAGCTGGCCGATCCGCCCCTCGGACCCGCGCGCCCGCGCTGCCTCGAACAACGGCCGGGTCATGCCGGTCTCGATCAGGCCGGGGCAGACGGCGTTCACCCGTACACCGGTGCCGGCCAGCGCCGCTGCCGACGTTTGCACCAGGCTGATCACCCCGGCCTTGCTGGCGCTATAGGCGGCCCCTGCGGCATTGGCCCGCAGCCCCGCGACCGACGCGGTGCACACGATCGCCCCGCGCCCCTGCGCCACCATATGCGGCGCAGCATGCCGGATGGCCAGGAATGCTCCGATCAGGTTGATCCGCAGCACCTCGGCCCAAAGCTCGGCCGTGGCCTCAAGCAGCGGCGTCATGCCGCCGGACACCCCGGCATTGGCATATACTACGTCGACGCCGCCAAAGGCATCGACGGCGCGCTGGACGTAGGCCGCCGCCTGCGCCTCGTCGCCCGCATCGGCGGCCATGGCCTCGGCACGCCCACCCGCCGCTGCGATCTGCGCCTGTGTCTCCTGCACGGCGCGCTCGTCGCGATCGACCGCCAGCACCGCTGCGCCCTCGGCTGCGAACAGCAGGGCGCTCGCGCGGCCGATCCCGCTGCCTGCTCCGGTCACGATCGCACGCCGTTCGGCAAGTACGTTCATTTCAAACCCTCCCGCATGAAATGTCTGGCCCATGCAGGATACTCCAACGGCGGTCCTCACCAAGCACCGATGTACAGCCGTCGATGGCGGCTGCGCGGCTATAGCAGCCCGGCCCCGCTGAAGCCGCCGAACACGCCCAACGCGGTCGTCAGGCCGACGACGACGATGACGACCCAGAGATACACCCCGCCCAGGCGCACCGGCGGCGGCAATGCGCGGACGCTGAGCGCGATCAGGAAACCCAGCACGAGCGGCAGCAGCAGCGCGTTCATGATCTGCACGCCGACGTTCAGGGCCACCAGGTCGGGCCAGATGCCGACCAGGACGGCGCAGCCCACAACCGCAGCGGCATACAGGCCATAGAACGAGCGCGCCTGGGTCGGGCGCAGGTTCAGGCTGCGGCGATAGCCCATGACCTCTCCGACGCCCCAGGCCAGGCCGAGCGTGGCGACGATCGCCGCCACCATGCCTGCGCCCAGAATGCCCGCGCTGAACACGAGCCGGCCGGTCGTGGCGCCAAGGAAAGGGGTGAGCGCCTCGCTCAGCTGGCCCACCGTGGTCAGCGTGGCGTCCGGATGCGACCGGCCGATGGTGGCGGCGGTGGAGACCAGGACGGCGGCCATCACCAATTGAGTGACGACCGCGCCGATGGCGGTATCCCAGCGTGCCACGCCCAGGTGCTCCGGCCGCAGGCCTTTGTCGGCGATGGCCGACTGTTGGTAGAACACCATCCACGGCATGATGACGGCGCCGATGTTGGCCGCGGCCAGATAAACGTAGTCCTTGTTGGCGTAGGGGATGTCCAGCATCCCGGCCGCCACGTCGTGCAGGTCCGGATGGGTGACCCAGGCGACGCCGAAGAAGGCGAACTCGAATAGGCCGAGCGCGATGGCGATGCGCTCCACCCTGCGGAAGCTGCCGGTCAGCACTACGGCGAGCAGGGTAGCCGTCGCCAATGCCAGGCTGGCCGGCCGGGGGATGTCATACAGCTCGCCTACTCCTGCGACGCCCGACAGCTCCGTGATCAGGGCGCCGAGGGTGGCAACGGCGAGGCCCGCGACGGAGACCCAGGCCCAGAAGCGGCCGAAGGTCTCTGCGATCAGCTCACCGTGGCCGCGCCCGGTATGAACGCCGAGGCGGACCGTCATCTCCTGCACCATATACAGGATGGGAATGAGCACGAGCTGCAGCAGCAGCAGCCGGTAGCCCCACTGCGCGCCGCTCTGGGCGGCGGTGATGATGCTGCCGACGTCGGTGTCGGCGAGCATGACGATCATGCCGGGACCAAAGACCGCGGCGTAGCGGGTCAGACGGTTGATAACGAGGGCTTGCTGCACGGCACGGGTCCTGACGCGTTGCGAGTGCGTCGCAATTACACTTTCGAGCCGGGAAGGCAAGCCTTCGTCCTCTCGCGGTGAGGCCGTGACGCATCCGAACGACGCACATCACTGTGGGTATGCTCTTGCGCGTAGTTGGCGGACCAGCCGCTGGATCGAGCAGCAGACCGTATTGAACCCCGACGCAAACCCATTCAATGTCAGGTCATGAGCACCGTCCTGCGCACTCCTCAACGGCTAACGGTCGCCGAGTTCCAGGATTGGTCGCCACCCGCCGGGCTGGAGGACCGTCGCTGGAACCTCCTTGATGGCGAACCCGTATGCATGGCGCCGACCAGCGAGAACCACGGTGCCATCCAGAGCCAGGCCGCCTATCTGCTGACGCGCCATCTGGTCGATGTTGGCTCGCGGTGCCGGGTGATTACCGCCCCTGGCGTCATTCCTCGTATCCGCTCGATCAGCAACGAGCGCATCCCCGATCTCGGCATTACGTGCACAGCGCCGGGCGGGGCCAAGGCGATCGTCGATCCCGTCGTGCTGATTGAGATTCTTTCGCCGTCCAACGAGGCGCAGACGCGAGCCAGTGTATGGGCCTACACGACGATTCCTAGCGTCGTTGAGATCATGTTGTTGTCGAGCACGTCGGTATCCGGCGAGCTATGGCGTCGTGAATCGGATAGAGCGTGGGCGGACAATCCACTGCTGCTCGATGCTGATGGCGACGTTCGCCTCGGAGGCCTTGGCTTCGCAGCGCCGATACGGACGTTCTATGCGACGACGAGCTTGGCCTGATGAGCTTGCCGAGCAAGGCGATGATGTGGCGGAACTAGGCACCTGTCCAACAAGCCGACCTTCGCTTAAGTGTCAGGACATCCGAAAACGTTCGCGACGAGATCGATGGGCGCCGCAGGCGTGTAGTGTTCGGCCAGGCAGGCCGTTCGGCATGATGCCCGCTACGCCCGGTCAGCTTCGGACTCCGTGAATAGAGGAGGGTCGGCGCATGTCATCTTTTGTTTTCACCGTGGCGCATCCCGACGGCGAAGGGTGGAGCAAGCACCTCGGCTCACACGTGCGCTATCTTTAGGAGTTGCTGAGAAACGGCCTGCTCGGGCATCGGGGCCGCTCAAGGGCACTGCCCTGCGGTCAGGCCTGCTGACCATGTCCGCTGCAAACCGTGCGGAGGTGGATGCGATCATGGGAAAGGAGCCCTTCGCGATCGAGGGACTGATTGAGACCTTGACGGTAACTGAGTGGGACCCGCTGTTCGGCGCCTAAGCTGCGGCGTCCAGCGGTGTCTTGCCGGCTCTGGCGGTGCCGGGCGGCTGACTGGCGCCGAGGCAGATTGTCCCGATCCCGGACTGCGGTGCACGAGTAAGGATGAACCCTGGCCATGCACTATGAACTCACGACTCTTTCGTGTCCGCTTCTTTCCGTGCCAGAGGTATCGGAGGGCGCACGGGCCTTTATGACTGAGCCCGAGGCGACGGGCGACAGTCCTATGCGGAGGGCATTTGGCCACCCAAAGGCGGACCCGAGCAGATCCTGGAGGCGACGTCGACGATCGCGTTGCCGGAGCCGTACTCGCCGCTGTGCTGAGGGCAAACACCATGGACCCACGATCGGCTTGGGTATCGCGCATCGCGCAAGCGATCTGGTCGCGTCCGGTGCGATCGGGCGTCCGCTCAGCGCGCGGGTTTATTCCAGCACGGCCGGTTTCGGCCCGAAAGAACCGAAGGCGGAGGCCTACTCGGAGCAGGCCGAGAACGGCGTCACCCTCGTGACCATCCAGGGCGCCCACACGATCGATCTCGCCATCGCGGTGCTGGGTCCGCTGGCCGACGTGCCCGCGCTGGCTACGACGCAGTATCCCGAGATCGAGTTTGGCGACGACGCGACGTCTTGGGCGCGGTCGACGCCCGACCACCTTCTGGTGCAGGCGCGGCTCGCCAGCGGCGGCGCGCTTTCGGTCGAGGTGGCCGGGGGCCGGCCATCCGAAACGCCGTTCCGCCTGGAAATCATGGGCGAGAGGGCGTCCTCGCGCTGGACGGCGGTGCGGCCAGGGGCTTCCATCCGGCCGCCTGCGCCTTTCGCTCGATGGCGGGCCTCAGCAGGTGGACGATGGCGAGGCCGAGAGGATGCCGGCCGTGAACTGGCCTAGGTAGCAGGGGCCAAGGAGCTAGTGGCGCCTAAAATGATAAGCTGTATCGTTGCTTGCAGCACATCCGTTGACTCTGTACTCGTCGATCAGCAGTTCTCCGAGCTTCAAATCAAGTCAGCCACAATCGTGATGGCTGCATGCGTTAGGATGTGACATGGGTGCATGGAGGATGGGCAGCCAGGAATACTGTGCGGCTGGACGGCGGTGGCTTCGCTGCCTCATGTTTCCAATCCCATTGTTTTTCGCATCCCGCGCCGGCCTGTCCAGAAACGACCAGGGCCCGTTGCAACCGCAAACCGTAAGCGGGCCCTGCCAGGTGAAGAAGTTCTTCATCTTGGGCTTCACCTCGGTGTGGACCGAGATGACGGTCGGCAACGTCGGGCAAGCCTGCAGCTTCACGATCTTCAATCCTGACCTGCAGATCGTGCTTACCGCAGCTTTGGTGACAGGCCAGCCCACCCATGGCCGTGCCACAGCAGCGTTGACCACCCTTGGGCGGCAAGCAGCGGTCTCATACATTCCGCAACCTGGCTATACCGGCCCGGACCAGTTCAGCATCACGCTCGAACCGAACGACCACGGCATGACGGTTGCCGTCACAGTGCAGCCATCCCCGCCGGCTTCGTAACCGCACCGGGTCGCTGATGCCTGGAAGCACCCCACCCAGGATCGTTGTGGAAGCATGTCGGGCGGCCTAAGCTGGGCACGGGCCAAGCCGCTTCCAAACATCAAGCGAGCGTTGGGCGAAACAGCGACCGCCCGGCACGACCCGCAGAAGCTCGGAGAACGATCCCAATAGGAGGACACCGCCATGGCGACCTGGACACCGGATCCGACGTTCTATCCCTCGCCGCGCATGGCCATGAAGGCGCCCGCGGAAACACTTGCATACGTGGCAAGCTTCGACCCCACCCGCCAGGTCCCGGACGCGATCAGCGTGGTCGATGTCGATCCGGGATCGGCCACCTACTCGCAGGTGGTCGGGACCGTGGCGATGCCGAACACCGGCGACGAGCTGCATCACTTCGGCTGGAACGCCTGCAGCGCCTGCCTGTGCCCGAACGCGCCGCACCCGCACTCCCAGCGGCGCTACCTCGTCGTGCCCGGCCTGCGCTCGTCGCGCATCCACATCCTCGATGTGAAGGCCAACCCGCGCCAGCCGCCAATCGTCCGGGTGCTCGAGGCGGCCGAGGTCGCCGAGCGGTCCGGCTACACGCGCCCCCACACGGTCCACTGCGGGCCGGAGGACATCTATGTCGCCGCCCTGGGCAACGCGCAGGGCGAGGCACCCGGCGGCGTGTTCCTGATGGACCACGAAACGTTCGACATCCGTGGCCAGTGGGAGATCGACCGCGGGCCGCAGCGGCTCGCCTACGACGTGTGGTGGCACCTCGGCCACGACACCATGGTGACCAGCGAGTGGGGCCTGCCTGCCACGTTTGAGAACGGCCTGGTCCCCGAAATCCTGCTCGGCGGCCAATACGGCCACAAGCTGCATTTCTGGGACCTGCACTCGCGCAAGCACAAGCAGGAGATCGACTTCGGCGCCGAAAACCAGCTCGTCTTCGAGCTGCGCCCGGCGCATGACCCGACGAAGGCCTACGGTTTCGTCAACTCGGTGATCAGCCTGAAGGACCTCTCTGCGTCGATCTGGACCTGGTATCGCGAGAACGGCGCCTGGGCAGTCCGGAAGATCATCGAAATTCCCGCCGAACCGGCCGATCCTGCCCTGTTGCCGGCCATGCTGAAGGGCTTCGGCGCAGTGCCGCCGCTCGTCACCGACATCGACCTCTCGATGGACGACCGCTTCCTCTATGTCGCGTGCTGGGGCACCGGCGACCTGCGCCAATACGACGTGTCCGACCCGTTTGCGCCGAAGCTCGCCGGCACCGTCAGGATCGGCGGCATCGTCTCGCGCAAGACCCATCCGAAGGCCGCGAACGGGGCGCTCAATGGCGGGCCGCAGATGGTGGAGGTCAGCAAGGACGGGCGGCGCGTCTATTTCACCAATTCGCTCTATGGGGCGATCGACGACCAGTTCTACCCCGATGGGATCGACGGCTGGATGGTAAAGCTCGACGCCAGCCCCGAGGGCGGCATCGCCTTCGACCGCGACTTCCTCGTCGAGTGGCCAAAGACCCACCGGCCGCACCAGGTGCGCCTGGAGGGCGGCGACTGCTCCTCGGACTCCTACTGCTACCCGTGAGGCCCGCGTCCGGGGAACGCTGATAGCAAGCGCCTGGCCCTGGCTCATTATTGCCGGGCTTGGCGTGTTCCATGGCCTCAACCCGGCGATGGGTTGGCTGTTCGCCGTGGCGCTCGGCCTGCATCGGCACAGCCGCCGGGCCGTGCTGCTGGCGCTGCCGCCCATGGCGGCCGGCCACGCGCTGTCCATCGGGCTGGTGGCGGCTTCAGTGATGGCGATGGGGACGGTGGTCGATCCGGCTGCCGTGCGCGTGATCGCAGGCGGCATCCTCGTGCTGTGGGCTGGATATCACTGGCTCTACGGCCATCGTCACCGCGTGCGCGTCGGCATGACGGCAGGCGCTGCGGGCCTTGCCCTTTGGTCGTTCCTGATGGCGACCGCGCATGGCGCCGGGTTGATGCTGGTGCCTGCCCTCGTGCCGCTGTGTACGGGCGCGTCGAATTTTGGCAAGGGATCGCTGCTGATCTCGCTCGCAGCCGTAGCCGTGCACACGCTCACGACGCTGGCGGTGACGGGGCTGGTCGCGCTGGCCGTGCATGAGTGGCTTGGCCTGGCTTTCCTGCGGCGGAGCTGGATCAACTTCGACCTGCTATGGACAGGCGCGCTGGTCGCGACCGGCCTGGCGCTGATCGTCACGGCCTGAGGCAGCGCCTCCGATTGCGGGGACCATGCCTGTAAGCTTAGGATGTCCAGTAGTGAGCGTTGAAACCTAGCAGCGAGCACGATAGCCATGGCCGAAAAACCCAACTTCGTCTTGGTGCCAGACCAAGACGCGAGCACCAACGATCCAAGCCACCCGGTTCCTGCTGTCCTCAGCCGGCTTCGTCGCGCGGTGGCGTCCGTCGTCTCCGCACTGCCATACCGTCCGGCAGCACTATCGGCCCCGAGCCCGACCGAACTCACCGGCGCCGCCGTGCCAGGGCGCCCCCGGCTCCTGTTCGGCTTCGATGCCACCGCGTCCCGCGAGCCAGCCTGGGCCACGGCTCGCCAAGTCACCGACGCCCTCGTGCGCGCGCTGCCCGGCGAGCTCGATGTCGCCCTTGCCGTCCACGGCGGCTCCCGCCTGCATACCTTCACCGAGTT
>JAABVA010005082.1_pt1 | contig 12028 bp, 13 predicted proteins | sample 5560331 | NCBI WGS metagenome assembly JAABVA01 (sample SAMN12812661, study PRJNA571458) | rock metagenome | isolation source: Antarctica rocks | place: Antarctica: Victoria Land, Mt New Zealand sud | collected 2016-01-07
CCTAGCGGCGAGCGATCGGCGATAGCTCTCAGGATAGCCATCAACATAGCCATCAACATAGCCATCAACATAGCTACCAACGAAGGTGCGTAGCTAGGATCGTAACATTAACAAAGTAACTTCTCTTCAGTCTCGCTCTCAATTCGCTCACAAGAAGCAACTCAGTTCATGAATCACTCACAAGAAGCAATTCAGTCTACAGATCGCTACAAGAAGCAATTCAGCACTCAATTCGCTTGCAAGAAGCAATCTAGTTTCTCATTCGCTCGCAAGAAGCAATTTAGTTCTTCATTCGCTTGAAAGAAGCAATTCAGTTTTCAGTTCGCTCGCAAAAAGCAATTTAGTTCTTCATTCACTCGAAAGAAATAACTCAGTTTTTCGTCTGCTTACAAGAAGCAATATAATCTCTCGTTCACTCATGAGAAGTCAACTAATATTCAGCTCGTTCACAAGAAACAAATCTCGTTCAGTCTTGTCTCTCGTCTGAAACAAGAAGCTTCTAATTGTATTCTTCAAGTCATTCAAAAAGAATACTCATCAAAAATCAAGTGTCAAAATTCTTTCTTCTTTAGAACTTTTGTTGTTTCTCGAGCAAATCAATTCAATCAATCTTTTATACAACTTGACATAGTTGAGTTGAAAGTTCGAAGCTTTGATCATGCTGCTCATGTCAAAGACATTGAAGTGTTTAGCGTCACTCTAAAGAAAATCGATGTCTTCTTGAATCTTGAGTCAATCTCATCTTCTAGTCTAAACTCTGACGAGTCAAAATCACGTCACACGACTTTGACTGTCTGTTCAAAGAACATCTCAACTCTTGCTCAGTTCTCGTCTCGTTCTCAAGACAGTATGTATGATAAGAATCATCATTTGAATCTTCATCAAATGAAAAAGAAATTTCAATTGACTGCATTTATGACACAAGAAGATCTTGAAGTTTATTGACAAAGTAAGAACGTCGATTCAGTCACAATTCTATCATTTAAATATTTCGAGTTTCTAAACGTCTTCTTCAAGAAGAATGTTGATATCTTGTCTTTGCATCAAGCTCATGATCATGTCATACATCTTAAAGAAGATGTTCAATCTTCAGTCTTCGCTTTGTACGACATGAGTCGTGACGAAATTCTAGAACTTCGTCGTTATCTGAATGAGAATCTGAGCAAAGATTTCATTCGAGTCAGTCGCTTTCAGACGATCACTTCTGTTCTCTTCGTCAAGAAACTCAAAGAAGAACTTTGCTTTTGCGTGAACTATTGAGATCTGAATGCTATCACAGTCAAGAATCGATATTCTCTGTCTCTGATCTCAGAAACGCTGAATCATCTAAGTCGAGCTAAAATCTTTATCAAGCTGAATATCATCTCTGCGTTCAATCGACTTCGAATCAAAGAAGAAGATGAAGCTTTCATCATCTTTTGCACTCAATTTAAATTATTCAAGTATCTAGTCATGCTCTTTGATTTATGTAATGAGTCTGTCTCATTTCAGAAGTACATCAACAATATTCTTCATGAACATTTAAATAAGTTCTGTACAGTTTATCTGAATGACATCTTGATCTATTTCGACAATGAACTCGAGCACAAGATTCATGTCAAGCTCATTCTGCAAAAGCTGCGAGAAGCAGATTTTCAGACGAATATAATCAAATGCAAGTTTCACGTCACTTAAGTTTCATATCTAGAATTGATAATCATTATTGAAGAGATTAAGATGAACTCTTTTAAGATAAACATTATTGTCAACTGACTCATCTTGATCAATGTTAAAGACATTCAAAGTTTTCTAGATTTCGCGAACTTCTATAGAAGATTCATCTATGACTATAGTAAAATAGCTATTTCGCTCACTCGTCTCATCAAAAAAGATGTACTCTTTGTTTGATTTCAGAAATGTCAGATTGCATTCAACACTCTTAAGAAAATCTTCACTTTCAAGATTATTCTTTGTCACTATAATTCAGATCACAAGATTGTGATAGAAATCAATGCTTTGAACTATATGTTCAAAGACATTCTCTCTCAGTATGATGAGAACGAGATTCTTCATTCAGCCGCTTACTTTTCGAAGAAGCATAACTCAGTCGAGTGTAACTACGAGATCTACGATAAAGAACTCATGATCATTGTTCGCACTTTCGAGAAATGATGATCAGAGCTTGAAGACTCTATCTATTCTGTTGAGATGATCACGAATCACAAAAATCTTAAGTATTTCATGTCAATTAAGTAGTTGAGTCGTCATCAAGCTCGTTGAAGCGAATTTCTGTCTAGATTCAACTATCGCATCGCTTATTGTTTCAACAAGATCGATGATAAGTCGAATGTTCTGACATGTTGCTCAGAAGATCTTTCTAAAGAGAAGAATACATTCGATTCTCAACATCAATATCAACATCAGACAATTTTGAAAACTCATGTTTTAAACCTTGATATTGTTGAGAATTTCGCTCTTGACATCTTCGACATCAAAGTCATGAAGCTTCAATCACAAATCATCGCTCTAGATTCAGTTCAGTTACATTTGTTTTCAATTATCTCAGCACTCTTGCAAATTCTAGTTCTCATGAATCTAGAAATCGAAGAATTCGACGTTGAAGACATCAAGTCTCAGCTAGATCAAGACATTCTGAATCTTGATGAAGATTCTGCTGACACTTTCACTCAGACATTGTGAGAGCAAGTCGAAATCAATGACAAATTCGCAGCTCAGATAATCGAAGCACTTCGCAATGAAGCACGACATCACAACAAGATCTCTCTAGTTGAGTGTGAAGAACACGAGAATCATCTGTACTTTCAAGAAAGAAAGTACGTGCTCAACTCAGATAAACTACGTCTTCATATCATTCAGCTCGCTCATGATAATGTCGTCGATGATCATTCAGAAAGAGCAAAAAGCTATGAACTGATCAGTTGAGTTTACTGATGATCAAACATTTATAAGTATGTTCAACGCTTCGTATGAAACTGTCACGTGTGCACACGTTTCAAGCTCTCTAGACAACGAACTCAAGAATGATTGTATTCTCTTTCAATCTTCAAACATCGTTGATGTGATGTCTTCATGAACTATGTAAATTCTTTATCGCTCAGTATCTTCATGAATATCACATATAGATATGTTCTAGTCTTTGTTGATCATCTTATCAAAATGAGACATTTAGTTCTCATCACTTCTATGAAAGTTGAAGAAGTCATCAACTGCTTCTATGCTCATGTTTGAAAACATCATGATTTACTTGAGTTCTTCATGTCTGATCGAGACACACAATTCATCTTCGATATCTGAAAGCATATGTGTAAAATGTTGAAGATAGATGTTAAGTTATCAATGATGTATTACTCTGAGATCGATGATCAAATTGAGAGAATCAATGCTGTCATGAAGCATTATCTTTGAATCTTCGTCAACTACATGCAGAATGACTGAGCTAAATGACTTTCTGAAGTCAAATTCGTCGTCAATAATGCATCGTCGTTAATCACTTTAACATCATTCTTCTTGATCAATTCAAGTCAGAACTCACGTCTAGACTTCAAATCTTCTGAATCTCTGCTTGAAAATCTTACATCTCAAGCTCGAGACAAGTTAATCAATGTCAAAGAGTTCATCAAGAAGATGAAGAAACTAACTGAGCATCTATGTGATGAAATGCTTATAGCTCAGATCATCTACAAATTCAATGTCAATCTCTCTCGTCGTTCTTGTTCTAGATACTTCGTCGAAGATGAAGTCTGACTGAATGCTCGCAATCTCAGCATCGCTCACTTCACTGTCAAGTTAGATAATCATAATGTTGATCTCTTCAAGATCAAGCGTGTCTTCAAGAACAATTCTCTGATCATTGAGTTAAATCTTTCAGCATTCATGAAGATTCATTCAATCTTTCATGTCATTCTTCTGAGTCATATTGCAAGTGATCTTCTTTTGAGTCAACGTCAGAAATCTTGAGAACTCGTTATCATTGAGAATGATGAAAGATTCTGATATGTAAACAGCATACTAAACTTCAGACACTATAATTCATCTCTGCTCAAGTATTACATCGATTGAAAAGATCACTTTTCTACTTGAAAGTCTTTTCATCTTCTGAATAATTGTGAGCAAGCGCTCAATGAATATCATCTCGTCAATTCTGTCGCTGAAGAATCACATGTACTGTCGTATGTGATATCTCAATGTCAATATCAAGAACTTTAAGTTCAATCTTCATCATTTCAATTCAATCTCGATCTGACTCAGATCTTGTTTAGATCTGACTCAGACATCTTGTTTAAATCTGATTTAGATGTGACTCAGATGTATTCTAGTTTCATCTGTGCATCATTACATTAAATTGTATTTCGTCTTTCTCTTGCTCAGATCTGACTCAAATCTTGTCTAGATCTGACTCAGACATTTTGTTTAAATTTGACTCAGATGTGACTCAGATGTGTTTCAATTCTCTGTGCATCATCACGTTAAAATGCGTCTCGTCTCGTCTTGCTCTTCAGACATCTTGCTCAGATCTGACTCAGATGTGACTCAGATTTATTTCAGTCTCATCTGTGCTTCATTATATTAAAATGCGTTTTCATCAATTCTTGTCTCGTTTCAGTCTTCATCTTCAATTCTTTCTCATTTCATCTTGTTTCTTCTCATTGTTTTGCAGAAGTTCAGTCTTGAAGAGAAGAGTTACTGTCATGATGTCAGATCATCAATTCAATTTAGAACATAAATCATTGATATTTTAAATAATCTCGATTCATTGAATCTGTTTCGCAGTTCAATGAATCAAGTCATCAATCTAGTCATCATCATCTTAATTTAGTTTCAGCAATTCTGTTTTGATCATCTCAGTCATGTGCGCGAACTTCTGCAATCTTAAGTCAATAGAACTACTGTTTAGTCTTGATTCTGCTCAATTCATGTATATAAAAGTCGAGTTCTCATTCTTTTCTTTCATTCTTTGTCTTTCATCTTGTACATTATCTGATGTATTGTCTTGTACCTAGATTCTATCAAAGTAATAATAATATCAGTCATTTATATTAATAGTATCTCTAGTCTAGCTCAGTTTCTGACAGCTATTTACTGATGAAAAGAACTCTACTTGAAAGAATTGATACGAAAAAATTCAGAATAAACTAGAGATCAACATTGATCTCTTTTCTAATGAATGATTCAAATTGAGTTATATACATTCTAGATTATTCAATGATGTAGCTGAGATCATTCAGACTAAACGTGAACATGACTGTGTCAATCTTTATAGAATCATCAATGATTTTTTGAAAAAGCTAACTCAATTGTTCAATGATTCAAATAAGAAAGTCAACTTTCATAGAAAATACTACAATTTGATTCAAGAATTCAAGAAATTCAGTAAATTCTATACTTAATTTCAACGTTTATCTTTCTATCTAAACTATCACAAGAAGCAACTGATCATGGATTTAAAAGATAAAATTCATCTTCATTTTTGATTCATTTGAGTAGATCAACTAGTTCAATCTAATTCTTTAAAGAAAATTCATTTCTATCTGATTCATTTGAATAATGATCAGCAAGTCATTCGAAAGATCAAGAACAAGATCAAATGTATCAATGATCTTTCTAAAACTATCTTTTATAGAGCAACTGTTATCATTCAATTAATCAATCATGCAAAGTTTGATCAGCTAAAGTCGCGCGACGCGATTTTAACTAACGTCAAAAAAGCAGATATTTTAGTCGAAAGCTGTTTCATATGTCATAAATCAGATCATAGCTTTAAAGAATGCTTCAATCAATCTACTAGAATTAATGCAGTGAACAATGAATATGATTGCTTTGATTTCAATTTGAATTTCGATTCAAAAAACTAATCATCTCTTCAAAAGTCATCAAAGAAATAGAGATTATATCTTTGTGCAAACTAGATGAAATTCTATTGAAAGAAAATTACTTTAAAAAGTCATTTCTAATTGATGCTCATCTTATCTTTCAGAATTGATCTTTCAGTCTTCATTCTTTAATAGACAGTGATTCAGTCATTTACATGATCATACATTTTAATCTAGTCAATAAAGTATGTGAGAAACTGAAAATTCAATCTATATCACTGACAAAAGAGAAGCTAATAAGAAATTATGATGAAAAGATATTTAAGATAATCATCACTCATAAAATTCTACTCAATCTCATCATCGAAAGTCATAAGAAATTAACTGTATCAATGCTGATAACTGATATTGATCATCATGAAGTCATATTGAGTAAGCTCTGAATGAATAAAAATGAAATATTATTGAATATGTGAAATGACATCATTGTTTTTTCAAATCAATTGAATACTTCTATTTCGATTTTTTCGATTTCTTTCAATTCAAAGCACTCAAGTTGATTGCAATCAACTTCATCTTTTTCAATCACTCAGACTAAGATTTCTATAATGCTCAAATGATTCATTCAAGAAGAGTCATTCTCAATTTGAAGCATAAATGCAGCTTAATTCAAAACACTGTTGAATCATTCAAAAAAGAACAAGATTGAAGTCTTTGCTTTATTCATGATGAACATCAATAAAGAAATCGCGTATAATACTTAATGCGATTTGAACGCTTTAAACGTCTCTTCAATCAAAGAAACGACTCAGAATTGAAAAAATATTAAAGCGAAGCTGTCATTGAAATATCATGAGTTTCTAAATGTTTTTGATCGAGCTTAATTGAATAAACTACTCTTTCATCACTTTTATGATCATAAAATTGAACTCATTAGTGATTCAACGCTTTCTCACTGTCGAGTCTATTGAATGTTTTTTATCAAACTTCTGAAAGTAAAGAAGTACTTAAACGAGAATCTGTTGAAGAAATTCATCACTTCTAGTCAGACTCTCTATTTCTTTCTCGTTCTATTCGCTCTCAAAGCAAATAAAGATCTTTAATTCTGCGTGAACTATCAAAAGCTAAATGTCATTTTCAAAAGAAATAGATATTCTCTATCGTTGATAGATGAGATCATTGATAAAATAGTGAGTTGCAAGCATCTGACTAAACTGAACATCATATCAGCATTCAACAAACTTCAAATGCATTTTGATAGCAAGAATTACATCACTTTTATCACTGCTTTAGAAGCATATAAATACAAGATGTTATCATTTGAACTGACTAATGAATCGATCTTCTTTCAGCAATATATGAATGACGTTTTATGAAACTTTCTAAACGACTTTTGTCAAGTCTATCTAAATGACATTCTCATCTATAGCAAAATGAGAAAGAAACATAGAAATCACGTCAAACTAGTATTGAATCGACTACATGAAGCTGAATTGCAGATGAATATTTAAAAGTGCAAATTCAATGTAGAAAAGACTGTCTTTCTAGAAGTTATTGTATCAGAATTGAATCTTCGTATAAATTTCAGCAAAGTGACAATCATAGTCAGCTGAATCACTTCGATTAATCTAAAAGAAATTCAGAGCTTCGTGAAATTTGTTAACTTCTATCGTCGTTTCATTAAGAACTTCTTGAAACTAGTCAAATCATTCACTCAGCTGACTAGAAAGAATACATCTTTTGTTTGAAACAAGATCTGTGTTCAAGTCTTTGACAATTTAAAGAAACAAGTCAGCTCAATCTTAGTACTTCGTCACTTTGATCTCAAATGACAAGCTATTCTGAAGATTGATGCTTTGAACTATGTAAAAGATGAAATACTATCTCAGTACAATGACGAGAAAGTTTTTCATTCAATGATCTTTTACAGCAAAAGCATGATTCTCGCTGAAATCAATTATCACATTTATGACAAGAAATTGCTAGTCATTATTCGATGCTTCGAACATTAATGACTCAAGCTGAAATGCATTGAACTACTCATTCAGATGTTCATCGATCATCAGTTTTTGAAGATCTTCATGAAAAACAAACAGTTGAGTTGACAACAAGTCAACTATCTGAACATTCTATTGAAGTTCAACTTTCAGATCATCTTTAGATCAGACAAAATGAACATTAAAGTCAATGCTTTAATTAGAATGTTTCTAATGAACATCTCTGAATCAGCTCAGCGTCTTGAAGATCATTTTCAGACTATTCTGATCTTCAATAGAATTGATGTTCTATTTATTGAATTGAAAGCAAATCTCTATCAATGAGTATAAATGATCAATCAAACAGATGAGCTTTGCAATGAATATAAACAAGCTATGAATGAAAACAAGCTCAAATTTCATATCACTAAACTGAAGAACTGCAAAATCATTGACGACATTCTATTTAGAAAAGATTTACTGTGAGTCTCTGAGAACATGCACACGAAATTACTACAAGAAGTGCATGATCAATCTTTAATCTTTCATCTTGACAATAAATGAATCATTGATCTAGTTCAGCGTTTCTACTATTGATCAGATCATTAAGTTACTATTTGATGATACATTCAAAACTGTCATGCTTGTCAGCGAAGCAAAGTTTCTAGAAATAACATCAATGAACTTCATCATTCTCTCTTGATTTCACAGAAATGCTGAAAAGATATAGCTATGAACTTCATCATTGAACTATCTCTGTCAGAAAGCTATAACGTCATTTGCACAATCATATGTTGTCTCATCAAAGAACATCACTATGTTTTCTGTCATTGAGAAGATGATAACATTTCAGTCGAAGAAATGATTTGAATCATGTTATGAAACGTTTATCAACTGCATGATCTACTCAGTTCTATTGTTTCAAACAGAGACTCTCAATTCATATTGACTATGTGAAAAAGTCTTTGCAAGTGACTGAGAATCACAGCTAGTTTATTCACAGTCTATTATTCTGAGATCAACGATTAATCAAAACGAGTCAATCAAGACGTTGAATGCAAACTTAGAATTTATTGCAATTACATGCAGAACGACTAAGTCAAATAAATATCTATGATGAAATTCAACAATAATTTCAATATCTTCTCAATCACTTCAATGATCTTCTTCTACTTCAATAAAGAATTTCACTCTTGAATGAGTTTCAATTCAGATATGATTGATTACAAAATAACTCATGAATGACTTGAAGCTAGAAAAGCAAATGATATTGTCATTCAAATGAAAGAGTTACTGAACTTAAATTATCAACAATTGAAAAAGATGAAGTTGATCATCGAAGTTCAAATCAATAAACATAGATGAGACATCATTTATGAAGTAGATGACTGAATTTGACTATCTTTCAGAAACGTCAAGACAACGAGACTTTGCAAAGATTTGAAAGATAAACAGTTAAATCTCTATCAGATCACTGTCAAAGTGAGTATTTTCTATCATCTTCATTTATCAGTCAGCATGAAGCATTTGCATTCAATGTTCAGTTTGAAGCTACTGCAATCATATTCAGAAAACTTTCTATCAGAACAGCATTCAAAATCACTCAAATCAATCACTATTGAAGATGATGAACATTGAAAGATAGATGATATATTGAACTTCAGATGTTATTGAGATCAAATACAGTACAAAGTCAAATGAACAGATCTAGATAGAAACGATGAATGATACTATGTCAATAAAGAGAAATTTGATGACTCAAAGAAAGTTTTGAATGAATTTCATAAACTATATTCAAACAAATCGCGCTAAATATCGAAATAATTATCAACAAAAATGAGCAAATGAACTACATTCATGTGAACATGAATTTTCGAAGAAAGAAATAATGTTACGAGCGTATCAAGACTGAACAAGACTGAAGCTTCAATTAATTCACAGTGAATGCTAGCAAGTTCTTTGCGTAATAATAAGAACTAATCAGCGAGCTAGTCAGATTTGACTCAGATATTGTTAGAAGTCAGCATAAAGTGAGTCATATGAATGTCATTTAACTAATAAATAAATGCTAAGAAAGAAAAGTATTTACAGAAAAGAACTTAATTCTTTATATGTGTGTTTCTCAGCTCTGTGCTAGACTCAAAAGAGTTGACATTTTACACATATGATGCAGAGTTTCAAGAACATCACTACTAGCTTGAATGCTCACTAGACTCGATTAGAATGAAACTCAGATCAGAACTAGAAAGAATAGATGAGAGCTAGAATTGTAACATTATCTCTTTCTCTTGAATATTCATGTTTGCATAAATGTTGTTTCTTAGTGCGCTTTTCTTGAATATTTGATATGAAAGTCATCGATCATCTTTTGAGCATTCATAAATTCATCATCATCAGCGTTATATCAGTTGAAATCATTGTCATAGCTTTTTTATTTGACTCAATATTGAAGTCATCTTTGATATCATCAAGAGTTCAATATATCGTCAATTTTTCATTCATCTTCATCGTTTATTACTATTAATCTCGAGAATTCATTCTTCTGATCAGACAGAGAGTCATTGATGACGAGATGAAGAAGCTCTGAATGAAATACATCATGTATACACATAGTCTTGAATAGTTTCAATTTATAGAATGAGTCAACAAAGTCGATGATCTGAAAAGAATCAAGCATCTTGTCATTCAATTTTTTGAAGAGTCTCGCTGTAATGATGTTTCGTTCATTCAAAAACATCTTTGATTCAATTTTATAATTGATCTTCTTTTTATGCTTATTAGCTTGATTCATCATTTGTTTTCATGTTTTGATCAAAGCTTCGCAAGCGAAGATCAATGTCTTGTTCATTTTTTCAGATATATTCTTGACTTGATTGATCTGCAAGCATTCGCGAATGCTTTTATACTTGATGATGTCAGAGTTGAAGCTTATACGAGAATGAAAGTTCTTATTCATGAAAAAGAGAATCAAGAAGATGATTGAAAACAAGATGTTATTGTTGACAAACTCAATCATGAGTAATCACTTAGATCAATCATTTTGCATATATGAACAAAAGAATCAAAGATATCGCTTGATGTTCTGATTGACTCGTTCGCTTTGATCGTTGATCTGAGAATGATAGATGATGAACAATCAAAGAAAAATGTTCAGTTATTTGCAAAGAAACTTTCATAGTATAGAGATGAATTGTAAACTTCGATCAGATACTATGAAGCTTGATAGATCATGAGTTCAATATATTTATTGAATCAGCATTTCAGCTGTCTTTTTGACAGTGATATCTTCATCATCAATGATGCAAGAAATATAATGTCTTTTCTTTGATAATCTGCAAATGATCATCAGAATAGCGTTGTATTCGCTCAAACCAAATAGATTGATAATGAAGTTCATTGCAATGTCTTGTCATCGCTGTTCAGATATTGATAAAGATTGAAGCAAGTCATTTGATTTATTTCTAGATGTCTTTGAACGTTGACAGATATAGCAGTTTCAAATATATCAATCTATCGTTTTTCGCATGAATGATCAATAGTAATTTCACTTTATGACTTTCATAGTTTTAAGAATATCAAAATGATCAATTGATGATTAATCGTGCATCTCACGAATCAGATTCATTTGTAGAAGCTCATTGAATGAGACTCATAGCTGATTATCATGATACAAGATTTCATTCTGAGTTCGACAATTCTTCAATTTGATATCTTCATATTGTGTTTCATCTTTTGCTATTGCTTTGCGAAGTAGCGTACAATTCTCATTGATTTCATTAGTTTCAAGAATCTGTTTATAGATTGATTCACTGATGTTCTTCTTTAAATCAGCAATTTTCATTTGATTTGAAGTCAAAATAGTGATTCATTAATAGTGAACGCGCTCATCTTTTGAATCTTTGAGCACGACGTCAGCTTGACGAGTTAATGCATCAATCTTAATGTTCTGTTGACTCGATCAATACATTATTTTGAAGTTGAAGTCAGTGAGCTTCTGAACTCAACGCATCTGACGTCTGCTCAACTCTTTATCTTTCATCAACGAGATGAGTGCTTGATGATCGATGAACATCTTGATAGAAATGTCGATTAGCTTCAGTTCAAGTCATCAGTGTTTAAATGCTCAAATGATGAGGGTTAGGGTTAGGGTTAGGGTTAGGGTTAGGGTTAGGGTTAGGGTTAGGGTTAGGGTTAGGGTTAGGGTTAGGGTTAGGGTTAGGGTTAGGGTTAGGGTTAGGGTTA
>JAABVA010005083.1_pt1 | contig 12026 bp, 21 predicted proteins | sample 5560331 | NCBI WGS metagenome assembly JAABVA01 (sample SAMN12812661, study PRJNA571458) | rock metagenome | isolation source: Antarctica rocks | place: Antarctica: Victoria Land, Mt New Zealand sud | collected 2016-01-07
GGAGCAAGAAGGCCGCCGCCAGGCGCGGGCGGCGGCGCTGCGGCCCCGTCCTGGCCCCGGCCGCCCTCGCCCAGCTGCGCCAGGAAGTCGCCTCCGCCGCGGCTGCCGGCCTCCGACCGGGCCGCTGGCGCCTTCATGTGGATCCTGCCGCGGAGCAACCCCGCCATGGTGCTGATGCACTGCGTGTGAGTCACAAAGCCGGCCCTGGCTCGGGCCGCCATCGGCCGGGGAGGTGCCATCGCCGCCGCGGCTGCTGGCCCCAGCCTTGGCTGGCAGTGTCAACGTAGCCACAGGCAGACCGCAAGCGCGTTTGCAGGCAGGCTGCCTGGCATGGATGGCAGTAAGTTGTCCGCAAGCTGAAGCAATAGATTCATGATTAGTTGCTGTCTCAGCATGCAGCATATGCAGGGGCACCGCAAAGGGTATTGAGCACAAGTGAAGCGGCTGCGCCCTGCCCGGCGCGCCACTTCAGGCTGGGAGCGCCTAAAGTGCCGCAGGCAGCGCACAGGGGCCCGCACTTCAGCGTCTCGCCGTCCTTCAGGCTGAGGTCCTGGCGGCGGTACAGCGCGGCAACGTCCGGCGACGCCTCGGCGGCGCCGCTGCCGCCGCCGCCGTCCCCGCGCGCCGCGGCCACCTCCCGCTCCCTCTGCAGGTGCTTCTCGTGGTCGGACTGCGCGCCGGGCCGCGCGAGCGAGTGGACTGCAGAGCGGGTCACCTACTTGCACCCCGCAGCGTGCTGCAACTGGTCTCCAGCTTTGCATGCAAGCAGAGGAGCGCCGCGGACGCGTGCTGTGGTCATCGTCCGCTCATGTTGCATGCACTGCGCACGCTTCACGTAGGCAGCATGCATGCCGGGCTGATGAGACTGTCAGCAGCCCTTGGTTATGTGCTTCAGCTGATAATCATAAGCCATTGGCTGGAGGCCCTTCTTTGTGGCAGCCACTCTGCTGCCCGTCACAACTGTCTTGTTGACACAAAGCGATAAGAAGGTTCGGACTGGTGAGCCAAGGCTGAGTCTTCAGCAAGCACGGGTCGCACCAGCGCCACGTTGAAGTCAAATGCCTCATTCCGGTCTCCGAACATCAGGCCTGCGCCAGGAGGTATAGTATGAGACTTGGCACTTTGGAAAGGGGACACGCAAAACCTAGGCCTACGTCGTGGCCATCGGACTGCCTCAGAAACCAGCAGCACCTGCTGAGCATGGAACCGGAGCTCACAGACAACAGCAGCAGGTGAACAGAATACATGCGTTGCTAGTATGACACACTCACTTACAGCATCTCAACCCTTCAACCCCACCGGAGCGTGACGCTGGGTGTCTGGTCCGCCGCCCGCAGCACATTCCCAAACAGCCCTGCTTGCGTGCGGGGTATGACTGTGAGTCACCGACCCTGCCATAGAGGCCCCCAGTGTCGACAGTCTGACACTATAGGCGTTCACAGAGGGCACACTGCATCCGCGCAGCCACGGCGTGTTATCGAGCGCGCACCGATGAAGGCATGGCGGCCGGAGGTCGGATCCACCAGGCGCAGCACGAAGCCGCGCGAGCTGTCTGTGACCGGCTCCACAGCCATCGGACGCTGCCCGGGCGCGACCGGGCACATCGCAAACAGGTCGCCGCTGCGCCAGGCAGCAGCGGCAGTTGAGGTTACAGAAAAGTGACAAGCACCTGCTCTGTTGCAAATGCTGGGTGTGGCGGGCACGCTTTGGTACTGGCGCTGGACAGCGGCAATATCAGCCGTGCATACTGCATCTATAGTAGCACCAGCAGCGTTTCACTCGCCAAACACGAAGCCTCACACAGTGCTGAAGGTCTTGGGAAGGCGGAAGCTTCACACTCACACGCGCTTGGCACGGCGTGCAGTACAGGCCTTCGGGACTCACCTGTTTGGGTCCTCGATGCGCACTTCCGCGAGCTGGCCTTTGGCAATCACCCGCACGCGCCCCGCAAAGATGCGGTCGGACACCAGCCAGTCGCCGCTGCGGTGGCCGCCCGACGTGCGCGGCGCTATTTTGTACAACGCGGCCTCCCTGCACACAATCAGCGTCTGCTCCAGCTCCTCATCTTCTGCACCCATCTTGCTCACTTGTGTTCGGCGCGACACCTGCGTCAGGTGCAACCAGCGGACACGGAGCAGTGAAGTTCTTGTAGATCTGTGGGAGCCACACTAGACGCAGGCTTGTGTGCGCTACCAGCTTGCTCCTGAGGTGAACGAGGAGCCGAAGTAGGGCAGGTATTGCCAGCGTTGCAGATAGCTATCTAGAGAGTCTCACAGCTGTCCCTGCGAATGTGCTCGTAACTGTTGTTGTGCCCGGTGCGTGGTAGCTGAGTAGTAAGTGAGGACTGGGAAACGGCTAGCAAAACAGCGATTGGCGCCGGTGCAATCATGCCGTGCACAGTGGTGAACGCAGCTGGGCTGCAGCTGGGCCCGGCACGCCCGTGTCCAAACACAGCTCAGCGGGCTGTGCCACGCCCTCTGCATGCAGCGCGTCCTGCCCGACCAGCCAGGCACGTCGTGCGCGCTGCCGCTGCTGCAGTTGCCGACGTGCGGCTCCCCAGGTGGGAGGACATACACAGGTGCGAGCGGCACCTTGAGCAAGCTAGCATCCAAACTGTACTAGCAGCTGATGCCGCTGCGCACTTCAGCTTACATGCTTAGCAGCAATGACGTGCAGGGTGCTTACAGTCACTGAGAATTTACAGTCAGTGAGCCCGGAGCGCGCCGCTGCGCTAATGGAGCGGGACGGCTATGTGCGCACATGCACCGGCCAGCTTCAGCCCAGCAAGGGCCCTGACCAAGGCCTGCATGGCTCTGCCACAAGTAACTGACTGCTGCTCGCCAACATACTCGACGTGACACGCTGAAGATGGCTGTCTTCTGTAAAAGCCTGTCAACTGAGGCACAGCACGAATTAGCACTGTTACAAGCAGGAGCCTGCCGGTCCTGCCTGCCATAACTTTGCCCGCACCCTCCCTGCCTCCTGCCTCCTGCCTGCTGGCCTGCACCTGCAGGCCCGCCTGTTGGCTGCCTCTGACGGCCCTGCTGCGGCACACCGAGGTGGGGAGCGGCCTCCGGCAGGTGCTGGTGGATGTCCGGCCCGCGGCGGACTACGACAAGGCACACCCGGAGGGCGCCGTGAACGTGCAGCTGTTCCAGCGCACCAACTTCGCCAAGCCCTCCTTCGCGAGCTACCTGCGCGCTGCCGCGCTGATGGCCAACGGCGTGACCCCGGTGCGGCCCTTCATTCCAGCACCGAGGCTGGCCTCGCACTGGTCTCATTGTTTTACTGAGCTACGTGTGCGAGCAAGGCAAAATGTGTGCCACTGTTTGTATGCTAAGAAGCAGACAGACAAGGCTGACTCTGTTCCGGCGCCATCGGCACCGAGCGGCCTGCATGCAAGGCGCGCAGAAGCGGCGGGCTGCGCGGCGCAGATCGAGCAGAACCCGGACTTTGTGACGGAGCTGGCGGCGGCAGGCGGCGGCGGCGCGCCGGGCGTGATCCTGGCCTGCGAGGCCGGCGGCGTGCTGGACCCCTCGTCCTCGTTCCCCTTCGGCAAGGAGAGCCGGAGCCTCAAGGTGCGCTGTGCGCTTAGGGTATCCTGGCGCCGGCTCCTGCGAGCGCTGCGTCCGGGCTGCGCATGTGCCGCAGTGCGTTCGTGCGCACTGCGTTCGTGCCGCAGTGCGTTCGTGCGCACTGCCTTTGTACCGCAGAGTGTTCGTGAATGCACTTGCTCCCTGGCGTCCTCACGGCCTGCGCCGCCGGTGCTGCAGGCGGCCTTCAAGGCCGTGCGGAGCGGGCAGGTGAAGGAGGTGCTGCACCTGCAAGGTGGTGTTTACGGTGGGTTACCGAGGCAGACCTTCTCTGTGCTATTGGCATTTGCGCGTGCGCATGCGGTGTCACAAGCAGTCTATGCGGCGTGTGTGCATGATGTGCAGCTGAGTAGCCCAAGCATGCTCCAAGACATGAGCTCCTCTGCGTTGCTGGCTGTCTGAAGAGTAGTGTAGATGCGCACGACTGCGCAGCGGCTGCAGTGGTACGCATGTGTGCCAGACTAGCTGAAGCTCTTGGCAATGCGCGGCGCAGGGTGGTTCAGAGCAGAGCTGCCCTTTGTGGGCGAGTACAGCACCGAGAACCTGGGCAGGACACCCAATGCGGTGGGCGTGAAGTGATGCGTGAGCAGCGTTGGGCAGCATTGCTGAGCAGGGTGCATGCCCGGGTACATGCATGCAGGGACCTCACAAGACCGGCGCACTCAACACAAGCACACGCGCTTCTGGTTTGGTTACAGTGAGTCAATTGTTAGTCCTGACATCAAGCACGATTGCACATGAGTGCTCTGTGGTCAGGTGCAAGGCCTGGACCTTGCCGCAAACTGGTTATTCTGCATCTGTGTGGCTCCGTCAGTCATCTGTCCATAGTGTGCGCAGCATGTGCCATACGTGCTGTGTTCACAGTCATGTTCTTTCTGCAGCCCAAGTCAGACAACCAGGGCTGCTAAGGCGTTCAGCCCCACATGGAGGCTGCAGGCCATGGCAGAGACTCTACCAGCGCCTGGTAAGAGCGTGGGCGGACACCAGCAAGGATATCACGGCAGCCTCGCAGTGCACAGTTCAAGTGCAGCCGTGCAGCACACTGCACAGCAGACGTCACTACCTAGCTCTAACTCTGCGTCACCAGCTCCACTCCAGCCGCTGCCCCCCGCTCAGGACACCAGCATGGGCATGCCGTCGCGCGGCCCCACAGGTATCACGCTGGGATGCCGTACTGCCGGCCCGCCGGTGTAGGTGAACGTGAAGCGCTGCGCACAGCGCTGCAGCTGTCAGGGCCGCGTCGCACGCTCGGCGGCCAGGACGCAGCGTCGCGCGCAATAATGCGTAACACCTGGTTGCTCGTCATGCGCAACAGGGCCAGCGCTCTGCACACACGGGCAACGCTAGCTGAGACACGCACGCGTCTGCACCCCTTGCGCTGACGCCCAGGCAGTGCGGCAGCTCCCCTGGACTTGCAGTAGGGCCGGAGCAGATAGGGTACAGGGATAGGGCGAGCCGGGCCCTGCGCGCCTTGACCAGCAGCGCCAGCACGATGCGCGCCTCCAGCAGCGCAAAGTACTGGCCCAGGCAGTTACGCGGCCCCTGGATGAACGGCACGAACTGCGCGCCCATGGTCGCACAACCCCGCCTCAGGCTTGCATGAGCGGGCACGCAGGACCTCACTTGACCCTGGAGCCGATGTGATGTGCGCATCGCATGTGTGCCCGCCCGCATGATGCAGGACCAGCGCCAAGACTGCTCAAGGGAAATTTCACGTCCAGCTCAAAGCAAGTCACTGCAGCAATGCTGTTCTGACAAATCTGAAACACTTTCTGTAACACAACGCGAGGTTGTTCGAAAGGGTCAAAGCAAGTCCCTGTCAGAGCGACGTGAGCAGGCGCGCGCCATGAACGGCCGGGTGCCGTCCGGCATGCGGGCGACCTCGCCGCCGGGGAGGAAGCGCTCCGGGTTCCAAGCGTCCGGCTCCGACCAGGTGTTGTGCACGGCCTGGCGCATGGGGCACACATGCGTCCAGTGTCAGCGCGGCCGTGGCAAGCTCTGTAGGCCCCATGCCCCATGCCTGGCGCATGGGGCACACATGCGTCAGCATCAGCGCGGCCGCGGCAGGGTCGGGCAAGCAGCACATCCTCTCAACGGTGCATCAGGGCGCGCTTCCCGGCGCGCGCGCCTGGATGGAGCAGGCCACGTAGGTGCCGGCGGGGATGCGGTGGCCGCAGATCTCGTCGTCCGCGGCGCAGCGCCGCGTGACCACCGGCACCACCGAGTACTTCCGCAGCGTCTCCTGCGGCACGCAGGAGAAAAGGGATCCATTTTTATGGGAAGGGCTGACGTGCCTCCTGGCGCGTGGCCGTCGGATCCTCCACTTCAGCGCCACAGCAGGCTGCCCAGGCTGGTGTTCCGAGGACCCTCAGCTGCCCATTGCCGTCACGCAGCGCATCCCGCAGCGCATCCCTTGCATGCGCCCCAAGCGCGACTCCACCGCGCGCGCAGGAACCGCGCTGGTGCGCGCAGCAGCTGGCGCTCATGTTCGGGTCGAGAGGCCGAAGGGCGCAGTGTGGCACTGTCAGCGGGGCTGTCCGGGCGCGCGGGAGCAGGCGGCGCGAACAGGCGCGCCTGCAGCGCGGCGACGGTGAACACCATCGCGTCGGCAGCGGCTCGGCTGGGATGCGCGTCGTCCGCCCCGAAGGCTGTGCAGGCCTCCGTCTTCACCTGCGGCCCATGCTCCCCCAGTCAGGCGCAGGGAGGGGAGCCTCCGCTGGCCCGAGCCCAGCCCCAGCGGCCGCTGCAGCAGGTGCAGCTAGACTGCAACAGGTGCAGCTAGACTGCATCTGGAATGTGCCAGTGCTTGCGCTCACCCGCCCTCACACGCTGCACGGAGGCCCCCTGGCAGGGGCGCATGCAGGCGAGCGCGTCCGGGTCGCTGCGCAACAAGCAGGTCGCCAGCGCTGCTGGCGCGCAGCGTGGCCATGCCATGAGTGCCAGCACCTGGTACCCATCGAGTACAGCAGGGTTCAAGAAAGAAGGGGGTGGGGGGCGCACGCGCGCGAGGGCTTTCGGATGGCACACGAGCTCGTACAGCGACCAGGTGAGCATTGCGGCGCTGGTCTCGTGGCCCGCCAGCAGGAACGTCTTGACCTCGAAGCACAGCTGCGTCTCCAGCGCGGCATCGTATGTGCCGCCCGCGGCCTGCGCCCGCGCCGGTCGCTCAGACGCGCGCAGCAGCGGGCACGGAGGGGTAGCGACCCGCGCGGGGCGCTCCTTGCGGCTGCTGCCATGCACGTACCGCCACCCCTGGCTACACAAACAGAGACCTGAGGGTGTCCCAGCTGGCACCAGAGTGTCAAGGCGGCGCCCTGTGGCCCGGCGGCGCAGGGCGCTGCGTGCTGGCAAAATAGGGTTAGAGTAGGGTCACCCTGTCGCCGCACCGCGCCCCAGGGGCGCGCCTCTATCGACGCCAGCAGCCGGTCCAGGATGTCCGGCTTGGCCGCGGCGGCGCCCGTGCAGCGCGCGGCCCAGCGCGCGCGCAGGATGCGCCGGATGTACGCGTTCAGGCGCGCCAGGCGACGCAGGTGGGCCGCCGCGCCGGGCGTCGGCAGCCACGCGCGCCAGGGGCGCACGGCGCGCAGGTTGCTCTCCGCCATTACCGGCAGGTACAGCTGCGGGAACACCTGCGCGAGGTATACCCTACCTTATTCCCCAAAGCGCGGCAGGCCGGGGCCCTGACACCGGCGCCATGACTCCGGCCTGTAATACAAGCCGTGGTCATGCAGATTTGCTGCAAGCGCAGGACAGCAGTGCAGTGAGTAGCGTAGTAGTAGTCATAAGCAGGCGGGCCGCCGTGCACCCAGTCGCACTCCTCTGGCAGCAGGCCGAGCACGGCCTTGCCGATGGCCCGCACCATGGGCAGCAACGCATGCGTAAAGTGAGGGTGGAGCCTGGGGCTGCCGCACACCCTGTAACATGGATAGGGTTAGGGTAGGGTGGGGTAGGATAGTGCGCCGCCGCGCACCCGGTCGCACTCCTCCGGCGGCAGGCTGAGCACGGCCTCGCCGATGACCTGCAGCGTGAGCAGCCGAAACTCCTCCTCCATGTCCACCGGCCGCCCGGACCCGCGCGCGGCCTCCAGCTTGGCGCTCAGCCGCCCCGCCGCGCGCATCGCGATGCCCACCTGCGCGCGGGCCGCGCCCGCGCTCGCCCGCCCGCGCCGCGCGCGCAGCGTGACGGAGTGTCCAAGCACGCCAGGGGCTCTGCCAGCCCCGCCGCGCGCACTGCGACGCCCGCCCGCCCACAACACACGCCAGCTTGGCGCCTGCTTCTGGTGCAGGGCAGCAATGAAATAGGTACGAGCGCTCCAGCTGGGCATGCGGGCCGTATTCTGCAGCAGCGCCCCGCGCTCAGCCCACCACATTCTGCAGACATGGCTTGCACGCAGACTGGAGCATGCAAGATTGAAGCAATGGCGCACCACATCGTCCAGGATGTCGACGCGCAGGGCGGTGCCGATGAGCAGGCGCTGGCGCTGCCAGAGCGGCCCGTCGGCGGTGACCAGGCCGGTACCGAGGATGGGCAGGAACGGGTGGAAGCTGAAGTCGAGGTCCTTGACGTACGCGCGCTGCCGCGTCTGCGCGCGCCCGCGCCAGGGCGTCAGCGCGGCGCCGGGGGCTGCGAGGTCCTCCTAATCTAGACAAACGTGCGCCGCCGCGCCTGCGCGCCGCTGATGCCTGGTGCAGCCGCGGCAGCGCAGGCTGCAGGGGGGGCTGCCGACATGCATGGCGTGTGGGGCTGGAGGCCGCGACTTACAGCGCGGCTGCAGCTGCGGCCCACTGCGGCTGCCAGGGCAGCATACAGGTGCGAGCAACATTGGCTAGGGCTGACAGCAGCATTCCTGGTCCCGACGCGCGCAGGTCGCCACCGCACACTTGCAACATGGCAGCTCACGACGCCGCGACTACTGAACACAAGCACACAGCGCGTGCGGGCCGCGTTGTGGTTCATACACCCGCTGCAGAAAGGCACATGCAGCATACGAGCAGCCACACCCACCCGCTGCTCAGTGTTGCAGGGCGTCACGGTCCCTGCCGGAGCGCCTCAGAGTGCATTGCGACACACAGGATTACTTTCATACACAGCAAGAGCTGTACTGGGTCAACACAAGGCTGCGCCGTCAGCGCGGCGCAGTGCTGCGTGTCCCAGCTCGACCCAAAGTGAGGCACGTCACCACAACCGTCAAGGCAAGAGCCCCCCAGCACCTGCAGGACACGCGGGGGCCGCGGTGCCAACCTGGAACACGCGCTTCACGCCCTCGGCCGAGCCCACCACGACCATGTGGCGCTGCATGATGCGCAGCTTGACCACTGACGACCAGTGCGGCTGCTCGGCCACCCACTCAGCCATCAGGTCCCACGCCGTGCCGCGCAGCAGCGGCAGCACGTGCCCCAGCAGCCAGTGGCCGTGAGGCGCCTCCGGCACCGAGCTCAGGCCCCGCGCGATACGCACGTAGGACGCAATAAAGCGTGCCAGGCGCAGCAGGCCATACGCAAGCAGCGCGGCAAATAGCAGCGCTGCTGCTGTATGCAACCGCGTCGCCATCGCGGTCGATGCAGCCGCGGCGGGCGGCCTGCACCGCTTACTGCTACCTGGCCACTGGCTGCTGGGCGGCGGAGCTGCCTGCTTCACGCGGGCTCCCAGGCTGGATGGCGCTGCCACTGCTTGGCAAAAGTGCTTGAGCGCCTAAGGCCTGGTCGTGCTTCCTGAGAACACTTGCTTATGTTGTGACTCGCATACCGTGCAGTGGCAGCCTGGTGGCTGTTTAGCCCTTTGGGACGCAGTGGGGACAGAAGAGGTCTTGTCACAATGCTTGCCTATTTTAAAACTGACAGTCTGTTTAAATCCGTGCCAAGTATGGCTTATACTCCACGGCAAGAGCTGCAAGGCCGCGATGCAGCTTCAACACGTCAACCTCCAACACCCCTTTCGAGCCTGTCACAGTGTGTTGTCTACGCTCGAAGCAGTGAGCTGTGCTCCTCCAACCAGAGGACCCTGTTTAGGTCGTCAACCCCTAGGCCTAAGCCACACACACTGTGTGCGGCTTAGGCCTAGGGGTTGTGACAGGCGCTCCCTGTGACAGGCGCTCAGCGGGCAAGGCGTCCTCTACTACTTTGGGCAGAGTGGCGAAACAGAGGCGAATAGAGTTAAATAAAATAGACCTGACAGCGGTTGCACAGCATGAAGCACAGGATTGCTGGGAACAGGCTGCAGCGGAACCATGCGCACAGGTGGTCAATGCTCAGGTATGTGGCAGCGGTATCTGTGTTTATTCAAACTGCAAATGCTGGTTCAATTTCGCTCATGTCTGCTCCATACTGGTCTGACCAGGGAGTGCGCACAGGACGATGGTCTCACAGCTGCTGGAGCACGAACGAATAGAGACCACGCTGCCAAAGGCTAAGGAGCTGAGGAGGGTGGCCGACAACATGGTGACTCTCGCGAAAGAGGTGCGCGTAGCTCTGGATCCCTGAGGTCCCAGCACACTACTCGCTCTGCCGCTGGGTCAGCATGCTGTGGGCTGCAATGTGCTCTGCGGTGCTGTAGGGGACGCTGTTCGCGCGACGAAAAGCGGCCGCCGTGGTGCGCGGCGACGCGGTGCTGCACAAGCTGTTCACGGAAATAGCTGAGCGCTATGCGGAGCGCGAGGGCGGCTACACACGCGTGCTGCGCTCGCGACGGCGGAACAACGACGCGGCACAGATGGCTTTCATAGAGTGCGCCCTCCGGTGCAGCGGAGGTGCAGCGGAGCCTCTGCAGTCTGTGCGAAGCGCATGGTGCTTACAGCCCTTTGCTGTTGCTGTTGCTTCAGACCATATGCGCTGTGTCTACCTCTGAAAGCTGCTGTGCCAGTGCAGCACTGCCAGGCTCTCTGCCAGGTGCGAACAAGGTTTGTTGGAGGTAACGTGGCTATCACAGGCAAGTGCTCACCAGGGCGGGCCTGCCGGACAGGTATGTGGATCGCCCGGGGGAGATTCGGGCAGCGCGCCCACCGCAGAAGCTGTCGCCGTTGCTGCCCTGGGCCGCGCAAGCTGCTGCCGCGGCACCCTAGGCAGTGCTTATCTGTGTGTTTTGGCTCGCACTAGTCATCTGTGAACTACTGTACAACATCAGGCTTGGCTGCAATTATGCAAAGTGCCATGAAAGAGCTACTGCAACGATGCATCTGATGTCTGCTCACACTTACAAGCGCCCCCGCCTTACATGACGCACTCTTCACTCCCAACCCGGGACCTCAGCCTGGCTAGGCACAATGCAGGACTCATCACTAGACAGATCAGCTGCGACATTGCATGGCGTCATACTGCACCAAACCACATCCCTCCCTGAAAGGGGACAGCTGCACTGCCTTCGCTCTAGACATGTTGGAGCCCTCTCACAGCCTATGCCTTGGTGTATGCAGGCATGCGCCAAGACTTTGCATCACATCGGTCCCTCGGAAGCAAGCAGTATCCGCGCTCATGTGGAGCAATGCATGAGGACGCAGCGCGCGTTGCAAGCGGACAGCAGGCGCCAAACGCGGCGGATGCTTTGAGGCCGTCGTACAACATGGTCTATGCTCCACCACAGGACGCACTGGCAGGCACTTGCGTGCAAACAGGAGTCGTGAAGGCCTCCCATCCGCCCCGCCCACGTCCACCTGCAGTGCTGCCAGCTTTCGTGGCAGACAGACACACCGGACACACCATCATAGCGGAGCGCTCCCTGGCCTCCTCGACACCCTCGCCGCATCGCCCCCGCCAATGCACCGCGCCCGCCCCGAGCCCGCGCTGCCAGCGCGCAGACCCGCACCGCGCCGCCGACGCGCAGACGCGCACCGCTGCCACCGGCCGGCGGTCAGCAGGCGCAGGACGAGGCGCCCGAGGCGCCGCCGGCCTTGGCGGCCGCGGGCGCGAGGTTGACGTCGACCAGGTCCTCCTGCTTGGCCGCCGACAGCGACTCCATGCCCGGCAGCGCGGCCGCGATCTTCCTGAACAGCGCCTGCGCGCGTCAGGGCGCGCGGCTGGGCCTTGCGCGCGAGGAGGGGGGCTTGGAGGGGGCGGGGGTCGGGGGTCGGGGGAGATCCATGAAGCCGCAGCTTGGGTCGGTAGCATGACACCATGATTGCACTGGAGGGGGGGGAGGGGGGGGGGCGGCTCCGCGCTCCCCCTGGCGCTCCCCCTGGCCGCACGCAGCCGCGCGAACATTAGGGAATGATACAGCGCTGCGCCCTTGCGGCGGCCGCGTGCACCTTGATGTTGAAACCGGCCTTGGCGCTGGTCTCGATAAACATCACGTTGTATTCCCGCGCCTTGGCATCACCCTCCTCGATCGACACTTGCCTGCCTCTCCCCAAGCAAGGGTTATTGAACACCCACTGAAAACAGTGTCAACAGGAGGCGCTTCTCAGGCAGACACGCATACCTCTTGTCGACCAGGTCTGTCTTG
>JAABVA010005085.1_pt1 | contig 12026 bp, 15 predicted proteins | sample 5560331 | NCBI WGS metagenome assembly JAABVA01 (sample SAMN12812661, study PRJNA571458) | rock metagenome | isolation source: Antarctica rocks | place: Antarctica: Victoria Land, Mt New Zealand sud | collected 2016-01-07
CGACTCCCGGTCGCCACCTCCGGCCAGCTCGAGGCGGCGCAATCCCCGGCGCAGCCGTCGCAGCGAGACCGGGTCGGCCCGGCCGACCGCCGAGGTGACCAGCGCCAACGCCGCTTCGTCGTCGAAGCCGGCGCCGTCGGGACTCGCGGTCAGCGCGCGCAGCACCAGCAGAAGCCCTTGCACCGCATGTTGTCTCGCCAACGGCAGGTCGTTGCTGGGCACCTGCACGGGCACTCCGGCAGCGAGCATGGCCCGCCGCAGGCCCGGCAGCGCCATCGCCGTGGACCGGACGACCACCGCCATCTCCCCGTAGGGAACGCCGTCGAGCAAGTGGGCCCGTCGCAGGGTGTCCGCGACGAAAGCCGCTTCCTGCGCCGCCGTGCGCAATAACCGCACGCTGACCCGGCCCTCTGCACTGTCCGGTGCCGCGGCCGGGGATCGCTGAGGCGCCGCACCGGGCAGCCGGGCGCTGATCGCGGCCACCGCATCGGCCACCGACGCGGCGCAGCGGTGGCTCGTGCTCAGCAGTACCCGCCGCCGAGGCGCAAGCTCGGCCAGGAATCGCGGATCGGCCCCCCGGAAGCCGAACACCGCTTGGTCGGTGTCCCCGGCGATCACCATTTCCGCCGTCCCGGTTCCCAACTGACGAACCAGCATGGCGGCCTGCGGATCCAGATGCTGGGCGTCATCGACGAGCAGATAGCGCACCCGCGCTCGCTCCTCGGCGAGCAGCCGCGGAGCGGAGGCGAAGGCATCCAGCGCCCCGGACACCAGACCGGCCGCGTCGACGGCGGGCGCGCTGGCTTGCGGCGCCTCCATCCCTACGGCGCTGCGGAGCAACGTCACCTGCTCGTACTGCACGCCGAACTGCCCGGCGGCGACCCACTCCGGGCGGCGGTGCTGACGCCCAAGACGAACCAGATCCTCCGGGCCCAGTCCCCGCTCGGCGGCGCGCAGCAAAAGATCGCGCAACTCTCGGGCGAACCCGGCCAGCCCGAGGGCCGGTCGCACCGCGGCGGGCCAGCGGGGTGCGCCGTCCTCGATCTCGCCGCGGAGCAGGTCCCTGATGACGGCGTCCTGCTCGGCCCCGGTGATTAGCCTGGGCGGTGGATTGCCATGGGCGGCGGCCTGGAGGCGCAGCACACCGAAGGCATAGGAATGCAGGGTGCGGACCAGCGGCTCACGCACGGTCCGCGCGGCTTCGGCAGTACCCGTCAGTCCCGCGGTGATCTGGGCACGGATGGTGCGGGCGGCTCTGCGCGATGCCGCGAGCACCAGCACCGACTCCGGGCCTACGTCCGGTGTCGAGAGACGGCGGATGGCCAGGTCGATCAACAGGGAGGTCTTGCCGGTGCCAGGGCCGCCGAGCACCGACACCGGGTCCCACGCACCGCGCGGTGCGGGCAGCGCCCCGGCCAGGAGTTCGGCGGCCGGGCCGGCCCATCGGTGTTCGGCGCGGGGCACGGCGCGCGCAGCCACCAACGCACTGTGCGGTCCATAAGGGCTGCGCTGTCCGGAAGGAGTGTGCCGCCCGGAAGCAGCGTGCACTGCTGAAGCAGCGCGCTGTTGTTGTCCGGCCATCACCACCACGGCATCAGACCACGGAGCACCGACAGTTCCCGGGCCGGGCGCCTGCTGCCAGACTCGAGCGATGTCGTCCGCGCTGCATGTCCATCATTTCGGCCCCGCGAACGGCGCCCCAGTGCTGGCATTGCACGGCATCGGTGGATATGGCGGACGCTGGTGGTCGGTGGCCGAGCATCTGCCGAACGCCCGCATCATCGCCCCGGACCTGCGCGGACACGGGTACTCGCCCTACGAACCACCCTGGAGCTTTGAGCAACACGTCGCGGACCTCCTCGCCCTGCTCGACGCCGACGGCACGGAACCGGTGGTACTGGTGGGCCATTCATATGGCGCGGCGATCGCCGTGCACCTGGCGCGGGCGGCACCCAAGCGGCTGCGCGGATTGCTGTTGCTCGACTGCGCGATGGCCATACCCGCCTCCGCGGCGCTGGACTGCGCGCAGGCGTACTGCGCACCCGCGGTGTTCGACGACGCTTCCGACGCCATCGCCGAGCAGCAACAGGCGTGGTCGGGCGTTGGCGAGGCGGCGGTGAAAGCCGAGGTGACGCACCACCTGGCGAGGCTGCCAGACGGAAGGCTCACCTGGCGGATCTGCACTCCCGCGATGGTGGCGTCCTGGAGCGAGCTGGCCCGGCCGTTCGTCGTCCCACCGGCCGGATTGCGCACCATGCTGGTCCGGGCGGGGCGGGTGGATCCGCCGTACGTGCCCGCCGAGTTCGTGGCCGCCTGCACGACGCGGCTCGGCCGCAAGCTGGAGACCTCCGTGCTGGACAGCGGTCACATGATCGAGCAGGAGCACCCGGAAATCGTCGCCGCCATGATCGACGCGCTGCTGCGCGAACCGCCGTGGCAGCCATGAACGACGAGCAGGTGGAACGGGTGCGGGAGCTGCTGGCAGCGGTGCCTGCGGGCCGGGTGACCACCTACGGCGACCTCGCCGCGGCCGCCGGGCTGCCCTCACCCCGGATGGCTGGGCGAATATTGGCCGAAGATTCCGCTGACCTGCCCTGGCACCGGGTGGTCAACGCCGCCGGCCGTGCCGCTCCGCACAAGACCGCCGAGCAGTTGCGGCGGCTGCGGGACGAGGGAGTGCCGCTGCGCGACGACCGGGTGGAACTGGCGAAGGTCCGCTGGCACTGGGAGTGGCGTTCTCCCATATGGCAGAAGAGACACGCTGATCGCTAACCACCACATCTACGGTTCGCTGGCCAACGCGAACTGCACCAACGTTCAAATCGTCTCTACTGCTCAAGCCAGCGCAAACCAACGAAGCGTCGAGGCAAGCGCCGGTCTTAGAAGTGGTGACGCGCGAGTTGAAGGCCGCCGCGGTGCTTGTCGTCGTTCAGCGCGAGCAGTGCAGGCACCATCTCGCTGGTGACCAGCCCATGTTCCTGGGTCACCTCGTCAATGACGTCGAATGCCCGCGCGATGCGGTCGGGGGTGTCGATGACGATCGTGGTCACGGGGACGTGTCGACCGAGCTGCAGCAGCTTGTCGCCGTGCGGTTCGTGGTTTCCGTGGAATCCCCAAATACCACGGAGGGAAGTGGCGCCGCGGGCGGTGTTCGATTCCCGCAGCCGGCGGATCAGGCTCCGGTGGATCGGTTGCCTGCCGTGGCGCGCCGATTCGGAGCTGTACACCATGATCTTCTGCCAGATTCCGAGGCCGTGTTCGTCGACGCCGGGCAGGGCGTGTGGTCTTTCGAGTAATTCACCGTCGCGCTTGCAGACGCGGACCCGCTCGACCGTGATGAGCGGGTGCTTCAGTAGTCCGCCGAGTTCCGGCAACACCCTCGCGATGCGGTCGCCGGACCCGACCGCAATGATCATCACGGGCACATTGGCGTTTCGGTCGAAGAAGTGGGCCCGTTCCCGTTGGCCGTGGGCGGTGCCGTCGACGCCGAGCAGCACCGTGGCGCCGGCGATGCCGCGGCGGTGCAGCAAGTCGCAGACTGCGACGTAGGCGGATACCCGGAAGACGCGCTCTTGGCGGCCGACGTAGATGGTTAGCTTGGTGGCCTCGTGCAGGTTCTCGGGCAGCGTGACCGTACCGATCTCCTCGCGCAGCATCCGCGAGCGCTCCAGGGTCAGCACACCGCGCCGCTTGATCTTCAGCACGTCCCCGAGCAGGGCGTCGATCTTGGCGCGGCTGTCTACGGCGATCGCCGCTACCGGCGGGTCTTCGGAGAGACTCAGCGATTGGTCGGTACGAAGGTGATGGCGCAACCCGAACCCGCCCACGCCGCGCAGCAGAATGCTCGTGGCGACCTCGCGGTCACCGTAGAGATCGAGCAACGCATCGGCGAGGAAGGCGTTTCCGCTGCGTTGCCGTTCGCCGAAGTAGGCGGTCAGCTTCAGGCAGTCCTCGTTCACAGCCGGGATCCGATCGCTTGCCCCAGCATGACGGCCGCGACCCCGAGAACCACGCTGACGACGATGTTGGCCACCGCCAATCCGAGCTGGCGCTCTTCACTGAGCCGTTCGGTCTCGAACATCCAGGTCGAGAAGGTGGTGTACGAGCCGACGGCCGCGGTGCCGGCGATGAGCGACGCATCGCGGCTCAAGGCCAGGCCGGTCACCAGGCCCAGGAGAGCCGCCCCGGTGATGTTGACGGTCAGGGTGCCGACCGGTAGCGCTCGACCGAGCCGGCCGACCACAGCGCGGTCGACCAGGAACCGGAGCACTGACCCCGCTCCGCCGATCACCACGACAGCCGTCCAGGTCAGCGCGGTCATACGCGCACTCCCACCCGCCGCACCAGCGCGGTGGCGACATAGACAGCGGCGAAGCCGGCGGCGATGCTGGCGGCGGTGTAGCCCAGGGCAAGGCCATAGTTGTGGTCATCGAGCATTTTTGCGGTCTCCACCTGCATGGTGGAAAACGTCGTCAGGCCGCCGCACAGTCCGGTCCCCAGCATCGGCCGTCGGTAGCTGGAGAGCGGAAGCCGCTCGAGCAGTCGCGTGGTGAAGTAGCCGAGCAAGAATGCTCCGACGATGTTCACTGCAAAGGTCGGCCACGGCCATGTGGTCGGGTCGGGCGCAACAACCGTCCCAAGCACCCCACGCACTACCGTTCCGAGTGCGCCACCAGCGAAAATGGCGACGAGTTCACGCCCATCGAGACCGGGCAATGCTGCCTCCTGCCTGTCCAAGACGAACATGCCGATTCGCCGTGCCCGCCGAATCTACGTGATGGGTTTCCGTGGCACCGCGTGTGATCGACAATCGTCGACCGCGTTTCCCGGACATGCAGCCGCAGGTGGCTGGTAGCGTCTGAATCGAACATGGCGGTGGGGCTCGCCATAACCGCAGATCGGTCAGAGCACGACGGGCCGGAATGCCAACGGTCCCTGGTCCGGTAGTTCATCGCTGGCCAGGATGTGTTGCCCCGCAGGCGTCGCGGCTCGGGCATCCCGGCACTCTCCGTAGGGGATCTGATGCCTGTTTCCTTCGCGTCGCTCACCGCCATCGAGAGTCTCGACTCCCGCGGCAATCCCACCGTGTCGGTCACAGCTGGGCTGGCCGATGGGTCCACCGTGCGTGCCGGTGTCCCCTCCGGCGCCTCGACGGGCAGCCGAGAGGCCGCCGAGATTCGGGACCACGACGAGGCTCGCTTCGGCGGACGGGGGGTACTGCAGGCGGTCGCGCACGTCAACGGCCCGATCGCCGACGCCCTGGTCGGCCCGCTGTTCACGAGTGCCGAGGAGGTCGACAACGCCCTCATTGAACTCGACGGGACCCCGGACAAGTCGCGACTGGGTGCCAACGCCATCATCGGGGTGTCAATGGCAGCTGCCCGCGCGTTCGCCGCCGAACAGAAGCAACCGTTGTGGCGGTCGCTGACCCCAGTGGGCGTGACGCCGCGGTTGCCGGTGCCGCATTTCAACGTCGTCAACGGCGGCCGGCATGCACGCAACATGCTGGACTTCCAGGAGTTCATGATCGCTCCGATTGGGGCACCGTCCCTCGCGGAGGCCGTCCGCGCCGGCGCCGAGGTGTACGCGTGCCTGCGCGCGGAGCTGCAGGCACGCAACTTGGCCACGGGACTGGGTGATGAGGGTGGGTTTGCCCCCGAGATGGACTCACCCGAGGATGTGCTCACCCTGCTGGTGGACGCCATCGAGCAGGCTGGCTACACCCCGGGCATCGAGGGCGTGGCCATCGCGTTGGATCCCGCCGCGAGTGAGTTCCACACTGACGACGGTTACCTGCTCGCCGGGCAGCACCTGAGCAGCACCGACCTGATCAACCGCTACCGGCGGTTGCTTGAGGAGTTTCCGATCTGGAGCCTGGAGGACGGTCTCGATGAGCAGGACACCGAAGGATGGCAGCAGCTGACGCGAGAACTCGGCGACCGGGTGCAGCTGGTGGGCGACGACAACTTCGTCACCAACCCGGCCCTCATCGCCGAGGCGGTGGCGGCCGGGATCGCCAATGCGGCCCTGATCAAAGTGAACCAGATTGGCACCGTGACCGAGACCCTTGAGGCGTTGCGGGTGTGCCGCGACGCCGGGTACGGCGCCATGATCTCGCACCGCTCCGGAGAAACCGACGACACATTCATCGCGGCCCTCGCGATCGCTTCCGGGTGCGGCCAGCTCAAGGCCGGTGCCCCGGCCCGGGGGGAAAGGGTCGCCAAGTACAACCGGCTGATGGAGATAGCCACGGTCACACCGACGCTGGCATATGGGCTCACCCGATGAGCCGCCGGTGACCACGGACCCGACAACCCCCGAGGTGCAGGACGAGCAGACCGGCCGCGGCTGGTTGACTCCGGGCGTGCTCGGGCTCGGCGGAGCATCCCTGTTCAGCGACTCCAGCCACGAAATGGTCAGCAGTCTGCTGCCCACCTTCCTCGCGTCCACGTTGCACTCCGGCCCCGGTGCCCTCGGAGCCATCGACGGCACCGCGGACGCGTTGACCGGACTGGCGAAGCTGGCGGGCGGACCACTGGCCAACGACCCCAACGCCGGGCACGACTGGCCTCGGGCGGCTATCTGGGCACCGCTGTAGCCACCGCCTTGGTCGGGCTCACCACCGCCGTCTGGCAGGTCGCCGTACTGCGTGCGCTCGCCTGGGCGTCGCGGGGGATCCGCTCACCCGCCAGGGACATGCTGCTCACCTCGCTGTCCCGCAAGGACTCCTACGGTCGGGCGTTCGGGGTGGAGCGGGCCGGAGACAACGCCGGTGCGATCATCGGCCCGCTTGCCGCCTCCGGTCTGGGGGCGCTCATCGGGGTGCGGCACGCGATTCTGCTCTCGATCATCCCCGGCGTCCTCGCGGCGGTCGCGATCATCGTCGCCGCCCGCGAGGCCAAACGTGCGCTTGGGGCGCCGGTTGGGCGACGCACCCTCAGCCTGAACCTGCGGGAGCTGCGGAGCGTGGGCTACGCCCGCACCCTGACGCCGGTGGCGCTGTTTGAACTGGGCAACGTCGCCACGACCCTGCTCATTCTGCGGGCGACCGATCTGCTGCACACCGACAACCGTGACCTCACCGCTGCCACCAGCTTGGCGATCCTGCTCTACGTGGCGCACAACGCGGCGGCCACGGTGTGTTCGCTCGTCGCGGGACAGATTTCCGACCGGATCGGCCCGCGGGTGGTGTTCGCTGCCAGTGGGGCCGTGTACGTCGCCGGGTATGTGGTGTTCGCGATCGGACCGCATGCGTGGCCGCTGCTGCTGCTCGGGTTCATCCTCGCCGGCGTCGGTATCGGCGCTGCGGAGACGGCCGAATCGACGGCGGTCGCGCAGTCGCTGCCCGAGCCCCTGCGAGGCAATGGGCTCGGGGTCCTCGGCCTCGTCCAAGCCTTCGGCGACATGGACTCCACGGTGGTAGCGGGGGTCCTGTGGTCGCTCATCTCCCCGATCGTGGCGTTCGGATACGCAGCGGTCTGGATGCTGGCGTCAGTGTCGTCCTCACGTCTGTTGCACCCGCGAGAAGCTAGCTGTCCCGATCGAAAGGCAACCACCACATGACGTTCCCCGGTGACGGAAGGCGCCGCCACCAGCTTCGAGTACGTTCGAGTCGATGGCGATGGATCCCGCCGCGGTTGCGATACACCGAAACCGCTTCCGCACGACTGATGGTTCCTCAGATTTCCCGGAGGTGGTCTCATGCCGCAGAACGAGCCTTCCCATCCCACTCCCCTGGACCTCGTGCTCGATGCCGTTATCGAGATCCCCAAGGGTTCCCGGACCAAATATGAGGTCGACCATGCATCCGGTCGTATTCGTTTGGACCGTATGCTTTTCACCGCTACTCGATACCCGAGTGACTATGGTTTCTTCCCGGACACCCTGGCGGAGGACGGTGACCCGCTCGACGTCCTGGTACTGGTCGACGAAGCGACTTTTCCTGGTTGTATCGTCGCCGTGCGCCCGATTGCGCTGTTCCTAATGACGGACGAGCATGGGCCGGACGCGAAGATCCTCGCGGTGCCCGCTTCGGATCCGCGCTTTCAGCACTACCAGGACCTGGACGACGTCGATCCCTTCCGGCTCGCGGAAATATGGCACTTCTTCCAAACCTATAAGCAGATCGAGCCCGGCAAGCGCACCGAGACCGCGGGCTGGAGGAGATGCGCCTCTGCGGTCAGTGCGACGGTGGCGGCCCAGCGGCGGCACACAGCGGCCGACGATGACGATCGTCGGTGAGGGTGCCGTCGGCGGGTTGCCGGGCGGTCGACTGGGCGCAGGCGCACCCAGTGTTGCGTCGGCGACGCGACGCGCCGGATGAGGACCCTTTCGGCGAACCGGTGCATTGGCCCGCCGGTCCGAACGCCACCGATGGCATGACCGCCCACTCGGGTTACTCCGGGGCTGCGGGGGAATCGCCACCGTGTTCGCCTGGGCGCCATAGGTTGCCGAGGTACCGGGCCACTTTCCACCTATTCTCGGCGAGGGCAGGGAGGTAACCACCTATTGGCGGATACAGGGTGAGCTGCTTGAGCTGAGCCCAGGGCACCCAGGTGGGAGTCCTGCCGGGTTCTCCTGAGAGGGCGGCGGCGGTGTAGAACGCATCGGCGAGAAACAGCAGTTCATCGCCGGGTTTCCGACCGGCCGGCGGTTCCCGGCAGGCTCCATCGCCAAGGCTAGTTAACCAATGGCGGTTGACGTTGCTCAAGCCGAAGCCGCTCTCCAAGATGGTGAGCCGTTCCCCCAGCGCCGGTGTGGGTGTCGGCTATGCTGCGCTCACGGCGATGGATCTCCGCCGAGGCGACGCGGTCGCCTGAACCGCCTCCGCGGAGGCTGATGGCTCCTGGCCCGTCCCGAGGGAGGAGTCAGTAGTGAGCCTGGTTGTTGGACACGACCGGTGGCCCGCGAGCCAGTCCGCGCTGACGTTTGCGGTAGATCTGGCAGCCCGGCTGCCTGCTCATCTGCATGTGGTGCACGTCGTAAACCTCAGTGACTATCCGGTCGACCCGGATGCCGCGGACTGGGAGGACGAGGGTCGCCGCGAACTCGAGACACAGCGCGCCCAAGTCCGTGCGTTCCTGGATCAGTTCGGAGATCAATGGAGCTATCACAGCTTCCGCGGGATCCGGTCGCGTCGCTGATCAAAGTGGCAGAGGCTCATGACGCTCTGATGATCATCGTTGGTCAACCCGAAAGGGGGATCACCGCGGTGGTGGATCACCTGCTCACCGGGGCTGTCGCTCGCGGCCTGTTGCATCGATCTCCGCGTCCAGTAGTCATCGTTCCGATTACTGCGGAAGGCTAACGAATGAGCCAGGCTGTGGATCGCGTCTACCTCGTCCGGCACGGGCGAACCGTACTGAATGCCGATGGGCGGTTACGCGGGCTGAGCGATCCGCCGCTGGATGAGGTCGGAAAGGCTGAGGTGGCGCGGCTTGCTGGTGTGCTCGCTGCCAAGCATCCGAAGGTGATCGTCTCGAGCCCGCTGCGACGCGCGGTCGCCACCGCCGAGGCCATAGCACGGGCTGCGAATATTTCCGTCGTGGTCGATGCGCGTCTGAACGACCGCGACTACGGGCCGTCGACCGGAGCTGTCAAGGCTGAGGTGGAGCTACAATTCGGCAGCGTCGACGCCGCACCCGGTGTCGAGCCTGCGGATGCTGTCGAAGCGCGAGCAAGCGCGGGGTTTCAGGATTTGGTCGGCCAATTCGACTCAGGGCCGTTGATTCTTGTTTCCCACGACGCAATCAATCGAGCCCTGTTGGGCCATGTCGATCCGAGACTGGTCGGGGCCGGGCAACGCACAGCCTGTTGGGATCAACTCAGCCTCGTCGACGGCACGTGGCGCGTCGACCTCTACGACCAGAAGCCGGGGTAGCAGGTGACGCCTTTGTTCCCGCGGATACTTTTTGACAACCCGGAGAGCACATTCGAGCCCTGCACTCCACACGAGCCCGATTTCTTTCCCGACCTGAATCTTGATCAGCTTGTCGACGCCATCACGGCCGGGCGCGAGGAGTACAATCTCAAACCGTTCTTCTACGCCTCTCTGCGCACCGCGGAGTCGATCGCCTACCGCCATGAGGTGCTACGCGACCTCGAGGACCATGAGCTGCGCGAGCGCGTCGACGCCTTCGCCCACGAGATGCGCAACATGCGCATGCATCTGACGCAAGTGGCAAAGCTTCATTACACCCATCAGCGAGAGAGTTGGTTTCTTGACGGAGTCCAGATCTACGTTGATGCCGTGAACGCCCTGGCCGAGGAACTGAGTCAGCTCGGCCTGCATTCGCGCGGCCTGATGAGCTTCCGCGACCATCTGGCGGACTACGCCGCTACGGAGGACTTCACCGCGCTGGCTACGGATACCGGCCGGCGGAAAATTCACATTCCTCCGCAGCGTCGGCCCGGCCCAGCTGATGATGCAGGCCGGCATGTTCGTCCCGGCCGCGTCCTTCTCGGCCAGCGTCTGCGCGCATCTGTTCACCCACTACAAGCGGGAAGAGGACGCGACGATGAGCCGCGGAAAGCTCGACGAAGAGCTGAAAAGGATGAGCGGAATCGTCGACTCCATGACGCCCAAAAGCATCGTGCTGTTCAACGAATCGTTCGCGGCCACCAACGAACGTGAAGGGTTAGAGATAGCGCGGCAGATCATTCGGGCATTGGTGGAGAAGGACAACACCGTTTTTTGCGTGACCCATCTCTATGACCTGGCGCACACTCTCTACCAGCGGCAAGCAGAGACCGCCCTGTTCCTCCGGGCGGAGAGACGCGACGACGGGAAACGCACGTTTCGGCTCGTCGAAGGCGGGCCGCTGCCGACGAGCTATGGCCCGGACCTCTACGAGCGCATCTTCAGCGCGGTTCCCTATCCCGGAGCGCCGGCAGAGAGCGGGCCAACGGTCACGTCCGTGGAGTAGCGGATTCGTACGAGTCGGTCCCGGCGTACTCGGCAAGGCGTCTTCTGTTGACAGCCTTCGGAGGCGGGCCACACGGCACCGAGCCGGGCTGCGGGTGATGCCAGGCGACTGGCGCTAGGCGTGTAACCGTGGTGAACCCGGAGGTTCTGCTCCTAGATGAGGGGATCGGCGCCGACGATGCCTCCTTCCTCGACAAGGCGCGGGCGAGATTACATGCCCTAGTGGAACGCTCCGGACTGCTGGTCTTCGCCTCGCACAGCGATGAACTCCTCAGCGATCTGTACACCGAGGCGACTGGGCGGTGTTCATCGGCCGGGACGCGCGTCCCTGGTTCACACCACCCGCGAACATCGACCAGCCCCGAAGACCTCGCATCGCCCACAATCGCCGGCGGTTCCGAACAGCCGCATGAGCAAGTCCCACGTCTGCCGACGTGGGCACCACTCGGCGCTGCCGGGTTCACCCGACGAAGTGTTCCGCCTCGGACCGATACCGCTGCAACACCAGCTCGACGACCAACGGGTGCACCCCCATCGGCGCAGCCACTTCGTCCGCGCCTGCCGCCGCCAACCTGCGGTGGAACAGCCCTGGGGCCAGCAGATACGGCGAAACGAGCACCCGACCAGCATTCCGAGACCGCGACTGCGTCACCGCCTCGGGCACCGTGGGTGAGGCCATCACCCCGAACCCCACCGCTACCGGCGCTCCCAGCTCCGCCGACAACAGCTTCGCCGCGGTCTCCACGTCGGCCAGTGCGTGGGAATCGGCCGAACCCACCGCCGACAGCACCACCCCGTCGCCCCGCCGCCACCCAGCCTCGCGCAAACGCGAGTGCTGTACGGCGGCCAGCACCGCGTCGGGCCCGAGCGCCCTTGCCATCCGCACCGCGGGATGGCCGCTCACCCGCACCTCCCCGGGCAGATCCGTGCGCACGTGATACCCGCAGGCAAGAAACGCGGGAACCAGTACCACCGGCCCCTCAACCACCATCAGCACTTCCGCCACGGTGGGACCGAGCACATCGGCGAAGGCCACGTGCACCGTCACACCCTTGGCGCGCACCGCATCGGCAAGCTCGTGCACCGTGGCCACGCCCCGAGG
>JAABVA010005086.1_pt1 | contig 12025 bp, 11 predicted proteins | sample 5560331 | NCBI WGS metagenome assembly JAABVA01 (sample SAMN12812661, study PRJNA571458) | rock metagenome | isolation source: Antarctica rocks | place: Antarctica: Victoria Land, Mt New Zealand sud | collected 2016-01-07
CAGTGCAGCCGGCCCGCGACGCGCAGCCCGGTCTCATCGAAGTGGATCAGCGGCCCGGCGCGCAGCTGGGTGCGGACGGTGTCGGTGAACCCACCCGGGACGGCGAGCGCGGCGGCGGCGCGGGCGACCAGGGCAGGGTGATGATGCTTCGACTGTTCCCGAAGCGGCTACCGACGCAGGCGCGGCCCTAGGCGGCCAGAACTAGCCGCAGTTACGGCTTAAAGGGCGGGTTTTGACATAATCAATATTATCGGCGTACTGTCTTTGGCTGGGGGAGGGGTCAAACGGGGCCGACGACTTGTCGGGTGGTCCCCTTGACTCGCTTGGCGATGGCAGTCGGTGCGGCGGTGGTAGCAATCTGCGTGGTGCTGTTGGGCATGCGCAACTGGTGACCCGGCCGCACCGGAACCCGTCGCTACCGCCGCTCGAAGGCCCGGGTCCGGCTGCACGCGGTCTGGCGAGCCTGGGAAAGCCTGCGCCTAGACCCCGCCCCCGCACCCTCACCTCATGCGCCCGACTCACCAGCCGCACCAGCCGACCCCGCCCCGCGCCGCTCGGTCAGGCGTCGCTGAGGCCCGCGTGGTCCCACCGGCTCTGCTCGCGTCGGGCTGGTCGCGGAGTAGGCCGGGACCCGATCCACCGACCCGGCCACGTCTCGAGCAGCCGCGCGACACGACCCCAAAGGCCGAGGCCGACCATGCAGACGCCGCGCCGGCGCCGGCGCGGCGGCGGCCAGCGGCGCGACCTGCCCAACAACTCAACGGTGAAGGTGCATATCTTGCTGCTGCTGCTGTCCTGCATTCACCGTCCGGAGCCACGCTCAAGGTCGGCACGGAATGCAGGAGGGCCCGTCCGAGCGCGGACGGGCCCTCCTGCATAACCATGGAGCGGTCAGCCGGTAGGGATGCCGTTCGAGGGCGTCACGGCCGGCTGCTCGGTGTAGTCGGTGATCGCTCCGGTCCCGTCGTCGGTGACGGACGGCTTCCCGGCCAGCACCGGCTTGCCGTTCTTGACGGAGAAGATCTGGGCGCCGGTGTAGCCCGAGTGGTCGGACGACGAGAAGGCGAACGGCACCAGGCCCGGCCCCTTGAGGCCGTTCTTCTCCAGCGCGGTCATCAGCGAGCCGCGGGTCACGTCCTTGCCCGCGTTCTTGAGGATCTGGGTGAAGGTGTACGCCTGGGCCATCCCGAACATCACGTTGCCGTCGAACGGCAGGTTCGGGGTGTACTGGTCGTGCACCTTCTTGAACAGCTGGACCCAGGTGTTGCTCGACGCGGCACTGCCGAGGTACGGCGGCAGGTAGGTGTCGCTCACCAGCCCCTCGAGCAGCTGGTTGCCGTTGACCGTCGCACCCGCCTTCTTCGCGAACGCCTCCAGCAGGCCGGAGAGGGTGACCGGGTCCGACCCCACGTTGGTCACCGCGAGGGTGGGGTTGTAGCGCAGCTTCAGGGCGTTGAGCTTGAACAGCGCCGTGTAGGCCGGGATGGTGAACAGCACGACCACGTCCGGCTTGGCCGCCGCGATCTTCTGCACCTGCGGCGCGACGTTGACGTTGCCCGGCTGGTAGGTCTCGCGGTCGACGACGCTGGCCTTGTCGATCTGCGTGTCGAGCCCGCGGATCCCGTCGACGCCGAAGTCGTCGTCCTGCGAGAAGTACGCGATCTTCTTGCCGGAGAAGTTCTGCTTGACGTACTGCCCGAGGATCTTGCCTTCGCGGTAGTAGTCGGGCTGGAAGCCGGTGGTGTACGGGTACTTGCCGACGTTGTTCCAGGCCAGCGCGCCGGACGAGACGAACAGGTCAGGCACCTTCGACTGGTTGAGGAAGTCGAGCACCTTGGTGTGCGTCGGGGTCCCGAGACCGCTGAACATCGCAGCCACCCGGTCCTGCTGCACGAGCTGCCGCGTCACCGAGACGGTCTGCGCCGGGTTGTAGGCGTCGTCCAAGTACTTCAGGGTGATCTTGCGGCCGTTGACGCCGCCGGCGGCGTTGACGAACTTGAAGTACGCGTCGGCGGACGGGTCGATCTCGCTGTAGCCCGGCGCGGCCGGGCCGGTGAGCGGCGTGTGGCTGCCGAGCGTGACTTCCGTGGCCGTGATCCCGACCGTGCTGGAGTTGCCGCTGGCGGCGCTGCCTCCGGTGCCGCTGCTGCTCCCGCCGCCGCTGCTGCTGCTCCCGCCGCCGCCGCCGCCGCAGGCGGCCGCCGCAAGCGCGAGCAGCGCCGCGGTGGCGACCATCCGTGCCCTGTTCGACGTCATGGACCACTCCTCCGGGGCCGGTCCGGCGCCGGCTGTGCGTGGACCGTAGCGCGACCGGCACCACGGGGTGTGCGCTGAGTCACGCCGCCGGCACGTGTCGCCGACCGCGCACGGCACCGAGGCCGCGGCGGAGCAGGCCCTGGATGCCCAGCGGGAACAGCAGCATCACCAGGATGAGCACCACGCCGTACACGGCGAGCGGCAGGTTGGCGTAGACGTCACGCGACAGGTTCAGCGTCCCGGCTAGGTCGCTCGCCCAGGTCGGGAGCAGCACCAGCAGCAGCGAGCCGTAGACGGCGCCCGCGAGGCTGCCGAGGCCGCCGACCACGATGGCGGTCAGCAGCTGGAGCGAGAGGCTGAGCGGGAACGCCCCGGGGGTGGCCAGCCCGTTGAAGAACGCGAACAGGCCGCCCGCGAGGCCGGCACAGGCGGCGCTGACGATGAAGGCCTGGACCTGCAGCCGGGCGACCGGCAGCCCGCTCAGCGACGCGGCGACCTCGTCGTCGCGCACCGCCCGCCACGCCCGTCCGTAGCGGCTCCGGCCGAGGTTGGCCAGCACCAGGAACACGATGACGGTCGGCACGGCGCACACCTCGACCTGCCACCGGTCGAGCGTGAAGTTCTGGCCAAAGGAAGCCGGCGGCCCGGGGGAGACCACGGTCAGGCCGTTGGCGCCACCGAGCGTGCTGCTCAGGTAGCGCCAGTTGGCGAGCGCGGGCAGCCCCACCGCGAGCGCAAGGGTCGCGCCGGCGAGGTACGGCCCACGCAGTCGTGCGGCGGCGACGCCCACCAGCGCCCCGGCCAGGGCCGTGACCAGCGCGGCGATGATCAGCGTCGACCACAGCTGCAGTGCCGTGTCCTGCAGCAGCAGGGCCGCCGTGTACGCACCGATCGCCATGAACGCGCCGTGCCCCAGGCTGATCTGGCCCGACGTGCCGGTCAGCAGCGTCAGGCCAGCGGCCGCGCAGGCGAGGATGAGCACCGACGCGAGCTGGGAGTTGCGGAACGGGCTGTCGTATGCCGCGACCCGGTCGAGCACCAGCAGGGCGAGCACCGCCAGCAGGACGTGGCGCAGCAGGGTCGAGTGACGCAGCCCCGCGAGCCGGCCACCGGGCGCCGCGCCCTCCGCCAGGCGGGCTCTCGCCCCGTCGCCCTCGGTACCGGGCGCCGCACCCCGGCCGCTGGCACCGTCCGCATCCCCGCCGACCGGGTCCGTCGTGCTCGTCGCTCGTCCCACCGTCACACCCGCCGTCCGCTCGTCCGGGAGAACAACCCGTTGGGCCGCACCATCAGCACCGCCAGGAGCACCACGAGTGCGCCCAGGGTGACTACGTCAGAGCCGAGGTAGCCCGAGACCAGCGCCAGGGTCACGCCGAGCAGCACCCCTCCGATCACGCCGCCGACGGGGCTGTCGAGGCCGCCGACGACCGCTGCCGTAAAGCCGAAGACGAGCACGGCGTCGAAGGTGTTGGGCCCGACGAAGGTGGAGGGGGCGACCAGGACGCCCGCGAGCGACCCCACGAGCGCGGCCAGCGCCCAGCCGAGGGTGAGCATGCGGCCGACCCGCACGCCGAGCAGCCGGGCCACCTCGGGCGAGAACGCCGTCGCCCGCATCCGGAGGCCGAGCGAGGTCGCCCGGAACAGTACGGTCAGCAGCACCATCACAGCGAGGACGGCCAGCACGACGAACAGGTCCGACGGTCCGAACTGCAGCCGGGTGGAGCCGACCTGGTAGCCCACAATGGAGAAGGCGGGCGAGTACGAGCGCGGAGTCCCGCCCCACACCATGCCTGCCACCGCCTGCAGCAGCACCAGCAGGCCCAGCGTCACGATCACGGCGTTCAGCGGGGGTGCGTTCTCGACCGGCCGGACGACCAGCCGCTCGAGCACCGCGCCCAGGACCAGCCCGCTGAGCAGGGCGGCCCCGAGCGCGAGCCAGTACGAGCCGGTCTGCTGGTTGACCGAGAAGGCGATGAACGTCGTCAGCATGAGCATCCCGCCCTGCGCGAAGTTCACGATCCGGGTGGCCCGCCAGATGAGCACGAGGGCGAGCGCGACCGCCGCGTAGACCATCCCGTCGGACAGGCCGGAGAGCACGAGGTTGAGGAAGCGTGTCATCAGAACCCCAGGTAGGCGTGTCGGAGGTCGGGGTCGTCGGCGAGCTGGTGGGGGTCACCCTCGACGACGACCTGGCCGACGCTCAGGACGACGGCCGAGTCCGCGATCGACAGAGCGCTGCGCGCGTTCTGCTCGACGAGCAGGACCGTCAGGCCGTCGTCGTCGCGCAGCCCGCGGATGACCGACATGATCTGCGAGGTCACGCGGGGCGCGAGGCCGAGCGAGGGTTCGTCGAGCAGCAGCACGCGGGGACGCGACATCAGCGCCCGCCCCAGCGCGAGCATCTGACGCTCCCCGCCGGAGAGCGTCTCGGCGAGCCGGCGCCGCCGCTCGGCGAGCGGCGGGAACATCTCCAGCGCCCGGTCGAGGTCGTGCTTCAGGCCCGGAGCGTCGCGGCGCCACAGGCCCCCGAGACGCAGGTTCTCCTCGACCGTCAGCTCGGCGATGACGCCGCGACCCTCCGGGACGTGCGCGACACCGAGCCGGACAACGTCCTCCGCGGCCTTTCTGTGCAGGTCCGCGCCGTCGAGGTGGATGCTGCCGCCGGCCAGCCGCGCCAGGCCGCCGACGGCGCGCAGCAGGCTGGTCTTGCCGGCGCCGTTGGCACCCAGGACGGCGGTCACGGTCCCGGCGGCCACCCCGAACGACACGCCGTCGAGCGCCCGCACGGCGCCGTAGCGCACGGTCACGTCGCGGACCTCGAGCAGGTCACCCACCGCTCGGCCCTCCTGCCGGGACGGCCTCGCCGAGGTAGGCGTCGACGACGCGCTGGTCGTCCTGCACCTCGGCTGGGGTACCGCTGGCGATGACCTTGCCGAAGTCGAGGACCACGAGCCGATCGCAGACGGACATCACGAGGTCCATGTGGTGCTCGACGAGCATGACCGCGGTGCGATGCCGCAGCGAGCGCACCAGCTCGCCCAGCTCACGCATCTCCGCCTCCGAGAGCCCGGACGCGGGCTCGTCCAGCAGCAGCAGCCGGGGCTCGGCCACCAGCGCCCGGGCCAACGCGACACGCTTCTGCACCCCGTATGGCAGCTGACCGGGCAGCAGCCATACGGCATCGGCGATACCGAGGTCTCGCATCACCTCGAGCGCCCGGGCGTGCAACGCGCGCTCGTCGCGGTCGCTGCGGGGCAGCGCGCCGAGAGCCGTCGCGAAGCCGGCGCGTCGGTGCCGGTCGGCCCCGACCAGGACGTTCTCGAGCGCGGTCAGGTAGCCGAACAGGCCCAGGCCCTGCAGGGTGCGCGCGATCCCGAGCCGCGCGAGCTGTTGCGGCCGCACCTGCCGCAGGGCAGAGCCTCGCCAGCTGAGCGTCCCGCTGTCCGGCGTGACGAACCCGCAGACGACGTTGAACAGCGTCGTCTTGCCGGCGCCGTTCGGCCCGATGAGGCCGAGCACCTCGCCGGCGCCGACGTCGAGGGAGACCTTGTCGAGCGCGCGGAGACCGCCGAACGCGACGCTGACGCCGGCGACGGCTAGCAACGTGCCGCTCGGAGCGTCCGGTTCGCCCCTGTCGGCCAGTTTGCCCCTGTCGTCCTTGTCCTTGTCGTCCCTGTCGACCACGGCGCCTCCTGTGCGACCGCCTACGGCGGGTCCGTCCTTCGTGTCACCGTCGGGACCACCCTGGACGGCTGCGGGTGCTCAGCGCACGGCGGTGCGTGCCGGGCTAGCGGGACGATAGCGCGACCCCGGCCCGATACGTGACTCATCGCACTCCAGGCGACGCAGCCTAAAACGCCGGGCTGGCGACGCCCTATCGGCTGTTCCTCAACGCCGAACCCGAGGCGCTGGACGGCTGGCGGCCCGGCCCGGAGCATGAGCAGCTGCCGCTGACCGTCGTGCTGGAGCTGACCGAGCGGGCCCTGACCAGCCAGCCGGCCCAGCTGCTGCAGACCGTCGCCCGGGTCCGCGCGCTCGGCTGGGGGGTCGCGCTGGACGACGTCGGCGCCGACCCGGCGTCGCTGGCGCTGCTACCGCTGGTTCAGCCTGATGTGATCAAACTGGACTTGGCGCTGGTACAGACCGCCCCAGCGCGCACATCGCGGCGGTCGTCAACGCCGTCAACGCCGAAGCCGAACGCTCCGGCACCATCGTGCTCGCCGAAGGCATCGAGACCGCCGAGCACCTGCGGACGGCCCGGGCATTCGGCGCGACCGTCGGGCAGGGTTGGTACTTCGGCCGCCCCGGCCCGCTGCCGAGCCCGCTGCCGACGTTCGGGGCCGCCGACAAGCGGCTGCTCATCGAGATCAGCAAGCAGCTCGAGGCAGGCCTACGCCGCCGGCGACAGCGCGATCCTGCTTGCTGCGTTCCAGGACGCCTTCTTCACCCTACCCGCCGCCGCTACGCCGGCATGGTCCGGTCCTGCTCATTCGTCGCCGCCCTCGGCCGGGGCATGCCCGCCGAGCCGCTGCCCGGGCTGCGCGGCGCCGTCATCAGCCCCGGTGACCCGCTGCGCGGGGAGTGGGACATCGCGGTGCTCGGCCCGCACTTCGCCGCGTGCCTGGTCGCCCGCGACCTGGGTGACACCGGCCCGGACATGACCCGCCGGTTCGAGTTCATCCTGTCCCACGACCGCGAGCTCACCATCCGGGTCACTGCCTCCAGGATGTCCCGGGTCTGGCCCGAGCCACGCACCGCCGACCTGCCGCAGCTGCCGCTGCCCCGCGGACTGCTGCTGCCCGGCCCCCGCCCCAACCCCTGCCCGCTCCCAGCCCGCTGCCCGGCACCGCCGGCAGCCCGGCCACTGCCCGGCCCCGGGCCGTGCTTGCCGACCGGCCGCCCCGGGAGCTCAGCGCGCTGTCCCACGGCCTGCTCGAACGGGCCCTGGACGCCACCACCACCGGCATCACGATCGCCGACATGTCCCGGCCCGACGCCCCACTGATCTGGGTCAACGCCGCGTTCAGCGAACTCACCGGCTACCCCGACCACCAGGTGCAGGGGCGCAACTGCCGGCTGCTGCAAGGCCCAGCGACCGACCAGCGCACCATCGCCGAGCTCGGTGTCGCGGTCGCCGCGGGGCGGCAGATCCGCACCCGGCTGCTCAACCAGCGCGCCGACGGCATGCCGTGGTGGAACGAGCTGCAGCTGTCCCCGGTCCGCGACGACCACGGCACGCTGAGCCACTACATCGGGGTGCAGCACGACGTCACCGCCCGGGTCGAGGCCGAAGCCAAGGTGCTGCACCTGGCCTACCACGACCCGCTCACCGGGCTGCCCAACCGCGAACGGCTCCGCGCGGCACTCGCCGACGCGCTCGGGCGCGGCCGGCGCACCGGCACCGCGACCGCGCTGCTGTTCATCGACCTCGTCGCGTTCAAGGCCATCAACGACGCGCACGGCCACGACACCGGCGACCAGCTACTGCGCGAGGTCGCCGACCGACTACGGCTGGCGCTGCGCGCCGACGACCTGCTCGCCCGCCAGGGCGGCGACGAGTTCCTGCTACTACTCGCCGACCTGCCCGCTACCCCCGCCGCCGACATCGCCGAACGGGCCGCCGAAGACCTGCTCGCCGCCCTCAGCGCGACCTTCCTGATAGGTGGCCGGCAGGTCAGCGTCGGAGCCAGCATCGGGATCGCCCTAGCGCCAACCGACGCCGACACCCCGAACAGCTGCTGCGGCACGCGGACGCAGCGATGTACACCGCTAAGCGCACCGCCGGCAGCTTCTGGTCCCGCCACCCCACCTGAGTCGCGAGCCGGTCGATGACCCGGCTGCCCCAGCCGGCCTGCCCCTGCCGGTCCAGGGTGTCCCGCCCGATCGATCAGTACAGCCGCAGCAGCTCGCTGTTGGCCGCCCGGGCCGCCCGCACCCGCGAGGTACGCACCCGAACCTTGAGCTGCTCGAGCAGCTCGGCGTAGCCGGCCGGCTCCGGCACCAGCCCGCTCACACCCGCCGCCATCGGTGTCGCCGAACGGCGCACAGCCATCCGGTCACGGCGGCGGCCCAAGCTGCACGACGACCCGCCTGGACTCGCTGTCCCACACCAGCCGGGAGCTGATCTGGTCGGCGGCGCGGACCTGCAGCACCGCCCACTCCCCCGCACCCGTCGACGCAGCGGTCCGGCAACGGGAAGGCGAGCTTGAGTCTGGTCAAGGCAACTTCGGCAGCACCACGGCGCTCAGCGCAATAGCAGTCGTCGTCATCGGCGGCACCGCACTGCTCGGCAGCGAGGGCTCGATGTGGCGCACCGGCATCGGTCTGCCGATCATCGGCACCCTGAGCAACGTCTTCTTCAGCCTGGCACTCAGCGCCAACTGGCAGACGGTCGTCACTGGCGTCATCCTCATCCTCGCAGTCGCCTTCGACGTGCTCATCCGGACTGGCCGGCGCACCTAGCTCAGCAGGCCGAGTAGATGATCCCACCGGACGACCAAGAGGAGCGCTGTGCACGAATCCGAGTACCGGCTCGACGGTCTGGCCGCATCGGTCGAGATACTGATCGACGAATGGGGCGTCCCGCACATCTACGCTGCCCAGGACGGGGACCTCTACTTCGCCCAGGGGTTCAACGCCGCCCGCGACCGGTTGTTCCAAATCGACCTGTGGCGGCGGCGCGGGCTTGGCCTGCTCGCCGAGGTCTTCGGGCCGGAGTGTGTAGCGCAGGACCGCGCATTGCGGCTATTCCTATACCGCGGTGACATGCAGCAGGAGTGGGCGGCCTACGGCGAGAGGGCATCCGACGTCGCCGCCTCCTTCACCGCCGGCATCAACGCCTACATCGACCTGTGCCGCGACGACCCGACGCTGCTGCCGGAGGAGTTCGCCGCGCTCGGATACCTGCCCTCGCGCTGGCACGCCGACGACATCGCCCGGATCCGCAGCCACGGCTTATACCAAAACTCGAGCAGGAGGTCGCACGAGCGCGCACGCTGGCCGCCTACGGCCCGGAGGTCGAGGACCTGCGGCGCGTCCGCGAGCCCGCCGTGGACATCACCGTCCCGGACGGCCTGGACCTCGGTGCGATCCCGGAGGACGTGCTCGACATTTATCGCCTCGCGACCTCGCCGGCCATCATACCGCCCGGCTCCGTGACGAGCCCGAGCCACGGGCAAGGCAGCAACAACTGGGTGCTCGCCGGCGCTCGCACAGCCAGTGGGCGGCCGCTGCTGGCCAACGACCCGCACCGCTCGATCAGCCTGCCGGGGCTGCGATACCTGGCGCACCTGGTGACCCCCACCATGGACGTTATTGGTGCTGGAGAACCCGCGCTACCGGGCATCTCGATCGGACACAACGACACGATTGCCTTCGGTCTCACGGTCTTCTCGATCGACCAGGAAGACCTGTATGTCTACGAGACACACCCCGACGACCCGACGTACTACCGCTATGGCGACGGGTGGGAGCAGATGGCCCGCGTCGTCGAAGAGGTGCCGGTGCGCGGCGGTGAGCCGGTGCGGGTGACCCTGGAATTCACCCGGCACGGGCCGGTAGTCCACGCCGATCCGGAGCGACGGCTGGCCTTCGCCGTCCGGGCAGCGTGGCTGGAGCCCGGGATGGCCCCCTATCTCGGCAGCGTCAATTACATCTCCGCGCGCAGCTGGGACCAGTTCGCCGGCGCGATGGACCGCTGGGGAGCCCCGGGAGAGAACCAGGTGTTCGCCGACGTGGCTGGCAACATCGGCTGGGCAGCCGCTGGTCGCGTGCCGGTCCGGCCAAACTGGGACGGGCTGCTGCCGGTGCCCGGCGATGGCCGCTACGAATGGGGCGGCTACCACCCGGCCGACCAGCTGCCGCGCCGGACAAACCCCCACGCCGGCTGGCTGGCCACCGCCAACGAGATGAATCTGCCGGCCGACCACCCGAATGCCGAGCGGACCGTCAGCTATGACTGGTACTCGCCCGTGCGCTATCAGCGCATCGCCGAACGGCTGGCCGAATTGAGCGCGGCGACCGTAGCAGACTGCGTCGCGCTGCAGACCGACTACCTCAGCATCCCCGCACGCACGATCGTCGCGTTCCTGCGCTCCATCGACCAACCTGCCTCGGCTGAGCTATGCCTGCTGCAGGCGTGGGATGGTGTGGAGTCGGCGGACTCGGCCGCCGCGGCCCTGTTCGAGGTGTGGTTCCGTCGGCATTTCCGGCCGGCGTACCTGCGGGCCGTGCTGAAGAGGAAGGTACCGGCCGAGCAGGTCGACGCGGCGATGCGTATGGTGCTGCCTCCGGAGCAGGACACCGGCGACACGCGGGTGGACCTGGCCGTGGTCACCGACCCAAAGCGCTTTCTCGGCCCGAACGGGGCCGCGCAGCTCCAGGAGGTCGCGGTGGCCACGCTGGCCGACGCGGCGGAGGACGTGAGGCAGCGGCTGGGGTTCGATCCACAGCAGTGGAGCTGGGGACATCTGCACCACTCCCTGCTCGTCCATCCGGTTGCGGCGGCCCTGAAAACAGATCCACCGGGCTGGATGAAAGTCGGCCCGTTGCCGCGCGGTGGCAGCGGCGACACCGTCGGGGCGACGACTTACCTTGAGGACTTCCGTCAGGGAGTCGGTGCCTCGTTCCGCATCGTCATCGACGTCGGCAACTGGGACGCCAGTGTTGCGATGAACTCACCAGGTCAGTCCGGACGCCCGGGAAGCCGGCACTACGACGACCTCTTCCGGCTCTGGGCGGGCGACCGCCACTTTCCGCTGCTGTACAGCCGTGCTGCCGTCGAGGCGCACACCACCGAGCGCCTGCTGCTCACCCCTAGCCGTTGACAAAAAGGACCGCTGCCGTGTCGCTGCATCTCCCTGCGGGCAAGAAGGTCGCCGTCGCCATCGGCGCGGACTTCGACGCGAGTGCTCTGTGGAAGGGCGTCTTTGATCGGACCAGCCCGTCCTACTTGTCGCGGGGTGAGTTCGGCGCCGAGGTCGGCGTCCCGCGGCTACTCGAGCTGTTCGCCCGCTACGGTCCGCTTCAACCTGAGGATGCACGCCGCTGCTCGCCGCGACGGTCCGCCGCTGACTTACTTACACCCTGCTTGGGACGTCAGGGCACGCGTTTGTACCCGACCTGGCACCCACGGACGCGGAGCTAGTCGTGCTCAAGTACCACTCGAGCGGCTTTTGGGGCACCAATCTGGAGCTGCTACTGCGCAGCAATGGGATCGAAACCGTCATCCTGAGCGGCTGCACGACGGAGGGCTGCGTCGAGTCGACCGCGCGGGACGCGCTGTTCAACGACCACCACGTCGTCGTTGCCGGGGACTGCGTCGCCAGCGACGATCCTGCTCAGCATGACGCCTCACTGCTGCTGATGCGGCGCCGCTTCGACGTAGTCCCCGCCGCGAAGATCGCAGCGGCCTGGGGGACCGCATGGCAGCCGCCCAAGACGGACGGCCGGGATCTGGAGATGGATGGAGCCGGCCGTTGAGCCGACTGACCGGTCAGATCGCTGTTGTCACGGGTGGCGCGTCGGGTATCGGTGCGGGCATCGCCGTGGCGTTCGCCCGCGAGGGCGCCGATATCGCCGTTGTCGACGTGACGGGAGGATGTCCCAAGTCTCGTGGAACTTGGGTGGCGATCCGGGGTGAATCCTATGCGGCGGCTCGGACAGTTTCGCGGGTCTGGGCCGTTGTGTCTGGGTGGGCGTGGCGGTGCAGGGCGGCGACGAGCTGGGGCATCTGCTTGTAGCCCTTGATCCTGCGGAACGAGCGCTCGGC
>JAABVA010005087.1_pt1 | contig 12024 bp, 11 predicted proteins | sample 5560331 | NCBI WGS metagenome assembly JAABVA01 (sample SAMN12812661, study PRJNA571458) | rock metagenome | isolation source: Antarctica rocks | place: Antarctica: Victoria Land, Mt New Zealand sud | collected 2016-01-07
CACTTCTTCCGCCGCCTCAGGCTGCGCTGGGAACGCCGCCCCGAACTCCACCAAGCTTTCATGGCCCTCGGCTGCGCGATCATCTGCCAGCGCTACCTCCGCGCGTTGTGAAACAGGTTCTAAGCGCCGGCTTCTGTGCGCCGGAGCGGAGGCAGGACCCGCGGGGCGGTCCGACGCGCGGCCCGGGCCCCGGCGGGCCGGCTCGCGCCCAGCACTGCGCGCAGCCCCACGACGAGGGCCATCGCGCCGGCGCCCAGGGCCGCGAACAGCACGACCACGAGGCCGAGGCCGCAGGCGGCGAGCCAGGTGCCGAGGCGCAGCAATCTATGGGTGCTCGTCGTCATGGCAGAGAAGGGAACTCGAGCGAGCGGCGAAAGTTGGTCGCAAACGGAAAATCGGCACGGCGGCCCTACAGTCAGGCCCAACCCGGGGCCGCGCCGCGCGTTCCAGTCTCGGATGGCCCGCCCGATGCGCTCCTTTCCCGCCGACTGCCCGCCCTCCGGCGATCTCGTGCCCGCCCCGCCGCGGGCGAGCCGCTTGGCGCCCGCCCCGCTCCCTCCCCCCGCTCGCGCCGAGGTGCACGGCAAGTTCTTTCGCGCCGCCGGGGAGAAGCTGTACCTGAGGGGCGTCACCTACGGACCCTTTCGTCCGGGGACCGACGGCGAGCCCTACGACTCCGAGCGCACGCGCGAGGACTTCGCGCGCATCGCGGCGGAGGGCATCAACACCGTGCGGCTCTACACCCCTCCGCCCGAGTGGCTGCTCGACAGGGCCGCGGAGAACGGCCTGCGCGTGTTGGCCGGCCTGGCTTGGGAGCAGCACGTGGCCTTCCTGGAGGATCACCGCCGGCCGCAGGCGATCGTCGAGCGCGTCCGGCGCGAGGTCTCGGCGCGCGCGGGCCACCCCGCCCTGCTCGCCTGGGCGGTCGGCAACGAGATACCCGCGCCCATCGTGCGCTGGCACGGCGCGGGCGACATGCGGCGCTTCCTCTCCCGGCTGCACGCCGCGGCCAAGGAGGCGGATCCCGGCGCTCTGGTCACCTACGTCAACTATCCTTCGACGGAGTACCTCGAGCTCGACTTCCTCGACTTCGACTGCTTCAACGTCTTTCTCGAGGACCCCGGTCCCTACGAGGCCTACCTGCACCGCCTGCAGAACCTGGCCGGCGAGCGTCCGCTCGTGCTCACCGAGATCGGCCTCGACAGCGGTACCCACGGCGAGGAGGCGCAGGCCGCGACCGTCGGATGGCAGGTGCGCGACGCCTACGCCGCGGGCTGCGCGGGCGCCTTCGTGTTCTCCTGGACCGACGAATGGCACCGCGGCGGCCACGACATCGAGGACTGGCACTTTGGCCTCACCGACCGGGCGCGCAACCCCAAGCCGGCGCTTGGAGCGGTGCGCCAGGCCTTCGCCGACTCCCCGGTCGATCCGCGCGCCGCGCTCCCGCGTGTCTCCGTGGTGATCTGCACCTACAACGGGGAGGCGACCCTGGAGGAGACATGCGCCGCGGTCGCCGAGCTCGACTACCCCGACTTCGAGGTGCTCGTCGTCGACGACGGCTCCACCGACGCGAGCGCCGACATCGCCGCCGAACATGGCTTCCGGGTGATCTCGACGACCAACCGCGGCCTCTCCTCCGCCCGCAACACCGGCCTGCAGGCGGCGTCGGGCGAGATCATCGCCTACCTCGACGACGACGCCGCGCCCGACCCCCACTGGCTCACCTACCTCGGCGACACGTTCGCGCGCACGTCCTTCGCGGCGGTCGGAGGACCCAACCTGCCCGTGCCGGACGACGGCGCCGTCGCCGACGCGGTGGCGGCAGCGCCGGGCAACCCGACCCACGTTCTCGTCTCCGATCGCGAGGCCGAGCACATTCCCGGCTGCAACTCCGCGTTTCGCACGGACGCCCTGCGCGCGATCGGCGGGTTCGATCCTCGCTTCCGGATCGCCGGCGACGACGTCGACGTCTGCTGGCGCCTGCAGGAGCGCGGCTGGCCCATCGGCTTCTGCGCCGCGGCGATGGTCTGGCATCACCGTCGCGGCACCGTCCGCGGGTACCTGCGCCAGCAGCGCTCCTACGGGCGCGCCGAGGCGATGCTCGAGCGCAAGTGGCCCGAGCGCTACAGCGCCGGCGGTCACGTCACGTGGCGCGGGCGCGTCTACGGGGACGCCGCGCCGCGGCACGCCACGGGTCCGCTGCGTTGGCGCATCTACCACGGCGTCTGGGGCACCGCGCCGTTCCAGTCGCTCTACGAGCCCGCGCGCGGAAACCCCAACACGATCCTGCTCATGCCCGAGGCCTACCTGGCCATCGTTGCCCTGGCGCTGCTCGTCGCTCTCGGGGTGCTCTGGACACCGCTCTTCGCGCTGGCTCCGCTGCTCGTCGCGGTGGCCGGGACGCTCGCCCTGCGGGCCGTTTCCGCCGCCGCCAACGCTCGCTTCCCGAGCCCGGGGCTCGCGCCGGCGCAGCAGATGGCGCGGCGGGCGCTCACCGCCCTGCTGCACATCGCCCAGCCGCTGGTGCGTCTCGAGGGTCGTCTGCGCTACGGCCTCACGCCTTGGCGCCGGGGCGACGCCGTCGGGCGCGCGCTCCCCGTCGCGCGGCGACTCGAGCACTGGAGCGAGGAGTGGGTGGACCCGACGGAGTGGGTGCGGTCGTTTGAGCGTTCCATCCAGGCGCGCGGCGCCGTGGTGCGGCGCGGCAGCGACTTCGACGCCTGGGACCTCGAGGCGCGCGGAGGCACGCTGGGCGGCGTCCGGATGGCCACCGTGGTCGAGGAGCACGGCGCGGGGCAGCTCGTGCGCCTGCGCTGCCGGCCCACCCTGTCCCGCGCCGGCGTCTTGGTGACCTTGCTGCTGGCCGCGCTGTGCGCGGTGGCGGGCCTCGACGGCGCCGTGGCCGCCGCGGTGGCGCTCGGAATCCTGGCCGGCGCGCTGGGACTGCGCTCGCTGAGCGAGGTCTCGGCGGCGATGGCGCTGGCCAGAGGGGCACTCGGCTGCGAGGGAGGCGCGGCGCAGTGAGCGGCGCGCTCGACGTCACCCCGGCGGTGGGCTCCTTCCGGCGCCAGGGCCGGCTGCTGCGCTACGCCAAGCCGGAGTGGCGAGGCCTGCTCGTTCTCATCGCGACGATGCTCGCCAACATCGCGCTCGACCTCCTGCGTCCGTGGCCGATCAAGCTCGTGGTCGACAACGTGCTCGGCGACGCCGGGCTGCCGCACGTCCTGCGCTCGCTTCCCGGAGTAAACGGTCGCCACGGTCTGCTCGTGTGGGTCGTCGTGGCGACCCTGCTGATCTTCCTGCTCGGGACGGTCACCAACATGGCCTACACGTACTTCTCGCTCCGGCTCGGGCAGCGGATGACCTACCGCCTGGCCACCGACCTCTTCGCCCACCTGCAGCGCCTTTCGCTGCTCTTTCACACCCGCCGGCCCGTGGGCGATTTGATCTCGCGCGTGACCGGCGACTCGTGGTGCGTGAACACGCTCGTGGCCGACGCTCTGGTCCCCGCGCTGCAGGCCGTCGTGACCGTCGGGGCGATGTTCGTGGTGATGTGGAACCTCCAGCCGACCCTCACCCTGCTCGCGCTCGGAGTGATGCCGTTCTTCGTCGTCGTCATCCGTGTCCTCGGACGCCCGATCAAGGACCGCAACCGCGAGCAGCGCGACCTCGAGGGCAACATGATGTCGATCGTCGAGCAGACGCTGAGCGCCGTGCCCGCGGTGCAGGCCTTCACCCGCGAGGATCACGAGACCAAGCGCTTCTCCTCCTACGCCGACCGCACGGTGATCGCCTACGTGCGGGCGACCGTCGCGGGCCTGTGGTTCGAGCTCTTCGCCGGCCTGGTCTCGACGCTCGGCACCGCCGCCGTCATCTACGTCGGCGCCGACCTGGCCCTGCGCGGCAAGCTCACGGCGGGGACGATCATCGTCTTCCTCTCCTACCTCGGCTCGCTCTATGACCCGCTTAACTCGATCACCCACACCGCGCAGACCGTGCAGGGCGCGGCCGCCGAGGCCGACCGCGTCTCCGAGATCCTCGAGACCGTGCCCGACATCCAGGACAAGCCGGCCGCTCCCCCCGCCCGGGTCGGCGGGAGCATCCGCTACGAGAACGTGACCTTCGGCTACGCGCCGGAGCGAGAAGTGCTCAAGGACGTCACGCTCGAGGCGCACCCGGGGGATGTGGTGGCGATCGTGGGCCCCACCGGCGCGGGCAAGACGACCCTGATGAACCTGCTCGTGCGCTTCTACGACCCGTGGAGCGGGAGGGTCACGATCGACGGGGTCGACCTGCGCGACATGCAGCACCGCTCGCTGCGCCAGCAGATCGCCCTCGTGCTCCAGGACCCCTTCATCCTTCCGCTCTCCATCGCCGAGAACATCGCCTACGGTCGGCCGCAGGCGACGCGGGCCGAGGTGGAGGCCGCCGCGCGCGCCGCCAACGCCCACGACTTCGTCACGCTGCTCCCGCAGGGCTACGACACGGTGGTCGGCGAGCGCGGCGCGACCCTCTCCGGGGGCGAGAAGCAGCGCCTCTCGATCGCCCGCGCCTTCCTCAAGGACGCGCCCGTGCTGGTGCTCGACGAGCCCACCTCGGCGCTCGACGCGCGCACGGAGGGAGCTCTGCTCGAAGCCCTCGAGCGCCTGATGGACGGGCGCATCTCCTTCGTCATCGCGCACCGCCTCTCGACCATCCGCCGCGCGACGCAAATCCTCGTGCTCGAGCACGGCCAGGTCATCGAGTCCGGCAGCCACGCGGAGCTGCTCGACGCCGCCGGCCTCTACTCGAGCCTCTACCGACGCCAGATGGACATGGCCGAGCACGACGCGCCGCGCGAGGCGCTCATCCCCGACGGACACGTTGAGTCCTAGCCGTCCGCTGCGGATCGCGCTGGTCGCGCCGGTGGCCGCACCCGTGCGTCCGGGGGAGGGGGAGTCGGTGGAGCAGCTCGTCGGGCTGCTCGCCGACGGGCTGACCGGCCGCGGACACGAGGTGACGCTGTACGCCACGGGCGACTCACAGACCTCCGCCGCCCTGCGCGCGGTCCACGCGCGGGGCTATGACGAGGACGAGGAGATGTGGGACTGGCACCGCGCGGAGAGCTTCAACGCCGCCCTGGCCTTCGAGCACGCGGCCGAGCACGACGTCATCCACGCGCACGACTTCCACTTCGCCCTGCCGTTCGCGGGGTTGACCGCGACCGCGTTCGTCGAGACTCCGCACGTCGAGATCGCCCCCGAGGTGGCCGAGGCCTACCACCGCCGCCCCGACGTCCACGTCGTCGCGGTGTCGGAGTGGCAGCGCCGCTCGCTGGGCGACCGTCCCAATGTCGGCGTCATCCCCCATGGCATCGCGTTCGACGCCTTCCCCTTCGGCGCGCGTGGGGGGGAGCACCTGCTCTTCCTCGGACGCATGCTGGCCGACAAGGGACCGGCGGAGGCGATCCGCGTCGCGCAGGAGGTGGGCATGCCGCTCATCCTCGCCGGACCGGCCCAGGAGGGCTATGACATCCGCGTGGAGGCCGCCGTGGACGGGGAGCGCATCCGCTGGGTCGGGCCGGTCACGGCCGCGGAGCGCAACGAGCTGCTCTCGAGCGCCGCCGCGCTGCTCTTTCCCGTCGTCTATCCCGAGCCGTTCGGACTGGTGCTGCTCGAGGCGATGGCGTGCGGCACGCCCGTGGTGGCCAGCGCGCTGGGCGCGGTGCCCGAGATCGTCCAGGAGGGCGTGACCGGCTTCACGGCGCCTGCGTGGGAGGGGCTCGCCGCGCTCGTGCCGGCCGCCGCCGCGCTCGACCGCCGCGGGGTGCGCAAGGCGGCCGAGGAGCGCTTCGACGCCCGGCGCATGGTCGACGCGCACGAGGCGCTGTATGAGCGCATCGCGGGTGGAGGGCGCGGATGACCGGCGCGCTCGTGGCCGTCGTCGCGCATCCCGACGACGAGTCGCTGATCGCCGGCGGGACGCTCGCGCTGGCCGCCCGCGCCGGGACTCCCACCGGCGTGGTCTCGCTCACCCGCGGCGAGCACGGCCCCATATCCGATCCGGAGCTCGCGGTTCGCGAGCAGCTCGGCGAGGTGCGCGAGCGCGAGCTGCGCGCGGCGGCGCACGAGCTGGGCGTGGGCTGGACCGCCTGCCTGCGCCACCCCGACGGAGAGCTGCCGTGGGTTGACCACGACGCGGCCGCCGCCGAGCTCGTCGCGCTGCTCGATCCGCACGCGCCGGCCGCGGTGCTGAGCTTCGGCGCCGACGGGCTCTACGGTCACCCCGATCACGTCGCCGCCCGCGACATCGCGGAACTCGCCCTCGATCGCCTGAGCGGCGAGGTAGCCCTCTACGAGGCGGCGTGGCCGCCTCACCTCGTCGAGGAGATGGCGGCGGCGGCCGCCGAGCGCGGCCTGCCCACCGGCCTATGGGGCCTCGAGCCGGAGGCCTTCGGCTACGGGGACGCCACCCCCACGGTCGTGCTCGACGTCCGCGGGGTCCTCTCCCGCAAGCTCGCCGCTCTGCGCGCGCACCGGACCCAGCTCGGCGCCGAGCACCTGCTCGCCGCGCTGCCCGACGACCTCGCCGTACGCTTCCTGGCCACGGAGCCGTGGGCCGGGCCGCCGCACGGCAGGGCGCTCGAGACCCTGCTGGGGCTCGATGACTGAGCCGCGGCGGATCGTCCTTCTCGGCGCGATGGCCGAGATGCCCTTCGCCGGCGTCGCCTGGCAGATCTTGCACTACCTCGAGGGCTTTCGCCGACTCGGCCACGAGGTCTCCTACGTCGAGGACACGGGCAACTGGCCGTATGACCCCTACCTCGACACGGTCACCGACGACGCATCCGGCGCCGCCCGGCGGCTGGGCGATCTCATGGACGGCTTCGGCTTCGCCGACCGCTGGGCGTACGTCAACGCCGCCCGTGACGGCGAGGTCTGGGGCATGACGCGCGCGCGCATGGCCCAGGCGCTCGCCCACGCTGACGTGCTCGTGAACCTGAGCGGCGCCACGGTCCTCAAGGAGGCGCACCTCGACGTGCCCGTGCGCATCTACCTCGAGACCGACCCGGTAACCCCCCAGCTCGAGATCGCCCTCGGGCGACAGGCGACGGTCGACTTCCTCGCCGCCCACACGCACCACTTCTCCTTCGGCGAGCGGCTGGGAACGCCCGGGTGCGCGGTGCCCGTCGAGCGCTTCACCTACCGTCCGACGCGACAGCCGGTGGTGCTCGACTGGTGGCCGGTGCCCGCCGGCTTCCCGCAGCCTCCTGACGGGGGCCTGCGGTTCACCACCGTGGCCAACTGGGAGCAGACCCACAAGGACATCGCCTTCGCCGGGGAGACCTACACCTGGAGCAAGAGCGCCGAGTTCCTCAAGCTGCTCGAGGTGCCGCGGCGCGCGAAGGCGAGGGTCGAGCTCGCGCTGGCTGTGGACGACGCGGAGACGATCTCGTTGCTCGAGCGCTCCGGCTACGGCGTCCTCCCGGCGCTCGCGCTCTCGCGCGACCCGATGGGCTACCGCGACTTCATCACCGCCTCGGGCGCCGAGTTCACCGCCGCCAAGGATCAGAACGTGCGTCTGCGCAGCGGGTGGTTCAGCGACCGGACGGCGACCTACCTGGCCACGGGCCGCCCGGCGGTGGTGCAGGACACGGGATTCGACCACGCCCTGCCCACGGGCGAGGGGCTGCTCGCGTTCCGCACGCCCGAGGAGGCGGTGGCCGCGCTGCGGGACGTCGCCGCCGACTACTCGCGCCACAGTCGGGCGGCGCACGCGATCGCCGTCGAGCACTTCGACTCGGACGCCGTGCTGACCCGCCTGCTCGTAGACGCGGGGATCTGACGTGAACTTCGACGTGCGCACCGTCACGGGCGAGTGGGACTACGCGACGCTGCCGCTCAATGTGGAGCTCGGCCGTGGCTGCTGGATCGAGCGCCCCGAGGCGTTCGAGCGCTTCCGCAGTACCCGCACGCCGGGCGTCGTCCTCGGCGACGAGGTCGCGGTCTACGGCTGGACGGTCTTCAACGTCGAGCCCGGTGGGCGGGTGAGCGTGGGTGCGGGCAGCGTGCTTGTCGGGGCGGTGTTCATGTGCCGGGAGCAGATCACCGTGGGCCGCGGCGCGGTGCTCTCCTACCAGGTCACCGTCGCCGACTCCGACTTCCATCCGCGCGACCCCGGGGAGCGCCGGCGCGACGCGGTGGCCAGCGCCCCGCACGGGGATCCCGCGCTCCGCCCCGCGATCGAGAGCCGCCCGGTGAGCATCGGCGACGGCGCGTGGATCGGGATCGGCGCGATCGTGCTCAAGGGCGTGCACGTCGGCGAGCGCGCCCGCGTGAGCGCCGGCGCCGTGGTGAGCCGGGACGTACCCGACGGCGCCACAGTGGCCGGCAACCCGGCACAGGTCGTGGTGAGGACTTGAGCGCGGCCGTCATGGAGCACGACTGGTTCCCGCGTTCCGTGCCCGAGAACGTCGAGCTGGGGGCTCGCTCCTGGCTCTTTAGCGCGTACGCCTTCCGGCACTGCCACAGCCGCCGGGCCGTGGCGGTGCGGATCGGCGATGACTCGGGCATCTACCACGGCACCCACTTCGAGCTCGGTCCGGAGGGCGTGGTCGAGATCGGGCGCTTCTGCACGATCGTCGGAGCGATCATCCGCACGAACGCGCGCGTGGCGATCGGCGACCACACCTTCCTCGCCCACGAGGTCGTGCTCGCCGACACGCCGTTCGCGATCCCGCCGGATGGCGCCTCCGAGCCGCCGACCGGAGCCGGCATCGAGATCGGCGAGAACGCGTGGATCGGCGCGCGGGCCACGGTGCTGGGTGGCTCGCGCATCGGCGCCGGCGCGATCGTCGGGGCGGGAGCGGTGGTCGACGGCGTGGTCCCCGCGGGCGCGCTGGCCGCGGGCAACCCGGCGCGCGTCCTCCCCGCGAGGCGCTGATGGCGCGCCTCGTGGCGATCGAGGACCTCGCCGGTCCCTCCGTCGCCGGCCGCGGGGGCCACGCGATGCACGTCCTGCAGATCCTCGAGGGGCTGCGCCGCCTGGGCCACGAGGTACTGTTCCTGGAGTTCGTGGAGGAGCCGCCCCCGCCGGCCGCCGTCGCCGCCTTCGGGCAGGTGCTCTCAGGACGCCCCGCCGCCCTGCTCGACGCGGCCTCGGGCCGGGTCTACGCCGGCCTGGCGCGCGAGCAGGTGGCCGCCTTCGCCGCGCGCGCCGACGCGGTCATCTCCCTGGCCGCCCACTACCGTCGCGAGCCCTGGCCTCTGCTCGAGGCGATACGCCCCCGCATCCTGCTCGAGCAGGACCCGGGCTACACCCACCTGTGGGCCGCGGAGGAGGAGGACCCGCACATGATCTTCGGGGAGCACGACGTGCACTTCACGGTCGGCGCCAACGTCGGGACCCCGCGCAGCCCGATCCCCACCGCAGGGATCGAGTGGCGGGCGCTGTGGCCCCCGGTGGTGCTGGACTGGTGGGCCGGGGAGCACGCCGTCGCGCGCGAGCGCTTCACGACGGTCGGCGCGTGGCGCGACTACGGCTACCTCGAGCTCGACGGGGAGGTCATGGGCCCGAAGGTCGCGGAGTTCCGCAAGTTCCTCGACCTGCCCCGCCGCTCCGGGGAGGAGCTCGAGCTCACGCTGGCGATCGATGACGACGATCCCGACCGGGCGCTCCTGCGCGAGTGCGGCTGGAGGCTCGAGTCGCCGTCGCTCGTCGACACCCCCGAGCGCTACCGCAGCTACGTCGCCGGCTCGCTCGCCGAGTTCTCGTGCGCGAAGGGCGGATACGTCGGCACGCGGAGCGGATGGTTCAGCGATCGCTCGGCCTGCTACCTGGCCGCGGGTCGTCCCGTGGTCCTCCAGTCGACCGGCTTCGAGGACGTGCTTCCGACCGGCGAGGGTGCGTTCGCCGTGCGCGACGTCGAGGAGGCGGCAGCAGCGATGGCCGAGATCCGGGGCGACTACGAGCGCCACGCCGCCGCCGCGCGCGAGCTCGCGCGCGAGTTCTTCGACTCCGAGCGCCTGCTCGGCTCGATGCTCGAGCAGAGCGGTCTGCCCGCCCGGGGGCCCACATGAGGATCGCGCTGATCGCCGACGAGGACCCCGGCTGGGGCGGGATCGGCACCTACACGGGGATCCTCGGCCGCGCGCTCCGGGACTCGGGACACGACGTGCACCTCGTGCTGCGCGGTTGGGAAGAGGACGGCGTGGAGGAGCTCGACGGCCTGGCCGTGCATCGGGTGACGGTTCCCGAGCCGTCGTGGCGGCGGGGTACCGTCGCGCTCGTGAGCCGCCTCCACGTGGCGCGCGAGTCGCTCCTCTTCTCGGCGCGGGCAGCACGCGCGCTCGCGCGCATCGCGCCCGACGTGGTCGAGGCGCCGGAGTTCCACGCGACCGGGCTCATGTCCGCCCTGCGAGCCCGGCTCGACCGCCGCGCGCCCGCGGTCGTGGTCCGCCTGCACACTCCGGCGTATCTCGCGGCTCGCCTGGCGGGCGAGCCCGCGGACCTCGATGGGCGCAGCGAGGAGCTGCTCGAAGCCGCGAGCGTGCGCGCCGCCGACCGGATCACGTCGCCGAGCGCCGCGCTCGCGCACGAGGTGACACGCCGCTGGCGGCTGGCGCCCGATCGGGTGGAGGTGGTTCCGAACCCCGTGGATTCCGACCTCTTCGTCCCCGGAGAGCGGGTCCCCGACCCCGGGTGCATCCTCGTGGCCGGACGGGTCGAGCGCATGAAGGGCCAGGACGTGCTGATCGAGGCGCTGCCGGCGATCCTGCGAGCCGTCCCGTCGGCTCATGTGCGTCTCGTGGGCGCCGACGGCGGGGCGTCGGCGGCGGTCGCGAAGCGCAGCCGAGAGCTCGGAGTGGAGTCCGCCGTGTCCTTCGAGGGCGCTGTCGCCCGCCACGACCTTCCCGCGGTGTACCGGTCGGCCTCGGTCTGCGTGGTGCCCTCTTGCTTCGACAACTTTCCGTACACGTGTCTGGAGGCGATGGCCTGCGGGCGACCGGTGGTGGCGACCGACGCCGGCGGCGCGGCCGAGGCGATCATCCGCGGCCGCACCGGGAAGATCTTCCCTTCGGAAGACTCCGAAGCTCTTGGCCGAGCGGTCGTCGAGCTTCTCGAGGCGCCTCGACGCGCGGAGGAGATGGGAGCCGAAGCCCGGCGCGAGACGGCCCGCCGCTTCGCTCCCGACGCCGTGGCGCCGCGGATGGTCGAGCTCTACGCCGACGCGGTGGCGGCACGCCGGTGAGTCGCAACCTCATCGTCAACGCCGACGACTTCGGCGCCTCGGACGGCGTCAACCGCGGGATCATCGAGGCGCACGTGGAAGGCGTCGTGACGAGCACGAGCCTGATGGTCACGGGTCGCACGGCGGCGGGCGCCGTGGCGCTCGCTCGGGAGCATCCGGGCCTCGCGATCGGCCTGCACTGGGACCTCGACGGCGAGGACGCCGACTCGAGCATCGACCTCGAGTCTCCCGCCGCCGTGCGCGCGGAGCTCGGGCGCCAGATCGAGGCCTTCCACGAGCTCATGGGGCGAGCGCCCACCCACGTCGACTCCCACCACCACGTCCACCGCCGGCCCGAGATCGCGCCGATCGCCCGCGGGCTCGTCACGCCCCTCGGGGTGCCGCTGCGCGAGGAGAGCGAGGTACGGTTCATCGGCGGCTTCTACGGCCAGTGGGAGTGGCAGGTGACCGACCTGCAGCACGTCAGCCCGGAGTTCCTCCTGTGGATCCTCCGGAACGAGGTGGCCGACGGCTGGACCGAGATCTCCTGCCATCCCGGCTACGTCACCGACGACTTCACCTCGGTCTACCTCGAGGAACGCGAGGCCGAGCTCGCCACGCTCACCGACCCGCTTATTCGAGCGGAGATCGACTCCCTCGGCCTTCGCCTCGCCAGCTACGCCGAGCTCTAGGCCGGGTCGGCGACCGGCACCGCGCCGTCCACCCCCGCCTCGGGGGAGATGAGGATGGCTCCCTCTCCGGTCGCGTAGGCCTCCTCGCCGTGCTGCACGATGTCCATGCCGAGCGCCTCCTCG
>JAABVA010005089.1_pt1 | contig 12017 bp, 14 predicted proteins | sample 5560331 | NCBI WGS metagenome assembly JAABVA01 (sample SAMN12812661, study PRJNA571458) | rock metagenome | isolation source: Antarctica rocks | place: Antarctica: Victoria Land, Mt New Zealand sud | collected 2016-01-07
CCGTGGAGGGGACCCTCGCGCCGGCGGCGCACCTGGGGTTGCGTCGGGCACTCGGCGCGCAGGCGGCGACGTTCGCGGCGACCCTCCCGGTGGGGGTGGTCCTGGCGGCGCATTCGCGGGTCCCGGCCGGGTTCCGGGAGGCCCTGTGAGGACCGGTCCGGTCCGGGCGCGGCGGGTGCAGCCGGCGGCGCCGGACTCCTACGCGGCGTTCGCCCCGCCGCGGCCGGCGGCCCGGGCGGTCCGGCCGCCGCGGGAACGGGGGCTGGGGGCGCGGGGGTTCACCGGCTCCGCCCAGGGGGCGACGTCCTTTGTGGACAGCCCGCCGGAGTGGCGGGGCACCTCGGTGCAGGTGTGCGGGTTGTGGCCGTTCGCCGCCGGGTCCGGGTCCCCGGTGGTGGGGGTGCCGTTGGGGCAGCACCTGGAGACCGGGGCCACCGTGTGCGGGGACCCGATCTCCTACTTCCGCGACGCCGGGCTGATCTCGAACCCGTCGATGTTCCTGCTCGCCCGCCCGGGCCTGGGGAAGTCCACTTTGGTCCAGCGGATGTGTATCGGGCTGACCGCGCAGGGGGTGACGCCGCTGATCCTGGGTGACACCCGCCCGGACTACACCCCGGTCGTGCAGGCCCTCGGCGGACAGGTGCACCGGATCGGGCGCGGGGTGGGCGGGCTGAACGTGGTCGACCCGGGTGGGCTGTCCACGGTGATCCCCCGGCTGTCCGGGGAAGCCCGCCGGCGGTTGGAGGCGGACCGGAAGGGCCGCCAGGAGACCGTCATCGGGGCCCTGCTGGAACTGGTCCTGCACCGCCCGTTGGACGCGCCGGAGGCCACCGCGCTGTCCACGGCACTGGACCTGCTCAACGCCACCACCGTGCGCGGGACGCTGCCGGTGGTGGCGCAGGTGATCGCCGCCGGGCCGGACCGGATCCGGTCGGCGGTCCTCGCTGACACCGACGCGGAATACCGGGAGCTCACCGTGGGTCTGCTGCGGGCGTTCGGGACGGTGCTGTCCGGGACGTTCGGGGCGCTGTTCACCGGGGCCGCCGACACCCACCTCGACCTGGGCGCCCCGGCGCTGTCCCTGGACGTGTCCGCGATCCCCGACACCGACAGCCGCCTCCTCGGGGCGGCGCTGCTGGCGTGCTGGACCACCGGGTTCGCCGCGATCGCCGGCGCGCAGGCCCTCGCCGACGCCGGGCTCGGACCGCAGCGGTACTACTTCGCGGTGCTCGACGAGCTGTGGCTGGCGTTGCGGGCCGGGCAGGGGATGGCCGACCGGATCGACACGATCACCCGCCTGAACCGGAAGTTCGGCCTCGGGTGGGCGATGGTCACCCACTCCGCCGCGGACCTGCAGTCCCTGCCCCGGGAGGAGGACCGCCGCAAAGCGGCCGGGTTCATCGAACGCGCCGGGATGGTCGTCATGGGTGGACTGTCCGACCGGGAGCTGGGCGCGCTGTCCGACATCACCCCGCTGTCCGCCGCGGAGCGGGCCCGGATCGCGGATTGGGGGTCGGCGGGCACCCTGAACCCGGTCACCGGCGCGGAGGACGACCCCCCCGGGCGGGGACACTTCCTCATCAAGGTCGGCGGGCACCCCGGGGTCCCCCTTCGGATGCGCCTCACCCCCGCCGAGAACGGACTGCGCAACTCCAACGCCCTCTGGCATCCCACCGCGGCGCCCGACCTCCGAGACGCCGGCACCCGGGACACCGGAACCGGTGACGCGGAAAGTGGTGACGGCGAGGGCGCGGGCGGTGGCGGGGACCGGTGGTGAGCCGGGAGCCGGGGGCGCCGCGGTGGACGCGGTGGACCCGGGCGGCGCTGGTGTTCTGCACCCTCGGGCTGCTCGCGGAGGTCGCGAGCGTCGTCATCGACCTCGGCCCCTACGGGGCCTGGCCCGCCGGGACCGGCGTCCGGGCGCTCACCGGGATCGTCTACGCCGTCCTCATCGTCTGCCTCGCCGCCGACGCCAACGCCAAGGGCCGGCGGTGACCACGTCGCCGGCGGTGTCCGCCGCCGCGGTCCTGTCCGTTTCCCCGCCCCCCGGTGCGGCAGCACCCACCGGGATCTGACGTCTGACCGCTGCGATGACGACTGCTGCTCTGACGACCGGAGGACCTGATGACCCTGCCCGACGCTGACCGGCCCGACGTCGCCCGGCCCGTCCCACCTCCTCCGGGGCGGGGCTGGTGGAATCCGCTGACCCGGGCCGTGGCCCTGGTGTTGCTCACGGTCGGCCTGGCCGGCCTCGCCGGGGCGGTCACCGTGACCGTCCGCCTGACCGGGACGTGGCCGGCGGCGTGCACCGTGGAGCTGCTCGCGGCCGCCGCCTACGGGGCGGTCATCGTCCGTGTCGCGGCCGTCTCCGCCGCCCCGGCGCGGACGGGTGGGCGGCGGTGACCGCGGCCGTGGTGGGCAACTACCTGGACTGGGTCGGGATCCTGGTCTGCCTGGTGGCGCTGATCGGTGCAGCCGGGCGGATGGGTCTCACACACACTCATCCGACGGCTGATCCCCGGGTCGTGGCGACGGTGGTCCTCGCCGCCATCGGCAGTGGAGTCCTGCTCCCCGCCACCCTGCCCGGAATGCCGGGGTGGGTCCCGGTCACCGCCGCCGCCGTGGTGCTCGTCGGGTTCCCGCTGCTGCTGGTCTGCTCCGCCCGCTACCGGGACCGCCGGTTCCGCCGGGTGCAGCGGGAGTCGGCGGTGATCCGGGCCGCGGAGGCCGCCGCCGGCCTCGGCTCGTCGTCATCGGATGCCGGGGGTGGCTGGTGACCGGTTCGGTGGTCCTCGGGATCGGGATGGCCGCGTGTGTGCTGGCCGTCGTTGTCAGCGCCGTGTTGATGCAGGCGGTGTCCCCCTGCGACGGGGGCGCCGGGCTTTTCCCGGTGGGGCTGCTGGTCGGTGCGGTGGTGGGCAGCACGGCCCTGGCCGTGACGACCGCTGTCGCCGGGCCCGGGTGGGTCGTCGACGTGGTGGCCGCGGCCGTGGTCGCCGGGGTGGGGGTTCCGGCCGTGGTCGGCGGCGGCGCCTGGGTCGCCGGCGAGGTGCGGTTCCGGTCGGCGTGGCGGGGGGTCCGCTGATGGGGGCGCCGCTGGCCCGTCGGGGTCCGACCACGGGTTCCGCGCTGGGTCCGGCCGCCGCGGTGGTGGCGCTGGGCGCGGTGGGTGCGGTGGGGGTCGGAGCGGCCGTTGGTGCGACGGCGGCGGGGACTCCCCGCCCGGGGAACCCCCTTGCGTATGTGATCGAGCTCGGCCGGGGGAATGCGGTGTGGCCGGGGACGGTGGCGACCGCGGTCACCGCCGCCCTGCTGCTGGTCCTGGCTGCCGTGGTGGTCCTGGTGGTGGTGAAGCGGGCCGGTGGGGTGTCGGACCGGGAGGTTCGGGGGAAGGCCCGCTACCTCGCCCAGGCCCGTGACCTCGACGGGCTCACGAAGCGCAGTGCGCTGGTCCGGGCCCGGGGGTTCCGCCCGTCCCTGCCGCGGAGGGGGCAGGTGCCGGTGGCGGCGACGGGGGTGGTGCTCGGTCAGCTGCTCCCCGCGGGGGGACCGGTGATCGCGTCCTGGGAGGACGTGCTCCTCGCGGTGATGGCGCCGCGGTCGTGGAAGACGACCGCGATCGCGATCCCGGCGGTGCTGAACGCCCCCGGTGCGGTGGTCGCGACGTCGATGAAACCGGACCTCCACGACGCGACCGCCGCGGTCCGCGCCGGGACCGGGCGGGTGTGGCGGTTCGACCCGCAGCGGATCGTCGCCGGCGGTCAGACGATGTGGTGGAACCCCCTCGCCGGGATCACGTCGATCGACACCGCGCGGCTGCTCGCGGCGCACTTCTGCCAGGAGATCTCCGCGGGCGGCTCCGACGCGGACTTCTGGTCCAACGCCGCCCTCAACGTCCTGGCGAACCTGCTCCTCGCCGCGGGGGTCGCCGGCGGGTCCCTGCGCGACGTGTGGCGGTGGATCAACGACTCCACCGCCACCAGGCCGGTCGAGATCCTCCGGGCCGCAGGACTGCGGGCGTCGGCCGCGGGGCTGACCGGCACCGGGTCGGGAGCACCGGAGACCCGGGAGGGCATCTACGAGAACGTCCGCACCGCGTGTGCCTGCCTGGCCGACGAGGCCATCCTCCCGTGGGTCACCCCGCCCCCGAAGCCCCCGCGGGCCCGGGCCGGCGAGGAGGACGAGGAGGAGACCGACGAGCAGGTGGCGGCCCGGACGGGGATCGCCCGGTTCCGGCCCGAGAACTTCGTCACCTCCCCGGACACCCTCTACCTGCTGTCCCAGGACGACGCCGGCGCCGCGCAGCCCCTCGTCGCGGCCCTGGTGGACGCCCTCGCGCGGGCCGCCACGCAGACGGCGAACCGGCAGCCCAACCGGCGCCTGGACCCGCCGCTGGTCCTGGTCCTCGACGAGGCCGCGAACATCTGCAAGATCCGCCGGCTCCCGCAGCTGTACTCCCACCTCGGCTCCCGCTCGGTGGTGCCGGTGACGATCCTGCAGTCCTATGACCAGGCCGAACTCGTCTGGGGGGAGAGGGGCGCCCGCGCGCTGTGGTCGGCGGCCACGGTGAAGCTGTTCGGCGCCGGCCTGGACTCCCCGACCCTCACCGACACCCTGTCCAAGCTCGTCGGCGACCACGACGTCACCACCACCTCGGTCGGCACCGGCGGCGGGAGCCGCAACGGCGGGGGCGGGCGGACGCAGAACACGTCGGTCACCCGGGAGCGGATCTTCACCGCCGGTGACGTCCGCAACCTCCCCAAGGGCTGCGCGATCCTCCTCGCGACCGGACACCGCCCGGCGATGCTCCAACTGCAGCCCTGGTACCGCGGCCCCCAGAAGACCGCCGTCACCGCCGCCCTGAAGGCGGTGGCCGCGCAGGCCGCCGCCGACCTCGCCGCCGCTCGGGCGACCGCCGCCGCGGAAGCGGCGGGGGCAGCCATCGCCGGGGGCGGGAACGATTCGGCGGTCCCCGCCGACCCCGACCCCGACCTTCCCGGGGACCTCGACGACGCCGGAGCCCCGGTCGACGACGCCACCACCGAACCCACCGAGCCCGCGCCCGCGGCGGCGGTGGGTGGGGTGGCGGGTGCTGTGACGGCCGCCGCCCAACCGGCGGGTACCGCCGCGTTCCCGGCAGTCACCTCGCCGACCGCCGCGGCGGCGGTGGACTGGGACACCCTCGACTGGGACACCGTCGACTGGGACACCGTCAATGACTGAGCCCGACCCGTCCGGCCTACCCGCTGGCGAGGACCTCGCCGACCTCGACGTCCTCGACGAGGACGGCCCCGCCGGTGATGACGTCGACCCGGCCGGGGCGCCACCCGACGCCGAGGAGAGCGACGCCGACGGCGACGGCGGGGGACTGCGGGCCACCCCGGTCGATGACCGTGCGCGGGCCGAGGCGGTGGAACGGCGGCTGGTGGAACTCGAGGACCGCCTGGCCACCGCTCAGGCCGCCGCCAGGGCCGCCGCTCAGACCGCCGTCGGGGCCGCCGCCGAAGCTCAGATCGCCGCTGAAGCCGCCGCCGCCGTCGAAGCCGCCGCCCATGCCGCCGCCGAAGCCGCCGCCCAGGCGGAACCCGCGCCGGTGGTGAAGGCGCCGAAGTACCAGGCGCTCGCGGAGTTCGTCAGCAACGAGTTCTCCCCCCTCTACACCCGCCGCCGCCACGGCGGGCGGTGGCGGTGGTGCACCCGGTGGTGGGAGCACGCCGAGGCGGTGTCCCGTCTCGGGGCGCTGCACCTGGCGTGGGAGGCCCTCCACGACGACGGCCCGACCGGGCTGGGGACCTGGTACCGGGACCACCTCGACCACCAGCTGCCGATCCTCATGGGCGCCGACGGGCCGTTCCGCCGCTGCGACGACCAGCACTACCCGCTCGACCCCGACGACGAGCTGACCTGCGGAACCCCCCACGGGGACAACATCGTCTGGCGGATCAACTGACCCGTGCGTCCGCCCGGCCTGGTCGCCGGGTCAGCGATGCGGCACCGGCGCGGGGACCCGGGCGGGAGCGGTGCGGTGGTCGGCGGTCCGGTGCCGGGGCGCGGGGGTGGTCGCGAGGGCGGCGGCGGCGGTGGGGATCCACCGCAGGGCCTGCTCGGCGGGGTTGGTAGCCGGCGGGGGTGCGGCCGCGGGAGCGGCCTGCTCGGGGGTCGCCTGCCCGGCAGCGGCTTGGTCAGGAGCGACCGCCGCGGGAGCGACCTGCTCGGGAGCGGTCTGCTCGGGGGTCGCCTGCCCAGGGGTCGCCTGCTCGGGAGTGGCCTGTTCGGTGGTGCCTGCGGGGAGGACGAGCCGGTGGCCGTCATGGGGCCGCGCGGCGGGGTTGGTGGCGGGGTCCCAGCCGGCGTTGAGGGCGTCGGTGAGGGTGATCTTCATGGCCGCGGCGGGGTGCAGGCCGTCGGCGACCCGGAGGCGGTCGTAGCGGTCGAGGACCTGCGGCCACCGGACGCGCATCTCGTCCTCGGTGCGGAGCATCACGTCGGCGGCCTTCGTGTCGTGCGCGGCCCAGGTGGTCGCCGCGGCCCACGCGGTCAACAGGTCCGCCGGCGCCGTCGTACGGCGCCACCTGGGGTCGGCGGCTGTCGTGTAGGCGGCCCGGTCGGTGCGCTGGCGGGCGGCGGCCTCGCGCTGCTGGCGGTCCGCCGCTCGCTCCGCGGTGCGGGTCTGGGCCTCGGCGGCCCGGGCGGCGTCGGCGCGGCGGGCGTCGGCTGCCTGGCGCATCCGGGCCACGTTCTCCACCAGCTGGGTGAGGGTGAAGATCATCTGCTGGGCGGCGCGGTGGCCACCGGTGACGATGTCGGCGTCGGGGTGTTCGACGGTCATCGGGTCCTCCCGTGGGTCGGTGGCGGCGGGGTCGGCCGGTGGCTGGTGGACACTGCCCGCGCCGCCGCCTGCTGGGCTGCCGCCTGCTGGGCTGCCGTCTGCTGGGCGGCGGCCTGCCGGGCGGCCTGCCGGGCGGCGGTCTGTTGGGCGGCGGCCTGCCGGGCGGCCTGCCGGGCGGCGGTCTGTTGGGCGGCGGCCCGGCCGGCGGCGAGCTGTGCGGTGGCGGTGGCGAGGTCGAGGACGGCGAGCACCCGCAGCGGGGCGCCGGCATCACGCAGGTCGGTATGGGCGTGGGCGAGGTGCGCGCGGAACCCGGCCGCCGCGTCTCGGGCGGCCTCGGCCTGGTCGGCGCGGGCCTGGGCGGCGCGGGCGGCGGCGACCGCGTCGAGCATCGCCGCGACCTGCGCGGCGAGGGTGATCCACCCGGCGAGGTCGCTGTCCGAGGACAGCTGCCCCGCCTGCCTCATGGCCCGGACCGCCGTCCGCAGCTGACCGGTCCGCGGCCCGTGGACCGGGGCCCCACCCCCCGGGGTTCGTCCGGCCCGCTGCGCGAGGTCCGCCGCCGCGACGGGGGCGGTCACCGTGCTCCGCCCGTCGGGGTCCTGCTGCCACAGGTCCGCCGTCACGGTCGCGGCGTCCGCGACCGCGGCGGCGACGGTGTCGACCAGCGCGGGCTCCCGCTCGAGGGCCTCCGTCATCGCGTGGGCGCCCAGCTCGGCCTGCAACATCGCCGTCGTCCGTTCGGCGACCTCCGCGGCCTTCGTCGCCGCGGCGGCGGCCCGCCACTCGGCGCTGGTCATCGTCAGCTGGACCGCCGGCGGAACCCGGGGGATCGCCTTCGCGGCGGCCTCGTGGGCGGGGTCGAGGCCGGGGCGGACGTCCCGCGCCCACCGGGCGCACAGCTTCGGCCAGGTCAGGTCCTTGTCCAGCCCGCCCCCCGCGAACCACACCGGCGCCGTTTCCCGGCCGTCGCCGCGGACCCGTTCCGCCCGCAGCGCCGCCTTGTAGCCGGTGACCTTCTTCGGGTCCTGGATGGACCGCCGGGGAATGAACATCACCCCCGAGGAGATCAGCTCGGAGCGGAACTCCTCCGCCGACCGGGCCGTTCCCGCCGCGGCCCGCACGAGGCGGCGCACCGTTTCCCGCTCCGTTTCCGCCCGCCCGTGGCGGACCGCCTTCTCCGATTCCGCCCGGGTCGGGCGGATGCTCGCCGTCCGGTCCCCGGAGTTGGTGCGGGTGAGGCCGTACCGGGCTTCCATCCGCGCCCGAACGGTTGCGGCGGCCTTGAAGTCGTTACGAGTGTGCGCCACGGAGTTGTCCGCCCGGATCAGGGTCCCCGCGAGGTGGATGTGCTGCGGGTCGTGGCGGGCGACGCCGCGGGTCCCGCGGTCACGGCCGAAGTGTCGTGGCCCTCCCCGCCCCGTACGAGGTCCTCCACGAGCCGCCACCCGGGGAACTGCCGCCGCGTGGCTGGGTCGTTGAAGGTCTCCACAACGGCCCCCACATCACCGCGGCCGTCGACCCGCTACGCCCGCAGTAGCACCCCGTCACCGCCCAGGGTCGGGACCGTCAACACCACCAGACCAGCGTGCTCACCGAAGCGGTCGCCGATCAGTCCGCCGTCGGTGAGGGCCTCGTCCACGTCAGCCACCCCGAACCGGTCGGCGCCCGCAGCGACCAGGCCCGGCACAACGGTGCTCGCCGGTGAAGAAGCTGGCGGGGTGTGCGCGAGGTGGGCGTCGGCGGCGACGTCCGGGTCGACTCCCACGTCGGCGCGCCACCCACACGAGCAGAACGGGCGGCTGATCCCCCGAACGACCTGGTGCGCGGCGACCTCGACCTCAGCCCGCTCCCCTGCCCGCCGCCCCATGCAGCCATGATCGACGTCCACGGCGGTGGCTGTCCGCCCGCCCGCGCGGTGTCCCAGAGGGCGTCAACAGGGCAGGTCGACAGGGCCGAGCCGACCGTCAGGAGGGATCCGGGTCGTCCGGCTGGTCATCGGCGGGGGACTTCGCCCGAGCAGCGGCCGCCTCGGCGTCGTCCTTCGAGCTGGGTTCGCCCGGCTTGTCAGCCGAGTTCGGATCGGCCTGTTCTCGGGGATCAGTGCTCGGCGTGTCGCTGTCTGTGCTCATGCACCTATCGTCCACTGGACCTCCCGGTCCGGCGAACTCGACGGGTCGCGTCCAACCTGCGTGGTCGCACGAAACCGTCAACGTGGCGCGAGGTTGACTCCCCGAACGCGACCGCCCGCGGCCCGTTCCATGGCGTGTGCTCGCGTTGACAACTGAGTATCAGCGGTCGATTGGATCACCCCTGCACTGCTGTCATGCATAACCCTAATTATACACCACAGATGAAAGGTGCCGTGGCTCAGTCCTCGGCCGTGGTTTGGGTATGGGACTCCTTCGGGTATAAGTGTGCCGGTATGGATGAGCTGCTGGCGCGGACCTGGTGGGTGGCCGGCTCCCCGTGCTCGGGCAAGAGCACCCTGGCTGCCCTCTTCGCCGCGGACACCGCCGCGCGGCTGTATTCCTGCGACAACGCTTTCGAGCGGCACGCCGCGACCATCCCGGCCGACCAGGGACCGACACTGGACAAGGTCACCACGTGGAGCATCGAGAACCGACTGGCCCAGCCAGTGGAGGTCCAGGTCGCCGACGTCATCGCCCTCTACCGCGAGGAGTGGCCGCTAATCTTCGCTGACCTTGCACGCCACACCGGGCCTGCTGGTGATCGAGGGGGCAGCGCTCCTGCCCGAGCTGCTCGCCGCGCTCGGGGTGCCCACCGGGCGAGCGGTGTGGGTGGTGCCCACCGGAGCACTCCAGCGCGAGCACTACACCCGACGCGCCTGGGCGGGAGACCTTGTGGAAAGGACGATCGACCCGGTCGCCGCTTTCGAACAGTGGATGCAACGCGACGCCCGCTTCGCGGAGATGGTGACCGAGCAGGCACACGCGGTGGGTTACCGGGTTCTCGTCACTGACGGCACTACATCCGTGACCAGCGCCGCCGCGACGCTCACGGCTCTGCTCTCCGCCAGGTAAGCCCTCCGGACCCGAGGCCGCCGGGGACGACGTCATGGACAGGCTTCTTCGCTACCGGCAGTGGCGCACCGACGACGCAGTAGGCGGAGTAGGGGGCGGGTGGCTGCTCGGCACGCACGTCGCCGTTCGCCTGGTCACCGCGCTGCCCGGTCGGCGATGACACCGGCTGCGAAGTTGGCGTCGACTGACGGCGATGGCGGATTGATCCGGCTTTGCTGATGAGTCCAACGGGAGAGGTGCGGTGGTGTCGAGGTCATTCGTGGAGTCGGTGCTGGGGCCGACGGTGCTGGTGGGGGACCGGTCGTGGGGGCACCGGGCGTCGTCGGTGGTCGAGGTCCGCGACGGTCGAGGGGTGTCGTGGTTCGTGAAGTGTCTGCATGACCGGGATCGGTACGCCGCGGAGGCCGCGGCCTACCGGTGGTGGGTGCCGGCCCTCGGTGACCGGGCCCCGACCCTGCGGGCCGCGGACGACGCGTCGCAGACCCTGGTGCTGTCCTCGGTTGGCGCCACACCATTCCCGGACGAAGCAGCTGACGAGGTCGGGGAGGCAGAGATCCATCGGCAGGCGGGTGAGCTGCTGCGACGGTTCCACGGCGGGCAGCCTCCGGCAGAGTGGGCGGACTTTCCCGCTGTGAAGCTCGAGGAGTTCGATCGGTGGTCGGGCCGCGCCCGAGGACTACTGACGGTGGGGGAGCTGGACTTCACTCGCGGCCTGGTGCGGTCGCTGAGCGATCTGGGCAACCAGGTCTCGGTGCCGTGCAACCTGGACTACGGCCCTCGCAACTGGGTGGTCACCGCCGGCCGAGTCCAGGTCATCGACTTCGAGTGGGCCGCCCGCGACGTGTGGGTCAACGATCTGGCCCGGCTGTACTTCGGCGACTGGCAGGAGCGTCCCGATCTACAGACCGCGTTCCTCGAGGGCTACGGCCGCCGGATTGATGCCGACGACCGTGCCCTGCTGATCAGCTGCGGGGCACTCCGCGCGGTCTGGCTGACCGTCCGAGCCCACGACTACGGTGAGAAACAGTTGGAGGAGGGCAGCCGGCAGCTGCTCCGACGGCTCATGGCCGCACGGCTCTCTGAGCGCTGACCGTGTCGCCCGCGCAGCGGCACCGGCTGCTTATTCGGTCAACGAGTGGGGCTGGCGGCCCCACGAGCAATTCGGTTTTGGCTCACCACTGCGCCGTCCTCGCCCGCCACGCTCCCGTGCCCCGCCGGGGAGAAAACGGATCGAGGATGCGACGCCAGTGCCACGGGCAGGCGCGGGAAGGCCGGCGCAGCAATCCGGCTCTTCACCTGCGGGGGCCGGCCCGGTAGCGAGCGATCGAGGTTTCGTTGAGCTCGTCTGCCTACCTGTGGTGGCCGGGCACGAGCGTCTGCGTCCTCGGGATCGGACCGAACACGTCGTGCAGAAGGTCCAGGTCCGCTCCGGCGAGGTCCGGACGCGCAGCGCCGAGCTTCGCGACCACGCGGTCGAGCGTTCCCCACATCACCCTGGTGCCGAACACGCCGTTGACCGTGCTTCCCGCCGCGACGGCCGCCCGCACGTAGTCGCGGTAGTCGAAGGGCCCGGCCGGCTCCCTGAGCAGCCGCCACCGCAGAGCCCATGACTGCTCGTCGTGCTGTCAGAAATAGGACTCCGGTACGCTCACAGCGCGGTCACGGTCACGGTCTCGATCCGATGCGCCGTCGACCGGCCGAGGCCGGTCGAGGCGCCACACGACCAGGGTGTCCCCAGCCGCAGCCGCTCCAAGGAGCACCGCAACGACACTCACCGATCTACCTGTCCCTGTCCCTGTCCCTGTTCCAGCCCGGCCGCCGTGCCCTGCGCCGGGGCCTGTGTCGGCATCTGCGCACCCGCCGGGTCCTGCGGCTACCGAAACTGGCCAAGCAGTCCTCCGGCCGGGGCCACTTGCGGGGGATGACCCTGATCGGTGACCGGCCGGCGGAGGCGATCTGAAGACCCCGACCTCCCACCCTGAGCTACGCCACGCCGACCTGCTCACCCACGCTTAAACCCGGATCCACCGTCGTCTTGGAGTGGGTGGTGATCGGTCGGTTGCGGGTTCGCTGAGGGGGTTGTTCCTGTTCGGGTCGTGCGGGTGTTGCCGGTCTGCCGGCTTCTCCGGGTCCTGGTCGTCGGG
>JAABVA010005091.1_pt1 | contig 12014 bp, 13 predicted proteins | sample 5560331 | NCBI WGS metagenome assembly JAABVA01 (sample SAMN12812661, study PRJNA571458) | rock metagenome | isolation source: Antarctica rocks | place: Antarctica: Victoria Land, Mt New Zealand sud | collected 2016-01-07
TCCATCAGCAAGATGTCCGGCGCGTGGAGCAGTAGCTCGCCCCGTCCATGAGCATGTCGCAGGTCTGCGGCTTTCTCTGAGTCCTCCTCGCGTATGAACCACTTGACCGCGACGGAGGTGTCGAGGAGAGCGGACCGGAACGGATAGCTCAATAAATCCTGTCCCGCATCTCCCGCACGGCCTCCGACCCGCTGTACCCCGATCCTTCATGGCGACGCCGCATCTCGTCCTGAAACTGAATGGTCTTCTTGAACTCGGGCCGGTTCGAGATGTCCTCCGTGCGCCCTCCTGAACGTAGATAGCCTCGCAGAGCTTCCCGTACCAGTTCGCTCCGGCTGCGGTGCTCGGCCTCCGCCCTCGCGTCGACCTCTTCGAGGAACTCGTCCGGTATAGTGACCACAAAACGCGCCATAGTGATGCCTTTCGTATATCGTTTGTGGTCATTATATCCTCACCTCGAACACCACTGCTCGCAGCCTTCGCAGGGGCCGGGCTCGAACTCGTCGGCGACCATGCGCTGCTTCTCGTCCCTTACTTCGATGAACTCCATGCGTAGTTCATCTCCCAAGACGGTGAACTCGCGCTCTATGTGGAGGCGGTCGTTCTCCATGCTAGCGTGGACAGTTACGCCTACGTCCACGGGGAACTCGTGGACGGCTTCGAGGACGAGGGCGTAGCCGGCGAGGGTCAGGGGGTGGAAGTCGCGCTTTTCGTCGTTGAAGATGATGTCGAGGATGCAGGGCTCGCCGAGATTGAGGAGGTCGGTGGAGAGGCGGCGCGAGAGACCGAGGAAGGCCCCGTCAAGCATTGCTCCGAAGGTTACGGGGAGGACTTGGGCTACGAGGGCGTCGGTCTGTATGCGGGGGAACTGGCTCAGGGCCTCGCGCAGGCGGAACTCGGTGGCGTCTGCTTCGTAAGCTATGAGTGCGCGGGCTTCGGGGAGGGCGGAGTCGGGGAAGGCGCGTATCTCGCGCATTGCCTCTTCGGGGTTTGCGGCGCCGTGGTTGTAGAGGGTCTTTTTGGCGTGCACGATCCAGTCCCGCAAAGAGCCGTGCAGCGCGCCGCCGAGGAGCATCTTCTCGTTTGGCTCGGGGGTGGCGCCGAAGACGCGTCTGGCGTAGACGTCGCGGCCGGTTCGGCAGTAGGCGTTTGCGACCTCGGCGAGGCCGAGGGGGACGACGTCGTAGGGGGAGAGGAGCGGCGGGGCGGACCAGCTCCAGCCGCATAGAGAGTCGTCGACGCCGAGCTTGCGCGCCCGCGGGATGGTGCCCCTGAGGAGGCGCTTCTTCTCTTCGGCGGTTGGCATGAACATGGTCTATCCTCCCGTGAGTACGTCGCCGCAGAAGCGCCGGTACTCGCAGTCCGTGCAGCGCTTGCGATGCGGGGTGGGTCTTGGCAGGCGTTCGTTCTCTATTGCTGAGCGGAGATCCGCCAGGGTCTTCTTTACGTGGTCGCGCATGGCGGGGGTTATGGGGACCTCGTGGGCTACTTTGAGCGGGGTGAGGTAGGCGAAGGCGCGGTTTACGGCGCCCCCGAGGGCATGCTCCACGAGCATGGCGTAGGCGGTTAGCTGGTACTTGTGGTGGAGGCCGACGGAGGAGGCCATCTTGTACTCGACCGGGCTCGTCTCGCGAGGGGTGAGGATGACCATGTCGATCTTGCCGCGCAGGCCCAGTCGCTCCGAGTACAGGCTCACCCCGAACCGGCGTTCGCCCTCTTTTATGCCGTAGGCCTTGAGGGTGCGGCGGGTCTCTTTCGCGGAGGTGGTCTCGTGCTCCTCCTTGCCGAGGTCCATCTTTGCCGTCACGGGGCGTTCGAGGGGCATGGCGTACTGGTAGTAGGGGATGCGGGGACAGTAGACGTGCTGGCGGACATCGGTCACCGTGAGATCAAGCGGGCTCAACGGAGATCTCCTTTGCGAGCGCCACGTCTCTCGTACACACCGGCTGCAACCGTATGTTTCCCTCCTTCTTCCCGAGCGTCTTCTTCAGGCGCAGCATGAGCTCCTCCCGGCGGTTGCAGTCGAGGTCGCCGGCGAAGGCGGAGTACTGGACGCGTAGGAGACCGTAGTCCTTGCACCGCTCGGAGACCTTGTGGCGGACCTTGTCGTCCGGGATGTCGTAGATGAGCAAGACGTACCCCACCGCTACCAGCTCCCGACGAAGGGCTTGTACAGAACCCCGTCCCTCACGAAGCTCGCCACGGCTCGCGCCTGTATGTGGACGATGTTCTCCAGAGTGTGCTTCTTGCCCCGGTGGGTGATGCGCGCCGCGAGCCTCTCGCGAACCCTTTCGGCGGTGAGCTTCCTTGTCTTCTCATCGAGGCGCTCCCCGTCCATCCCGACCTTGAAGCCAGTCCCGAGAGCGCCGAGTATCGCCCGGTCGACGACCGGCCCCCGGAACTCCTCGATGAGGTCCAGGACGAGCGAGGGTTTGCCGGGACGGTCGGTGTGAACGTAGCCGGCGAACGGGTCGAGACCCGCCCTAGTGGCCGCCGAGAGGATGCGGTTGTAGAGGATGCCGTAGCCGTAGTTGAGGAGGGAGTTGACGAGGTCGGTGGCGCCGCGTCCCTCGCGCCCGGAGAAGTCCGGGACCATGCGGCTGACCCCCTCCCAGTAGAGCGCCGCCCCGCGTCCCTCGACGTTCAAGAGCGTCCCGCGCACCTCGTCGATGCAACCGCCTTCGATCTTTGCGACCTGAGAGGCGAGGTCCTCGATCTTGTCTACCCTCCGGTAGAGGTAGTCGTAGGCGGCTCTATCCGCGGTCTTGCGGTACTTTGCGTAGTACTTGAGGTTGTTGGCGGCGTTCTTTAGCTTGCCGGCGGCGAATGCCTTACCAAGGAAGACGCCGCGACCGTCCTCGTAGGAGAGGAGCTGGGCGCGGCGGGTCTTGACCGTCCCGCCGAGGCTCGGGGAGATCAGGCTCGCGTAGGGCACGCCCGAGTAGGAGAGGAACTCTACCGGGATGCCCCCCTTGACGCACTCGTGGATCGCGGCGGCCGAGATGGTCGCGCCCTCGGTCGAGACGATCACGCGGTTCACCTCGAAAAAGGGACGCTCGAAGACCACCTCCCCCTTCCGCTTCACGACCAGCCGCTCGCTCTTCTTCCCGACCGAAACCCCGAAACCCTCTACGAATACCTCGCCCACGACCATCCTATCTACCGGACCTAGTCTCCCTTACGCTGGGGATTATGCGAAACAGTGCGGACACGATAGGACCGCCACGAGGGGTTCGGGGGATTTTCAGGAGTATTTCTTCGAGGTTTCGTTCAGGAAGAAGAGGAACTCCTCCTTGAGCTCCTCGCCGCCGAGGACTTCGGCTTCTGGGCCGAGGGCGGCGAGGTCGCGGACGGTCCAGAAGACGTTCGGGGTGGCGCCGGTTACGGTCGCGCCGCCATCGTTTGTGAGGTCTATGGTTGCATGGGCATCGGAGACGACGGTCTTGCCGAGGGCGGTGAAGGCTTTGGCACTCAGGCGAACCTGGACGGGGGTAAGGCTGTGGCGGTGAGACTCGGGGGCGAACTTATCGTGGAGGAGTTCTATCTGGCGGATGCGGTTGATCCTGAACTCCAACATCTTCGCTTCTTCGGGTTCGTAGGCGTCGAGGCGGTGGGCGCTCTGAGCATAGTAGACGCGGACAGGCTCGACCAGGCGCCAGCGGGTCGTCCCAGACCTCAGGCTGTGGTACAGGATCCTCACGCGCCGAACCTGGTGGGTGGCGCGGCGGAGGGTATCCATGACCTCCGGGTCCTCCGGCGGGTCGCTCGCGTAGTTCAGGGCGAACTCGATTTTGCCCGCGTCGGCAAACTCGAGCGCCTCTTTGGGGAGCGCCTCGCGCAGCTTGGCGACGGCCGAGGCCAGGTGGTCGCCGTAGACCGGCTCGCGGGCGGCCAGCGACTCCAGGAGGCTCAACGTCGCCAGCGCCTCGTAGCCGGTAAAAGAGATCCTGACCGGCGAGCCGCGCAACTCATAGCGGCCGTTGTCGTGCGAGATCTCGAATCCTGCGTCCCGCAGCACCTCCAGCCACCGTCGCAGCGTCCGCGCGTTGCGGCGAAGCCCCGAGTCTTCGAGGACGTCCATGAGCTGCCGTTGCGTCATGGGTCTCTCGGCCAGGGCACGCAAGAGGATCAAAGTACCCCTCGTAGCCGCCATCCTCTCCCCCATCGCCTCCCCTGTTCGCAAACCCCCGTTACAAAGCGTGGCAACCCTTACAATACACTATGGTCTTTACTTCCTCAAAACCAGAATTTACCCACAAAAGCTACCCGAATCGTCCTTCGCAAACCCACGGCGATCTTCCGCAAAAAGCGACCTTGCGAATAGTCGCCCGGCAGCACCAGCCATGTAGCATGCTAAAGAGAGTCACCCCCTAGAGATAGAGGGGTTAGACCCTTGAAAACCGCCGAGAACCTGGCGGACAATAGTCAGAACAAGCCGTCACAAGGCCGGGTTGCAGCGACTCTCCCGTTAGATAGGGAACTGAAAGAAGTGGAAGTTCCAGCCACTATCGCGGGAGGCGCGGCACAAGGCTCTAGTTGCAGCGACTCTCCCGTTAGATAGGGAACTGAAAGTCCTCCAGGACATGCGTCGCAAGGCGCCGGCGGACGTTGCAGCGACTCTCCCGTTAGATAGGGAACTGAAAGTCTATCGCGCTCTGGGTCACAAGATACCAGCTCGTAGGTTGCAGCGACTCTCCCGTTAGATAGGGAACTGAAAGTTGGAAACATCAGTATAAGTATTCGATCCAGATGTTGTTGCAGCGACTCTCCCGTTAGATAGGGAACTGAAAGTACATTGAGGGGAATCGGGCGAAAGGACGGTTATGGGAGTTGCAGCGACTCTCCCGTTAGATAGGGAACTGAAAGAGGTATAGTAATCCCCAGTAAGGCTCTTGGAATCTATGTTGCAGCGACTCTCCCGTTAGATAGGGAACTGAAAGAGCGGTGGGAGGAGCCGGGTCAGGCCGAAGCTCTGGTTGCAGCGACTCTCCCGTTAGATAGGGAACTGAAAGCCCGAAGCGATAGCGGCCAACCTCGCACGGATGGAGGTTGCAGCGACTCTCCCGTTAGATAGGGAACTGAAAGATGAACTCTTCCAGTTGATGCGTCTTCCCGTACCCGTTGCAGCGACTCTCCCGTTAGATAGGGAACTGAAAGGCCCTCGAATAATGCCACTACACGGTCTCTGAAGGCGGTTGCAGCGACTCTCCCGTTAGATAGGGAACTGAAAGGGAGCGTACGAGGCGGCCCCTGAGAGCGAGTTGTTCTAAGTTGCAGCGACTCTCCCGTTAGATAGGGAACTGAAAGAAGTCGTCGCTGGTCGCCTCAGCGCTCATCCCGTTCCGTTGCAGCGACTCTCCCGTTAGATAGGGAACTGAAAGGTTGCGTGAGCGGCAAACGAAGGGACAGGTGACAAGGTTGCAGCGACTCTCCCGTTAGCTAGGGAACTGAAAGCGGGACAGGGCACCGTCACTTTCGTCAGTTTGGTAGTTGCAGCGACTCTCCTGGTCAGGAGGCGCTTGATCCTCCCTGGGGTTCCTAACTCTGAGCTACCTTTCGGCGTAAGCGGAGCTCTTCGACATGTACACCTCCAACAGGGAAGCCAAGAATGCCATGACCGGAATAGCCAAAAGCAGTCCAGCAAATCCTAGCAAGTCGCCCAAAAACAGGAAAGAGACAATTATTACCACCGGATGCAGACGTACGTGCCGGCCCAAAATCTGTGGCTGAATGAGGTTGGCGTCCAACAGATGCAAGATCACGAAGAGCCCCACAACAAGCAGCGCCTTGATCGGCGAGATTGTGAGCGCCACCAGTATCGGCAATATCACGCCCGCGACCGGGCCGAAGTAAGGGATGATCTCTAAAAGTCCGGCCAGGAAACCGAAGGAGGCGGCCAAAGGGAGGCCTATAATCCACAGACCAACCCCCGCTCCTACGCCTATGATGAGCATTGCAAGCCCTGTGCCGATTACCCAGCCGCGAAGCCTGGTCCCGAAATCCTGTATCAGCTCTTTGGCACCTTCACGCCTCCTATCCGGAACTAGGCGTAGAACACCCGAGATCAAAGAATCGGGATCGTAAGCCATGTACAGGGCCAAAACTATGGCAACTACCGCCCGAAGCGTCACCTCCGTCAGGCTGGTAAGGAACTGTGGGAGCGAACTGAGTATCGGTGAAACGGCGTCGCTCAATCTCTCCGCTAAGTTCTGAGATAGATCGGGAATATAGCCGGCCACGCTGGCGGGAAGCAGGGAGGATAAACCTGAGAGATTTTCCAGATACCCCGGCACCTCCGAGGAAAAGTCTTCGGCTTGTCGCAAAAAATTCGGTAAAACGACGAGCCCAAGGAGCGCTCCGAGCGCCCCGATTGCTAGCAGCGTGATGATCAGAGCCATCCAGGGGGGGGCCCCGATCCTCTTGACCGCACGCACGACGCTTCGAAGGACTACGGCTATGAGCACTGCGATAGCCACTAGTTCCAAGTCTGACAACAGCTCGTATGCCATCAGAAGTCCTACAACGATCAGCACCGCCAGTGAAACCCCATAAGCTATTAGCCGACGCCGTTCACCAGTTTTATCTCTAGGTACCAAGGTCGAACAACCTCCCTAATTAGCTAACTAGATTCTATTATCTGATATGGACGCCGGTCTACCAGAACCTTCTCTCAAAGAGAGCGATCACTTGTCCTTCTCAGGTGGCTAACCCTAAACGACTTTTGGTGTGAAGCTTCGCCTACCCCTTATCCCCTAAAGTTGGTGGCTCGTCAATTAATCGGGTAGCCACCATCGTATACCGGCGCGGAGGGGGAGCCTACTACCACGTTGCAGCGACTCTCCCGTTGGATAGGGACTAGAAATTCTGCTTCAGCGATTCCCGATGCGCGGCGGCACGCTCGATATAGGTGCGCGCGCCCCGGGCTATATCCTCCGTCTGCTCTTCGGTGACCTCCCGGACGCGCTTCGCGGGGACGCCGACGATAAGGCTGCGGGCAGGAAAGGCCTTGCCTTCGGGCACGAGGGCGCCGGCGGCGACGATCGAGCCCTCGCCTATCTTCGCCCCGTTCAGGATGGTGGCGCTCATCCCAATGAGGCAGCCGGCTCCGATCTCACACCCGTGTACGACCGCCCGGTGCCCGACCACGCAATCATCTCCGACAATCGCCGGATACCCCGGATCTGCGTGCAGGACGCACCCGTCCTGAATGTTCGTCCGCGCGCCTATCCTTATGGGTTCCGTGTCCCCCCGCAACACGGCCCCGTACCAGACGCTCGACTCCTCGTCCAGAGATACCTTTCCTATAACGTAGGCCCCGGGTGCTACGAAGGCGGAAGGGGCGATCTCGGGGTAGCGGTCGCCATGGGGTAGCAGGTTGCCGGTAGCCACCTAAACTTCTACCAACACGGCGTCGCCCTGGCCGCCGCCAGAGCAAATCGCCGCGAGCCCCCTGCCGCCGCCCCTGCGCTTGAGCTCATAGACGAGGGTCATCAGGATACGGGCGCCCGAGGCGCCTATCGGGTGGCCCAGAGCGACAGCCCCGCCGCTGACGTTGACTCTCTCCGGGTCCACCTCCAGGATCCGGCTCGACGCTATCGCCACCGCCGCGAACGCCTCGTTTATCTCCACCACCCCGAGCTCGTCCGCGCTCCACCCGGCCTTCTCTAGCGCGAGCAGCCCCGCGTTGCCGGGCACGGAGTCGAGGTTCGGCGGCTCCTCGGCAACCTTCGCGTGCGCCACGATGGTCCCGAGCGGTTCGAGGTTGCGTCTCTCGGCGAAGGACTCGCTCGCGAGCACGAGTGCGCCGGCCCCGTCGGTGACACCGGGCGCGTTACCGGCGGTAATAGTTCCACCCTCGTCCAGGGGTTTCAGGGCGGCGAGCTTTTCGAGGGTGGTGTCTGGACGGACGGGCTCGTCGGTCTCGACGTAGCTCGCCTGTCCTTTCTTGCCGGGGACCTTGACGCCGACTATCTCCTCTGCGAGCTTGCCTCCCTCGGTGGCGGCGGCGGCGCGCTGGTGGCTGCGCAAGGACCACTCGTCTTGCCCCTCGCGGGAGATGCCGTTCTTGCGCGCGCCATCGGTGCCGAAGCGGACCATGTTGACGTGCTCGAAGGCGTCGAGTAGACCGTCGTGCATCATGGCGTCGATCATCGGGGCGTCTCCCATGCGCGCTCCCCAGCGGGCCTTCTGCAAGAGGTACGGGGCGTTCGACATGCTCTCCATGCCGCCGGTGAGGACTACCTCGTAGTCGCCGGCCCGGATCATGGTCTCAGCCAAAGTCGCACTCCTCAACCCCGAAGCGCATACCTGGTTTAGGGTCTCGGTGGTGAGGCTGAAGGGCAGGCCCGCGTGGGAGTTGGCCTGGCGAGAGGGGATCTGGCCGACCCCCGCCTGTACGACAATGCCGAAGATGGAGTGCTGTATCTCGGAGTCCTCCACCCCGGATCTGTCTATTACCTCCCGGATCGCCACCCCGCCAAGCTCCGTCGCGCTCAGGGGCGAGAGCGCCCCACCGAACCTGCCGAACGGCGTCCGCGCCGCTCCAAGGATTACCGCCCGCTCCACTTTCGCTCCTCCGATGATCGAGCTTATTAGTCCCCATTCTATAGGAACGAATCGGCAGGAGGCCGCGAGTTTAGTAAGATGTGGCATCAGGGAAGCTACTTGCTGGGGAAAGCAAGACAAGGAGGAGCCGTGTCTAACATCGGCGATTACGAGACGACCTACGCCAACTTCGAGTGGGAGACGCCCGACAGGTTCAACTTCGGCCGCGACGTGGTGGACGGGTGGGAAGGAGACCGTCCGGCTATGATCTGGGTCGGCGACAACGGCGACGAGCGTCGCCTGACCTTCGGGAACTTCTCCCGCCTCTCGAACACGTTCGCTAACGTGGCCCGAGAGATGGGCATCGAGCGCGGGGATCGGGTGCTGGTCCTCACGGGCAAGATACCGGAGTGGCACGTGATCCTGACCGCCCTTCTGAAGATCGGCGCTATCGCCATTCCCTGCGCTCCCCAGCTCCGTGCGACGGACCTGAAGTTCCGGGCCGAGCACTCTGGTTCCACCGCCATCATCTCAGATCCAAGCGGGATAGAGCAGGCCGACGCCCTGCGTAAGGACGCCCCGGAGATGCTCCGATACTTCATCTCCCTGGGCGGCGAGCGAGAGGGCTGGGAACCCTACGAGAGCCTCATGGACAGCGCCTCTGAAGACTTTACCGCCGAAGATACGGCCGCCGATGACGGCGCCTTTCTCCTGTACACCTCCGGGACGACGAAGCATCCGAAGGGCGTGCTGCATACCCACGGCTTCACGCACGCGAAGCGGATGCAGGCCCGGTACTGGCTGGACTTGCAGGAGGGCGACCGGCTATGGTGTACCTCCGGGACGGGATGGGCCAAGAGCATCTGGAACGTGTATCTGGGACCATGGAGTCTCGGGACGGAGATCTTCTTCCACGAGGGTGCCTTCGACCCAGCCGAGCGCCTGGACCTTTTGCAGCGCTACGACATCACAGTACTCTGCCAGGCTCCGACGGAGTACCGTCTCCTCGCTAAGACGCCGGAGCTCGAGAGGGCCGACCTCTCGAAGATCCGCCACGCCGTCTCCGCGGGCGAGCCCCTGAACGCGCCGGTCATAGAGTGGTGGAAGGAGCTGCACGGCATCACCATCTACGACGGCTACGGCCAGACGGAGAACACGCTTATCGTCGGCAATTTCCGTGGTCTGGACGTCCGGCCCGGCTCGATGGGCAAGCCCTCACCGGGCTGCGACGTGCGCATCCTCGATGCGGAGGGGAATCCTTGCCCGCCGGGCGAGCCGGGGGACATCGCGCTGAACGGCCGCATACCGGCGCTCTTTAAGGAGTACTGGGAGCAGCCCGACGAGACCGAGGCCGTCTACGAGGGCGGCTACTACCTCACCGGAGATCGGGCCATCCAGGACGAGGCCGGGTATCTGTGGTTCGAGGGACGGTCGGACGATGTGATCCTCTCTGCCGGCTACCGCATCGGCCCCTTCGAGGTTGAGAGCGCGCTGATAGAGCACCCGGCGGTAATCGAGAGCGCGGTCGTACCAGCACCTGACGAAGACCGCGGCAGCGTCGTCAAGGCATACGTCGTGCTCGGCGCGAACTACGAGCCCTCCAACGACCTCGCTAAAGAGATTCAAGACTTCTGCAGGAACGCCACCGCCCCGTACAAGTACCCGCGCAAGATCGAGTTTATAGACGAGCTACCGAAGACCACGAGCGGCAAGATCCGGCGGGTCGAGCTAAGGCAGCGCGAGACCGCCAGCGCCTGAAGTGCCCCCGCCCCTGGATAAGCTCGCCAACGAGGACTTCTGCTACCTGACGACGGTCGGGCGCGTGACGGGAAGGCCGCACGAGATCGAGATATGGTTCGCCATAGAGGGCCGGACCCTCTATATGCTCTCCGGCGGCCGGGACAGCTCGGACTGGGTAAAGAACCTCCGCTGCAACCCGGAGGTTACGGTCCGCATAGGCGACGAGCTCTTCGAGGGCCGGGCACGCGACATCGAGAGCGAGGCGGAGGACGAGCTGGCCCGCAGCCTCCTCGTCGAGAAGTACGACCGCGTCCCCGGCACCCTCACCCACTGGAGGCGTACTTCCCTACCGGTGGCGGTAGACCTGGCGGTCTAGTGTGACCGGCGGCACGAGGCTCCGAACCGAGCGACACCCACCCAGCACCGCGAAAGCCGGTGGGTCGTCGAAAACTGATCACTGGCCGCCGAAAGCCGACGGCTAAAATTTCAGCAACGCCGCGAGTTGCGTCAGGCTGCTCGCCATCCTGGGACCATACCAGGTAAGGAGCTTGCCGTCGACGAGATGGATCCGGTCCTCCCGCGCCGCCGGTATATCGAGCGCGTAGAACTCCGCTAAGTCCTCAGCCGAGAACGGGTACGGCTCGTCCGGCAGCAGCACCACCTCGGGCTTTAGCGCCTCTACCTCCTCCAGCGCAACTACCGGGTAGCGTGTGGAACCTCCACAGACGTTCTCGCCGCCGCAAACTCTCAGCACGTCGTGTACGTAAGTATCCGACCCGACGCTCATGTACGGCCCTTTCCAGATCGGGACGAAGCACCGCCGCCCCGGCTTCGCCCCGCGCAGCCTCCCGTAGACTCGCTCGATCGGGCCGAGCACCGCCTCCGCATCAAAAGCTCCAACTCGCCCGGCCAACTCCCTCAGCATCTCCAGAGCGTCCTCCACTGTCTCCGGCGCCCCCACAAAGACCGGCACCCCGGCCTCTCGGATCGCCTCTACGTCCTCGCGCGCATTCTCCTCCCGCACGGCGACCACAAGGGCCGGCTCCACCTCGAGAACCCGTCCCACGTCTACCTTCTTCGTCCCCCCGACCTTCTCGACCTTGCCTACCCTCCCGGGCGGCTGCGTACAGTACCGCGTCCTTCCGACCACCCGGGTCCCCACCCCGAAAGCGAAGAGCGTCTCGGTAAGGCTTGGCACCAGGCTGACGATCCGCTCCGGCTCCATGGAAGGAGGATACACGCGGACGCCGCCAACCCCAAACCGTGACCGGAAAACGTCCTGATTGTAGCCGTGTTGTTATACGAGTAGCTTAATATTAGTTAACAAAGACAGGAGGAGGCGAGCTAAAGGAGACGGGCTAAGGATAGCGGGGATCATACTTCCGGGCAGCAGAATCGTACTTTCGGACGATGCGATTCTGGTCGGGATACTGGCCATGATGCTCCTGGCAGCGGCTCCGGCTCTCGCGCAGACGCCGGGAGAGAGGGTCGAGGCGACGGGCGTGCTCCAGTACGCGGGCAGCAACGGCGGCTACGACTACTACACCATAAACGACGGAGCGACGGGCGAGTGCTATATCCTCAGGAGCGACAGCGTGGATCTCGGGTCCTACCTAGTGCATGATCAGGCGACCTCCTGTGGAACAGTGAGATGCTCGTGATGAGGGCAGTCGAAGACCCCACACACCCTGTCCGCAAGCTCGTATGCCCCGAGAAGCCCGTCCGGCTCG
>JAABVA010005092.1_pt1 | contig 12014 bp, 17 predicted proteins | sample 5560331 | NCBI WGS metagenome assembly JAABVA01 (sample SAMN12812661, study PRJNA571458) | rock metagenome | isolation source: Antarctica rocks | place: Antarctica: Victoria Land, Mt New Zealand sud | collected 2016-01-07
TTTTGACATCTCTGCATCGATTCACATCTTTGCTGCTTTTTGGTGATTGATGTAATGCTTTCAGCTGTGTCATTGCTTTGATTATTTGCCTGAGGACTTGCCGCATGCACTTCAATAAGACGCTGTGCCTTGTAGGTGCGTGAGGATGACTTGGCAGTCTTGGTCGGTGAGGCAGCTGCTTTTGTAGAGAAGGAGCGTGCCAGGGCAACCAAGAGAGCACGCCGACACAGGGATGGCAGGCCCAGGTCAGAAGCTCACTTGTGCATCACGACTGCACCTGATAGCTTTTGTGATAACAGCCTGACATGTGTAGAGATGGGTTACGCTGCTTCAGTTTGCCAAGTGTCTGACGTCTTCTTGGCACAGCAGGGATGTTGCTGAAGCTCTGCCAGCCAGTCTGAACGGAGCAGCAGATGTTGGACTGCAACAGCCCATGATCACAGCTGTACCTGATGCTGCTCATCAGCAGCTGCCAAATGCTGAAACAGCCACTGGCTGGGCAGAACAGGGCATGCAGATTGATGGTCAAGGAGGAATGACACAGCAAGATGATATGGTTGCAGCTAAATTCAAGCCTGGCATTAAATTCAAATTAGGAATGTAGCATCAATGTTTTGTACGCATTGAAATACAAGGTCGTATTGAAATACAAGGTCACACATGCAACAAGTTTGAACCGGCTGGCCAAGTATCACTTGCAATGATGTGTAATTTTGCAATGATGTGTACATCTTGCAATGATTTGTAATCTAATGGGAACTTTCTTTGCTTTTGCTGACCTGGTGTGAGTCAATAAGGTACCACAACTAGTATAGTTGGGTAAGGGGTTTTCAAGAAGCATTGATGTCAAGAATTTGTAATTGTAACCTGTGGCATTCTAAGTGTGATGACCATAGTTGTACAGTATGAAATAAAGTAACAAAACAAGCTGTAGAAGCTATGCTACGATGACCTTTCAAGTCAGGAAAGCCTGTGCTGTTGCACACTGTGATGCGACGATTTTACTGTTCGTGGCTGCGTCTGTCTCAGCTCCTTAGGCCTTGCTCTACTAGCAACTTCTGCAGATCAAGAAGCCCAGCAGATGGCTCGCCAATGGATTGAAGCTTATGTGCCACAAGACTCTGCATAGTACCCAAAATCAGACATGAAAGACGAGCAAGGTGTTTGCACTATAAAATAGCACAACTTGACAGCAGATGCAGCAACTCACCAGCTGCTTCAGAAGACTTTCAAGGCGCGACTCAGACGATCGCCCTTTCTGTTTCAACATGGCAGCATTGACTGTTGCAGCTAACTCCATCTTGTGAGATTCACCAAGCAAGTAGCCTTGAGGACTACTCTGAGGCTCATCGTAAGCTATCAAGGACAGCGCATCTTGTAACAGCTCGTGATCAGCAGATGTTTTGCTGGCTGTGCTGAGAGTGGACCGACCAAAGACAACAGCTCCGTTGTCATCTTTTATCCGTACCTGTCAGATCAGTTCTGCTGTTACAGGCATCAATTTGACCATGATCAGCAGCAGCAAACACTGTAACTAAGGTTGGCCATGCAGTATGGCCAGTGTTGCACTGTCTGGTCAGTATGCTGCTTATGTGACTGTGTGCATGTATAAATACAACTTGAATGAATGAGCAGGGAGAGCAGTCACCATCTCTACAAACTGCTGGCATTGCAACTGGAACTTGACTTGAGGATGGCTGTCTAGGGTGCCAGGTGCGGCCTGCTCTATTGCTGCCATTGCCTCTGGAAGCTGTCCAGCCATCAGGTGCTCCTGGACCTGCCGTCGCAACCCAACATCCTGCTTGTCCTGCAGAGTACGACCACTTCACTCATTCATTCGTTAATTCCTTTGTTCATTCATTCGTTGGTTCATTCATTCGCGAATTCATTCGCACGTTCAATCATTCACCAATTACCGGCTCACTCATTTACTCAAGCTTAGCTGTGTGTGACAAGTTCCACAATGCATCTCTGGCCATGACACAAAAAAATGGGCACAAGCTTGAAGATCAGCAGCTGCGTCACTTTGAGCCCCTGACAGCTCCTGACAGCAGGAAGCAAAACATCACAGCAAGCTAGGTCCATGGCAGTCTCACAAGCTGCAGACAAAGGCTAATGTTGTGCTGGCCCATGGAAGCAAGGACCAGAGGCAGAACAGGACTGACCCCTTGCGAGACCTTGACTCTGCCAAGCAAGATATCCTGCGCTACCCTGGTGGCAGTGTCCCAATGTCCTTCATGCACTAGATAGTCAAATAGCAGCCTGCCCAATGGGTCTCCATCCTGAGGACCGGCCACACACATCAAAGCTGCCTACCATTGGATGCAGCGTTTGTCTAAACCACATGTGCGACCAAAGGTCAATCACAGGGTGCACACATGCTGTACAACAGCATGAAGGGTGAGGTTGATTTCACATTCTTGACTTGTATAGCTAGGAGTCAGTCTTGTACACATCTTTGGAATTCTGCTGTATAAACATTTCTGTCGACACAAGGAAGCATCAGAGGTGCACACATGTCTGGCAGATAAGCAACCGGCTCAGTGTGTCAAGACATTCTGTGTACAACAACACCATAATTGCAGCAGCTGCATTACCTTGATTGCAAATGGCACCTGTGTTTGCTGCACTTCCTCCTGTATGCATTGTAGCGCATCTGATTCCAGTGACGACACATCGCACTTGAAGCCGCTGCCCCCAAAGTTGGCTAGCACCTGAGCACATGTTGCATGTCATTTGTCAGTACTGCCTGCAGCAGCTGAAGAAACTTCTGGAACCATCATGGCTTCCAACAGCATCCCAGCCTGCATTTGCGAGCAATCTGTTCTTTCAGACAAACTTCTTGAGTGCATTGCTGATGAATGTATTACAGACAGCCCTGCTGCTGCTGCTGGTATAACACCAAATGCAATAAGGAGCTCTGGGATCATTGCTCAGGTACTCAACATGAGCACAGTGAGCGTTGTGTCTGCCTCATGGTCAAGAAGTACATGGCATCATGCATCCTGCTGTCACTAGCAAGAATGCTGTAGGTCTTTGCAGCATGCTGATGCCATGCATGCAGCTTGTGATCCAGTCCCATGTGACAGCACCAGTTTCTGCAGCACGTCAAGAGCTGCTGATGCTGCACCTGCTGCGCAAGCACATTGTGATTGGGCTGCTGTATCACGAAACTTTGTGGAGTCTGTCCATTGCAGCTGCCGCGCTTTATCACATGCTGCTGTTCAGACTTACAAGCTGCTATTTGTGCTCAGAAGCTACTGTGTGGAATGGCACAGCATGCACAGAAAGCTTTGGCACAATGCGTGCAGGTTTGCTGTAGTGTCTACGCAGCGTGGTCATGGTGGAGCATCACCTCCTCATCAGGTGTGCGCAGCCCAACGCTTGGGTATAGCCTCTCTATGTCCACATTCCTGAAAGCCACACCCAAGTCTAGGCCATTCTTCACAAAGGATATGGTTTTGGTTGTTCTGTTGAGCATGGCACCCACAACGTCACCTGCAGGCAAACTAGGCTGGATTGTACAGCTAATCTAACATTCCAAAAAGTGAACAAATGCCCATTCTGAGAACAGCGTATCACTGGTGAGGAAAGACACACTTTGTTTCAAGTAGCAATCTGTTGCCTCATAGGTAATTTGCTCCAGAACGTTTGCAAAAGACACGCAGTGGCCTCAAACACAGGCCCTGAGAGATGGTGAAGCATGATCAAGTCTGGCCATTAATCCCGTCATGATGAGCACCCTGTTGCTGATGGTGCATTTACCATAATGCCAAGGCTTACGAATGGCAACTGCTACTGACTCCAAGTCCTGACAGACCTGTTGCAAAGACAGGACCGTATGGCTTGCCAGTTCCGCAGCTTTCAAAGGCCATGCCATCATCACCATGATAGCCATAGGAATGGGGCTCCCAACCCGGCAGTCGGTCAAGCTTCACACCATGTGCAGAAAAGCCAATGCCTGCAGCCAACAGCTTACACCAATTGTCACTGCTGGTGTCCTGCCATGCTGCACAGGCAGACCTTGGCTGATCTGGTCTGGCTGTTCACGTCTGAGCTGGACCAAATCTGGAGTGCTGATGGAACAGATTTGGTGCAGAGAAGAGCCAGACAGGGGCCAGGGTATCGTATCTGAATGGTTGTTGTAGCTTGGTGACACCTTTTTGTAATTTCCCTCTATGGCACTTTGTGTCATACATGCATCTGGCATTGTGTAAACTGCTTGACACCAGAGACGACACTGCCTCAGTGTCTGCTCCATCAATTGTCAGGTGTGCCAATCGTGGACAATGCTGCTGCAGAAGAATGTATGTGCAACAAGGTGGCATACCTACAAAACCATCACGGCCCTTATTGACCACTTGCACTTCATAATAGTACAAGCTGACATCAAATGGAACTGGGTGATCAGCACGAACACTGGCAGCATCTTTATCTTCGTCTCCAGGCCCTGTTTTAAGATACAGGTTATTGCCATTCCCTTGCGCATATGCAAGCGAAAGCGCTTCAGCCGGAGCCTTAGGCCATCAAAGACTACGTCAGTACTGACCTACGTATTTGATTTTCAGCCCCGTGACCTGCAAGCACCCCTTGTCGTCAGGACCGAAGTTGTTATCCCAAGTTGAGGGTAGCTGTTGCCGGCTTTTGTTCAGCGTCATAAGCGGGGGCAAGGCCGCAAAAGATTGTTAACTGAGTGCTAACACTATGACACGCGTTCTCAGATATATCACTGCATCACGGTATAGGTGTAATCGGCGCAACTGTCTTGGTGGCTTATGTCCGTTCTTGAAGTGTCGGACGCTCCTTCCGTGATAGCGAAGTAGTGAGTTTCGAAACGCCTACGCGAAGACGCATGCGCATCGCGAAAAACACGGAGCGTTGCACGTTTTCCATATATCGCTGTCGAAACGTTCAGTATTTTCGAGCAGGTTGCACAGCTTTGTTAACCTTTCTCCCGGCAGCACGCGACGACAATGATCATGCCTGGCGTCGTGGGTCTGCCCTGAGGCAGCCGCATTCGGCATGGTTGACCGATTTGCGCCGAGCGTTTGCGTGACAGGCCGTGAGTTGAGACTGTAGTGGCTATAAGTCTAGGATGCCTTCTGTAAACGGGACCACGCAGCACTCTGGATCGTTTACACCCCCAGAAGCTCCAGTCTTTAGGCCGACAGCTGAGGAGTTCGAGCATCCCCTGCGTTATATTGCCTCGATCCGACCTACAGCAGAGGCTTTTGGCATTTGCAAAGTCATTCCTCCTGCTGGTTGGAAGCCTCCCTACGTGGTGGACAGGGCCACTTTCCGTTTCAAAACTCGCATACAGTCAGTTCACGAGCTGCAAGAACGGCCTGATACTCAAGAGGCAGCAGACCAGTTCCAGGAAGAGTTTGAAGCTTTCTTACAGTCCACAGGCAGGCCTGTGAAAAAAGCCCCTGTCTTTGGTGGGACGCCCATTGACCTCAGCAAACTGTACAAGGTCGTCCTGAAGAGAGGTGGCTACGAGAGTGTCACTCAGAACAAAGGCTGGCGGGATGTAGGCCGCATTTTGCAGGTGGGCACCCGAAACTTTGTAACAATGCTGCTGCTGCTTGTCAGACTCTCAACTGTCCACTTGACCTCTTGCAGCTGGAAGACAAAAGCAATAATTCTGCTTATACGCTTCGGCAAGTCTATCAGAAGCATTTGCTGGCCTTTGAAGAGTATGATAGGGAGCGAGAGGACAGTGCAGATGCCTCTCATGGCCCACCGATACACGCTGGTGCCCGAGCAAACAGGCGCTCTAGTGAGCCTCGAGACGATGCAGAGGAGGCTGCAGATATTCTGAATGCCATCATGGGACTGTCGAGCTTTTCGCAGGAGCAGGCACCGCCGAGGAAGCGAGCAAAGTCTCTGGGAGTGGTACGCCCGTGTGCGCTGTACCTCGATGTGTCATAGATTAATTGGTCAGTTACGCTTGCGAATCTGAGTTTCTCACTCTGTCGCAGGAGTCTGAGACGGCAAGTCAAGCGTCTGACCGCATCCGTGTTCCAGACAACATCTTCACACTCAACTGTGAGCTCTGCAAAGGAGGTCATCATGAGGAGAAGATCATTCTCTGTGATCGCTGTGATAGGGGTTGTCACCTGTTCTGCTTGTCCCCGCCTTTGGACCAAGTCCCAGAAGGCGAGTGGCTGTGCCCTCTCTGCAAAGCAGAGGACGCGCATGGCTTTGTTGAAGGCCAGCAGTACAGCTTGGACGAGTTTGAAAAGACAGCTACCACCTTCAAGAAAAACTTCTTTGGTGGTCAAGCTGCAGCCAAGAAGGTATTGCATTTTGTTGCCAGTCCTTATTGTCGTTAGACCAGTCAGCTCTCAAAGTTTACCTCACATTAACTTCAGCACAGCAAGCACCGCCTGCATGTACTTTGTCCAGGACAACTCACATTGGATCTACTGCTTTGGTGCTATGGGAGCTGAGAGCCAGAATCTGCTGCAAAATGTGCAACAAGCTGCTGAATCCATCAGCACCAATCAGAATGGGACACTGTGCATCAAATGGACACGGAAATATGCAACACTCTGCAGTCCTTGTCATTGTCAAGCTCAGCCTTGTGTTGCTGCAGGCCACTTTGGAAACAATTGAGGCTGAATTTTGGAAGGTAGTGGAGGAGGCAGAGGATCCAGTTGAGGTGCTGTACGGCGCTGACATTGACACCACCATCACTGGCAGCGGCTTCCCACAAAAGGTTCTTGTCTGCCCAGACAACATTTTCCCCTTTCTGCACTGGAATCTGTATTGCAAGCTGGTGCCCGGCTTTCATGCCATTGCAATTTGTCAAGCACACTGTGAATTGGGTACCATTGCAGTGCTGTGCTGTGTTCACCCTTGGCCACACAATGTATTATTGCCATATTCTGCTATTGGCTTTTGCAAAAGCACCTTCGCAAAAGCACACATTCTGGCATGTGTGCACTGTTCCAAAGGATGAACGACTGCAAAGCTCTATGGCTTCCTTGCCATAGGCTTTGTGCCTCACACAGTGCAGCACACATCAGCACAACAATGCTGTACTCAACTTGCAAAGGATTCTGGCTCTCAGCTCGCATCACATCCCATTTGTGTGCAGGGCTCAAGTGACAGCCCATATGCAGAGCATGGCTGGAACCTAAACAACCTGCCTAAGCTAGACGGCACGTATGGCTCCATGCTGCGTCACATAGAGGAGAACATTCCAGGCGTGGTTGTGCCTTGGATGTACATCGGCATGATGTTCTCCAGCTTCTGCTGGCACATCGAGGATCACATGTTCTACTCCATCAATTTCCACCACTGGGGCGATGCAAAGAAGTGGTATGGCGTGCCAGGGTCAGCAGGGCATCTCTTCGAGGAGGCCTTCAGAAAAGCCCTCCCGGGGCACTTTGAGCGCCAGCCAGACCTGCTGTTCCACCTGACGACCCTCCTGTCGCCCAGGATCCTGCACCAGTATGGTGTCCCAGTGTACAGCGCCACTCAGCATGAGGGGGAGTTTGTGATCACCTTTCCCAATGCCTATCACGGGGGATTCAACATGGGCTTCAACTGTGCAGAGGCAGTCAACTTTGCACCAGCTGACTGGTTCAGGTTCGGGGGTGCTGGTACTGAGCGCTTCCGCACTTTCAGAAAGCCTTCTGTCGTATCTCATGAAGGCTTGCTGCTCAAGGTGGGACCTCTCAGCAATGTGCTGTGCTGTGATGTGCTGTGCTGTGCCGCGCTGTGCTGTGCTAGATGCATTTTGGCATTGCCTTGCACATCATCAGCAGCAGCATGCTTTTGCTGTGCAATGACTCATGAACCTCTCATGTTGATGTAATGCATCACTGCAAGTGTGAAGGTAGGTAGCAGCATGGGTTTTCACCAGTCTTGATGTTGGCCATGCTTCAAAGCCGTTTGCCCTCATTTGAATTCAGTCTTGTTGTAACAGGTGGCTGAGACTGATGATAGTCCTGAAACATGCTTTTGGGCCAAGCAAGACCTGCAGCGCGTTATTGCTGAAGAGCGACAGTGGCGCTGCAAGCTGTGGTCAACAGGTCTGTTCCCTTCTGCATGTTCAACCGAAGCATCAACTCCTCCTGTTGTCATGCATTGACTGAAGTATTAACTCAAGTGCTTGCCTCGTATGTGAGTCTGCATGATGGCGAGCAGTGCAGTTCTGCTCACTTCACCCCTTTACTGTCCTTTGGTGGTCCTCACCTTTGCTCTTGAAAGTTCCTCACTGGCTGCATGTGCTATGGGCATACCTTGCCTCCAATTGTGCTTGCTCTCATAGCTGCATGGAAACTCTTGCCCCCTATATCACAGGCGTCAAGCGCTCCAGACGCACTGACACCACAAAGGGCTTCCACAAAGATGACAAGGATGAAGCAGAGTGTGCCATCTGCCACCTGTATCTTCACGCCAGTGGGCTGGAATGCGACTGCTGTCCGGGCCGGCGTGTGTGCCTGCAGCATGCAGACAAGCTGTGTGAGTGTGACCCCACCAGATGGCGCCTGGTCTACAGATACTCCCTGCAGGATCTGGATCGAATCTTGCAGCAAGTCTGCTCCCACATTCCAGGAGAAGGTACAGGACAGCATGTGTACAGTCAGGCTCAAAGGCAGTCACTCAGTACGTCCGTCTGTCTGCCTGCCTGTTCACCTGCCTGTTTGACTGTCTGTTGTTTGTGGTTGTGTTTCACAGCAACTTGCTGCAAGTTGGAGTGCTGCACATGTGTAAGCTGTTTGCTTGATGTGTTGTTGGCCAGCAGCCTGTGAGCTTTTCAAATACCTGCAAGTTGTGGTGCAACTTGTGACACAAGTCTGCTTCTATAGGTTCAGACATCCATCTTACCAGCAGCTATGTGGGCATGACCCCTGTTGCTCTCACCAACACAGATGCGACAGCCAATGAGGCCACCAAGGGTGCCCCCATCACTGGCCCGGGCCTTGCTGGGCCCTTGCCCACTTCTGCCCATACCTCACCTTCACTCCATCTGACCCCAAAGTCAGAAGTTGCTCAAGAAGCTGAGCAGGTCAGCTTTGGTCATGACTTTTTGATCATGATTCTTTGAGTCTTGTGCCATAGACCTGCGCCAAGGGGTTCTAATCAACCCCCTTTGACTGGTGTTATGCTTGCGGATCATGGCATGCTGACATTTGCTATTGGTTGTGTACTGGCATGGAGGCAACTGCTGTCCAAGTATCTGTGTATTTTGATATCTGACACTCAGGATTTGATGAGTCGCTTCTGCATGCTTGTCATGTGAACAGAGTCCAGGGATGCTGTTGAGTGATGTCACTGATGATGTCAACCTCTGCGCACTTTACAGGTGAATGGGTATGCCATTGGCAGTGGGCAGAAGGCTGACAGCCAGTCAAACGGGGATAGCATCAAGCTTGAAGAAGCTGACCATGCGTCTGTGAACAATGATGAGTCAGAGCAGAATGGCAGAGGCCGTAAGAGGCGGCAGAGAGGCAAGGACAACAAGGTGGAGCAGCCTATCAGGAGCTACCCTACTCGGGAGCGAGCTAAAGCAGAAGCTGAGGTGGAAGCTGAGGTAAAGCAAAAGCTGTACAGAAAGCTGAAATGTGTCACAAGGAGCGTGGCATCTGCTGTTCCGTTGCATCATCTTTTGTGTGTGTTGTCTTTGAGTGAGACTCCTGCTACACATGCTTCTTGTTGACCTGTCGACAGTGCATGCATTAGTCATTACAGCTTTGTCAAGTGTATAGATTTGCTTCTGTGAGCTCAGGGTGTTGACAGCAGCTGTTTGTACAGCTGCATTATTAAATGTTGTAGACCCACTCACTGCATGCCATTGTGTGACTAGTTGGTGATCTAGAGAAAATCTGCCTCTGACAACTATAGCTGCATGCTTTCTCTCCAGCAAGTATGCATTACTTGTTGTAATGTATGCCAGGCGGAAGTGCTGGGTGCTTTTAGTGCTCTGGCAGAACTGGCTGACCTGGCAGAAGCCATCCCTGAGCAGTCTGAGCAGTTGGATGAGCCTGAGCCCAGCAGGAAACGGCACAAATCCACCAGTCACGGCGACGCCTCGGCGGGCCCATCAACTCGTTCATCTTCTGAACAGCGCCGTTCTGTTGACAAAACTGATGGCCCTAGAACCTCAGCTTCTCACATGGCTTCCATCGTATCGCATGGCCAAAACCCTTTGGAGAGTCAATGCCAGCAGTGGTCACAGCAGTTGCAGCAGCAGCGGGTCTCTTGGTCACAGCGGTGTGACCACATCCTGAAAGAGGGCGGCGTCAAAGTATCTGAACTCGACTCAGCCACAGCGGAGGCTGAGCAGTACCTGTGGGGAGACAATGACACAGAGGCAGTGAAAGCGGTGGCAGAGCAGCTGCTGGATGCCAAAGCCTGGGTGGCCAAGGTGTATGCCTTCACCAAGAACAAGCCCACCTTGCAAGCGCTGAAGCCCATCATACAGCGTGATCCCGCGCCCTGCAACATGCCGGCCTTCACCAAGCTGATGGAGGCGTTCCACCAGGCAGGGGCTTGGTTGGTGCGAGCAGCAGAGCCTCTGGATGACAAACCCACCGAGCTGCGAGTGCTGGAGACGCTGTGCAGCGAGGCGTCTAGAATCCCCATCAACATCTCAGAGGCTAAGGGTTTGAGGGAGACCATGAACGCTGCCAGGAAGCTGGCAGAGAGCCTGAGAAATCTGTTGCCCACCAACAGGGAGGCTGGCAGGGTGCGGCGTAAGGGTGAAGAGCCTGTGGACGTCGAGTCGCTACGTGCCATGAAGGTACCTTTCCCTGTGCTAGTTGTCTGTGTTAGCTATGACTGTGCCTGCCTATGCTGTTGGATGAGTCACCTACGCACATACATTGCAGCTCTTGTTGGCCAAGCATGCTGTGCATGTAAGAGCGTAGGCATGTTCTAGTAGCTGCAAGCTGTCAAGAGATATCATCCAGTCTCCGTTTGGAGAGCTTGCCACCAGCATAAAGCCTGCCGGCTGTATAGAACGCAGCAGTGCAACTGGTAGCAGCTGACACAAATTATCACAGTTGTGTGTCTTGCCTACTCTTTGCTTGTCATTCTCTGTTGACCTGTGTGGCTTCTGCAATGGTGTTGTCAATCATGAGGGGAGTGATTTGCTGCCTGGTCCCAATAGGCATGATGTTCAAACTGGTTGCCTTGCTGCAGGCTCAAGTGCTTGCACTGCATGTGACCATGCCTGAGCTGACGACCTTGGTGACAGCTCTGGACAGGCTTGACGACTACCAGCAGCGTGCAACGGAGTGCCTCAGGTACTCCCGTATGCTTGCGTCTCCCGTCAAAACAACTCCATCCAAATGCCTTATATGTTCTTGATCAGCCATGCAGGGAGATAATGTCTTGTACCACATCATTGATGCAGCTGCTGCCGTCACTTCTTGGACATATCTGCACTCACAGTAGGCACAGGCCAGTTTGGCCACAAGCATCTTACTTCCCTGCATGGACATAGTCACTGTCAACACGTGTTGTGTTTCCAGGACACGGCCAGCACTTTCGACACTGGAGGGGATGGAACAGGAAGCGGCTTTGCTGCCAGCAGCAGTACCAGAGACCGAGGGCTTGACAGCTCTCATCCAGAAGGCAGAAGAATGGAAGGCCAAGTCGGCAGCCCTTGCGGCTCAGAAGGCCCCCCTGAAGAAGATGCGAGAGGTGCTGCACATGGGTCTGCGCATGCCTGTGGAGGTGCCCCAGGTTGAGAGCCTCAGAGCTGAGATCAGGCGGCGTGAATGGGAGGAGACTGCCAAGAAGGTGTTGCTGCAATTCACAAGCAGATGGGACTGAACATGTCAACAAGGATGTAGTACTGCCACATCAGTGAAGCTCACATGCATGACCCTGGTCTGCTCTCTGCACTTTGAGCATGCTGTTGCTGCCAATGTGTTCAAATGTGTCACACTTGTTGCCAGCTTGACTCATGTTTGTACTGTAACATGTGGCTGTCCCCAGTACGATGCTGCCTGCTTGCTTTTGGTCTATTGTGTCGGTGATATGCTTTACTTGTC
>JAABVA010005094.1_pt1 | contig 12013 bp, 8 predicted proteins | sample 5560331 | NCBI WGS metagenome assembly JAABVA01 (sample SAMN12812661, study PRJNA571458) | rock metagenome | isolation source: Antarctica rocks | place: Antarctica: Victoria Land, Mt New Zealand sud | collected 2016-01-07
AGAACTAAGGTTTTCCATTTTGGTTTTTCCTTTGCAAAGGCGATTCGCCCTCATAGACCTAGATAGGGACTGAATAGGGAGTTAATAGAACAAATAATATAAAAGATATACTGATCTTTTTCAGTATGATGTTAAAGAAGTAGTCTTTGTTAATTGTGAAATTTTATAGCTCATCATCATTAAATGTAGTAATGAGTTAATCATTCTTTGTGTTCACTTTCAGATATGTAAGTAGCTGACTGACTACAAGCTAAATTATATGTACTATGCAGTTCATGATTTCAGTTTCATCACTTTAAATAATATTCTTCTGACTTAAAAGCTGACTCAAATAACATTATAATGTATAATTGTTGAATGCATTGTCTGCTGTGACTATCAGCAATTAATGTGTCAAATTTCACTTCTTCAACATCTTAAAAACATACTCAGCAAGATTTTCATCACTATATTAACTCTTTAGTTCTCTGAAGACTAAAAGTATCTCTGTGTACTTTTACTTAACATCAATAAAGTATGCAGTAATGTCTAGAAATGTAAGATGATTTAAACTGCTTTATTTATTAAGTATAATGAAGACTTTAATCTGTGTCTTAAGCTCTGTAAGCACATCTTTTTAAACATTTACAGCACAACACTTAAGAAGTTATGCAATCTTGCTTCAATCTGAAATCTTAATATCAGCATAATACATTTAGATGAGCTTTCAAAACTTTATATACTCAACAGCATAAAAGAATATATTGAGTGCTATAATGAATTGAAGAACTTGCTGATTAAAGACTTTAAAAATAAAATTAAATAATTTGACAATGATCTTTTGAGCTGTCTATTAAACAGTGAGCATTATATTAGAGCATTATAATTGAAAATTATAGCATATCTTTGAGTTCATCACTTCAAAGATTGAAATCTGTCTTTTTGATGCTGAATTTATTTTTCAGTAACTGCTGCTTTTTAGATAACATTTTATGATAATTGTTTCATTATTTTTTAATGCTGAATGATTTATAATATTATAACAATTAATACATATCATATTTAATCATTCATTATGTTTACTAACTACTTCAAAAAAAACTGTCAAATCTTTACTGAGTAAGCTGAACTGTTTTATATTATTTAAATATAATTTTTAATTTTATATTTATATTTTAACTTTATACAGTTATTTCTCATCAGTCTTAAAACTCTTACTTTATTGTAAATCTTTAAAGAACATATTTTGAATTTAAAGTGTCTGTAAAAATTAAAGAATAAGATTAATTTAATTAAGATAACTTAATTTTATTATTAAAAATATTTAAAAATGATTTTTCTGAGTTGCTTAAGATCTGATTGAATGATGAGCTGTATAAAGATATGATGTTGAGTTATTGTAGTAAATTAAGTAAATAAATAATATTTTGTTGTATTTTAAGTGATGTGTTAATGATAGTGTGTTGTGAGAGTTTCAACATTAATATATATAAGATTGTAATTATATGACAGAACATGTATCTGAATGTAAAATGAATTTTATATAATATTAATTATGATAAATACTATTTGAAAATTATTATGTATAGTAAATATTAAGTATCAATGAAAAGATTTCTCATTGAAAAATCTTTAATTAATAATTAAAAATCTATTTAATTATTCTTTATCTTACATCTTTAATCTTTAAAGATCAGCTTTCTATTCAATTAATAATGATTACTTATTATTTTTCTTATTACTTTCTTCATCATTAATATTTAAAGAGTGATGAATTTTGATTAACTATGAATAAAAAAACACTTATGACAGTTAATTTAGTATTGATAAATTTAATTAAAAACACCATATTGTATAATGAGATGATCATCTTCATGTTAGCAATGAGTAATAAGAGTATTTAAAGACAGTACATCAATATATTAATGTATCTTACTTGATCTGCTGTTATTGTAATGAAAATATAACTAATTTAACACTGATTAACAGTAATATAAATTCTTTTTAAAATTATAAAACAATTAAGAACTGTTTAGCTATCATTATGAACATCTACTTAAGCATAAATATTTAATTTACTTTTAAAAAAATTAATTTTTACTTTTTTAACATATATTTTTAATGTGTATCTCTGACATAGTGCATCAGACATAACTTAACAAGAAATTAGCAAATAAGTATTTTAATGTTAAAAACTTCATTAAATAACTTTTAAACAGCTTTCTTAAAGTAATTATTAAGTTAAATTAATTTAACTTAATCTGAACAGAGCTTCTGAGTTGAGTTAGATTAGACTTTAATTATTAACTTAAGAATTTAAGTTAAACTTTAATATTAAAGCTTAACTTAATTTAGAAGCTCTGTTCAGATTTTAAGAATTTTAAAACTGATTAGTAAATGAGCTTTTGAGACTTAACTTAAGAGTAAAGATTATGAACTTAAAGATTACTAATATATAAGTATTATAAGTGAGCATTATATATATACAATTAAATAGCTTTCAATTTAGTCTATTTATTTACTACATTGAGAATTAAATATTCTTAAAATAGTCTAGTAACAATTGCTTTAATCTGCATCTTTAAATGCAATATTTCAATTATGTATATATTTCTTAATAAGAGACATGTTCTTGTGCTGAATAATAACTTATTTTACATAAATTACAGTCAGATTAACATTTACTTTCTGTTAACTGATAAATGATAATTACTGTACAGTTCATTAAACATACTTTTAAAAAAAATAACAATATATGTTTTTACTGTCTTCTGTAGACTTTTAATGACTAAGCTTTAAAAGCAAAACATTTTATGCTGAAAAAAAATTCTCTTTAAATAATCTTAAATTATCTTACAGCAAAGCTTTTGAAAAAGTAATTTTGCTATTAGAAAATCTGTTAATTTCTGATAGTAATGTATTTTATAAAGAGCAACAGCTGTAGAACAAAATGTTATTATTAAGTATTATATTATATATTAAAATTAAGCTTACTATCTGACTTTCAGCAGTAAATTAACTTAAATGTTTCAGTACTTTTTTCTGTATCTACAGCATTTTTTTTTTCTTTTTATCAATATCAGTTTTTTCTCTCTTAAATATCTTTCTAAATATCTTTTCTGCTACTGCTGTCTTCTCTTCATTTAATACAGTCTTTGTAGTGCTGCATTTTGAAGTTTTCTTAATACATATCATGATATAATATGATGATACAATGATGCTTTAAAATTAAGTTAACAAAAGCATTATTAAAAAGCAATTTAAATGTATCTCTGAATGACAATGAGTTTTAAAGTGATTTTGTAGTTTGAAGATACATTATAGTTTAAAAATGTGTTGTAATTTAAAAGTATGTAGTTAAAAGATGTATTGAGAGCTTTTAGATATTAATGATACTTAAATGTTAAATTATTAGTAAACAACATATTTATTTATGATATATATATCAATATTATAAATAAATATATCAACACACTCACTTTTAACACTTAATTTAATACTTTCTTATCTTCATCTTTGTTAAAAGATGACACCACACTAATAGCATAACTATTATAAGTTATATATTTAACACTTTCTCTAACTTATGATTGGCCCACAACCAGCTCACAGATGTAAAGAGTACACATAGATAGTGATTTAAACTTATAATCTTTGAGCTTACTTTCTTATCATGAACTTAAATCATCAGCAAGATAATCTAGACACATCTTTTTGAGATTTTAGGCAAGAAATTAAATTACTACACTAACTTGAGCTCATAACTTGTTAAAAGATGGCATCACACTAATAGTACAGCTATTATAAGTTATATATTTAACAATCTTTATTACTTAATCTACTACACTTACTCTATCTCTACTCAATCTCTACATTAAATCTCTACACTTAATAAATATGTTGCTCAATGCTATCACTTATTTTACTGCTTATTTCTTAAGATTTAATCTTATATATTGCTTTTATACTTTACTCTGATATGTAGCTGTGATGCATACATATAATATTTAATTATATCACTCAGTATAGAACTCAGCAGTTAACTATATATTTTAAATTCTCATTATTGTTGAATATAACTCACAATAGCTTTGCTATTAGTGTGGCGCCACCTTTTAACAGATTATGAGCTCAGGTTAGTGAAGTGATTTCTTGTTCAAAATCTCAGAAAGATATGTGTCTAGGTTATCTTAGCTGATGATTTAAGTTCATGATGAGAAAGTAAGCTCAAAGATTATAAGTTTAAATCACTGTCTGTGTGCACTCTTTACACCTGCAGAACACTGAATATCATGATGTATGTGTGTGCTTTAAAGAATTGTGAATTAAAGAGAGTGTTGAATATAACTTATGATAGCTTTGCTATTAGTGTGGTGTCATCTTTTAACAATTATAATGAATTTAGACATTAAGCTTTTATTGTAAATTATAAAATACTTAGCTTTCAACTCATTCTCAGTCTTTCAAGAAAGATCTGATCACTGTGATTATTTATAGAAATCTATATATGATTTAAAAAAGACATTTAGTGAATACTTAAATAACTTAAAGACTGTATGTGCAAGAAAGAAACAACAGAAATATATGAAGAATAAGAACTTTAAATAAATTAAAAATATAAAGATGATGAACTGCAAAGCTGTAAAACAGAAAAGAAATACATTGAAGAAGATTGATTTATATTAAATTGTTAACTCAGCATTGAAGAAGATTATGAAAGAGAAGATTAAAGATGAGATCTTAAAAAAGTAATATAATTGTAAAATTTTTTATAAGATTTCTTTAGAATTATTATGCTTAGATGAGCTGAGAAACAAATTAATGAAGAATGAGAATTGAGCTTGACTTAAAGAGAAGATTAAGAAGAAAATGTTATTTGCTGAAGTTTTTGTATTAAAAGAAAAGCAAAAGTTCAAGAAAGTGAAGTAAAAAATATATTATATCTATATCTTTTATAGACTCTCTGACATTCTTTAAAATATCAATAAAGATAAAGTTATTAAGTAGAAGTACATTAACATTAATTATTAAATTGAAAAGCATCTAACAATTATAATTAAGCATTGAGAAAGAGTTCTTAATGATATAGAAGAATAAAAACTACACAATATTGAAGACTTTAATTTCATTAAGATTATACATTACTTTTATAGTAAAGTTCTTGATTCTGAACACATTAATGACTTTAATTATATATAAATATTACATCATTCAATTATAACACTTCTTAACTTTAACATTGACTAGTTATATTTAAGAGTCTGTGTTTAATCAGAAGAAAGAAGATGAAAAAAGTGTAATTAAAGATCTTGATGAAGCTTATGTAATGATGTTTAAAGATGAGAAATTTTTAGATAATAATTTTATTGATGAATTTATTTTTGATGACTTAATTAATGACAATAAAGATAATAAGAAGAATGTTGAATCTATTAGTATAAAAATTCATTTTTTTATTCTGTAGTCTTAATGCTGAAGTAGTGATGAGCACTGAAGAGAAGATAAATATGTAATTAATATATTACTGCATTAAAATTTTCACAATTAAAACATAAATTAAATCAGCTCAGACTGAAGTCTGAGTTTTAGAATTATTTAAAAGTGTGTTTCAAATCTTTGATGCTATCAGATGTGAATTGATTTGTAGAAAGTTGTTTCTATTTGTTTACATTATGTAGAGTATATATAGAAAATGATGACTAAGATATAAATAGAGGCACTTAGTAAGAGATGAGTAAGCAATAATATTATAGAATTCTCACTCAGTATTATGTGACTGAGTCTGTCTCAAGGCAAGATCATGTTCTGTTTCATGTTTAGTACAAGATGATGATTCACAATACCTAGAGCAGTATCTTTGATTTAAAAGGCAATCAGAGCAGCCATGATGAGTTAGACAGCAGGTACACTTATGAGCAATAGACAAGAATCAGTAATGATTTACTCTCAATCACTAGCACACATAATTCAAATTCAGATTCTCATGCTATTGTTTGTCTATCAAATGCTGTGTTGAGACAACAGCAACAGTGATATATTCTTTATTGACATTAGATGATGACTAAGTGGTAGTTAAATGACTGAACAATCAGACAGCCATTATGCAGAATTATGTAAATCAGTCTGTAGAAAGTTGTTTCTATTTGTTTATGCTATGTAGAGTATATATAGAAAATGATGACTAAGACATAAATAGAGACACTTAGTAAGAGATGAGTAAGCAATAATATTACATTCTCTTTTACTGCATAGTCACAACAGTCTGCTAATGTAAATGCAGAGATTTGCTTAACATTCTGTAAAATTTTTATCTGCAGTTTGCATTCACATTGTTTTACCTCACTTCACATCACTATTGTCATTCAAAAGCAGCTAGAAGTGCAGATCATTGTCATTATGACAGTAAGATAAATTATTCACTGTTTACACTGTCTATCTATATCATTAATCACAACTTCTCAAAAAAAACTCTCTTCTTTTTTCTTTAGTTTTCAATTACACTTCAACTTTTAATCACTACTTCATTAACTTATCAATTTTTTATTCACTCTATCACCATGTAAGCTTCTGTGATATGTTCACAGCATGTCACTAATGTTTTATAGATTATTTCTTAAGATTTATGTTTCACATCATGCTGCTGTCACTTCATCATCAGGTGCAGATGACAACAATTTAAACTGAAAGAAGTCTGCTTCTAATTGTGTTTACAAAACTACTGATCATTCTTATCTCAAGAAAAGCTTACAAAACTCTTTCTTCAGTATGTTGTTGTCTCAATTTTAATTCAAAAACTAACAATACATAGAGCTGATTAAGTATTTTACTTCTAATATTGCTTTCTTTTCTCTCTCTAATGAGTTAACTATTAATCAGCTTAACTTCTCATTACTTAATGCTCTAATCAATCTGTCATTAAAGAGTTGACTTGAAGCTAAACTTAAGATGTTGTCAATAATTTGACAGTTAATTCTGCACATTGACATGAATTTAGATTGTTTTTGCACTTACTAGACATATTGTGAAGCTGCTGTCACTCACATTTATAAGAAACATGAGCTGGCTATCTGCAACAACTGTGTGCATGAAGACAGATTATTTACAGTATGCATTCAGATTAAGTTCAATGATCATCATCTTCTCTGCAGTTTGTGTACAAACTGTCATTGAGATGCACAGAATATTTGATGCAGCTTTTATAAGTATGAATCTATATTAATATAATGACTACTTATTATTCTAAATCATGTGAAGTTCAAATTCTCTTTATCTGTCAACTCAGCAACTTCTCATTATTGTTGTGTTGCTGCTCTGTTTGCTGTCTCTGCTGTCATCATTGATGACATTACACTTCTCATTAACTACAATTACTCATCAGCAAAGAATGTTTTGAGCACTATAAATAAGTTAAAGATGACTGCTGAGATTCTTTGTTGTCAAGCTGAAAAACTTAATGTTGATGTGTTTATTACTTCACTTACATTGTCATTCTGTCTGCATCAGTCACATTCTCACTCATCATTACATCATTGCAGTGAACAGTAATTTTGCTTTGAATACAGTCTGTGCTCAGCTCATAACTTTCTTTTTTTTTTTTTTTAATAGATAGATAGTTAATGAAATTGCTTTGCTTCTGATACTATCATTTTCTAATCTATGAGAGTCTTTTTCTTAAGCCTCTCATGTAGATTATATGAGTCTGTATTTCTTTTACAGATCATCATTAAATCACTATTGATTCTTACTGAAGTTAAGACTTTTTGACTTTTCTTTTCAGCTTTATTACTTGTTTGCTTCAACTTCAACTCATTATGTTGTTGTTGCAAGTCTTTACTGAGTTATTTTTGATCATTCAGTTTTTTTCTAATACTGTGTAATGTCAGAACTTTTACTTTCTTCTGATTACATCTCTCTTCTGTCATGAATGTTAAAGTCAAGTCATTAATGTCTTTTTAACTTTCAATAATCTTCTGTAATGTGTTCATCACATCACTTACTTCAGTCAAGATCAGTTCAAAAAAAGCAACACTTTAATGTGCTTTTGAAATGTTCTGTAATGAGAGTACAGATAAATTTACTCATTCATAACATTTTTATGTTTTATAAATTATCTTCTGAAAAAAATCTTCTTTCTTTTCTATTAAAAGCTTATGTAGTTCTTTCTTTTGTCTGTGATCTCATTTGACTCAAGATATGATCAAGAATTCTTCATAAAAAGACAATGATGACTCTTTCTGTTTAAAAATCTTGTCAACTTTAAAACTTAATTGCTGCACAAATAATTTAGCTCATTTCAGACTGCTTTGCAGCTCTGAACTAGCTCAAAATTCATTAACATTAAAGATATGTGCTTTCACAAGCTGATTATTATAAATTAAATTTCATAGAACACACTCTGTAAGCATTTTTAATGCATAAATTTCTAATGAATGAGTTTTCAATATCTTATAAGACTCAAATCATTTAGCTTCAAACTTCTGAGACTCTTCATTTTATATAAGTACTCAGTCTTCTTTCTTTGTAGTGCTTAACTGCACTGTTTCATCATGAATCATTTTTGATTCAATAATCTTTCATAAAAGAATTTCATTAATGATTGCTCAAATCATCTGTACCTGTTCAACTCATTTTAACTGATCTTCAAAGTCAGTTTCTCTCAGCAGTTAAGGATCATTTGAGTTGCCTAATAGTTGTGAATTTATCTTATACAGTAGATAGAATGAGCTCTGTTTAGTTGTACTATAAGCTCAGATTTGAGTCACAAAAAGTGCTTGTGATAAGTATTTATCTTATAATTAAGTTGATTTACTCATAAAATATTTTGTAAGCATGAAACTCAACATTTTATTTAGATTTTCTATCTTTTCATTTGTGCAGAGATGATAGAAAGTCATTGTTCTATATTGAGTTCTGAGCTTTTTTAAGTAGTAAATCACAACACAGCTGAGAAAGTTTATACTGTTATTGAATAGTAGCTTTCTCAGTGAATCATAGTTTGTAAAGATTTTGTTATATAGAAAATCTGCAACTGTTGCTTTCATTGCATTCAGAACAGCTTTAGTTACAGATCAGTCTGTAGCATAGTTAATTGTCATTATAATTCAGTAGTTTTCTCAGAACATTCAAGATAATATGTTTATTATATTAATTTCTCATCTTTCAAACAGTAATAAGTTCTTGCAAGTTAAATATGAATGTTCTTTGATCTCTTAATGTTTTCAGAGTTGTTGAGCAACTTGACAGTTGAAACAATGCTTTGCAAATAATTTAATATTCTGCAATAGTTCATGTCATTAAGCTTAAAGTCAAATGACTTTTAGCAGTTCTGACACTTCTAGATACTCATATTCAGTGTATATATGTTTCAAAAAGTCTGCACAGTACTGAAACTGTAGAAATAACACTTTGCTGTTGTCTCACTTTCAAATCAAATATGAATTGTTCAATTTCAAATTGTAATGCAGTCAAAATTGATTCATCACATTGTTTTTGCACACATACTTACAAAGCAGTGACTTTTCAGATTCTGTATTATCTTTTAGATACAGTATCATTGCTTTCTTTCATTTCACATTGTCTAGTCTTCACAGAGCATTTAAGAACACTTTATTTGCTGAGTCTTTCTCTATGAAATTGAGTTAATAACTAATTGAATCTGATACAACAGCCTGAGCTTCAGATCAATATTGAATGTTAAGATCATACTGCTGAAATTCATTAATTCATTGAGCTAGCTGTTTAAATAGATGCAGTGTATTCTTTAAATATCATAGATCTTCATAATTCATAATAATAGTCATAGTATGATCATTTTTAATATAGTACTGTCAAGTTCAAAGTGCATGCTTAATGATCAATAGCTTCTTTTCATGAACAGAATAATTGAGCTCTGCATCTTATAATTTTCAGTCATTATAGACAATTAAATGATGTTTTTCATTCATTTCATTCTGCATCAGAACACAGTCAATTGTCTATTCAGAAGTGTCTGTTTCAATAGTAAATGATTTGCATACAGCTACTTAAATAAGTATTGATTTGAATGTAAGTGCATTCTTAAGCTGTTGAAAGACACTGTTACATAATGTGTTTTAGACAATGAATCAATTCTTCTTCATACACAACTTAACATTGTTCTTCTTAAGCAAATCTGATAGTAATGCTGCAATTCATGCAAATCCTTGTACAAATCATCAGTAATATGAAGTCAATTCAAGAAACTGCTATATGTAATGTGCTGTCTTTGAGGCAGATCAATTCTTAATGACTGATATCTTGATAGAGATCAGTCATAGTGTGTCTTGCCTCATAATATGTTTATAAAACTCAAGGATTTTTATCTCAACAGTGCACTTACTAAACTTAGCATATAGCTTATGTTTCTTTAAGATATTAAGAATGATTCATAAGTATTTCTGATGATTCAAAATTGAGTCAGAAAAGATCAGTATGTTGTTAAGATATATTAGACAGAATTTATTGAATAAGTTTCATAATATAGAGTTCATCATTGACTGAAATGTCATCAGAGCATTGTATAGCTCAAAGAACATAGTTATGAACTTATATTTGCTGTAATAAATATTGAAGACAGTCTTTTTTGTATTGTCTTCAATCACACAAACTTGATAATAGCTTAAAGTGAGATTAAGCTTAATTAAATATTAAGCTTTGTCAATTCAATCTAGACATTTCTGAATTCAGAAAAGTGAATATTCATTCTTAACAATAATGTTGTTTAACACTCTGTAATCAATGCACATTCATCATGTACTCTTCTTCTTTTTAATGAACAGAACTGAAAAGCCTCATGAACTTACAGACTCATAAATCAGATCTTTATTCATTAGTTTCATTATCTATTTAGTCTGTTCATTCAGCTGTAGCTGTGACAGAGAGTAAGCATTTATGTTGACAGACTTAACATTGTTGATGTTAATGCTATGTTTAAACACTTATTTAGATGATAGTTCATCTGATAAAGTTGACTTAAATACAGATTGAAACTCTTCAATAACAGTTCATAGTCATTCATTTATAACAGCTAACAGTTCAGCTTCTGACTTCTTTAAGTTCTGTTGAATTACTAATAAGTGTCTAACAGTTCTGCAATTTCAAAGTGTCTTCATAGCTGCACATTCTCTGATTACATTTAATGTCAACTCATTTACAGCTCATTATCACTTTTTCAGAAACAGATAATGATGTTTCTGTTGTTAATTCTGAATTATTATACAGCTTATAGCTTAATCAATCTGAGAATTAGTGACTTTCAGTCAGATTAATCTCAGAATGAGATTATGTTCTTAAAGATTTATAATTTATGCTTTTAATCATTGTTGAAAGCTATTTATCTTAAGATGAAAGATCAGCTTTACAGTTAACTAAATGATCTGCTCATTTGATAAGAATATTTTAAGTAATTTAATTTTATATTGATTATTAATCAACATTTAATTGACAACTGTCAAGAAGATATATATTTAATTTACATCTGAATTAATTAGTACTTTCATGTTTATCTTGTTTAGTCTGCCTCAAATGCAGTCTGCAAGAATGTATATATTTAAATTGAGAACATTGATTTGACTAAAGATTATACTTAATAGTAAGAATTTTAGATTATTTAGTGTAAATGCTTCACTCAGATCATTATTGAGTTGAATAGAAGTTTCTGTCAACTTGTTCATGAACACTTCTATATTTATGAACAACTTTAATTTTTTAAATCATTCAAATCAACTTCAACACTCTTCAGCTTCTTTTTGTCTTTACTTTTTTTCTTATTTTTATTCTTACTTTTATCTTTATTCTTATCTTTATTCTTATCAGTGTCCTTGTTGTCTCAGCAGTCTTTAGCTATATGCAAGAACTTTTTACAGTGAAAGTATACTTTATTCTTCTTACTGTTAAAAGGTGGCACCACACTAATAGCACAGCTATCGTGGGTTATATATCTAACACTCCCCCTAACCCGCGATCGGCCCGCAACCGACCCGCAGGTGTAAAGGGTGCGCGCAGACGGCGGTTCGAA
>JAABVA010005095.1_pt1 | contig 12012 bp, 7 predicted proteins | sample 5560331 | NCBI WGS metagenome assembly JAABVA01 (sample SAMN12812661, study PRJNA571458) | rock metagenome | isolation source: Antarctica rocks | place: Antarctica: Victoria Land, Mt New Zealand sud | collected 2016-01-07
AGCATGTGTATGTGCTTACTCAGCCCCCATATATGCTTACTAAGCTAGTAATAACCCGCGAAAACCCCGTGACCCGGCTGGAAAAAAGGACCCCCGACCCGACCCGACACCTACCTACCTTAGGTACTGTCAAACATAGGAGGAGTGGCTAGTGAAATGAACATGTAATCATAAGTGTCTAGCTACTCTATGAAAATGTGACCCTATAAGAAGATCTTCAATCAGCAAAAGAAAAAACTTTTATTCATAGCAAACTGTTTATTTTAACAAACTTCACATGTTTCTGAAATCTCTGTAGAGCTTTAAATCACTAAGATTGTTAAAAGTGAGCACCACACTAATAGCATAGCTATCGTGGGTTATATGTCTAACACTCCCCCTAACCCGCGATCGGCCCGCAACCGACCTGCAGGTGTAAAGGGTGCACACAGACAGCAGTTTGAACTCATGACCTTTTGGACTTACTCTCTCACCATGAACTTGAACCACTGGCAGAGGTGGCCTAGGCGCCATTTTACACAAGTTATCACACACTAACCCAGGCTCATAACCTGTTAAAAGTGGGCACCACACTAATAGCATAGCTATCATGAGTTATATATCTAACAAAGATAACAGAATAAGACATGATGTTTTAATACATCTTCTTAGATCATTTTGATAACAGTGAGATAAGATAAAAAATAAAATCTTATAGCATCTCATCAACTTTAAAAGTCAATGAGACAATATTAAAATTAAAGTGATCATTAAGTTAAATTAAGCTCAGATTTTAGAATTTAACTTAACTCATTAAACTTTACTTTGCAACTCAATCTGACTCTGTGCAGAGTCAGATTTCAGACAGAGTTGAGTTGAGCTATTTTTGACAGCTTAAATTAAATTAGAATTAATTAATTTCTGTTATTAAGCAGCTTTATATTGACAGCAGTTATTATTGCAACATTTTTAATTAACATTGCACATAACTCTTTTTGTTTAATTACATGTCTGTTTTACAAGCATTATATATAAGCATTATTAACTTAATTATCAAATTACTCATTCTCTACAGAGCAAAAATACATTAATTAGTACACTTTATCTTTTTAATAAGTCTGCAATATATAAAAGATTGCTTTCATCTTTTATAATTTTTCTGATATTATCAGATTCTCTTTCTTATGTAGCTCAGCAACTATATCACAAATAAGTCATGAAAGAGATTCTTAATATATAAGAATTTATATTTTCAAAAAATATATAAAGATATGTCTTATTTGTCTTCTGCAAATTCATAATGATTAATTAATTTCACTTTAAGCTATCATTATACTGATCAGAAATCTCTTCAATTAACAGTAAAAAGAATTCTGAATTTAAAGTAAAAGAATGCAGTTTCTGTCAATACTGTTACTGCTGCATTGTATAAGCTGATCAGAGAGTGTTAAAATTGAGCATTTTAATTTAATTTAATGATGTAATCATGTGACTCACTTAGCTCTTTTTGTGCAGAAACTAATTTGAAAAAAAAAGAATTATTAATGATTTAATTTTTTTCTTTAAAGATGTCATACTTAATAACTCATTCTTTGCTTTTATTTCATGAACTTAATTCTGTCTCATACATCTTTATCTGTAATTTATATTCTGTTCTCTTCAATAAATCTTATATTGTCAGATTCATAAGCTTTAGAATCTGCTTAATATTTCTTTATAACTTTAACTTTCATCATAACTCTGTCATGCTATACAACATAATTTTAATGTCAGTTTCTCTACTGTGAGAAGATCTATACTTAATAAAGAAATTGCAACTAACATAATTGAGATATTACACTTTACAAATTGTATATATTGCTTTAAATTTCTCAAATAGTAGCTTAAGAAGAAATGATCATAAATTAATAAATCTAAATAATTGTGCAGCTTGATTTAAATTGATCTTAGTTATCTACAAATTCACTGATAACAAAAACACAGCATTTATGTAAATAAATAATAATATAGAGACTTAACAAGTTCATTTATCTTTAATACAACACTTTTTACATTTTCTTTCTACAGAACATCTTACTTTTTGTATTAAGCTTTTTATATTTTCTTTTTGCATTATGTAAGTAAAGTAAGTAATGAAGAGATATGATGCTGACTTTTATTTTAGAAATACATCATTAAAACAGAGAAAACTGAATGCAAAGATTATCTTTATTAATGTAGTAAAAGTATTAAACTTTATATTTCTCATTATTGAACTGAATCAACTCATTAACATAGCAAAAGCATTAGACTTTACATCTTTCATCATTAAATAAAAATAATTCATTAATAAAAGAACACATTCTACTGATATATCAGACTCTTCATCTCAATCTAAGAAGAAGAAAAAGAAAAAGATCAATAAAATTAATTTATCTATTTTAAACATTGCTGCATGTCTGAAGAAAAAAGACTTTGCTGATTAATGAAAAAGAATAAAAGCATTCATTAACTATTCTGAATTTACATTCAATACTACATTATCTCAAAGTACTTCAGCTGCTTCTTTTACTTCTTTTAACTCAAAATCTAGTATGTAACTTCACTTATTATAATACTCAATTATAACACACAAAGTGTGTACTAAATCAGAGACTAAATTATATTTAAGAATTTAGAAACTCTTTATTTATTTTTTTATTGAGTTCTTTATGTTTTAATATTATTTAAAAATTAATCTCATCACATTCTTCAGTGATCAATGCATTCATAAATGCTGATATTGAAGAGACTTAAGAGCAGAATAATATGACAATGAATAGATTAAATATAGATTTTAAACATAATTCAGAATATAAGAAGCTTAAGATGAGAATTTAAAGAACAAAATATGCAGTTAAGATAAGAAAGAAAATTGTTGCTAAGAGATATGTAAAGAATGAGCATAATAAATATTAATAAATGATTATAATGTTCTGTATCAGACTTTAACTTCATTTATAGTGATTCTTTTTACAAATCAGAATGTAATCACTGAGTAAAAGAAGAATAAAGATACTGCTCAGCAAAACAATTTAATTATAGCTATTAAAGAAATACAAGCTCTGTGTAAGCTTCTTAAAGCAAAGAGTGCTTTCTTAATAATTAAAGAAAAGATATATTAACTTTATTTGACATTTAGTCTGTGCTGATATGATTAAATTAAAAAAGTAAACAAATATATTCAAAGCTGTTGAGATAACTGTTTAGATGAAGTAGTTAAGCATTAAGAATGAATTATTTAATTTAACAGCTATAAATAATTTATTATAGCTAAAGATAAGAATTCAAATCTTGTTATGCAGGTTTTTAATAGCAGCATACTTAATTCAGAGCACATAGTAGACAAGAAAAATCATTAATGTATATTATACTTTTAATACTTCTTAATAATGACTGTAAAAATAAAAGTTAATGTTGTTTCATTCTATAGTTATCAGCTCTTAACAGTGTTTAATGTCTCTGTAGATAAGAATAAAGAAGCAAAAATAATATTAAATAATAATAAAAGCAAAGTTACAGTAGCTTTTTCTGTTTAAATGATGCTGAATGAAAATATTAATGATAAATGCATCTTTCTTAAATTTGATGAACTTGTGCACACAGATATTAGAAAGACAGTATTGAAAGAAGATAAAATATATTAATTCTACACTATTTATTTATTAAAGATTTAATTAAATTTTAAACTTCATAGACTGCTACTTCAATGTCAAAGAGTGATGAAGTTAAGATACAAATTAATTAAATATAATTATATTATTTTATTATAACATTCTTTACAATTATCTATTAGCTTCTTGCTGATTAACTATATTTATGAATTAAGATCAACAACAAAGATTAACTGTCAACATTATAAACTTTAATTTTCATTAATAATGCAGATCAAGAGGCAGAAGACTCAGTGAAGATACAGAATAATGATGAGAAGAATAAAGATCATCATGATAATGATAATAATAATGTTAATGAAGATATAAAGAATCAGAATGAATCTTAATGCTTTAAATAAAGTTAAATGTTCTTAAAGACTCTTAAACATTGTTTTCTACATCTAAGCACATTCAATTTTAATATTTCACTCAATACTATTAGCTTACATGTAACTTATGCTTATTATAAGCAATTTAAGAAAATTGAAGTGTTCATAAACTGTATAGAAAGAGTAAAGAAATTTAATGTTTAAATTAAAAATTATGTTAAGTATATGTTTACTGAGATTGCTGACACTTAAATTAATGAATGTCAACATTATCTTTAAATAAGAAAGAATGAATTTCTCTTGACTTTAAACAATTATTAATAATATTAATAGACAGAAGATTCTATCTCTTATAAAATCATAATACTGAAGCAGTTAAGAACTTAATGTGCTTTATCTGTACTTTTAAGTGTAAATACAGTGCTTTTAATAATTTTTCATTTTGTTAATAAAGAAAACTTTTCTCTCTTAATCAATGTTGTATTATATTCAAGACTGCATGTATATTGACAGTCAATGTACTTTGAGTAGAGTCATTTAAGTAAATGATTTAAAGACTGAAATTAATGATTATTAAGTCATCATTAATGATCTTAATAGTTGATGCATCAATTGCTGTAGTGAATCTTTTAAATAATGAACTTATATGATCTTTAATCTTTCTTAACTCATAATTATAATCATTATCAGTAATTACATATTTTAAGTGTGTACTATTTAAAATATTTATAACATTTAATTATATCACTTCTGTATTTAAAATTTAATCATAATCATCATTGTTAAGTCTTAAGTCAATGTTTTTATCTTAATTATAATCACAAAGTCTGAAGTTAATGTTGTTCTTATAGTCACTATTATTATAAAGATCATTATTACTGAAATAATGATCTGATAAAAGCTCTGTATATAATTCAGTTACTATTGAATTCAGCTTATCTGCTGATGAATCTTTCTCATCATTATTAACAATCATTATTAATACAGATCTCTCTTCAATTCTTTTTATCTCTTCTGCTGCAAGAATGAATATATCATGATATTTAATCAGCATAATGTTCTTAATAGTGTCTGAGTTCAGTCAATTTCAACAATATATGATTACATCTTAAGCTGTGTTGAATAAGTATTTAACTTCAATATTTACTGCAGAAATTGCAAATATATCTTTTACAAATTGTGTCATTATTGATTTTAAGTTCTTCATCAGCTTTCAGTAATTAAGTATTGAAATGTTCACATTTAATATTAAAGACTTTTGCAGATAATCTAAGACTTCTTTTGTCATAGATGTGTCTTAATGCTTTTTTACATTTTTTATATAACTCATTATTGCTATCATCTTCTTCTTCTTTGAGTCAAGAATTCTCAAATCATCATTTAATAATTCTTTCTTCAAGTGCTGATAATTAACTCTGTAATATTGTTGAAACTCAAGTTTATACTTTAAATATAGATCTTCTCAGTCTTCTCTTTATTGAAACAATATGTCAGTCTTATTATGTAATATTTATTGAGAACTGAGAATATTCTACATTATACATATTAAGCTTATTGCATAAATTCAATATAACATTAAGATTACAGAATAACTCTTAATTGACTTTTGTCTTTTTATAATATTGAGTCAGTTTCTTTTTTAATGCATTAATGACATTCTGCAGCTTAGCATTAAAGAACAATTTAAACTTTCTGATTGCTTCATTCTATTTTTTAAGATGATTAAATAAATCATTGTATGCATATTACAGCTTATAAATTATTAACTTATTAATAGCACTCATTGTCTCTGTTTAGTTCTTGAAGTGCTTCAGAAGATGTAGTATATATTTAATATGTTGTTACTTTTTTGTATTACATTTAAGAAGTTTCATTCTGTTTATTGTCAAAGTCAGACATTCTATTTATTAAGAAAGTTTAATTTATAGCTTATATACTTGACTCAGCATATCATATAAAGAGTTTCATTAAGTTCTTACATTCTCAATTATATCTTATGAATTTGTCTTCTGTAAATCTTTAAATAACTTTAAACACTGTGATGATGTCATAATGACAATAGTTAATAATTGAATCTATATGAGACTTTTGTTAAAATATTAACTCAACAGATATGAGCATTATAATAAAGTGTTATAAAAGATATATTAATCTTTTTCAGTATGATGTTAAAGAAGTAGTCTTTGTCAATTGTGAAATTTTATAACTCATCATCATTAAATGTAATGATGAGTTAATCATTCTTTATATTTACTTTCAGATATGTAAATAACTGACTGACTACAAGCTAAATTACATGTGCTATGCAGTTCATAATTTTAGTTTCATCACTTTAAATAATATTCTTCTGATTTAGAAGTCAACTCAGATAACATTATAATATATAATTGTTGAATGCATTGTCTGCTGTGACTATCAGTAATTAATGTGTTAAATTTCACTTCTTTAACATCTTAAGAATATACTCAGCAAGATTTTCATCATTATATTAATTCTTTAGTTCTCTGAAGACTAAAAGTATCTCTGTATACTTTTATTCAGCATCAATAAAGTATGCAGTAATGTCTAGAAATGTAAGATGATTTAAATTGCTTTATTTATTAAATATAATAAAGATTTTAATCTGTATCTTAAGCTCTGCAAGCACATCTTTTTAAACATTTACAGCATAATGCTTAAGAAGTTATGCAATTTTACTTTGATCTGAAATCTTAATATTGACACAATACATTTAGATGAGCTTTCAGAACTTTATATGCTCAACAGTATAAAAGAATATATTGAGTGCTATAATAAATTGAAGAATTTGCTGATTAAAGACTTCAAAAATAAAGTTAAATAATTTGACAATGATTTTTTGAGCTGTCTATTAAACAGTGAGTATTATATTAAAGCATTATAATTGAAAATCATAACATATTTTTAAGTTCATTACTTCAAAGATTGAAATCTGTCTTCTCAATGCTGATTTTATCTTTTAGTAACTGCTGCTTTTCAGATAACATTTTATGATAATTATTTTATTATTTTCTGATGCTGAATAATTCATGATATTGTAACAGTTAATACACATTATATTTAATCTTTCATCACATTTATTAACTACTTCAGCAAAGAACTGCCAGATCTCTGCTGAGCAAGCTGAACTGTTTTATATCATTTAAGCATAATTCTTAATCTTTATATTTATGTTTTAACTCTATACAGTTGTTTCTCATCAGTCTTGAAACTCTTACTTTATTATAAATCTTTAAAGAACATATTCTGAGTTTAAAGTGTCTGTAAAAGTTAAAGAACAAGATTGACTTAATTAAAATGACTTAATTTTATCATTAAAAGCACTCAGAAATGATCTTTCTGAGTTGTTCAAGATTTAATTGAATAATGAGCTGTATAAAGACATGATGTTGAGTTATTGTAATAAGTTAAGCAAATAAATGATATTTTGTTATACTTTAAGTGATGTGTTGATGATAGTGTGTTGTGAGAGTTTCAAAATTAATATATATAAGATTGTAGTTATGTGACAGAATATGTATCTAAATGTAAAATGAATTTTTTACAATATTAATTATGATAAATACTATTTAAAAATTACTATGTATAGCAAATATTAAGTATCAATGAAGAGATTTCTCATTAAAAAATCTTTAATTAATAATTAAAGATCTATTTAATTATTCTTTATCTTACATCTTTAATCTTTAAAGATCAGCTTTCTATTTAATTAATAATGATTACTTACTATTCTTCTCACTACTTTTTTCATCACTAATAAATTCAACATTCTTCTCATTATCTTCATTGTCATCAATCAAGTCATTAAGAACAAATTCATTAATGAAATCATCATCTGAAAATTTCTCATCTTTAGACATCACTACATAAGCTTCATCAACATTTTTAATTACACTCTTTTCATCTTCTTTCTTCTGATCAAGTGCAGACTCTTAAATGTAATTAGTCAATGTCAGAGTTGAGAAGTGTTATAATTAAGTAATATAATATTTATACATAATTAAAGTCATTAATGTGTTTAGAATCAAGAACTTCACTATAGAAGTGATGCATAATCTTAATGAGATTAGAATCTTCAGTATTATGTAGTTTCTGTTCTTCTATATTGTTAAGAATTCATTCTCAATGCTTAATCATAACTGTCAAATACTTTTCAATTTAATAATTAATGTTGATGTACTTCTGTTGAATAACTTTATCTTTATTGATATTCTAGAGAATGTCAAAGAGTCTATAAAAAATATAGATATAACATATCTTTTACTTCACTTTCATAAACTTTCACTCTTCTTTTAACACAAAAGTTTCAGCAAATAACATTTTCTTCTTAATCTTCTCTTTAAGTCAAGTCTGATTCTCATTCTTCATTAACTTATTTCTTAACTCATCTTTGTAGTAGACATCTGCAGATAGTTAAAAGCAATATAATTAAGCATAATAATTTTAAAGAAGTCTTACAAGAAATTTCATGATTATATTACTTCTTTAAGATCTCATCTTTAATCTTCTCTTTCATAATCTTCTTCAATGCTGAGTTCACAATCTAATATGCATCAGTCTTTTTCAATACATATTTTTTTCATTTTACAACTTTGTAATCTGCTGTCTTTGCATTTTCAATTTATTTAAAGTTCTCATTCTTCATACATTTCTATTATTTCTTTCTTGCACATACAATCTTTAAGTTGTTCAAGTATTTGCTAAATGTCTTCTTTAAATCATATATAGACTTCTATAAATGATTATGATGATTAGATCTTTCTTTAGAGACTAAGAATAAATTAAAAATTAAGTATTTTGCAGTTCACAATGAAAGCTTAATGTCTGAATTCATCATGATGAGAATTTAGAATATGTAGTTAGCTGCTGAGTTCTATATTAAGTGATATAATTAAGCATTATATGTGTACATCACAGCTATGCATCAGAGTGAAGTACAAAAGCAATGTATAAGATTAAATCTTAAGAAATGAGTAGTAAAATAAGTGATAGCATTGAGCAACATATTTAGTGAGTGTAGAGACTGAGTATAGAGACTGAGTAGAGACAGAGTGAGTGTAATAGATTGAGTAACAGAAATGAAGATAAGAAAGTGTCAGATTGAGTGTTAGAAGTAAGTGTGTTAATACATTTATTTATAACATTGATGTATATATCATGAATAAATATGTTGTTTATCAGCAATCTAACATCTAAGTATTACTAACATCTAAAAGCTCTTAACACATCTTTTAACTATATATTTTCAAACTACAACACACTTTCAAACTACAATGCATCTTCAAACTATAAGATCACTCTAAAACTCATTATCATTTAAAGATGCATTTAAATTGCTTTCTTATAATGCTTTTGTTAACTTAATCTTAGAGCATCATTATATTGTTATATTATGTCATAATATATATTAAGAAAACTTCAAGATGCAGCACTATGAAGACTGTATCAGGTGAAGAGAAGATAGCAGCAGTAGAAAGAATATTTAGAAAGATATTCAAGAAAGAAAAAACTGATGTTGATGAGAAAAGAAAAGAAAATAATGCTGTAAATATAGAAGAAAGTACTGAAATATTTAAGTCAGTTTACTGCTGAAAGTTAGACAGTAAGCTTAATTTTAACATACAATATAATGTTTAATAATAATGCTCTGTTCTACAGCTGTCATTCTTTATAAAATATGTTGCTATTAAAAATCAACAAATTTTCTAATAGCAAAACTATTCTTTCAAAGACTTTGCTGCAAGATAACTTAAAATTATTTAAAAAGAGTTTTTTCTCAGTATAAGATGTTCTACTTTTAAAGCTCAGTCATTAACAGTCTGCAAAAGACAATAAGAGCATATACTGTTGTCTTCTTTCAAAGTATGTTTAATGAACTGTATAATAATTATCATTTATCAGTTAACAGAATGCAGATGTTAATCTAACTGCAATTTATACAAAGTAAATTATCATTCAGCACAAGAACATATCTCTTATTAAAAGATACATGCATAACTGAAACATTGTGTCTAAAGATGCAGATTGAAACAATCATTACTAAACTATTTTGAGAATATTTAACTCTCAATATAGTAAATAAATAAACTAAATTAAAAGCTGTTCAACTGTGTATATATAATGCTCACTTATAATGCTTATATATCAATAATCTTTAAGCTCTTAATCTTTATTCTTAAGTCAAGTCTTAAAAGCTCACTTACTAATCAGTCTCAGAATTCTTAAAATCTGAACAGAGCTTCTAAGTTAAGTTAAGCTTCAATGTTTAAGTCTGATTCAAACTCTTAAACTAACAATTAAAGCTCAATCTAACCTGACTTAAAAGCTCTGTTTAAGTTAGACTGAGTTAACTTAACCTGATAGTCACTTTAATTAAAATGTCTTTAACTCAATTTAAATGAATATCTTTAAGATATTGAAATCTCAATTGTTTTATCACTAGATCACAGAGTCTTTGTCAGTAATTGATTAAATTGATAAAATTAATAAAATGAGTGAATTTCAGTGTTAAAAGTGACTTTATAAGTCTGTTGATGACTATATTGCTTGTAAAAATATAATTAAGATGAACAAGTCTGCAGAATTTAACTTCTCTTATGAAGTAATGATATATATTAATGTATTTCATTTTAATATGAAACTTAAAGTTCTTAATTAAAGCAATAATCTTTTAATTGTTTATTTAAATCATAACTATCTTAAATCTCTTTAGCTCTAACTCTTTAAGTAACTTCTTTATTTAAACTGCTTTCTTTATAGTCTCTGTTAAGATCATGTATTTTACTTTATAAGAGAATAAGATGACAATTTTCTGACATTTTAAACTTTAAAATACTGATTTATTAACTATCTTAAATATATATTCTGATGTAAATCTTCTCAATTCAAGATCTTTTCCTCAGTTCAAGTCTAAATACTTTAGTAATTTAAGTCATTCACTTAATTTATATTCAAAAATGACATCTAAAGTTCTCTGCACATATTAAAACATCTGTTTCAGAGCCTTTCAATGTGTGTTGTTAAGATTATGTGCAAATTAATTAAGAATTGACATTATATATATAATGTTGAGCTGCATTTATGTCATAATGTACATAAGAAATTTTATAATCTTTTAATATTAAGTTATTAGCTTTAATTCAGCTGTTTCAGTAATCTTTATAAGATAGATCTTAAGTTTCATTAAAGTTATGTCTATCTTGACATTCTGTAGACTGAAGTCTTTAAACATCTTTATAAAATAGATTTTCTGTAACAGAATAAGAATTTATAAAGTTCTGTTTTATATAATTAGCATTTCTAAATAATGCTTACAGACTTTACAGTCAGTCATTTTAAAATGATTACTTAATTTGATCTTAAGATCTAGAATTTTGTTCTTATTGAGTTTACATAAAAGAATATTGTCAATATAAACAGCAACAATTAAGATTTTCTTTTTAAACACATTATTGTCTGCATAAATTTGTGTGTATTCAAGATTAACAAGAAAGTAATGTATCATCTTATATCACAGATAAGATAATTATTTTAACTCATATAAAACTTTCTTTAATTTATATATCTTATCTCTCTCTTCTTCATATTCAGTGAGTTAAATCACATAAACTTTTTCTTTTAAATTGCTGTGTAAGAAAGCTGTTTTGATGTTTATTTATTTCAATTTGTAGTTGTAAAATGCAGCTATAATGAAGATGACTTTATAAGTCATTGATTTAACAACTGTTGCAAAGATCTCTTTATAATTAATTTTAAATCATTGTTTAAATTCTTTAACTACTCATTAAGTCTTATGCTGTAGAATTAAGCTGTGAACCTATGAGCCTCTTATCTATAAGAGGCTGATGAGTAAGATATGTAACAATGTGAGACACTACAATACAACAGCTATTTGATGAAGTTTCAATGTTAAGATCTTGTATTGATGAAGATTAACAACTAAGAAACTTAAAAGATTTGTATGTAAAGACTGTCTATATAGTACTTTGCTTATCAATCATTGTGTAAGAAAT
>JAABVA010005096.1_pt1 | contig 12012 bp, 16 predicted proteins | sample 5560331 | NCBI WGS metagenome assembly JAABVA01 (sample SAMN12812661, study PRJNA571458) | rock metagenome | isolation source: Antarctica rocks | place: Antarctica: Victoria Land, Mt New Zealand sud | collected 2016-01-07
GAATTTCCATTGATTAAAGCTTCGAAAGCACAGCATGGGAAGCATACTCGCGTCAGCCCAGGTTAGCGTATCACAGCCGGAGTCGCACACACCTTTCTTGCGGACGTCTGCCGCCTGTTCTCTTCGTTTGTGTCGTTCTGCGCGATCAACAGATCTCGTAAATATCCTCCGTGTGACTGCTTTGGAGTTCTTGAAGAGCCCACGCAGCGTGCTGGACACAGGCAATGTAGCATGACTGAGGACTCGGTGCGAAGTTGAAGCGATGGTAACACCATGGTCAAAACCAGAAGGCGTAGGTAAGCAGAGGAGAGCAGAAGATTTCGCCCAGTGATACGCGCATGTGAACACATGTGAGTGTTAGCGCCGCCTGCCTGGCGGTAATTGGCACCTGTATGAAGCGTTTCTTGGACAATGTTGTTGCTACAGGGTACACTTTGCACCTGGCCCACTTGCCGACCGGTATCAAACTCCAGATGGTCACCCTCACCACGAGGGTCACACAGCTACACAGCGTCGATCTGTCGCTTCACAATGGCCAGTAGACATATCAGCGCACAGCATCAGAATGCTAGAGGCAGAGATGGGCGATATTTGCCAGAATTCTATTGAGCGGCTGAAACGCAGGCAAGTGAAGACTTGATCCTTGTTTCACAAGCTTTCTCCGAGAACTTGGCTGACACTTGTAGCAGTCAGGCCAACGCAAGCCACATGTGTCTGTATGATCTTCCAAGAGACTTGCATTGTTCTGCTGCAGAGTGGGTCTGCTGCCACCAATCCAGAGGCCACTGCAATACTTGACAGGAACAAAGCCTTCTAGACTTGCAAGCAGCCCTCCGCCAAATTTGCAGCCTGTGCTGAGCAGAGTCAGGGCCTCGAAGCAACCAAACAAGCAACCAGGCAAAGGGGCTGCTCTTCAAGGAAATGCCAGCATTGCCGCAAAGTCTAGCACTTCAGCCGATACTGTCGATACTTTGGTCAAAGGCTTCATTACAGGCGCAGCGGCTCAGGAAGCAGCCAGATCTTCACACAGTCAGGACGTTATGCCCAATAGCAGTCAACAAAATCATGGCATGTCAGACTCTGACCCAGCTCTTGGCAGCGACAAAGCAGCAACTTCATCTGTGCATGTAGCTCTTGACATGGAGATGGAACAGCTCAACAGAAATGGTCGGAAGGGCAGCAATAATTCGCCAAAAAGAAGTCTGGGTGTGCGTAACACAACTAGTAGACATTCTACAAGAATTAAGTCCTTGCGAACAGACAACTAATGAGGTGTCACACTGCAGTTTTGGTGCTGATTCATTCACTGCCGTGACCTTCTTGTTTACGTTCAAACTGTGAATCTTGTACTAGCACATCACCTGTAGTTTAGGACAAATGCCACAACATAGCATCATTTGTTCATGATTGGGTTGTACTGGCTGGCTATTATTGAATGAACATGTCAAAGACTCGTCGAGCGTCCTCTGCAAGAGTGGTGAATGTGAACTCTACTTCAAGCTCTTGAATGACGCTCTGGAATGCCTCCTGCTGGCCTGGCGGTAGCTGCAAGCCCAGCAGTGCCTGAGATGTCCGATTACCTGCACAGCAGTGTCATTTCAAGTACTGACAGCAGCACCCTTGCACGGCCAGCATGGCGCAGCAACCTATGAAAATGCAGATGAGTGGTGACCATTGGTGAGGTATGTCAGTGTCCCGACAAGCACGTCTTGCTTACCTGATCTTCTGTAGTGAAACAAGGTGATGTTCCATTGAGGCTGCAGAACAGACAGGAACTTCTTCAAGGCTCCTGGCCTTTCTGGGAACTCCACCTGGTAGATCTTCTCATGCGGAAGTTCCCCCATGTAGCTCCGTGCTCTGCCTCCGACCAGATGCCGCAAATGCACCTGGAGAACACACCAGATGCTATCAGCCAAAGCAGTCGACCTGCTGGGTGCATCATGCCTGCAAGTCGAGCCTGCTGCTGTGGTCATCAGCTTTTGTGTTGCTGCAACCAATGGGAAGTACAGCTGAAACTGCACAGGTCACGTGCAGCAAGACGGGGTGACCTCTCTGCATCAGACACTCAGGCAGGAGTCCTCTGCACTTTGTGATGCCGCTCAAGCTTATTGCCACTGACCTGAGCTGCTTCAATATTGCTGAGGTCCTGTGTTGGCATGTTTTTGTCGTTCAAGCGCTGTATGAGACTGCTGAGCTCAGTGGCGTTCTTGATGCCCACACTGAACAGGATGTGAGCCTGCTCCCCAGCTGAGTACCTGTGTACAGACAGCATGTCAGCATGCAACGTATAGCCCAAAAAGTGTATGCAGCTCGGAATGCCATTCAATGACCTCTGCATGATGCCCTTGATGCCCATACTAAACAGGATATAAGCCTGCGCTCCACCTGAGTCCCTGCATGCAAACGTCAGCACACTGGTGCAGGCACTTGCTGTCTGTACTAAGCTCAACAAGCAGCAAATGTTACAGTGCTTAGCTTTGACTGGTCATATGCACTGTTTGCTCAGTGATTCATTTATGCAATCCAAACATCAAACAGCATGCGATGGCGAAGGCCAGGGAACTCCAGCTTCCCTTGCCTTCAATGCAACGACAGGACTTGCAATCCTACCTTGCAGTTACTTGTAAAGCCAGTGCATTGATGCCCAATTTGCATGTGGTGTGTGTGATACAATCAATGGTGTCCAAGAAGTGGTCGGTAGCTGTGTAACCTATACAAACCCTGACCCCATAACCTACACAGCGCCAGGCTTTTCAGTCTTTTCAGCACCGCACCTGTATTTGAATTCTGTCACTGACTGGTTGGTGTCAGCTAGGGCAGTATCAATAAAGCCCCTGAAGGATCCAGGGCTCTCTGGGATGGATGTGGCCAGCATAGCTTCTCTCAAAGCGCCAATGTCTGCCAGCTCTGAAACCAGACACAGGTCGAAATTCATGTTTGCACCGCTTGTTATGACCACAACTGTCTTGTCCTGCAGCCCGATGCAGCAACTCACTATTTGGTTGATGCCAGCAGGCAGTGACCACAGGTCTGTAGACAGTGAGGACAATGACCTCTGCCGGGGTGAGACAATGCATCCATACCATTTGCAGTGTTCTGCAGTTTTTGCAAGCTGGAGAGAAAGTGTTCCTGAGGCTTGATCCAACAATCTGATCCATTTGATCATGCCATTGACATACAAACTGGCAACTGCCACAGGTCATGATTCACATCAAGGTGTATCAAAAGTGTTTGATGTGATGATAGTCAAGGACAACACATCTCCCTTACCTTGACAAGATGATGCTGGGAATATGCCTTAGCACCTGCCAAAGGTGCTTGCACTGCCAGACTGTACATGAGGAAGAGTGTGGCCGACGACACACATGATAGCAGTCAATTGGGGGGGGGGGGGAGGCAGCTGAAGCATACATACCTTGGCATGCCATCTGATTTCCACCTAAGCACTAGCAACCACTCATGCACACACTGTGCACTGTTTTGTGAAAGGCAAGTATGATGGCTGCAAAGATCAGCTACGTAGATTCTTGTGTCCTTCGCTTTGTGTCCCTTGACGTATTGTGAAGACCAGCAACTGCTACAGCACCAGGAGATTAATGCAGAAAGAAGCTCACGTGGGTGATTTGTCTGCACAGGTTTTGGAATCATGACAGGCTTCCCCAAAATGGTCTGGATAGTGGCTTGATGAAACTGAGCAGGCAACTTTGCTGTGCAGGCCTGTCAAGAGTAGATATTGACTTCATGCCATTTAACACCGGTCAAAACATTGCTGTGCCAACCTGTCAGGACTCATACCTTGACTTCATGGCGTTTGAGATACGCCTTGGCACCAGCAACTGCTACAGCACCAGCAGGCTCTAGTATAGACCGCGTCTCATTGAAGACATCCTTGATGGCTGCACTGATGGCTCTGTTGTCTACCAACACAATGCCGTCTACCAGTTGCTGACATAGCCGGAAGGTCTCAGCACCCACTTGCTTGACGGCAACTCCATCAGCAAATGCATCAACTTTTGAGAGTGTGACTCGCTCTCCTCTTTGCAAAGAAATAGCCATTGCATTTGCACCTGCAGTTCATGCAGGGATGAAACACTTTGCATGTTTGACGTGGCAAAAGCATGGTTTGATGTGGCAAATGCATGTTGTGACAAGGCAACTGCAGTTTGTGATGTCACAAATGCATATTGTGTGTAGGAAATGCATGTGACACAATGATGGATGTCAATGACGATGGGAGCAAGACTTTGCGTATCCTAATGACACATGCGCTGTATTAACACCAATTGTCATCAGGTAGGCTTGACTTGCCTGATGGTTCAACCCCAATGATTTTGATCTCTGGTTTCAAAGCTTTGACATAGGCAGCAATGCCGGCAATGAGGCCTCCCCCGCCGACAGGCACAAATATAGCATCCAGGGTTTCCAGCTGGGAGGTGGTCAGCTGCCGCAGAATCTCTGTGCCAATAGTGCCCTGGCCAGCAATTGTAAAGGGGTCATCATAGGGCGCCACAAATGCCTTCCCATCCTGTCGGGCTGTATCCTGCATCGCAACAAGGTACAGGTCAAGGCAGGCAGCAGTGACAGCACTGACAACTGCAGCAGCAATGATGCAAGAATTAGCATAGAGGGCCAGAAAGGCAGTCCCAGCCTGCCTTGCTGTGTCCTGCAAGGTTCTGAGAATGGTGTGAAGGTAGCCCATAGTAGTGTGCAGCATTCAAGGTCAGGTACATGAGCATATGACTGTGACAGACAGTCATGATCATACGTGCAAGAGTGGCAGTACTGTGAGTGGCCAGCGATGCGCGTGCCGCTCTAGGCCATGTTCTGCGCTGCTGTGGAGCTCTGTAGCCAAGAGCGTGATCCATAACAATAGACAAGATGGACCTCACGCTGCGATTGGGGTCCTGAGGGCTACAAAGAGGTCGGTGTAACTCAAGACAACTTTGACAAATGCATTCACGGTGCATGTCACTTTGCCTTCCCCATTTCGCCATGTTAACAGTGCATCCCCTTGAAAATAACGAGGGAAATCATTAGACATGCACCCACTAATGCATGTGTCAAAGGTGTCCTGAGAAACAGCATCCTCTTCAGTACACTTGATGACACGGCCTGTGCTAGCACGGCAATGTGCATCATTGTGTTCAGCTTGTGACCTGAGCATATGTTTGTGTCTCTGAATAGCTCTCCCCGACAAGCTTGACTTGCCCGCCTAACCGCCTCACTGCCTCTATCTTGATCTCGGGCGTGGTGACTGGCATGCAGATGATTGCCTGGCAACCCTGCACCACCCATCAGCCTCAGCAATGTCACTCCACACAATATAAACGACATGCAACATGCGTGCTTGTCACACACATGTATCTACAACTAGCCCAACACCTTGGAGGAATGGTGCCAGCTTATCAAGCCCGACTGCAAGATGTGGACACTTTGCCTCAAAGCAAGCCTTGCATCATGTGATGAGGAGTATGGCCTAGAGCTATCCAGCAAGCATTTAGTGTCTTGCGATTTGCCACAGGGGCAAGAGTTGCTGCAGAAGATGGGGCTTGCATCTCACTGCTGCTTCTGCTTTCACTACTGCATCCAGTGTTCAATGCAATTGTGGGATTGACGCACTAGCTTATGAGCAGCTAATGCCACTCCTTGGGCATGATTGCCGGCAGAAGAGCAGATGACTCCCTTGTCACGCTGCTCGGCTGTCAGCCCTGTCATCTTGTTGTATGCGCCTCTCAATTTGAAAGAGAACACCTGTGTAGCAACCTCACCTTCAGCAAAAGATGCCTTGAGTATGTCTTGACTATCTACAGCATGTGCATTGAAGGCTGCAAAGCACATCATGTGCATTTCAGTGCCAGTGACAGTGACTGCATGAGCAACAGTAGTACAGCTGATTCCAGCAGTCAAGCTAAGGAGCAGTGAGTCCGACAGTCTAGGGAATGGTCTGAGTCAAACATGGCTCAACATTGAGCTTAGAGCAGCCTGCTCACCGGCTGCAAGTCCTCACGTTTCAGTAAGAAGTTGTTGCCTGTCACCTCTGTCAACCCGGCAGCCTGCTCAAGAGGCGTTTGCTCCTGTAAGCGGCAGGCTCTCATAGTTGAGTGCAAGTTGCTCCACACTGGTGAGCAAACCGACATGACAGTGTGCGATTACGTTTCAGGTTGATACGTATAAACAGCAAAGCGTGGAGAGAGAGTCTGGACAGCGTGCCTCACCGCCACATCATACACGCGTGCATTTAGTATCTGCCGTAAGTAGCCATCTAGGGAATTTCTCCATAGCATTTGCGCACATCCAGAAGGACCCTATGGGCAACATGCAGCTTGTGCTTATGTGTCAGATTCCAACTGGGCATTGGTGCATGGCGCAGGCAGTACACGGGAGTTGCTCAGCGTCACCATATACCTGGCAGTCCTCAAGCGAGCAGCCAGAACAGCGGAAAACGTCTTCAGGACGCTGGCTTGCTTCATGGTTCACAGTACTTAGCTCTCCAGCTTCTACTGTGAATGTTTCAGGATCGCAGAGAAGCGCAGTTGTTGGCTGCGGCTGCAATGACTGCTGATCACGCGAGAGCGCTGTCTCTTGCTCCACACCAGGCGCTACCACGGAACATCGCACACCTCGATGCCTGCGAACTGGGTGCGACACGGTCTCGGTCAGGTGATGGCGGCCTGACGTGCTTGCTCCTTCATTGCTTGATGAACGTCGTGAAACACCTGTTCCAAGAGATGAGGAACGGACGGTGCTCACAGTAGAAGGATGCTGTGCAGTGTGATTTCGGCAAGGCAGGTGGCGGCTAGTCATGCTGCGCAAACACTGCACGGCGCGACTCGACCCAACAGATCAGTACAGACACAACACAGCCCTCGACATCGAGCAGCCTGGCCACCGGTAAGTGCCCAGGCTTGCGGAGACGCAGGTGAAACGCCAACTTAGTCAAAGATCTAGCTAGTCAAACCTTCCAGTTGTGCCATAGTCGATTCCAGCGCCTGAATCACTGGCTTATACTTGGTGCTGGGATGCTGCTGGCCAGATCAGTCACGCGAAAGAGCTGCTAACTATAGCCATCGCAATACAGTCTTGCTGCCGATACCAACGGAGACATCGCTCACCTTTGATCCCAACTTCCGCAAACACGGCTGCGTCTGCCTGATAAGTATTTGGTTCGCAAACAAACCATACCCATTGTTTAAGGCACGGTGAGCTCAGCTACTCGCGACAGGAGACGTAATGGCAGAACGCCACCTTGTTGCCAAGATCAAAGATGTTGAAAGCACTGGGAAGCCTCTAGTCGTGCTATTGAAGGGTAAGTTACAGATGTCCTGCTCGTGAGTCATTCGACCATCCTGATTCAGCTCTGCATCCATTTGCTTTGCAGGCCCAGGCAAAGACAGCTCTATGATGGAGATGATACTTCGTACAAGTGGTTTAGCAACACTTCGAGATCAGGCCACGCTGTTTGTCATGTCAGCATCAGAGCAAGGGACCACATCCATGCCACCTGTTACTCAAGCGCTTCACATGGCTTCAATGCCAGGCATCCAACCGTCAGACCTGCCAGTGGTAAGCCCAGTAGCTGCCTATCACTCAGGACATCAGAGTTGGTGAAGACACCATATCACAATCTGAATGAGCTGCCGTGGCATGCAGGTGCTTGTGCTGAATGGGGATGGCAAGGCCTTATCAGTCACAAGGGGACTAGTCACAGCAGGAGAGCTACAACAGTCTCTGACAGATGCAATTACTACCTGTCAGGTACAGGTAGTCAGATCTCACTGAATGCAATTGACCACCTTGTTCTGGTCATGTCCTACCACCAGTGCGACAATACTATACCACTCCAGACCAGTGGTCCTTTCCACTGTCCACTATTCATAATCACATGCACCGTGTTGAAGCTATTGTGACTTGGGCATGCATGTGCAGCCTTCGACGCCCGAGCTCTCAGACCCCGCTGCTGGCATGCTACAGCCTCTCACACCATCCGCTAGCACTGCAGGTAATTCCATGCTGCTGGTTTTGTTCATTTCAAGCCATCTGCACTGCAACACCTGTGCTGAAGACCTGTCTGGTTTTTTCAGGCAATGCACCAGATTCAACCAACCCTCCTGCCACGCCAGCAGCTGCTGACTCACGCTCTGTGCCACCTGCTGTAATGTCACCGTCAGCAGCAACACAAGCAAATGCATCCCGAGCAGCCATAGGTGCAGCCGCTACTCAGCACGCGAGTTCAAGACCAGCACAGGAAGGCGCTGCAGCTCCTGAGAAGCCACTTGTGGATGTGAATCAGACTGTTCAACTGCAGTTACACTTGCCAGATGGACAGGCAATGAGGTAGTGTTGCATGTACCAGGCTCAATATGCTGCTTGTCATCAGGTGTAAATGCCACATGTAACACTGCTGCATGTTGTTGTAAGAGCTTTCAGGCCAATACACGCTACAGCATGCAAGCTTCCTGCAAAGGCACAAGTGCTCGCCTGCAAATTAGAAAACATCTGTATAGTTTACAGCATAACAGCAGCAAGCATATCAGCCTTCTGCGTAAGCAAGTTGCATGCATGGCTGTTGAGCACTGATGATGCATGTGCCAACACAGCAATGCATGCATGCCAATACATGTATGGTAAGAGATTGCGACTGGATGCATTGTTACAGAGAATTCTCTAGGCCCGCTGCCTGCTCATGTTTGTGTCAGTGTGTATCATGCAGGGCTAGCTTCAAAGGAACCACACTCCTGCAAGAAATTTGCTCGTATGTCAGTCAGCAGAGGCCTGGGGAAAGCAGCAGGGACTACAGGGTTGTGAGCCTGCATCTGGGCAAGGAGTTCTCAGAGACTGATGTGACCAAGAGCCTGGCTGAGCTGGGCGTGCAGTCACAGACTAGCTTGCGCTTGCGCCGCCATAAAGCCTCAGCAGGTAAGCGGCCAGGTTTCCCTGACTGACATGCTTTTGGACCTGTGTGCATTGCGAGCTGTAGTCATCAAACCTTGCACTGTAGAATCAGCAGAGTGCAAAGCTGTGATGCCCTTACAGCACTTGCACCAGGTCATCCGCAACTTTACTCTGTCATGGGGTGTGGCGTAGTCTGTTGACAGCGCTAAGTTTATTCTATTGCGTGGTATGGACATGAGCTCTGATGGTTGTGCAATGTATGGCCCCATTGTGGCTTGTGCAAGGTGGGCCTGCCATTGCTTCTTGTCTTGGTAGCTGCTTTGAATGCAAGCCTGGGCATGACCCTTCCTGCAACATGTGCTTCTGCCTGCACAGGTAAGCTTGATGTATGCTTGATGTATGATCATGTATATTTGTTAGGTACATCTCTATTTCAATATGTTTATATAGGCTCATAGACACTCACAGCAAGATCCTGCTCAAGTCAGATGACAAGCATTCAACATGCATTGTAAGCTGCAACAGTCCTGGCTAATATTGCAGCAGTGGTGGCTCTGTAGCCTGGCCATGCAGCTTGTCAGTACATGCTGATAGTGCATGTACAGAGTGCCAGCTTGTACACACTGTCCTGTGGTTCTGCCAATCACAGAGCATTGGTCACTTGTGCACATCACAGAGGCTAGCATGGTTTCACACAGCTGCTGATTTTGCCATTATGTGCTTTTCACAGGCGGAGGGGGCGCTCTGCTAGCACAGCTGATGCAGCTGCTGGTGACATTCAACCCCATGAACCTCTTGAGATGGGTCTGGACCCAAATCATACCCACCAACCAGGACTTGCACAGGGACACTGACAGACCCCCAGCCCAGCAACCAGAAGGGCGAACCTCAGCCGGCGCCACAGGCAGGCAGACTGGTAACAGTCAGGCTGTGAAGAGGAGGAATGCACAGCCTGGAAAGGTACATACTGTCCATGATGCTGAAGAGGAGAGCCAGTCTGATGACGCTGATAGTAGCAAGTACTGGAATGGCAATTCTACCCAGTTTGATGCTGATGACCAATGACTCATGACTCAGAATAGGCAGCTTTGTACCAGACTTGTCTATGGCAGTGGACAAGCAGCGGTCATGTGCCAGAAGAACAGCGTGTACAAAGTGCCCTGCTGATGTGTGGCATATGCTTATTCAATGATGACCTGTACTGACAAGTATGGATGGCAAGGGCACCTGGCTCTGTTTGCTGGCACATGTAGCTGCTCACACACTGTATGTGTTCCCGCATTGCTACTGAAGTATGGGCAGACTCCTCATCTGTAAGTCTGCACAGCAGGAGATGCAAGCTACCCGACATGCTGAGATTGCTCAGTGGCACAGCTTACAATTGCATGTTGACTGCAACAAATAACTTGTACACATGTAGGCAGCATGAATACTTCAGCAAGGATAAGCAGCGGTGCTCCAACAATCACCAGTTACACTGTCTGTTTGTACAATGCTGCATATGTTTCACTGGGAACGCCAGCAACAGCAGTAGATCAGCAGTGTACAATGTTGTAATGCCAGATTGATACAAAGCAAGATTTTGATTTGTTTGGCTTATGTACTACGCATGCGCAGTGTACAGGCGTGGGTGCAAATGGTAAACACCACTGCAGGATGGACAGCTACTCAAGCATGAGTACATGTTGATGCGGCTTATGAACGGTTTTCATAAAGCACACCATCACTGCTGACGCAGGCACCAGCTACAATAAATGCTCTTTGTCTTCTCAAAATCTGATTGCGTCTGTCCACTGTTTCTCTGTAAGCATACGCTCACTATGGATTGACTATACTCTTGATGTATTGCAGCCATCTGCCAAGTGTCTGTAGTGGCTTCCATGTTTTGGCCTCCGACCTCTGTTCTGCTTCTAAGCTGGGCTAATCATGTCACAGAAATCAAGCCAGTGGTATTGCCAGGGGCAGGGTCAAAGACAGTCACAGTCTGCAACTGTCCTGAGGGACAGTGACCAGTCACCTGCAAAAATTACAGAGCAGCTGTTATACACAAATGCTTGTTTGGTGGGGATGTTGGCACTCAAACACCGTCCCAAGCAGACGCACCAGAGCTGCTTGGCATGATCAAACTCACATGGAGTGCTTGAAGTCAGTGCTGTCAGTGCTGTTGTTGTCAGGGCTGGCAGCTACAGGACTGCTCAATGCTGCCAAACAAGCAAGCATGCTTGTGCTCAGGGACTCACTGGACAGGAGAAGTAGTAGACTCCGGGTGCAGTCATAGTCGCGGTGAAGTTGTTGTTCATGGAGGTCGCGCTGGATGTGGGGTATAGCATGTTGGCTCCAGCTGCGTAGGTGGTTGGGCACTGCATGCATACACAACATCTGACAGTTTTGCAGATCAGTTGTTGTGCAGACTGCAGGTTGCCTTGAGCTCGAGACCTCCAAGGGCCTTATACGTCCGGCCTTACCTGAGCGCTGTCAAGCAGATACACCCCGTGGGCCCCTGCAGGACATCCGAGAAGGCACAATTTGTTTGTCAGCAATAGCTTGCTTTGCATGCAGACGGAGTAGCGAGGGAACCACAAAGATTTACCGCTCCAAATGAACTGCACTGATGTGCCGGTGGGTACAGTAACAGACGCGTACACTCTGCATTCTCAAACAGTCTGTGAGAACGTTGCATGCCTTTCAGGTGTTGGATGTATTGCAGATCCGATGCCGTGTTGGGCGAACCTGCCGGCCGCCCATGGGTTAATTATCAACTGCACCGTCGACTCCGTACTGTTCCCGGTGGCAGTTGTGGTGCTGGCAGAAGGGGCTGTGGCTGGGGCCTGAGCTGCTACCGAAGCAATCAGGCAAAACGCGATTGCAATGGCAAGAGACGCACTTGTCAGGGAAGGCATTGCCCGAGCCATGTTGGTCGGAGCAGCGATGGGAGGTATGAATACGGCTGCAATGCTTACCGGTCTGCTTCAGCTGGTCAATTTTGCGGCTGATGCTGCCGATCAGGCTGCATGTTGTGATCAGTGTGCGCGGCGGAACTAATTGGTTTCGCCGGCGAAAAGGCGAAACTATTTCGCCTTAATTTCGCCTGAAACCTGCTTGAGGCGAAAGGGGCGAAAC
>JAABVA010005097.1_pt1 | contig 12011 bp, 10 predicted proteins | sample 5560331 | NCBI WGS metagenome assembly JAABVA01 (sample SAMN12812661, study PRJNA571458) | rock metagenome | isolation source: Antarctica rocks | place: Antarctica: Victoria Land, Mt New Zealand sud | collected 2016-01-07
CACAGCACGCACCCCGGTGGCACCCACCCCGGTGGCACCCACCCCGGTGGCGGTCCCACCGACACCGGTGCTCATGCCCAACCAGGAACAACTCGACGCGATGTTCGGCAACACCCTGGAGGAACGCAAAGCGCAAGAGCGCCGCGACATCGCCATCGCCATCGCCATCGCCCAGGATTACCAGTTCGACGAGCCGAGCACCTACCGGGCACCGCCCCCGACCCAGGAACGGGGCCGGGAACGCTGAACCCCCCTCGTCGGGCACCCGGCACCACCACCAGAAAGGACCACCCACCATGAGCGCACCCCACGATGAGACCCATGAGATGCACAGCGAGGTCGCCACCATCGCGCGGGCGATGCTGTCCGCCGGTCTGGCGGTGGCCGACGCTCGGCGGGGTGGCCGGCGCCCTGTCCTGTCCGAAGCTGCGAGTCCGGATCGCCGAACCCAGCCGGGAGGAACTGCGCACGATGCCGATCATCCAGCAGACCTGGGCGCAGTCCCAGACCACCGCCGGAAGAATGCAGACCCACGGGGTCATCCCCGCCCGGTCGGTGAGCACCCACCCCTCCCGGAGCGCGGCAGCCCCCACCCGCCGCCCGGACCGGGGCTTCGGCCGCTGATCCCCCGATCCGGGAGCGGGAGTCCAGGACGGTGCTGCCGCGCCCCCGCTGCGCGCCGGCTTGCCCCCGATCCGGTCCGTGGGACGACGTAGCCCGGCACGTCGCCTGGCCTCAGCGTGGCGGCCCGATGTGGCCCCAGGGCGTTGCCGATGCTGGGTCCCTTTTCCTGGGCGATTGCGACGGGTAATTGATCTTTCACTTGACGTGATTCTCATCACGCCAATATGTTCAGGAGGCCGCCCACCCGAGCGGTGCAGTTACAGGGGAGGAACCACAGATGTCCAACAACGGGGTCGATGCGGTCCTCTACGACGGAACGGTGTGCGGCTCCTACGGCCCGTTCATCACCCTCTACCCCGGCTGAGTGATTCGGAAAGAAGACCTCAACCCCGGGAGGGCGCATGTATGAGAAGTCAGGGCCACGACCAGCCGATGGCGATCAGCCAGGTCGTGAACCATGGCGGTTTCCTCCGAAGGACGAAGTGCCCGCGGTAGTGCCGGTCGAGCGGTTTCTGGTGCAGAACTCTTTCGTTGTCGGATTCGTGCCGGCGACCGAGGTTTATTCGACGGGCTGCGTGATCAGCACCCGGTTCGTCATCAATCGGGCTGACCGGGACGAGGAGACCTGGCAGACGGTGTGTAGCCGGGCCGTCAGAAGCCCAAACCCGTATCCACCAACGGCGACGCCATCGGAAGACCCCGGACTACAGGTCACCGTGACCACGTCGAACGGTGCCACCACCGGCACTCGGGACTCGGTGCCGATGGCTGATCGAGGACACCCCGCCCCGCCGCCCGGACCGCGGTTAGCAGTGCACAATGTCCGGAGTAGCAGCGATCGGGAGCGCGCCTACGTGACAGCCGATCTGTGGCTTTGGCCCCTTCCCCCCACGGGCGAACTCAGCCTCTCCGTGACCTGGGCAACCTTCGGTTTGAGCCCCGCCGTACTCACGATCGACGCGTCCCCGATCGCCGAGGCAGCGACGCGGGTGCAGCACTTCTGACCGATCAGGTCGTGGCGCGTTGGGCGCGGGCGCGGTGACACAGTCACCGGTGTGACTTAGGTCAGACGTGAGCTTGGTTGACCGGTTGACCAGGGTTCATGGTCTAGCCGACACGCTGGGCAAATGCGGGTGACCTAGCAGTGACCGGCCGATTATTGACCCCATGCCCCCCGCGAGTGACCCCCGGCGATTGACGATCAAACAGGCTGTGATCGAGACCCAGAGCAGCGAGTCCACCATCAAGCGACGGTTGCTTGGCGGTGCCTTCCCCGATGCGGGGCAGGACACGGATGGTCGATGGTTGATCCCGGTCGCTGACCTCCTGGCCGCAGGGCTGCGACCAGGAAAAAGAGCGAAGCCTGACCCGCTACCGACTCAGCTGACCCAGCTGGAGAACCTGCACGCTGAGAATGTGGACCTGCGGACCCGGCTCTCGGTGGCGGAGGCGGTGGCCGGAGAACGGGAACGGATCATCGGCGTGCAAGAACGAATGCTGCGGATGCTCGAAGCCGGACAGCCAGTGCCAGCGGTGGAGCCGCCATACCTAGACCCAGTACCCGCGATTCAAGGTCAGCCTCGAGCTGAGCAGTCACCGGGGGCGATAGATAAGCGGAGGTGGCTGTGGCGGTGGAGACGTGTGGTGTGGCCGCATCAGGACGCAACGTCGTCTCTTTGATCAGGTGGGGTGTATTTCCGAACGTCGTACAGGAGGCGGCCGACAGTTCCGATCGAGCAGCCCATGGTTTCAGCTATCTCCCGGTACAGAAGTCCCCGTTTGCGCAGCTCAGCGGCGCGGTTGCGCCGCTCGCGGGCCCGGGCCTCGTAGTCGTCCCGCGGCTCCGCCACGATGTTGCGGATGGTCCGCTCTGAGACCCCGAGCAGCGCCGCCGCCTCACGGGCCGTCCTTTTACGTCGTCCCGGTGTTTCAGCAGTCACAGCAGCACCGCCAGGGCTAGATCACGGTCGAAGGCGCGGCTCTTGTTGGTCTTAATGATCGCCGCCATCCGCTCCTCCGTCATGGTTCGGCCGCGGTGGGATTGGCGGGCGCGGTAGGCCTCTTCGGTGAAGTTGCGCCAGATCCAGCGGGAGATGGATTGGGCGGTGGCGGCTACTTCGGTGAAGGGGAGAGGGGCAGCGAATTCGGTGTTGATGGCGTGGCAGCGTTGCAGGACGAGGTGTTCCCATGCGGTTTGGGTGCCGTGGCGGTGGTGCCACCAGGTGGGGTACGCCCAGGTGCGGGCAGTGTCGAACATGGTGACGTTGCGGCCCAGGCCGGCGGCGCGGGCGGGCAGCCGGGGCATCTGCCGGGGGGTGTGGATCGTGACCAGCTCATGCAGCTGGTAGGGCGTTGCGGGGCCGTAGAGGGTCTCCCAGTCGTCGTGGATCGGGTTCTTGGTGAGTTGCCCGCCATAGGCGAAATCCCCGCCCGCCGATGTCCTCAGCCCCGCTTCGATGCGCTGGGCGTACCGCAGCGGCTGCAGCCGGGCGGAGTCGGTACGGCAGACGGGGGCGGCGAGCCACCACCCGAGGTGCGCTCGCCCGGAGGGGGACTGGGCCACCCAGTTCGGCGCCGGGTGGTCGGAGGGCTTCTCGAAGGCGCGCAGGGCGGCGTCGGGGTGGTCGCAGTCGATCACGATGGAGCCGAGCAGGGCGTGCGGTGAGTGCTCGATGTAGCGCATCGTGAGAGCTTCGCCGCGACTGTGCCGGTACTGACCCTCGGCAAGGTGGTTGGTGGCGTGCGGACGCCGCGGCAGCAGCACATCCAGCGCCCATTGCCCGTCGTCCATAAGCACCAGGGCGGGTGAGTCCATGCCCGACACCCTGCACTCTTCAAAGTGCATCTTCAGGTAGGCACGCCGAACCATATCAGGTATCCCGCAGCGCACTCCCCTCAAACCGTGCAAACCGGGCAGTGCGTTGGGTCTGGGTTTGGGGGTCGGGACCACCACCCGGTGAGTGCGGTGTGGAGGTGGCCGGTGAAGTTCGGGGGTCCGGGAGGTAGGTCGGGGACGGCTCTCGGATAGGGCACCCCCACCGCCTATATCGTAACGCGCCACTGTCTGGTCGGAGCGGGCGGAGTGGCGGCGTTGGGTACGCGGATCACGGCCAGCGCGGACACGCCCTTTGCGATGAGCGGAAGTGGGTGGCGTCGTTGGCTACCCGGCCTGAGGAAGCCGGGACCTGAACCTGATCAGGTTGCCGCTGGCTGACACGGCCGGGTCGGGTCCGCTGCGCTTTGCGTCACGGAGATCCTCCTACATCAACTACCGCGAGGTAGGCCCTTGAGGAACCCGAATAGAACAAGCACTCGGAGTCACGAAACAAGTGCCAGCATGGGTTCATGCGATTCGGTGGAAGTTCGTGGAGGGTCAGTTTCGGTGAGCCCGACCGTCTGCTCGTCGCGTTGTACGTGCGTGACGCGACAGGATTGCGGGCAGTCACCGATCCCCTCATCCCGCCGCTGGAACCATTTGTGGCCGTTCACGAATCACTGCCCCCAGGTGTGGATCGGATCGCGGCGAACGTCGAGGACCGCTACGGGCGCAGTGGCAGCAGCGCAGGCTGAGCCAGCCCTTTGCGTCGGCCGGGACGGCAGCAAGTAGCTCGCTCAGCACGTCAGCGGTGCTCGTCGGTCTTATGGCTGCCGAGGCCGTAGTTACTTCCCAACCATGCAGCGACAACGCCTCAGCGACCTGTCGCCAGACGGCGGGACCGAGGAAGACTTCGTGCTCCTGATGGTCGGGGAGCTGCGACGGCGGCGGGCTTGCGCGTAGTAGCAAAAGCTTCTGCAGTTTCCAAGAAGTGCGCACGGTTGGCCATCATGCCCGGTGCCCCTCGCGCCGGGCCGTTGTCTAGTGAACCGCTGAGACGACCGTAGAGGACGCGCTCGGCTCTGCACTGGTACGCCGGGAGTGCAGCCGTTCTGTGTCGGTGGAGCCCCTGCCGTTGTGGTCACCAAACCACGCCCAATAACCGGAGCAAGATGTTAGAACAGCCGTCTGTTCGACGGTCCGGGGCTGGACCGTGGCCCCGTGGTGGGGCACACTGGGGAGTGACTCCGCCCCTGGGGGTGGAGGTCGCCGGGTGCGGGAACGCTGCGCTGGGCGGTGAAGGCCGAAGGGATGGGTGGTGGTGGTGCGGGTTTCGCGGCGTACCCGGGTGGAGGGTGGCCGTGGAAACAAGGTGACGGTCCGGTTCACCGATCTTGAGTTCGCGGTGGTGTCGGCGTCGGCGGCGGCCGCGAGGTTGAGTGTCCCGGCGTGGTTGGCGGTGCTGGGGTTGACGGGCACCGAGGACCGGGTGCTGGATGCGGCGTCGATCCGGGGGGTGGTGATCGAGTTGTTCGCGGTGCGTCGGGGGATGTCCAACGCGGGGCGCAACATCAACGATGTGGCCCGGTTGTTGTTGGGCACCGGTGAGGTGAAGCGCAACGCCGAGGTGTCGGTGAGCGAGTTCCGGGCGGCGACCGCCCGGTTGGAGGCGTTGCTGGATGAGTTGGCCGGGTATCTGCCCGGGGTCGACCTGAAACGCGTCGACTGGTGATCACCAAGATGCAGCGCGGCACCCGGACCCGGGGTCTGGTGGAGTACCTGTTCGGGCCGGGGCGGACCGAGGAGCACACCAACCAGCGGATCGTGGCGGCGTGGGAACCGGCGTGGCAGGGGATCACCCACCCCGATGAGGTGCAGCGGGCGTTGCTCACCGCGGAGGTCGACGCCCCGGTGAAGCGGATGCCGGAGGTGGCGAAACCTGCTGAGCACGTGTATCACGTGTCGATCTCCAACCACGGGGAGGACCGCAACCTTTCCGACGAGGAGTGGGCCACGGTGGCCCGGGCGGTGGCCGACAAGCTGGGCCTGTCCGGTACCGACACCCAAGAGGGTGCCCGCTGGTTCGCGGTGCACCACGGGGCCGCTTCGGGAGATCGGGACCACATCCATTTCGTGGCCACCCTGGTCCGCGAGGACGGGCGGGGTATTTACCTGAACAAGGACAAGCTGGCGTTGCGGGAGGTCGCGAAACAGATGCAGGCCCGGTTCGGGTTGCAGGTGCGGACCCGGGAGCCCGGCGCCGGGGTGCGGGAGCTGTCCCGCCCGGAACTGGCCGCCACCCTGCAAGCGGGAGAACAGCGGGACCAGCGGGACCAGCAGCCGGGCACCCCGAGCAGGCACAGCGACGCGCAGCAGCAGCAGCCGGACCGGGGCGGTGAGTGTGGTGCGGTGGTCGAGCCAGTAGCGCCGGTGGAGGTTCCCCGGCGCCGGTTGGAGCGGGCGGTGCGGGCGGCCGCCACGGCGGCGAGCACCGAAGCGCAGTGGTTGGACAGGTTGGGTGAGCTGGGGGTGGAGGTGGCCCCGCGCTGGGCCCGCGGCGGGGACCGGGTCGTGGGATACCGGGTCGCCCTCGCCGACGCACCGACGCAGCAGGCCGGGAGCAAAGCGGTGTGGTTCGGTGGCGGGAAACTGGCCCACGACCTGACGCTGCCCGCGTTGCGCGCCGGGTGGACCCGCGACGGGGACCCGGCCACCGCGTGGCGCCGGGCGAGCACCCCAGCCCCCACACCCACACCCGCACCCGACCCGGCACCGGTGGTGGGCGGGCAGGGCCATCACCACACCGCGGCGCCCACCAGCACCCGGGCCGGCCCCGAGGACCTCGGCACGAAGTTCACCGCCGCTACGACCACGATGCGCGGTGCGATGTTCACCGCCCGCGAGGTGGGCGGTGACGGTGCGGCGGTGGCGCGCGCTGCCCGGGACACGGCGGGGCTGCTCGCGGCCTTCGCCGAACACGCACCCCCCGCGGAGCAGCGGCGCCTGGTGGCGGCGTCGGGGCACCTTGCCCGGGCGGGTCAAGTCGCACACGGGCAGCCCCGCGGCGCCCGCAGCCCCCTGGGCACCGGCTTCGCCCAGGTCGCCGCGACCGTCCTCACCGCGGCGTCCGGTGGCACCGCCTCGACGGCGGCGCTGCTGGCGCAGGTGGCCCGGTTGACGCGGACCGTGGCCGAGCTGCACGCCGTGCAGCATCGTGTCGCCGCGGCCCGAGACACCGCCCGAGACACCGCCCGAGCTGTTGACCTCCTCGCGCCCTACACCGCCCGCACAGCACGCACCCCGGTGGCACCCACCCCGGTGGCACCCACCCCGGTGGCGGTCCCACCGACACCGGTGCTCATGCCCAACCAGGAACAACTCGACGCGATGTTCGGCAACACCCTGGAGGAACGCAAAGCGCAAGAGCGCCGCGACATCGCCATCGCCATCGCCATCGCCCAGGATTACCAGTTCGACGAGCCGAGCACCTACCGGGCACCGCCCCCGACCCAGGAACGGGGCCGGGAACGCTGAACCCCCCTCGTCGGGCACCCGGCACCACCACCAGAAAGGACCACCCACCATGAGCGCACCCCACGATGAGACCCATGAGATGCACAGCGAGGTCGCCACCATCGCGCGGGCGATGCTGTCCGCCGGTCTGGCGGTGGCCGACGCTCGGCGGGGTGGCCGGCGCCCTGTCCTGTCCGAAGCTGCGAGTCCGGATCGCCGAACCCAGCCGGGAGGAACTGCGCACGATGCCGATCATCCAGCAGACCTGGGCGCAGTCCCAGACCACCGCCGGAAGAATGCAGACCCACGGGGTCATCCCCGCCCGGTCGGTGAGCACCCACCCCTCCCGGAGCGCGGCAGCCCCCACCCGCCGCCCGGACCGGGGCTTCGGCCGCTGATCCCCCGATCCGGGAGCGGGAGTCCAGGACGGTGCTGCCGCGCCCCCGCTGCGCGCCGGCTTGCCCCCGATCCGGTCCGTGGGACGACGTAGCCCGGCACGTCGCCTGGCCTCAGCGTGGCGGCCCGATGTGGCCCCAGGGCGTTGCCGATGCTGGGTCCCTTTTCCTGGGCGATTGCGACGGGTAATTGATCTTTCACTTGACGTGATTCTCATCACGCCAATATGTTCAGGAGGCCGCCCACCCGAGCGGTGCAGTTACAGGGGAGGAACCACAGATGTCCAACAACGGGGTCGATGCGGTCCTCTACGACGGAACGGTGTGCGGCTCCTACGGCCCGTTCATCACCCTCTACCCCGGCTGAGTGATTCGGAAAGAAGACCTCAACCCCGGGAGGGCGCATGTATGAGAAGTCAGGGCCACGACCAGCCGATGGCGATCAGCCAGGTCGTGAACCATGGCGGTTTCCTCCGAAGGACGAAGTGCCCGCGGTAGTGCCGGTCGAGCGGTTTCTGGTGCAGAACTCTTTCGTTGTCGGATTCGTGCCGGCGACCGAGGTTTATTCGACGGGCTGCGTGATCAGCACCCGGTTCGTCATCAATCGGGCTGACCGGGACGAGGAGACCTGGCAGACGGTGTGTAGCCGGGCCGTCAGAAGCCCAAACCCGTATCCACCAACGGCGACGCCATCGGAAGACCCCGGACTACAGGTCACCGTGACCACGTCGAACGGTGCCACCACCGGCACTCGGGACTCGGTGCCGATGGCTGATCGAGGACACCCCGCCCCGCCGCCCGGACCGCGGTTAGCAGTGCACAATGTCCGGAGTAGCAGCGATCGGGAGCGCGCCTACGTGACAGCCGATCTGTGGCTTTGGCCCCTTCCCCCCACGGGCGAACTCAGCCTCTCCGTGACCTGGGCAACCTTCGGTTTGAGCCCCGCCGTACTCACGATCGACGCGTCCCCGATCGCCGAGGCAGCGACGCGGGTGCAGCACTTCTGACCGATCAGGTCGTGGCGCGTTGGGCGCGGGCGCGGTGACACAGTCACCGGTGTGACTTAGGTCAGACGTGAGCTTGGTTGACCGGTTGACCAGGGTTCATGGTCTAGCCGACACGCTGGGCAAATGCGGGTGACCTAGCAGTGACCGGCCGATTATTGACCCCATGCCCCCCGCGAGTGACCCCCGGCGATTGACGATCAAACAGGCTGTGATCGAGACCCAGAGCAGCGAGTCCACCATCAAGCGACGGTTGCTTGGCGGTGCCTTCCCCGATGCGGGGCAGGACACGGATGGTCGATGGTTGATCCCGGTCGCTGACCTCCTGGCCGCAGGGCTGCGACCAGGAAAAAGAGCGAAGCCTGACCCGCTACCGACTCAGCTGACCCAGCTGGAGAACCTGCACGCTGAGAATGTGGACCTGCGGACCCGGCTCTCGGTGGCGGAGGCGGTGGCCGGAGAACGGGAACGGATCATCGGCGTGCAAGAACGAATGCTGCGGATGCTCGAAGCCGGACAGCCAGTGCCAGCGGTGGAGCCGCCATACCTAGACCCAGTACCCGCGATTCAAGGTCAGCCTCGAGCTGAGCAGTCACCGGGGGCGATAGATAAGCGGAGGTGGCTGTGGCGGTGGAGACGTGTGGTGTGGCCGCATCAGGACGCAACGTCGTCTCTTTGATCAGGTGGGGTGTATTTCCGAACGTCGTACAGGAGGCGGCCGACAGTTCCGATCGAGCAGCCCATGGTTTCAGCTATCTCCCGGTACAGAAGTCCCCGTTTGCGCAGCTCAGCGGCGCGGTTGCGCCGCTCGCGGGCCCGGGCCTCGTAGTCGTCCCGCGGCTCCGCCACGATGTTGCGGATGGTCCGCTCTGAGACCCCGAGCAGCGCCGCCGCCTCACGGGCCGTCCTTTTACGTCGTCCCGGTGTTTCAGCAGTCACAGCAGCACCGCCAGGGCTAGATCACGGTCGAAGGCGCGGCTCTTGTTGGTCTTAATGATCGCCGCCATCCGCTCCTCCGTCATGGTTCGGCCGCGGTGGGATTGGCGGGCGCGGTAGGCCTCTTCGGTGAAGTTGCGCCAGATCCAGCGGGAGATGGATTGGGCGGTGGCGGCTACTTCGGTGAAGGGGAGAGGGGCAGCGAATTCGGTGTTGATGGCGTGGCAGCGTTGCAGGACGAGGTGTTCCCATGCGGTTTGGGTGCCGTGGCGGTGGTGCCACCAGGTGGGGTACGCCCAGGTGCGGGCAGTGTCGAACATGGTGACGTTGCGGCCCAGGCCGGCGGCGCGGGCGGGCAGCCGGGGCATCTGCCGGGGGGTGTGGATCGTGACCAGCTCATGCAGCTGGTAGGGCGTTGCGGGGCCGTAGAGGGTCTCCCAGTCGTCGTGGATCGGGTTCTTGGTGAGTTGCCCGCCATAGGCGAAATCCCCGCCCGCCGATGTCCTCAGCCCCGCTTCGATGCGCTGGGCGTACCGCAGCGGCTGCAGCCGGGCGGAGTCGGTACGGCAGACGGGGGCGGCGAGCCACCACCCGAGGTGCGCTCGCCCGGAGGGGGACTGGGCCACCCAGTTCGGCGCCGGGTGGTCGGAGGGCTTCTCGAAGGCGCGCAGGGCGGCGTCGGGGTGGTCGCAGTCGATCACGATGGAGCCGAGCAGGGCGTGCGGTGAGTGCTCGATGTAGCGCATCGTGAGAGCTTCGCCGCGACTGTGCCGGTACTGACCCTCGGCAAGGTGGTTGGTGGCGTGCGGACGCCGCGGCAGCAGCACATCCAGCGCCCATTGCCCGTCGTCCATAAGCACCAGGGCGGGTGAGTCCATGCCCGACACCCTGCACTCTTCAAAGTGCATCTTCAGGTAGGCACGCCGAACCATATCAGGTATCCCGCAGCGCACTCCCCTCAAACCGTGCAAACCGGGCAGTGCGTTGGGTCTGGGTTTGGGGGTCGGGACCACCACCCGGTGAGTGCGGTGTGGAGGTGGCCGGTGAAGTTCGGGGGTCCGGGAGGTAGGTCGGGGACGGCTCTCGGATAGGGCACCCCCACCGCCTATATCGTAACGCGCCACTGTCTGGTCGGAGCGGGCGGAGTGGCGGCGTTGGGTACGCGGATCACGGCCAGCGCGGACACGCCCTTTGCGATGAGCGGAAGTGGGTGGCGTCGTTGGCTACCCGGCCTGAGGAAGCCGGGACCTGAACCTGATCAGGTTGCCGCTGGCTGACACGGCCGGGTCGGGTCCGCTGCGCTTTGCGTCACGGAGATCCTCCTACATCAACTACCGCGAGGTAGGCCCTTGAGGAACCCGAATAGAACAAGCACTCGGAGTCACGAAACAAGTGCCAGCATGGGTTCATGCGATTCGGTGGAAGTTCGTGGAGGGTCAGTTTCGGTGAGCCCGACCGTCTGCTCGTCGCGTTGTACGTGCGTGACGCGACAGGATTGCGGGCAGTCACCGATCCCCTCATCCCGCCGCTGGAACCATTTGTGGCCGTTCACGAATCACTGCCCCCAGGTGTGGATCGGATCGCGGCGAACGTCGAGGACCGCTACGGGCGCAGTGGCAGCAGCGCAGGCTGAGCCAGCCCTTTGCGTCGGCCGGGACGGCAGCAAGTAGCTCGCTCAGCACGTCAGCGGTGCTCGTCGGTCTTATGGCTGCCGAGGCCGTAGTTACTTCCCAACCATGCAGCGACAACGCCTCAGCGACCTGTCGCCAGACGGCGGGACCGAGGAAGACTTCGTGCTCCTGATGGTCGGGGAGCTGCGACGGCGGCGGGCTTGCGCGTAGTAGCAAAAGCTTCTGCAGTTTCCAAGAAGTGCGCACGGTTGGCCATCATGCCCGGTGCCCCTCGCGCCGGGCCGTTGTCTAGTGAACCGCTGAGACGACCGTAGAGGACGCGCTCGGCTCTGCACTGGTACGCCGGGAGTGCAGCCGTTCTGTGTCGGTGGAGCCCCTGCCGTTGTGGTCACCAAACCACGCCCAATAACCGGAGCAAGATGTTAGAACAGCCGTCTGTTCGACGGTCCGGGGCTGGACCGTGGCCCCGTGGTGGGGCACACTGGGGAGTGACTCCGCCCCTGGGGGTGGAGGTCGCCGGGTGCGGGAACGCTGCGCTGGGCGGTGAAGGCCGAAGGGATGGGTGGTGGTGGTGCGGGTTTCGCGGCGTACCCGGGTGGAGGGTGGCCGTGGAAACAAGGTGACGGTCCGGTTCACCGATCTTGAGTTCGCGGTGGTGTCGGCGTCGGCGGCGGCCGCGAGGTTGAGTGTCCCGGCGTGGTTGGCGGTGCTGGGGTTGACGGGCACCGAGGACCGGGTGCTGGATGCGGCGTCGATCCGGGGGGTGGTGATCGAGTTGTTCGCGGTGCGTCGGGGGATGTCCAACGCGGGGCGCAACATCAACGATGTGGCCCGGTTGTTGTTGGGCACCGGTGAGGTGAAGCGCAACGCCGAGGTGTCGGTGAGCGAGTTCCGGGCGGCGACCGCCCGGTTGGAGGCGTTGCTGGATGAGTTGGCCGGGTATCTGCCCGGGGTCGACCTGAAACGCGTCGACTGGTGATCACCAAGATGCAGCGCGGCACCCGGACCCGGGGTCTGGTGGAGTACCTGTTCGGGCCGGGGCGGACCGAGGAGCACACCAACCAGCGGATCGTGGCGGCGTGGGAACCGGCGT
>JAABVA010005098.1_pt1 | contig 12011 bp, 15 predicted proteins | sample 5560331 | NCBI WGS metagenome assembly JAABVA01 (sample SAMN12812661, study PRJNA571458) | rock metagenome | isolation source: Antarctica rocks | place: Antarctica: Victoria Land, Mt New Zealand sud | collected 2016-01-07
CTCCATGCTCGCGGCCCTCCGGGGCTGGGTGATTCGACACCAACCACCCTCGGAGGCCGTGAGCCTCACAGCCCGCTACGACACACCCACCAAGATCAATCACCTTTCACCGCGAAGAGCCCCTTAACGCGGCGCGCCCTGACCCGCCTGGCCGTCTACATGGAAACCTTCGACGAGGTGGTGACTCAACGCGTGGCTCAGCTCCTTGCCGCCCCCGGCTACCCGCTAGACCGCCTCCTATCAGCCACGGAGCAGGAGTACTACCGATTCGCCACTGCCCCCGGTGACCGCGCTCTGAGCCGACGTCTGCTTGAAGCCATAGGACCCGCTCTGCCTTCAGGCCAGGACCTCGAGGACTACACCAACCAGCTCGCCGTCTTCACTCAAGCGCACCACGGCAAGCTTGAACAGCTCTACGAGCGCTATCGGGAGCGTGAGGGCACAGTCCTGCTGCTGAACCAGCCCGAGAGCATCGTGCTCCTTGAGCGTCTCGCCGCCGACGAGTTCACACTTGTCGACGTGTGGTCGGAGTCGTTTCCCGTCGACGAACTCGACTCGCTCGCCAGCGCTTGGGGAGGCCCCCTATAGCTGCGGCGCCGATGTGCGGCTCTTCAGAGCCTGGCCTCAGTAGTGAGGCGAACGGCTGGGGGAGTGGTGGTCCGCAGCCGACTGAGGCCAGCTGGATGTAGCTGGCACAGATGGGCGCACTTGGTGCTGAGCAATAGTCAAGACCTGTGGATGAAGATCGTTTAGGCGGCTGCTGGGACTGACTTTTCGGTTGCGGGGTTGGGCTGGTTGTGGTGCTGCTCGTCGGGTCGTTCGACGAGCTGGCCGGCGTGGAAGACGGCGCCGGCGCGGACGAGGGCGACCAGGTGGGGTGCGTTGACCGCACGCCAGCGGGCTTGGGCGGCTTCGATGAGTTTGAACGCCATGGCCAGCCCGGCGGCCTTGCTGCCGGGACCGCGGGTGACCTTGGTCCGGTGCCGGACGGTGGCGAAGGTTGACTCGATCGGGTTGGTGGTCCGCAGGTGGATCCAGTGCTCGGCGGGATAGTCGTAGAACGCGGTCAGCTCCTCCAGATCGTCAACGATCTTGGCGGCGGCTTTGGGCCACTTTGTGCCGTAGGCGTCGGCGAACGCCTTCGCGCCCCGGTGGGCGTGGTCTTTGTCTTCGGCGTTGTAGATCTCGGCCATCGCCTTCTTGGCGCCGGGGTGGGCCGATTTCGGCAGGGCGGACAGCACGTTCGCGGCTTTGTGGAACCAGCAGCGCTGCTCTGCCGTCTGCGGGAACACCTCGCGCAGCGCGGCCCAGAACCCCAGGCGGTGCTCGGCGACTACCGACAACACCGACCCATGGTCGAACGCAGCATCGCCTGGCTCACCCGCGGCAACCGCCGGCTCCGCTACCGCGGCACCGTCAAGAACGACGCCTGGCTCCACCACCGCACCGCCGCGCTGAACCTGCGCCGCCTACTCGCGCTCGGCCTGAGCCGCACGCAGGGCACCTGGGCGATTAGCTGAAGGCAGCGGCCCAGTTGGCGGGCCCGCCGCCCTTGACGGGCAAGCGACCCCCAGAGACCCTCAGACCCACCGAGGAGGGCGAGTTCTGTCCTCCCCGCAAGGGCTGTGACCGCCGCACGACAGCCTCCAGCCCCCTCCTCGGCATCATCCCGCCGAGACCCGCCTTCTTCAGCAGGCTCCTAGGCGATCAGCCGCTCCTGGTGCGAGGTCGTCACAGCCTGCGCCCACGCCGGGCGACCCTCGTCATCCAGCTCGAGACGGCGCACCAATTCGGTCATGACCACACCAAGGCTGGTGCCAAGAGCCTCGGCAACCGCATGCAGCTTCTCGTGATCAGGAAGCTCAAGGCGGTCAGTGACCCCAACACGACGGGGAATGCCAGGCGCGTGTCCACCCGCTGGGTTCGGGTTGTAGCGCTGGCGTGTCCCTAGAGGAACCGGCATGCAGGCACTCTCTCCCCTTATCGCATCGCTAGCGAGAACCGCCGACGGCGTGTCGCTAGCGATGCAGACCCCTCGATCAGCCAGTGGTAGACCCTGGCACGAGCATCGAGCTCCCACCGGGGGATCCATCTGTCTGAAGTGGACGTGCCGGCCGGCCCATTCGGCGCTGCTGCCTGTCCCTGGCTCGCGCATGACGGACAATGTGAACGTGACCGCATCTGCTCCCACGCGGCCGGCGGCCCGGCCTGTCGACACCCACGAGGTCACCGGACGGGCGGCGGCGAGCCACCGACGCTTCCCGCGCGGCGGTCGTCTGCTGCTGGCGGTCGCCGGCGGGCTGCTGGCGGGCGCCGCCTTCCCGCCGGTCGGCCTGTGGTGGGCGGCCCCCCTCGCTGTCGCTCTGGTCACCCTCGCCGTCGCAGGGACCCGCCCCCGGCGCGCCTACGGGCTGGGTCTGGTCTTCGCACTCGCGTTCCTGCTGCCGCTGCTGGCCTGGAGCAGGGTCGCCGGCATCGACGCTTGGCTGATCCTGACCCTCAGCCAGACGCTGCTGGTAGCGCTCGTCGGTCCGGTCACGGCGGTCACCCTGCGCCTGCCCGGCGCTCCCCTGTGGGTCGCCACGAGCTGGACACTCGTCGAAGCCGTCCGCGGACGCGCACCATTCGGCGGCTTTCCGTGGGGGCGGCTTGCCTTCAGCCAGGGGCACGGCAGCTACGTCGGCCTGGCGGCGCTGGGGGGCGCACCTCTCGTCACCTTCGCCGTCGCGCTGACCGGCGGCCTGCTCGCCTGCGCCGCCCTGCGCGCCGTGTCCCGGCGAGGCACTACGCGCCGCGTTCGGGTGCGCGGCGCCGTGCTCGCGCTCGCCGGGCTGCTCGTCGCCCTCGCCGGCCTGCTGGTACCGCGACCGGTGACCCCGGAGGCGGGCCGCAGTGTCGTGGCCGCGGTCCAGGGCAACGTCCCGCGGCGAGGGCTCGAAGCCCTCGGGCAGAAACGTGCCGTCACCGGTAACCACGCGGTCCGGACCGAGCAGCTCGGGGCCGATGTCACGACGGGCCGCGTCCCGGCGCCCGACCTCGTCCTCTGGCCGGAGAACTCCTCTGATGTCGACCCCTTCGTTGACCCGGTCGCGGCCGATCTGCTCTCGCAGGCCTCGGCCTCGGTCGCCCGGCCGCTGCTCGTCGGCGCTGTCCTGCAGGGCCCCGGTCAGGGACACGTGCGCAACACCGGCCTGCTGTGGGGGCCGACCGGCTGGCTCGGGCAGATCTACGTCAAGCAGCATCCCGTCCCGTTCGCCGAGTACCTGCCGGGGCGCCCGGTGCTGGAGCAGCTTGTTCACCGCTTCAAGGACCTGATGCCCAACGACTTCGTCGCCGGACACTCGCCGGGCGTGCTCGACATCCCCACCCGGCTGACCCCGGGCGCTCCGGCGGTCCGGATCGACGATGTCATCTGCTTCGAGGTCGCCTACGACTCGCTGGTGCGGACCCCGGTGCAGCGGGGGGCCAAGCTGATCGTCGTGCAGACCAACAACGCCACCTTCGGTCGCTCGGGCGAGACCTACCAGCAGCTGGAGATGTCACGCCTGCGGGCCGTCGAGCACGGGCGCGCTGTGGTCGTCGTCGCCACCAGCGGGGTCAGTGCCCTGATCAACCCGGACGGGAGTGTGCTGACATCTGCCGCACCGTTCACCGCCGCAGCCCTGGTGCGCTCGCTGCCGCTCCGCACCTCGATGACACTCGCCGACCGCCTCGGCGCGGTTCCAGAGGCCGCTCTGGCGGGGCTCGGTCTCGTCGCCCTCCTCGTCGCCGGCACGGAGTCAGCAGCAGCCCGGCGGCGCGCCCGACGGAGCCCCGTCCCCACCACCACCACCACCACCACGACCGGCGAGGGAGCCTGATGCGGGTCCTGGTGTGCATCCCCACCTACAACGAGCGGAAGAACCTGCCAGCACGCTCGGCCGGCTGCGCACCGCCGTTCCCGAGGCCGACGTCCTGGTCATCGACGACCAGAGCCCGGACGGCACGGGCGAGCTGGCGGACGAGCTCGCCGCCCGCGACCCGCGCGTGCACGTCCTGCACGGCCGGACCAAGGCGGGGCTCAGTGTCGCCTACGTCAGCGCGTTCGCCTGGGGCCTGGAGCGCGGGTACGACGTCCTCGTCGAGATGGACGCCGACGGCTCCCACCAGCCCGAGGAGCTGCCCCGCCTGCTCGCCGCGCTGCACTCGGCCGACGTCGTGCTCGGCTCGCGCTGGGTCGCCGGGGGACAGGTGCGCAACTGGCCGCACTCCCGCTGGCTGCTCTCGCGTGGGGCCAACACCTACGTGCGCGGGATGCTGCGGATGCCGCTGTCCGATGCCACCGGCGGTTCCGTGCCTACCGGGCGTCGCTGCTCGCCTCGTTGTCCCTGTCCGGCGTCGCATCGCAGGGCTACTGCTTCCAGGTCGACCTGCTGTGGCAGGCGTGGCGGGCGGGCGCCCGCGTCGTCGAGGTGCCGGTCACGTTCGTCGAGCGAACCGAGGGCGAGTCGAAGATGAGCGGCAGATCGTGCTCGAGGCGCTCTGGCGGGTGACCGTGTGGGGGATGCGGCCGGGGCGGGCGCCGGCCGCGGCGCGTCAACGCGTGGCGAGCAGGTCCTGATGGGGGCGCTGCGCGTCGTCGCACTCATTGTGGTCCCGCTCGCGGAGATCTGGACGATCGTGCAGGTCGCCCACGTGATCGGCGGGTGGCTGACACTGATCCTGCTGCTCGCCGAGTCGTTGCTCGGGGCCGCTCTGGTGCGCCGCCAGGGCCGACGTTCCTGGGAGGCGTTTCCGGCTGGCGCTGCAGGAACATCGCCCACCGGCCCGGGAGGTCAGCGACGGCGCACTGGTCCTGCTCGGCGGTGCGCTGCTGCTCACGCCGGGCTTCCTGACCGACATCGCCGGCTTCCTGCTCCTGCTCGGCCCCACGCGATCCCTCGCCCGCCGGTGGCTGACCGGCCTGGTCGCGCGCCGGCTCGGGGCCGGCGTCCTCGCCGGGAGGACGAGACGCCCACAACGAACGACCCGGCCGCCTCGAGGAGGTGACCGGGTCGTGGAGGGCGAGGTGCTGGATGGGCAGGTGTCGGCGCCCGACCCGAAGGCCGAACGCCGGCGCTAGCCTCAGGCGGACTTGCGGGGAGTGTTCGAGCGCAGGACAGCGAGCCGCTCCGCGAGAACCTCTTCGAGATCTCGTCTTCCATCTCATTCACGCGGGCTCGCTCCACCGGGTTCAAAGGTTGATCGGGTTCGGGATGGTCACGGTGCCAGGCGTTAACCCAGTTGCCGAGAGTGCCGTCGTGGATTTCCCCAACTCGCGGGCGACCTCGGCGATCGGCTTGCCTGACTCCAGGACCATCTGCACGGCCTCAGCCTTGAACTGCGGGCTGAACCGTCGGCGCTGCTCGGGCACGGGCTGATCCTCTCAGGGAGGAGGCCCTGTCCAAGATCCTTGGTACACCCCAATCCGCGTCGAGGGATGAGTAGCGGGGTTGTGCGTGGTGGTCAGTGGGATCGAGGCTATGGCCCAGTGGAAGGTCGGTCACAGCGCGGGTGTCTGGCTGCGGGTGGCGTAGATGACGATGTTGTCGCGGTAGTGCCCGGTGGCGGCGTCGAAGGTGCCGCCGCACGTGATGAGTACCAGTCGGGGTGGGCCTTTGGGGTTGAACACCTCGGCTGGCAGGGTGCGCTTGCTGTAGGCCCGGATGGCCTGGACCTGATAGGTCAGCACCCCTCGGGTTGTGGTCACCTCAATGGCGGCGCCGAGCGTGAGCCGGGACACGGCAGCGAGGGCTCCGAGGCCTTGGCGGGCGCCGTCGACGTGGCCGTCGATGACGACCGTGCCGTGCGGGTCGCCGGGAGCCCGGCCCCCGGACCACCAGCCGAGGGTGTGGACATTGTCGGGAACGCCAAGGGCGGCGTTGTCGACCTGCACAGGGACGACGGGGGCGTTGAGTGCCACTGTCGCGATGGCCAGCCGGGTCGGGCTCCCGCCCAGCGGTGGGACGCTCAGTGGCTGGGTGCTGACGGCAGGCCGGTCGCCGGGGGGCGCTGGCTGGCCCAGGCCAGGGACGGGGATACGGCCGGCTGACGCAACAACGAAGGCACGAGAAGCCGGGTGGTGGTGGGCCAGGACGGTGCCGGCGCCCACCGCCAGCGCCGCGCCGAGCACAAGACCGGCGATGGGCTGTGCTCGCCTTCCGGCCTTGAGGCCGGGTGGGGCGCTGGCGGTGGGCCTGCGGCTCATGAACAGTTCGCTTCGGGTCTAGCGTCCGGTCCGGCGGCCGATGAGCCGGCGACCGGAGGCACCGGCGAGCAGTACGCCGGCTGCGAGGGCGGCGATCTCTGTGTCGCGTGCGGTGTTGGTGCCGGCTGGGGTGGCGGCCTGGCCGCCGGTGCCGGCGTTGACCTGCGTCGGTGTGCCAGCGGCCCCGGTTGAGGCTGCGCTGCTGCGGCTGGCGATGACCCAGTCGATCGGCATGAACGTCTTGAAGGTGTTGACGCCGCCGGCGCTGGTGCTAGGCAGATGCATGGGATAGGCGTGTGCGGTGTCGGTCGCGTTCGGGTTGTAGATGAACACCTCGGTCCCGGCGGTCTGGGTGCTGATGGTGACCAGCTTGGCTGCCTTTGATCCCAGCGTGGTGTTGCCATAAGAGTTCGGGGTCGTGCTCAGCGGTTGGTATCCGGTGAAAGCGACGGTGCGGCCGTCGACGCGCTCACTGCCAGCGGGGCTGTTGGGGAAGTTGCCGAAGGCACTGGTGCAGCCGGTGTAGTCGGCGGCGCACTCTTGCAGCCCGAAGGTCGCCAGCGCGGTCTCGCCCGACGGGGGGGTGACGTCTCCGCTGCTGGGTGAGGTGTTCAAGATGATCCGCCGGGCGCTTTTAACGGCGCCGGGAGCGAAGGTCACCGTGATGCCGAAGCCGCTCACCGTTCCGCCGGCGGGGCCGACCTGCGCGCTGGCGAAGTTCGTGGGGGGCGCGTCGGCGGCGTAGGCAGCGGTAGGCAGCACCAGGGCTGCGGTGCCTGCTGCTGCAGCCAGCCCCAAGCCGAAGCGGCCCATATGACGGCGGTGTGAGGATCGCACAGACGTTGTCCTTTCCAGCGGGTGGTGACCCGGTACGGACCAGGCCCGAAACGGGCTCGGCCGGCGCGACACGGTCGTTGACATCGGCGGACACGGCTCTCGCGTGGGAACGGTTCACCGGCTCCGGACCAACTTTTCGAACAGGCCGACGCGCAGTAGCGAACTGCTGCCAGCCAGTCCGGTGCCGGCCCGGTGCGCCGCAATGAGCACTGCGAGGCAGTGTTACGTGCCGGGCGAGTCGCTCGCGCCGGTCTCACCTCAGCCACGTGCCACGGGGCCTGTCCTCGGGCGATACCCGATCGGCTGCGTCCGACGTGTTCGCCGGCTTCCCGCCGGCGCGGTCGGCGGCCGCGGGGCCGGGCCGCCGAGGGCCGTTCATCTGTTTCGGGCGTGGGTTGAACCGTTCGCCCCGTCGCTGCGTGTCCGCTGATGACCTGCCCACGATCTGGAAGGGCCTCATGACCGTCAGTCGCACCAGCGCCATCCTCGGTGCATCACTGACCGTCTTGGCCGCCCTCGGGACCGGCACCGTGCTCGCCGCCGGACCACCTGCTGCCGCCACCACCTACGCCACCGCCGTCATCCCCCCTGCCGGCGGATCAGTGTCTGACTTTGGAATCACCGCCATGTTCGCTCCCGGCGCGGTCACCAGCGACCGGCTGATCGTGCTCGGCAACTGGCCCAACGGCCTCGACGTCACCCCACCGAGCGGCACCCCGGTGAAGACGTTCGGTCTGCAGGAGTGCAACGTCGACGGCGGCGGCTGCACCGGCGAGTTCGGCGACTACCCCAACAGCCCCGCCGGCACCGAGAAGATCCACAGCCGGCAGCTGCCGTTCACCGCCGGACACCCGCTGCCCGACACTGCCGGCAACACCAACTTCGGCACCGCGGCGCACAAGCTCATCAGCATCACGACCCGCACCGGTGCCGACAGGGTCTACGTCTACAACCCCAACGTTGCCGACACCGCCCGCGCCTACCCCATGCTGCTGCCCAGCACCAGCACCGGCCAGTCGCTGACGTTCCAGACCTTTCGGCCCATCGTGTGGACCCTGACCGCACCCCCCGCCTGATCCCACCCGCGACTCCGACCGCAGCATCCAGCCGAGACCGGTAGGCAAGGACCACGTGCAGGGACCCCGACCGTGAGCGCCGACGACGAGCTGCTCCGGCTGCTCGCCGACGAGCACGGCGGGGCCCTCTACGCGTTCTGCGTCCGCTTCACCGGCGACCGCCAGCGAGCCGAGGACATCGTGCAGGAGGTCCTGCTCCGCGCCTGGCGCCAGCTCGATACCCTCCAGCCCGACGACCGGCCGGTCCGGCCGTGGCTGTTCACCGTGGCCCGCAACCTGCTCACCGACCAGCACCGCGCCGCCGCCGCCCGCCCCCACCTGGTGTGCGACGACACGGCGCTGTCCAATGCGAGCGTCAGCACTGATGAGATCGACCGGGCAGTCGAGTCGTGGACGATGGCCGAGGCGCTGGGTCGCCTGACCCACGAACACCGCGACGTCCTCGTCGCGTCCTACTGGCACGGCCGGTCCGTCGCCGAGACTGCTCTGGTGCTGGGCATCCCCGCCGGCACCGTGAAGTCACGGACCTACTACGCGGTGCGGGCCCTGCGCCTCGCGCTCGAAGAGATGGGAGTCGGCCGGTGAACACCCACGACGAGATGCGGCTGCTGCTCGGCTGCTTCGTCCTGGCGACCCTGGACCCCGCCGAACGCTCCCAGCTCGAGGCTCACCTTTCCGGCTGCGCCGAGTGCCGCAGCGAGCTGGCCTCCTACGCGGGGCTGCCTGGTCTGATGTCACGGCTCAGCCCCGCCGAGGCTGCTGGGCCGGTGCCAGCACTGGCACCCCCCGCGACGCTGCTGCCCGGTGTGCTGACCGCCGCCCGCGCCGAGCGCGACCTGGAACGCCTGGCCGCCCGGCGCCAGCAACGCCGATGGCGCTATGGCGCGTTCGGCGCCGCCGGGCTCGCGGCCGCCGCAGCGGCAGCCGCGATCATTGCCGTGCTCCCCGCCCAGTCCGCCCCGTCCCGTGGCCTCGCCGCAGCCGCCGGGGTGACCAGCACCGGTCAGGTCACCTACACCCGCAAGCCGTGGGGCACCCAGGTCCGCCTCACCCTCGCCGGGCTGCCCCGCACCGGCACCTTCACCGCCTCCACCGTCGGCCGCGACGGCGCAACCAGCATCGCCGCGACCTGGAGCGCCACCGCCACCGGCCACGCCGACGTCACCGGCGCCACTTCCCTGGCACCCGGAGCGCTGACCGGGCTGCGCATCATCACCGCCGACGGCACGGTCCTACTCACCGCCCTCAGCTGAGCGAAGCAAGGCGCCTGTCGAGTCTTGGCGCAAGCGCAGCAACCCGTCCGGATGTCGATGACGGCTACGTACAACCCGACGTAGGCCGTGATCGGCTGCAGTCCTACGTCGCCACCCTGACCACCACCCCCGACTCCCCCGGCGACCCGTACTGCCCGCACAGCTTCTACATGGCCATCGGCCGACCCGACCTGCCGGCAGCCGCTCTCAGCGGGAACGGCCGGGGCGCTGAGGCGGCAAGGTGGAACCCGGCCGGCGTCCCACAACAACTCCCGGCCCAGGCCGGGTCACGCGGCCCGGCCCAGCGGGCGCGCCGGCCAGCCGTCGGATGTGCTCGGCGCGGATCTGCTCGGCGGCCTGCCGGGCGGCGTCGGCCTGCACCGACCGGTCCTGCTCGCCCCGCATTCGGGCGACCGCGTCGGCCAGGGCGGCGAGCTGAGCCAGCAGCGCGAGCATCTGCCCGGTCTCCGGTGCCCGGACCAGCCGGGCCGCTGCCTGCTCATCTAACAGCGCCCGGTCCGCGGCGATCCCCCGGCCGGCGTCGGCTTTCCCGCTCGCCACCACCAGGTGATACACCGGCCGGTCCTTAGCCTCCAGCCCCGCCGCCGCCACCGGCTCCCGCAACAAGGCGACCAGCCGCCGAAAGTCCCGCCCCCCGGCAGCTGACACCGCCGGCTCCAGGCGCTCCGGGGGCCGCCAGCCCGCCACGATCCGCGGGTCCAGATGCTCATTCGCCCGGCCCGGCCCGTACAGGTAACGCACCAGAGCGCCGACCGACCCGCCGCGCAGCACCTTCCCGATCACACCGACACCCCCACCAGCCCCGCCGCCCCGTCAGACCAGCCGGCGCAGCAACGCCGCCGACACCGCCTCGACCCGCTCAGTCGCCGCCTGCACCGCAGCCACCGCCTCCCCCAACCCGGCCGGCGCCACCCCCGTCGCGTTCAACCGGCGCACCGCCTGGTTCAGGTTCACCCCAACGTCGTCCAACGCCCGCGTCGCCTCACCCACCACCGCGCCCAGCGCCTCCTCCCCCGCCACCGGCACCACTCCCCGCGCCGCCCGCAGCGCCGCCGACGCCACGAACCCGCTCCTGGTCAGCCCCCGCCCGCCGGGCCGCCACCCCGATCTCGGCCAGCTCCTCCGCCGACAACCGGACCGTCAGCCGCTCCCGCGACACCTCCAGCCGCCGCCGGCGACGTGGCCCCTCCGGCGTCACCACCGCCACCTCCGCCTGCACCTCCGCCTGCACCTCCGCCTCGGCCATCCGCCCCCGCACCCCTCCCCCGTCGACCGCGCCCGGTCGACCACCCCCGGTCCCGGGTTCGAACCGCAGGGCGCCAGCAGGCGCCCTATAGGTCTGACTCAGACCATATCTGGCTCCCCCGGGGAAGTGGGCAGAGTAGAGCCGAAAGGGGCACGACGAGCCGCGCAGAAAACCGCCAGGGAACGCCTCGCCGGCCCCTGATCAACGCCGCAGGGGAACTCGGCGTCGCGGCCGCCCAGCAGCACGCCGCGGTCGCCGGAGTCGACGACGCGAAGCACCAAGCGCAGGCGTACCTGCGCCAGGCCCAGCTCGAGGTAGACGCCATGCTCGCCCACGCCCGCGACCACGTCACGGCCGCCGACGACGCCTACCGGCAGGCGCACCACGCCGCGCTCACCGCCGGCTGGTCACCAGCCGCCCTGCCGACATGGGCTACAGCCCGCCGGCGCCGCTCAAACGAAACCGGAACCAGCCCTCCCACACCGACGCGGCCAGCGCGCCCCCCACGCTGGTGCCAGCCGCGTCCGACCAGACGCGGGTGGCCTGACCGCTCCCTCACGGCACTCCCGGCACGCGAGGACCGGCCTCAGGCGCACGGCCCCCTTCGAGCCAGGCATCCCTGGTAGGTCAAGGATTCGGTGGCGCGACCGACCGTGGGAGCATCAACAGCGTGGACAGTCCAACCGGCCGGCCGCCCTCCGGCGAGGTTCCCGGCGGTGAGCAGCCTTCGGCCTGGCCCGGCAGCGATGACGAGCTGGACGTGCTGCGCTCGGCTCAGCTGTTCCGCGGCCTGGCCCCCGACGACGTCGCCGCACTGCTGCCCGCCTTCGAGGCCCGCACCATCGACCGCGGCGACCGACTGTTCGCCCAAGGCGACGTCGACGAGGCCGACGTGTTCGTCGTGCTTCACGGGCGGTTCACCGTAGCCCGCGGCAATCGCGACGGACAGGCTGTGACCGCGGTACTCGGACCGGGGGACATGGTCGGTGAGCTCAGCGTGTTCGACCCCGGTCCGCGCACCAGCACCGTCACCGCCGTCACCGCCGGCCGGGTGGCGGTGCTCACCCGCGGGGACCTGCTCGCCTGGGGGACATCAAGACCGCACGTCGCAGCCCGCCTGCTGCAGGTGCTGGCCCGCCGGCTGCGCCGCACCAACAGCACCATCGTCGACCTGATGTTCGTCGACGTCGCCGGGCGGATGGCCAAAGCACTGCTCGAGCTCGCCGCCCGGTTCGGCGAGCGACACGGCCCCGAGGTGCGGGTACCGCACGGGCTGACCCAGTCCGAACTCGGCCAGCTCGTCGGCGGATCCCGAGAGACCGTGAACAAGACCCTGTCCGAGTTCGCCAGCC
>JAABVA010005102.1_pt1 | contig 12002 bp, 11 predicted proteins | sample 5560331 | NCBI WGS metagenome assembly JAABVA01 (sample SAMN12812661, study PRJNA571458) | rock metagenome | isolation source: Antarctica rocks | place: Antarctica: Victoria Land, Mt New Zealand sud | collected 2016-01-07
TCGCGCCCATCTCGCGCGCCGTGCGGATCACTTCCAGCAGGCTCGCGGTCTGCCCGGTATTTGAAATGGCGACCGCGACGTCGCCGGGCTGCATCATGGAGGCGGCGATGAACTGCTGGTGCGAATCGGTGTGCACCAGGCACGGCACACCGAATAGCGGGAACTTCTGCTGCGCGTCGGCCGCCACGATCCAGGACGCGCCGAACCCAAAGAACTCGATGCGTTTGGCCACGACGAGGAGTTCGATGGCTTCCCCCAGCGCCTGGTGGTCGAGTTGCGTGCGCGCCCAATCGAGGCTGGTCATGGTGTAGTCGAACACCTTGTCCGCAAGGGCCCGCGGCGTATCCGCCTCATGCAGCACCGACTGGGTCGCCGGCACGCCGAGCGCCATGCTGTGCGCCAGCTTGAGCTTGAAGTCCTGGAACCCATCGAACCCGAGTGCGGCGCAGAAGCGCATCACCGTCGGCTCGCTGACACCGGACTGCCGCGCCGTTTGCGCGACCGTCGCGGTGAGCGTCGCCTGCGGGTTGGACAGGATATATTCGGCCACCCGGCGGTCCGACTTCCGGAGCGTCGAAAGCCGGACCATGATGAGCTCGATCACGTTGCGTCCCCGCTCCGCGATGGCGGTTGCGGTTCGGTCAGGCGCGTTCGGAGGCAAGTGCTTGGCGAAGGTTGTCCACGGCCGCGACAGTAGCACGCCGGACGCTCTCCGCAGTCAACCCGCCAATGTGCGGGGTGGCGATGACCCGATCATGCTGCAACAGTTCCGAACGCCCCGGCGGCTCGACGGCGAACACGTCGGTGGCATAGACGCCGACCTGGCCACGTTCCAGCGCAGCAAGCATGACTGCCTCGTCCACCAGCCCGGCCCGGGCTGTGTTGACCACGTGGCAGCCATGAGGCAAGCGGGCCATCGCCGCCGCATCCAGCACCGGCCGTCCGTCAGCCGGCATCGGGCAATGCAGCGACAGGATTTCCGCCTGCTCCAGTACGGCGCCGCGGCCCACCCATTCAAAATCACCGCCCGGGTGGAAGCCGAAGTCCGGATACGGGTCATATACCCGCACCTTGGCGTCGAACGCCAGCGCGAACCGGGCTACTAGCCGGCCGACTGCGCCGCAGCCGACCAGGCCGAGCACGCGCCCCTCGATCTCCAGCCCCGTCCGGCGCCGCCAAGCCCCGGCTTTGAGTGCGGCGCACTGCTCCGGCACGTGGCGCAACGCCGCCAGCGCTAGCCCGAACGCCAGCTCGGCCACGCCGCGCGCATTGGCGCCGCCGGCTCGCATCACCTTGATGCCGAGCCTGTCTGCCACGTCGAGCGGGATGTTGTCCGCCCCCGTGCCGTTGCGACTGATAACCCGCAGCCCGGCCGCTTCTTCCAGCACGCGCGGGCTGATCGGCTCCACCCCCGCCAACCAACCCACGCAGCCCGGGACCAGGGTCAGCAAGGCGGCCTCGTCCGGCGTCTCGCCCGCTTGGCTGAACACCAGCTCATACCCATCTCGCTCCAGGGTCTTGAGAGCCGGGTCGGGCGTGCGGGTCAGCGAGCGCGGCGTGACCAGGATGCGGTTCACGCGGTGTCGCCCTGGGCGGCGCGGGGCGGCCCCCCGGCCAGTTGCGACAATCGCTCGAACTCCGGCCCGAGCGTGGGGATGTCGATGGCGAACACCTCGGCGATCACCCGCGTCCAGCCGTGCAGGAAATACTCCCAGCCGTCGAACGCGCGCAGGCCGCGCTCCCGCGCCTGCTCTTGCGCAGCGTCGAGGAACAGCAGGCTGCCGCGATAATTCAGCTCCCAGACTAGCCCGTCTTGGGGGAAGCGCGCATCAGCGCCAAGCGGCGAACCCGGGCGGTCCTTGCCCAACCCGGTCGCGTTGATGACCAGCGATCCCTCGGGTAAGCCGTCCAGGACCGCGTCATTGCATGCCGTGCCCTGCGCCAGCACGTAGTCCACGGCAATGTCGCTGCCGAGGCCTTGGTGGAACCGGCGCAGCCCGTCGAGGCGGGCCTCGTCGATGTCCGACACGATGACCCGCCCCGGCCGGTCCGCGCCACGCTGGGCCCGCATCAAGTTCCAGGTGATCGCCGTCGTCGCCCCGCCCGCGCCCAGCGCCAGCACGTGGCCGGCGGTCCGCTGCCAATGCCCCTCCGGCACGATGGCGTCGAGCGCGAGCCGGGCCGAGATCGGGTCCTTGGCATGACCGATCAGCCGGCCGCCGCGCTTAGACAGGCAGCTCACCTCCCGCAGCAACCGGGCGTGCGGGTCCAGTTCGTCAAACAGCGCCGCGGCGGCGTGCATGAGGTCGATCTTGTGCGTCGTGACCAGCGCGCCGCGCGCCAGCGGATCGTTGCGGATGGCGGCGACCACGGCGCGGTATTCCTCGGCCGGCGCATGCAGCGGCAGGTCGATGCCGTTGATGGCGCAATCCCCCAGTCCCAGCGCTTCGGCCCAGCGCGGGAACACCGACATGATCGAGGACTGCGCCGTGCTGACCCCGACGAAGTGCAGCGTCGGCTTGGCGCAGGCCGGGAACGGGTACAAATCAGCCCGCCTCTCGCGCGGCACGGGCCGTGCGCACCGCCTCCGCGGCGTTGCGGCCGATGCCGGCCCAGTCGCCACCGCGGATCATCACCCGGTTGGCGATCCAGGTGCCGCCCACCGCCACCACCGCAGGCTCCCGCAGCCACTCCGACAGGTTGGCCTGTGACACCCCGCCGGTCGGGATAAAGCGGAGTGCTTGCAAGGCGAACGGGGCGGCGATGGCGCGCAGGAACGGCATGCCGCCCACCGGCTGTGCCGGGAAGAACTTGAAGGTGTCGAGACCGTGCTCGATGCCGGCCTGGATGTCGGACGGCGTTATCACGCCTGGCACGTAGGGCAACCCCGCTTCGGCCGCGGCGCCCAACATGCGCGGGCTGAGGCCAGGGGCCAAGGCGAAGCGCGCCCCGGCCTGGACCGCCCGGTGCAGGCTCTCCGCGCTTATGATCGTGCCCGCGCCCACCAGCATGTCGGCGTGGCGTCCCGCGATGTGGGCGATGACCTCGGCCGCCGCCTCGGTGCGGAAGGTGATCTCGATCACCCCGAGCCCGGCCTCCAGCAGCGTCTCCGCCAGCGCGTCCGCGTCGGCTACGTCGTCGATCTCGACCACGGGAATGACGCCGAAGGCGCAGGCTTGCCGCAGGATATCGGTATGGCCGCTCATCTCAGGCCGCTCCCTGCCGCGCCCGCCCGCGGTAGCGCGGGTTGTCGGCCTGCGCCCAGCCGCCGGCCCCATCATCGACGATCAGCACCCGCATCCCGCCGGACCGGGCGATGATGTCGTAATCCTGCCCGGCATCGGCCGGGTAGCAGAATAAGGTCACGAACGGCTCTGCACCGACATTGACGCTGCGGTGAATCCAATGCGGCGCGACGTAGACGAGCTTGCCCGGCGTCAGCTCCTCCGCCTGCACCGTGCCGTCTTCCAGCTCCATCAGCATCACGCCCTTGCCGGACTGGCAGGCATAGATTTCCGGCCGGTCGCCCTGCTGATGGATGTGGCCGCGGGTGAACAGGAACTCGCGCCCGACCCGGCCCGGCTGCAGCGTGCTGGTCCCGAATATCAGGTCGCCGGCGCGCTCTGAGGGGCGGAACTCATCGACCTGGTAGGCCACCTCGTCGCGGCGCGTGCGGGCCAGCTCGGCATAGGCCGCCTCGTCGGCGAACAGGCCGGCGAGCTCGGCATAGCGCTTCTCATAGCGCCGCGTCCGCCCCGCCATCTCGCCGGTGGCGGCCGAGATGGAGACCAGGGTGGGGAGGGGTGACGGCATGGGCGAGCCTCCGGGCGATCATGGGACCGATGCGTTTTGGTAGTGCTATTACGCGACTATATCTGTTGGCAACTGATTTAGACATTTTTGCACTGCAACATGAGATATTTTGCTTGCGGTCGAGCAATGCCGATGTTGTATTGCTACGCAGAAACGGAACGCCGCCTGTCAGGGGCGACGCGAAAGGGGAGAACGGCCGATGAAAGCCTTACGGCTCACCACCACCATCCTCGCCGCCGCGGCGTTGTCCGCCGTTGTGTTGCTATCCGGTCCGCCGGGCGCGAACGCCGCGGACAAGCCGGTCAAGATCGGCATCTCGATGCGCACGTTGAGCGCGCCCTATTACGGGGCGTTGCAGCAGGCGGTCGAGAAGGAAGCCAAGGTCCAGGGCGCCACCACCATCGCCGTCGATGCCAACGACGACATGGTCAAGCAGATCTCGGACGTCGAAGACCTGCTCTCGCAGAACATCGACGTGCTGGTAATGGACCCGCGCGACGCGAAGGGCCTGGTCGGCGTCACCAAGGAGGCCGCGGCGGCCAAGGTCCCGGTGGTCATCATCGACAGCTCGATCGACGACTCCGCCCCGGTGCTCACCACCATCCAGTCGAACAACGCCGAGAACGGCAAGCTGGTCGGCGAATACGTGGTGAGCCAGGTCGGCAACAAGGACCTCAAGATCGCCTTGTTGAGCGGCGACCAAGGCAACCTGGTCGGCGAGGCCCGGCGTGACGGCGTGATGTCCGGCATCCTGGAGGCGCAACTCCGCCAGAACGGCCGGGCCGGGTTCACCGTGGTGGGCCAGGGCTGGGGCCTGTGGACGCAGAACGGCGGCGTGAAGGCGATGGAAGACTTGCTGACCGCGCATCCCGATATCAACGCCGTCTTGGCCGAGAATGACAGCATGGCGCTCGGTGCTCTCCGCGCCATCCAGGACGCGGGCAAGGCGGGCAACAACATTTTGGTGTTTGCCGCCGCGGACGGCCAGAAAGAGGCGGTCAAGCTGATCTCCGAGGGCAAATACGGCGCGACCGGCCTGAATGACCCGTCGTTGATCGGCAAGATGGGCGCGGACCTGGCCATCAAGGCGGCACGCGGGCAGGTCCCGGCGGGTTACCCGAAGATCACCTACACACCGCCTGTGGTGATCACCAAGGCGAACGCCGCGCAGTACTACAAGTCCGACGCGCTGTTCTAGCGCCATGACCATCCCGGTTGCCGCCGGCTTCGAGATGACCGGCATCTCCAAGGTATTCGGCGGCATCCGGGCGCTCGACGACGTGTCCTTCTCGGTCAAGGCCGGGGAGGTTCACGCGCTGGTGGGCGAGAACGGCGCCGGCAAGTCCACGTTGATGAAAATCCTGGCCGGCGCGCACCAGGCCACCACCGGCGAAATCCGCATCGGCGGCGAACCGGCAGTCATCCTGTCGCCGCACGCCTCCCGCGCGCTCGGCATCGGCATCATCTACCAGGAGCTCGCTCTCGCCCCCGAGCTGACTGTGGCCGAGAACATCTTCCTCGGTGAGCTTCCCGGGCTGGTCAACGCCCGCGCGCTGCGTGCCCGGGCGGCCAAGCTGCTTGATGATCTCGGCTTCGCCATTGACCCCGGCGCCACGGTGGCCACCCTGCCGCTGGCGTTCCAGCAGGCGGTCGAGATCGCCAAGGCGATGTCGCGCCAAGTGCGGATCCTGATCCTCGACGAGCCGACCGCGGTGCTGGCGCCTCCGGAAGTCGAGCGGCTGCTGGCGGTGGTCCTGGAATTGTCCCGGCGCGGCGTGAGCGTCGTCTATATCTCGCACCGGCTCGATGAAATCTTTCGCATCGCCAACCAGATCACCGTGTTGAAGGACGGCCGCACCGTCGGCACCTATCCCGTGGCCGGCATGGACGAGGCGCGCCTGATCTCGCTCATGGTCGGGCGCGAGGCGACGCAGCTCTTCCCGAAAGTCAAGCGCACCCGCGGCGGCGAGCTGTTGCGGGTCGAGGGGCTGTCGGCATCCGGCCTGGTCAAGCAGGTGTCGTTCTCGCTCCATCGTGGCGAGGTGCTGGGCATCGCCGGCCTCGTCGGCAGCGGACGCACCGAGGTGGCCCGCGCCATCTTCGGCGCCGACCGGGCCGAGGCCGGGGCGATCAGCATGGATGGGCGGCGCGTCACCATCCGCTCGCCCCGGCAAGGTGTCGCCTCCGGCATCGGGCTGGTGCCGGAGGACCGCAAGGGCCAGGGCCTAGTGCTCGCCATGCCGATCCGCCAGAACGTGACGCTGACCTGCCTGCAGCGCTTCACCAACTGGCTCGGCGTGGTGCGCCGCCAGGCCGAGCGCGCCTCGGTCGACGACGTGGCCAAGCGCACGACGATCCGCGCCCGCAACCTTGACCTCCCGGTCAGCAGCCTGTCTGGCGGCAATCAGCAGAAAGTCGTGCTGGCCAAATGGCTCGACGCGGGCTGCAAGGTGGTGATCCTCGACGAGCCGACCCGCGGCGTGGATGTCGGCGCGCGCTCCGAGATCTACCAGCTTATCGAAAACCTGGCCGCCAATGGGTTGGGCGTCATCGTCATCTCCTCCGACATGCTGGAGGTGATCGGCGCGTCCGACCGCATCCTGGTGATGAGCGGCGGGCGGATCAGCGGCGAGCTGGCGCGCGACGAATTCTCCGAGGCGCGGATCATGCAGCTCGCGTTGCGCAGTGCCGCGCACGTTGGCAACCGGGCAAGCGGCACAGCACTGGAAAGGGCGTGACATGAGCACGGTTCGAACGGCGGACGTCGCGGTCCAGGCCCGGCGCTTTGACTTCAAGGCCTTCGCCGCCACCTATAGCACCGTCGCCATCTTTGTCGTGCTGGTGCTGATCGCGAGCGCCGTGTCCGACAGCTTCTTCGGCCAGCGCAACATCGAGAACGTGCTGCGCCAGGTAGCGAGCACCGGCATCATCAGCATGGGCATGCTGCTCGTGATCCTGACCGGCGGGATCGACTTGTCGGTGGGCTCTGTCGCCGCCCTCGGCAGCATCCTGTGCGCCTCGCTGCTGACCTCGATGTCGTTGTGGCTGGCCATCCCGCTCAGCCTGCTGGCCGGCGGCGCGCTGGGGGCGGTGGCCGGGTATTTCGTCGCGGTACGCGGGATGCCGTCCTTCGTGGTGACGCTCGCGGTGATGACGATCGCCCGCGGCACGGCGTTGATCGTCTCCAAGGGGCGGCCGGTCTTCCTTGGCGATAACGGCGCCTGGCTGTCCGGCGGCTTCAGCCGCGGGGACCTGCTCGGCGTGCCGTTGCCGGTGGTGCTGATGGCGCTGGTGGTCGCGGTGATGGCCTTCGTGCTGCGGCTGACCGCATACGGGCGGCTGATCGTCGCCATCGGCTCGAACGGCGAGGCGGTGCGGCTCTCCGGCGTGCGGGTGAAGCCGCGCATTTTCTCGGTCTATGTCGTCTCCGGCATCCTGGCGGCGTTGGGCGGGATCGTGATCACGTCGCGCTCCGGCGTCGGCTCGCCGGTGGTGGGCATCGGGCTCGAATTGGACGTGATCGCGGCCGTGGTGATCGGCGGCGCGAGCCTGATGGGCGGGCGCGGCACGGCTCTGAACACGCTGATCGGCGTGCTGACGCTGGGAGTGATCGGCAACATCATGAACCTGCTGAACGTGCCAGGCTATCACCAGGAGGTGGTGAAGGGCGTCATCATCCTGGTGGCCGTGCTGCTGCAATCCTCGTTCTGGCCACGAAAGGCCTGACCAGGCGGATGCCGCGGGACCTGCTGCTCGCGATCGACGTCGGCACCGGGAGCGTGCGCGCGGCGCTGCTGACCGCAAGCGGCGAGACGATGGCGTTCGCGGCCGAGGAGCACGAGCAGATCGTGCCGCAATTCGGCTGGTCGGAGCAGCGCCCGGCCGATTGGTGGGCCGGCGCCGTGACTGTCATCCGCCGCGTGCTGGCGGCCGTGCCCGGCGGCACGTCGCGCGTGGCGGCCATCGGCGCCTGCGGCCAAATGCACGCCACCGTGCTGGTCGACGCCGACGGGCAACCGTCGCTCGATGCCGTGCCGTTGTGGAACGACAAGCGCAACCGTGCCGAGCTGGACCGCTTCATGGCCGGGCAGCCGTGGCAGGATTTGCTGCCCATCGCCGGCAACCCGCCCTCGGTGGCCTGGTGGGGGTTCAAGCTGCAATGGCTGCAGGCGCACCAGCCCGAGGCCTACGCCCGCACCCAGGCGGTGCTCAGCCCCAAGGACTGGATCAACTTCCGCCTGACCGGCGCCGTGGCGACCGACGCGCCCGAGGCCTCCTGCACCTACCTCTACGATGTCACGACCGGGCAGTGGAGCGAGGCGCTCTGCCGCCGCCTGGGTATCGACCCGGCGCTGCTGCCGCCGATCCGCGAGCCGTTCGAAATCCTGGCCCTGATCAGCGCCGCCGCCGCCGCCGAAACCGGGCTCGAACCCGGCATACCGGTCGTGGTCGGCATCAGCGATTACCCCGCCGCCCTGCTCGGCTCCGGCGTGACCGTGCCGGGCCTTGCCTCGGACGTGACCGGCACCTCCACCTTGCTGACCCTGTGCACCGAGGCGCCGGTGGCCGACCCGATCATCAGCAACGTGCGCGGCGCGTTGCCGAACTGGTCGGCCTTCACCATCCTCGACGCGGGCGGCGACGCCATGCGCTGGGCGCGGCGCGCCTTCCACGAGAAGATCTACGACTACGACCGCATCGTCGCCCTGGCCGGGTCGGCCCCGGCGGGCGCGGGCATGCTGCTGTTCCTGCCCTACCTGAATGGCGAGCGGCTGGGGCCGCGCACCAATGCCCGGGCGCAGTTCATCGGGCTGACGAGCGGGCATGGCGCCGGGCACTTGCACCGCGCGGTGATGGAGGGGGTGGCGTTCGCGGCCGCCCGCAACCTGCGCATCATGGAGGCCGCCGGCAACCGCCTCGACCGCATGGTCGCGGCCGGCGGCGGCGCGCGCACCCGGCTGTGGCTCGAGATCAAGGCCAGCATCTACGGGTGCCCGATCCTCGCCACCGAAACCGCGGAATGCGGCCTGCTCGGCTGCGCCATGCTGGCCGGGACGGGCATCGGGCTCTATCCCGACCTTGCGACTGCGGCCACGCGCCTGGTGCGGTGGGGCGCCGAAATCCAGCCGAACCCGGCCTGGTCCGACATATACGCCGCGCTGGCGCCGGTGTTCGAGCACGCCTACCAGACCAGCGGGACCACCTGGGCGATGCTGGAAGTCGCCGAGCGGGCCGCAGCAGCTCCATCCTGACCACGAGAGGCCCATGGCGACAGACTATCTCGGCAAATACAACCTCAAGGGCCGCGTGGCGGTCGTCACCGGCGGCGGGCGCGGCATCGGCCTCGCCTGCGCCGAAGCGCTGGCCGGGGCCGGGGCACGCCTCGTGCTGCTGGAACGCGACGAGGAGGCGGCGGCGAGTGGCGCCGCAGCCCTCTCCGCGCAAGCAGCAGACGTGTCCTCGCGCATCGTGGACGTCACCGACCAACACGCCGTGGAGGCCGCGGCGGCCGGCATCGAGCGTGATTTCGGCGCCGTCGAAATCCTCGTCTGCTGCGCCGGCATCGCCATCAGCGGCGTATCGGCCGAGGCCGCGACCCCGGAGCAATGGCGGCAGGTGATCGACATCAACCTCAACGGCGTGTTCTGGTCGTGCCAGGCGTTCGGGCGCGCCATGCTCGGACGGGGCCGTGGCGCCATCGTCAACATCGGCTCCATGTCCGGCCTGGTGGTCAACCGGCCGCAGGAGCAGGCGTCCTACAACGCATCCAAGGCGGCGGTGCATCAGCTCACCAAGTCGCTCGCCGCCGAGTGGGGGCCCCGCGGTATCCGCGTCAACGCCGTGGCACCGACCTACATCGACACGCCGATGACTCGCTACGGATTGCAGAATGAGACGTTGAAGCAGGCTTGGCTGGACGCGACGCCAATGGGCCGGATCGGCCGCACGGACGAGGTCGCCTCCGTCGTGCTGTTCCTGGCCTCGGACGCCGCGAGCCTGCTGACCGGTAGCATCGTCGTGGCCGACGGAGGCTATACGTGCTGGTAGCGCCTCCCTCGCCGGCCGGGTAGCCGCTGGCGTGGCCGTGGTGCATGGATCGACCGTTGGGCTCGGAAGAAGTTTATAGCGATCTCAGTTATTTGTGCTCGGAGTGGGTGAGGTCCAGATGATAAGAGCTCGCAACTGACAGGTAAAATGCGCTCGTTCCGACACGATCTACGCTATTTTGAGCCATGAGCGCGTTTTAGACGGCTCTCAAGTTATTGAAGTTGCTTGAGCCGATCCGTGCATCAACGCCCCCGGCGCGCCTGCCAGTCTGCGGCACCGTCCGAGCCGCCCTTTTGACCACCGCCGCAGGCTGGCCCTTGTGCCCGGCCACGACGTAAACCTCGTCGATCTCCACCTCTCCCTTCAGTTCCACCGCCGGCGCTTTGGCGACCAGGCCGCGGCGCAACTGCTCCGTCATGATCTGCACGTCCGAACCGTCCACGCCCAGTTCCGAGGCGATCTGCCGTTTGGAAAGGTTCAGGCCCATGAAGTAGAGGCACAGCACCCAGACCCGCAGCGGCTGGTGGTGCCCAGGGATTTCGCATCAAGCGACGGGCATGTGGTCGAGGATGTCGGCGAGAACGCGCACGTCCAGCACTGCATCGCGCATGGTGTGGCGCATGGAGTTCTTGCCCGTGACGACACGGACGGCGTTGAGCGCCACGCGCTTGAGCGTGGCGCGGTTGCGCGGACCGTGGCCGCGCCGCACCAGCGACGCGTCCTCGCCCATGGTCACGTCCAGAACCCAGTGCAGGTTGTTCTCGACGGCCCAGTGACCGCGCGACAGGGCAAGCAGGCGCTCGGGCGTGCAGGCGTGTCCGAGCAGGTAGAGCTGGCTTTCCGTCGTCGTCGCGCCGGTCCGCTTGCAGGTGCGGGTGCGGTCGACGCGGCCGACTGCCGCAAGTCCGGGCCAGCAGTGGTGGGCCAGTCCGGCCACGTCGGTGCAGACGCGCGCCACACGCGTTTCCACCCGCCCGTGCCCGACGTTGGTTTCCTCGTGCTCCAGGACGGGCACGAGCGGGTCGGCGAGAACCGTCCGCACGTCGCCGAGCAGCGTCGGCTGGTTGCCTTTCAGGGCCATGACATAGTGCGCTCCGGCCTCGTGCAGCAGCTTTGCGCTGGCGCGCTGGGTGTGCAGCGCGTCCATCGTCACGTCCCGCCCGCGCAGGTCCAGCAGCTCGAGCAGTTCCGGGAGGGCAGTGATCTCGTTGGATTTGCCGTCCACGGCGACCTGGCCGATGCACAGGCCGACATCGGTGGCGAACGCGTGCAGCAGGTGAAGGGCTCGGACGCCGCGCGCCACATCCGCGCTGCCCCGCACGGCCTTGCCGTCGATGGCAACGTGGCTTGCAGACCCGGCAGTGACACGCCGGGCGAGGTCGGCGAGCACCGCCTCGAACTGCTCCGGCCTGATAAGCCGGAGCAGTCGCCCAAACGTGTCGTGGGACGGCGTACCGTCCTCATAGGGCAGGTAGCGGCGCAAGAAGTCGACCTTTGCCCTGGCGAACTGCGCGTAGCCGTCGCAGCACCCGAACCCGCAAAGCGTGGCGCAGAGCGCCGCGAACAGGACCTCTGCCAGCCCGTGGGTGGTCCGGCCGACGACCCGCGGATCGTCGATCCCGGCGAAAAGCTTGCAAGCGGAAGGAACCATGACGCACGCCTCTGATGAGGCGCAAACAACGTCGTCCGGCTATGACGGATCCAGCATCACGTCACGCCTCGCAAGCAGACCATCGTAACAGAATTTTTGGTGCGAAAACCCTGGGAGGGCCGGTCTTCCATGACCTGCTCGCATCCCGCTTCGGCCAGCGCCTGCCGCTGCGCAGCGGCATGGGTGTCGTCGTCGGGACCGACCCGGAGGTAGCCGATCAGCACGGTGCGGCGCCGCGCGACGCAGCCTGGTTCGGGCCGGGGCTGGGTCCGCGTGGGTCATCGCCGCCTTGGGCTTTGACGTCCGTCACCATCATCGACGTCGCGCCACTTCTTTTGCATATTTGTAACAGCCCAGGTCATTTCGTTGGAGGGGGCATTGACAGGTCACGGCTGAGTACGGGTCAACGTGTCAATGGCACCGCCCGATGACACAGGCTCCGGAGACGACGTATCGGCCGCGATTGGCATTGAAGCGGCCATGGCGGCAT
>JAABVA010005104.1_pt1 | contig 11997 bp, 11 predicted proteins | sample 5560331 | NCBI WGS metagenome assembly JAABVA01 (sample SAMN12812661, study PRJNA571458) | rock metagenome | isolation source: Antarctica rocks | place: Antarctica: Victoria Land, Mt New Zealand sud | collected 2016-01-07
GCGATGTTGCCCGGCATCGGCCAGTCCTCGTGCACCGAGGAGATGTTGAGGATCAGCCCGCCGCCGCCCTGGGCGATGAACTGCTTCGCCGCAGCCTGCGTGCCGAAGAATGCGCTCCTCATGTTGATGGCCATGACCTTGTCGAAATCGGCCTCGGTCGTGTCCAGCAGCGAAGTGCGCGTTTCGATGCCGGCGTTGTTGATGAGCACATCCAGACGGCCGTGAGACTCGACAGCGGTCTGGACCATCGTGTGCAGGTCCGCGGCTTGCGACACGTCGGCCAGCACCCCGACGGCGTGACCACCGGCGGCCTGGACCTTGGAGATCAGCGCGGTTGTCTCCTCGGGGTGGGCGACGTAGTCGATGACGACGTTCGCGCCCTCGGCCGCGGCGGCGAGGACGATCGCCTCGCCGATACCGCTGTTCCCGCCCGTGACGACGACCGACTTCCCCAGCAACAACATGTCTGCTCCCGACTACCTGCGTGACGCATACGACTCGAGCCGAAAGCCCAGACCCTGGTGTTCAGCGTGACACGCAAACATGTACGGCCGCCGACAGGGTCAGCCGGTCGCGCAGACGCATGGCATTCCAACGAGTGCCGCGGCGTGGATACCTCGCGTCAGAGCCGGCCCGCGGCGGCGCGCCTGGCAGGATCGAGGCATGAGTCGTATCGAGGACTACGCGCTGCTCGGGGACCTGCAGACCGCTGCGCTGGTTAGTACCGCCGGCTCCATCGATTGGCTGTGCCTACCAAAGTTCGATTCCCCCGCCTGCTTCGCCGCGCTGCTCGACACCGCCGAGGCCGGGCACTGGCTGATCGCGCCTGCCGGCGCCGACGTTTGCACCACCCGCCGCTACGTCCAGCACACCCTGGTGTTGGAGACCGAATGGCGCACTCATTCCGGGACCGTGCGGGTGATCGACTTCATGCCGCCGCGCGGACACGCCCCCGACGTGGTGCGGATCGTGGAAGGCGTCCACGGCAGCGTGGCGATGCACTCGAAGCTGCGGCTGCGGTTCGACTACGGCCGTGTCGTGCCCTGGGTACGCCACCACGGCGACCGGATGGAAGCCATCGCCGGACCCGACCGAGTCCGGCTAAAGACCCCCGTCCGCACCCAGGGTAAAGACCTGTCGACGGTGTCGGACTTCACCGTCCACGCCGGGGACCGAGTCCCGTTCGTCCTCACCTGGAACCCCAGCCACGAACCCCCGCCCACATCGGTAAACGCCGAAGACGCGCTGCGCGACACGCTGACCTTCTGGAGCGAATGGTCAGCCAGCGGCACCCCGGTAACCGGCCCCTACCGCGCTGCCATCAGCCGCTCCCTGCTCACCCTCAAAGCGCTGACCTACCAACCCACCGGGGGAGTCGTCGCCGCCGCCACCACCTCGCTACCCGAGCAGATCGGCGGCCCACGAAACTGGGACTACCGCTACTGCTGGCTACGCGACTCCACCTATACCCTGCAAGCCCTCATCTCCGCCGGCTACCTGAACGAGGCCAAAGCCTGGCGGGAATGGCTGCTCCGCGCCGTCGCCGGCGACCCGGCCGAGCTGCAGATCATGTACGCCCTTGACGGCACCAGGCGCCTCCCCGAAACCGAACTGCCCTGGCTCGCCGGCTACGAGAACTCCAAGCCCGTGCGCACCGGCAACGCCGCCTCCGGCCAGCTACAGCTCGACGTGTGGGGCGAAACCCTCGACGGCCTCGCCCTGGCCCGCAACGCCGGCATGGCCGCTCACGACGACGCGTGGGACCTGCAGGTCGCACTCATGGAGCACCTGGAAGGCAACTGGGACCAGCCCGACAACGGCCTGTGGGAAATGCGCGGCGCCCGCCGGCACTTCACCCACTCCAAAGTGATGGCGTGGGTCGCCGCGGACCGCATGGCTGCCGCCGTGCGCACTCACCCCGACCTACACGGACCCGCCGATCGGTGGGAAGCCCTTCGCGACACCATCCACGCTGACGTTCTCACCCACGGTTACGACTCCGAACGCAACACCTTCACCCAGTCCTACGACGCCCCCAGCCTTGACGCCAGCCTCCTCATGATCCCCCGCGTCGGCTTCCTGCCACCCACCGACCCGCGGGTACTGGGCACCATCACCGCCATCCAGAACGGCCTCACCGAGGACGGGTTCGTCAAACGCTACGACACCACCGACTCCGGCGACGGCCTCACCGGCGGGGAAGGTTTGTTCCTGGCCTGCTCGTTCTGGCTCGTCGACGCCCTACAGCTAGCCGGGCAGCACCAGGCGGCCACCCAGCTATTCGAACGCCTCCTGGCCCTCCGCAACGACGTCGGGCTGCTCAGCGAAGAATGGGACCCGACCACCAGCCGACAACTCGGGAATACCCCCCAAGCGTTCAGCCATTTCCCCCTCGTCACCAGCGCCCTACAACTACATGCCGGCAAAGGCCACCCCAGCAACCACCCCATCGCCCCACCGAAGTCATGAACCGCTGAATGCTGCCGTTCTCCCGGTCGCTGAATCAACGTGTGGGTCACGCCAGCATGGCCACCCACAAAGACCTCCACACACGCCGTCACGGATGACCCCGGGGCGCTACGACTGGCTGGTGCCGTGTCGCTGGGCAGGTCGCCGATCCGGGTTGACGACGTCCTGTGATGCACCAGGGTGCGGCCACCGAATGCGCCGACCGGTCCGACGAACGGGTGTTTCTGGCGTTTCATTTTCAGAGGTTCTCGGCGGCCGGCATGCGGTCGGCGAAGGTGAGGCGGACGCGTTCAGCGCGGGCTTCCACCGCATCGTCCATCGTGCCTGCCCGGTGCCTCGGGGTCCAGACCCCGGGTGACCAGGTAGAGCGTCTCCGACGCGGCCTGCTCGGGGGGGAAGTCCCCCCGTGCCCCCATGGCCCGGCGATACCGCGTGTTAAGTGACTCAATCGCGTTGGTAAAGAACAAGACCCGTCGTCTTTCCACGTCGTACGCGAGGAATGCGGTGAATGCCTCCCACTCCTTGTCGGGCTCGCGGCCGGGGCCGCCGGCACCACGGCGCTCAACGTCGTCACCTACCTCGACGTGGTGATGCGATCGCAGCGCCAGGAGCACCCCGAGGACACCGCGGCGAAGTTCGCCGAGGAGCTCGGGATTCAGATCCCTGGCGACGAGGACGAGCGAGCCAACCGCCTCGCTGGCCTCGGACCCCTCACCGGGATCATGGCCGGCTTGGGGGTGGGTGCGTCGGTTGGACTCGCCCGGGCCCTCGACTTCCGGCCCCCTCTCGCACTCGCCGGCATTCTCGCCGGCGGGCTGTCGATGGAGGCCGCGCACGCGCCAATGGCGGTGCTCGGTGTCGCGGATCCTCGGACCTGGGCGCCGGCCGACTGGATGAGCGACGGCGTCCCGCACCTCGTCTACGACTTGGTCACCATTCGTCGGCGTCGCGGCCCTCGACGGCAACTCACACCGGCGCGATCGCCACTCAGGGTGCCTACCCACCAGCGTGTGGCACCGTGAGGAGATGACTCCGGCAGACCTTCGGGAACACGTCCTGTCCGCCAAGACGGCCACCGGCCTGTCCTGGGTCGCCATCGCCGAGGCGCTCGAGCGCCCACCGGCCTGGACGGTGGCGGCCCTGTTCGGGATGCACCCGATGTCCGCGGAGGTGGCCGCGAAGGCCGGCACCCTCCTCGACCTCCCGCCGGCGGTGGTCTCCCGTCTCCAGCGCGAGCCCTACCGCGTCGCCGAGCCCGACCTGCTCACGGACCCCACGATCTACCGGTTCCACGAGGCGCTCACCGTCTACGGCCCGGCGATCAAGGAGCTCATCCACGAGGAGTTCGGCGACGGGATCATGAGCGCGATCAACTTCAAGCTCGACGTCACACGCCGGGCCGACCCCGACGGCGACCGCGTCGTCGTCACCTTCGACGGGAAGTTCCTCGACTACCGCTGGTGAGCGCGGTTGAGCGCGATGCGGCGTGCACCCGTCAAGGGCGACGGCGGGTGCGCGTCTCAACCGTGGGCAGTGCGTACTAATACCGACCGGTTCATGAGGCTGACCTGCGCACCCCGCCCGGCCGGGAACGCCGAGGCATCGTGGAAGCGACGTCGGCGAGCACCTCGACGCCCTGGTCCGGAGCAACGGCTGATTGACAACAGCGACTCCGAGGAGCGTGCTCGTGTTCAGCGAAGCGCTGTCAGGGGGTTCAGCGGTCTTGCTTGCCGGCTTCCTGGCGCAGGTCTGGGAGGGGGCCCGGTACGGCGCTGTCGTCATGGGTGGGTCGCCGGGGCGTCGAGAGCGCGGCCAGGAGTGCGGCTAGAACGGCGACGATGGCAACGGCCGCTATTTGGGTGGTGTGCGCTTGAACGAAGGTGCTCAGGGCCGAGGTCAGCGGGCTGGTGCTGCTGGCGAGAGCCTGGTTCGCCTGGCCGCTGTTCAGGGCTGGCGCCCAGTAGGCGATGAGGTAGAGCCCTGAGGCGACCAGGACGGCGCCGGCGCCCAGGGGCAGGTAGCGGCTGATGCGTCGCAGTGCGGTGGCCAGGGCGGAGCTTGCGAGAGCTGCGGACAGGGCGAGCAGGACCAGGACGGTGCTGGCGCCTGGAGCGTAGGCGGATACCAGGGTGGTGATGCTGTTCGCGGCCAGGGCTTGGGCGATGACGGCGAGCAGGACCGCGAGGGTGCAGGACAGGGAGGCGATGGCGTAGGCGGCGCCGAAGGTGAGCATGGCGCCGGGGCCGCGGCCGCTGCGGGTGACCCGGTGGTTACCCAGGCTGATGCCGATATGGCGGCCGGCGAGCATGGCGGCGCCGAGGCCGGTGAGCAGGACACCGGTGATGAGGGCGACCCAGGTGACGGCGGCGATGATGCTGCGCAGGCCGATGGCGACCAGAAGCTGTGCGATGGTGAAGACCGCGGCGAATCCGAGGCTGATCAGGGCGCCAGTTGCCAGTCCGTTGAGGGCGCGGCGGGCCGTGCCGGGAGCCTGCGCAGTAGCCGCTGTAGGGACGGTGTCCAGGCCGAGGTAGTAGGCCAGGAAGGCGGGCAGCAGGGCGAACCCACACGGGTTGACGGTGGCGAGAATGCCGACGCCGAAGGCGAAGGCGAGGGTGCTGGTCATCACGTCGGCGTCTTCACGCCGCGGCGGTCAGGGCCGTGGCGGCCTCGTCTGGGGGTGGGGTCGACTCCGCGGAAGACCTGCGTGCCGGCGTGGTTGAGGACGACGGTGGTGCCGAGGGCGTCGACGTTGAAGCGGCGCAACAGGGCGCCGTCGTAGCGGGCCACGGCGAACGGGGGGTTTCCGATCGCGGTTAGTAACTGGCTGATGGCCAGGTCCGGCTCGCTGGGGTCGAGATCGACGGCGATGACCTGCGAGCCTTGCCCGGCCCGGCCCGGCCCGGCCCGGCCGATGGCCGTGGCAAGGGTCTGACCCTCGGCGTAGCAGGATCCGCAGGAGGCGGTGAAGAAGTAGAGGACGAGCGGTGCGCCGGTGGGGATGGTCACCGACTTCCCGGCGATGGTCTTGACCGTCAGCGACTGAATCGGCGTGGACGCGGTGACGCCCGCCTCGGCGGCGGGTCCGGCGGTGGGGGGGTCCGGTGGTGGACGTCTTGATCGCTCCGCAGGCTGTCAGGGTGACGCTCGACAGCACCACCGCCGGGACGGCGCTCACGATCTTGGCTGGCGCCGGCTTGCAGACCGGAATGACCGGGGCGTAGTGGCCGTGGTCAGCTCTGCCGGGAGGCTTGGTTCGGCCGGTCCTGAGGGCCGGTGTCGCGAGGCGGTGCACTGCAGTCACCGGTGCCGTCCTGGGGATGTGCCGGGTTTGCGGCTGCGGCCTGCCCTGACCGGCGGCGGTGAAGGACGTAGAGGATCGCGCCGACCAGGGCCAGGGCGGCAGCGGCGAGGACGGCCGGGCTTCGGAGTAGGCCGCCGGCGACGCTGAGGGCACCGGCGGCGATCAGCAGCGGCCCGGCGCAGCACGCGACGGCGAGCAGGACCGCCCCGGCGGCGGCGAGGCCGCCGAGCCCGGAGCCGGGGTTCTTCTGAGAGTGGGGCATGCGCGTTCTCCTTTGGGTGTGGTCGGTCGTCGGGGTCAGGAGTCGATGCGGACACACGCGGCCAGCGCTGCGGCGTTGTCGGCCGTGAGCGCGCGGGCCACGCCGATCAGCTGCACCACGCGGGGGTCGGTGACCTCGTAGCGGGTGTACCGGCCGTCTCGGCGGGCGGCGACGAAGCCGCAGTCGGCCAGGCAGGCCAGGTGCGTGGAGACCCGCGACTGGGACAGGCCCACATGCTCGATGCACTCGGTCACGGTGCGTTCGCCGCTGAGCAGGAACTCCAGCAGCAGCAGCCGGGTCGGGTCGCCGATGGCACGGAAGAACTTGGCCATGATCCGGCGTCCGGCGTGCTCGGCCGGGACCAGGGGACTGCCGGCGGGCAGCCCGAGCCGTGCGACCTCACGTGCGGAGGTCAGTGCGGGCATGTGGACAACTCCTTCGGTCGTGTGACAGTCTGACAATACATCCGAGTATGCGGATTCGACGAATGACGCTGCAATGGTTGAGGAGATCTTCATGACGGGGTACGACCTGGCCATCATCGGCTCTGGTGGGGGCGCGTTCGCCGCGGCCATCCACGCCACCGGGCTCGGCAAGAAGGTGGTGATGGTGGAGCGGGGCACCGTCGGGGGGACCTGCGTGAACACCGGGTGTGTCCCGTCCAAGGCGCTGCTCGCGGCCGCCGACGCCCGCCATGTCGCCTCCGATGACCGGTTCCCGGGGATCTCCACCTCGGCCGGCCCGGTGGACATGGCCGCCCTCGCCGGCGGCAAGGACGACTTGGTGGAGTCGATGCGGGCGGAGAAGTACGCCGACCTGGTCACCGAGTACGGCTGGGACCTGCGCGCCGGGACCGCCACCTTCACCGGGACCGCCGAGAGGCCGGTGCTGCAGGTCACCGACCCCGACGGCCGGTTGGACCAGGTCGAGGCGGAGCACTTTCTGGTCGCGACCGGCTCGGCCCCGTGGGCGGCCCCGATCGACGGGCTGGCCGAGGCGGGGTACCTGACCTCGACGACGGCGATGGAGCTGGAGCAGGTCCCGGAGTCGCTGCTGGTTTTCGGCGGCGGCTACGTGGCGCTGGAGCAGGCGCAGCTGTTTACCCGGCTGGGCAGCAGGGTCACCGTCCTGGCCCGGTCCCGGCTGGCCTCGGCGGAGGAACCTGAGGTCGGCGAGGTCATCGAGTCGGTGTTCGCCGACGAGGGCATTACCGTCGTCACCGACGTCGCGGCGTCCTCGGTCCGCCGGGATGAGGCCACCGCTGAGGTGGTCACCACCGCGGTCGTGGCCGGTGATCTTCGGGAGTACCGCGCCACCCAGCTGCTGGTCGCGACCGGCCGCCGGCCGGTGACCGACGGGCTGGGCCTGGACGGGGTCGGGGTCAAGGTCGGCGACCGCGGCCAGGTCGTCGTCGGCGACGACCTGGGCACCAGCAACCCCCGGATCTGGGCCGCCGGCGACGTCACCGGCCACCCCCAGTTCGTCTACGTCGCCGGCGCGCACGGCTCGCTCGCCGTGGACAACGCCTTCACCGGCGCCGACCGTACCCTGGACTACACCCACCTGCCCCGCGTCACCTTCACCACCCCCAACATCGCCGCCGTCGGGCTGACCGACAAACAGGCCAGCGCGGCCGGGATCCGCTGCGACTGCCGAGTCCTGCCCCTGCAGTACGTGCCGCGCGCGCTGGTCAACCGGGACACCCGCGGCTTCGTCAAGATCGTCGCCGACGCCGACACCGGACTTATCCTCGGCGTCACCGCCGTCGCCCAAGCCGCCGGGGAACTCGCCGCCGCAGCCGTCTACATCCTGAACGCGCGGATGACCGTCGAGCAGGTCGCGAACCTGTGGTGCCCCTACCTGACCATGACCGAAGGCATCAAGATCGCCGCCCAGTCCTTCACCACCGACGTGTCCAAGCTGTCCTGCTGCGCCTCCTGACACCCTCAGTCTCGTAAGCAACCCCTGATGAACGCCGACCTGCAGCACCTCATAGACCGTCTGACCGACCCCGAGGCCGGCGCGGTGCCGTGGCTGTGGCAACCCTCCTGGCCCTCCTCGCCCAGGGCAGCCCCGTCACCGTCCAGGACCTCTCGGCCGCTACCGGCCGCAGCATCCCCGATGTGCGCCTGGGTCTGGCCGCGATGCCCGACACCGAGTACGACAGTCACTGCCGGATCCTCGGACACGGCCTGACCCCGGTCCCGACCCCGCACCGCTTCGAGCTGGCCAGGCAGAGGTTTTACACCTGGTGCGCCCTGGACCACCCTGATCTTCGCCACCATCCTCGGTCTGCCCGCCCAGGTGCAGTCCCCCTGCCACACCACCGGAGCACCGGTGCGCCTGAACGTGGACGCCACCGGCGTCACCGGGCTCGAGCCTCAGGGTGCCGTGGTCTCCCTGGTCGACCCTGCGGACCTGACCTCGATCCGGTCCGCGTTCTGCAAGGAGGTCCACTTTTTCGCCTCACCGGAAGCCGCCCAGCCCTGTCTGCAGGAGCATCCCGTCGCGGCAGTGCTGCCGGTCGCCGACGCCCACCAGCTCGCCCGACCCCTGGCACAGAGCCTGCTCGTTGCGCGCGCGCCGAAGGGCTACTGCTGACGGGAGTCGCCTCGTGCTTGAACCCTGCTGAGAGTCACCGACCGACACCGACCGACGGGGAAGCCCATGCGCGTCCGATACTTGATGACGGATCTGGCCATCACCACCGCGGCCAGCTATCTGGCCACCACGACGATGGAACGCTTCAGCACGAAGCTGTACGAGCTTGAGGCGCCCGCCGACCGGGACCGGGAAGACGCCGCAAGACCGGGGCCGCCGGACCGGATCGCCGCCCAGAAGAGCACCGAGCTGCTCGGACTGCACCTCGACGACGCCGCCCTGGACAAGGCCGCCCTGGTCTTCCACTACGGCCTGGCCGCGTCCTGGGCGTCGCTGTACCCGCTGCTGCGCCGCGCCACGTCGCTGGGACCGGTCCCCGCCGGGCTGCTGACCGGGGCGTCGATGTCCCTGCTCGTCGATGAGGGCCTCACCCCGCTGCTGGGGTTCTCCGCGCCCAACCGGGCCTATCCGCTGGCCACCCACGCTCGGGGGGTCGCGGCCCACCTGGTCTTCGGGATGGCCGTCGCCGCGGTCACTGAGATCGCCTGGGCGCTGCTTCGGCGCACTCCCCGCCCACGCCACCGTTGAGCCCCCGGTCACCATTCGACCCATGCGCCCAGCCATCGGCATCGGCATCGGCATCGGTCAAGACCTGCACGATTCACGCCAAACGAACGGAGAAGCGCTGTGAGCGATGACGTCGATGTGATCGTCCTCGGGATGGGACCAGGGGGAGAGGTCGCCGCTTCCCGGCTGTTGGCCGCCGGGCGGAAGGTCGCGGTCGTGGAGCGCGAGCTGATCGGCGGAGAGTGCGCCTACTGGGGCTGCATCCCGTCCAAGACCCTGCTACGACCCCCGGACGCCCGCGCCGAGGCCGCACGCGCCGCAGGACTGAGCACACCAGAGCTCCAGTGGCCAGGCCTGCGGGACTACCGCGACTACATGATCCGCTACCTCGATGACACCAAGCAGGTCCAGGGGTACGCCGACCAGGGCGCCACGGTCATCAAGGCCACCGGACGGATCACCGGGCGCACCAGCCAAGGACGGGTGAAAGTCGAGGCCGGCGGCCACCAGCTGAGCGCTCAGCACGTCATCCTGGCCACCGGCTCGCAGGCGATCCGCCCCGACATTCCCGGCCTCGGGGCTGGCTCCGACGTGCCGGTCTGGACCAACCGGGAAGCCACGAACCTCGTAGACATCCCCGACCGAGTCCTGATGATCGGCGGCAGCGCCGTCGCAGTGGAGCTCGGACAGTTCCTGGCCCGCATGGGGTCCCAGGTCACCCTCGTCCAGCGCGGGGGCAGGCTACTGACCCGCGAGGAACCCCGCGTCGGCGAGCTCGCCCAGGCCGCCCTGGAAGCGGACGGCATACACGTGCGCCTGAACAGCCAGGTGACCCGCGCAACCGCCACCACGCACGGCGGCAAGGTCTCGGCGAGTGTGGAGCTCGACGACGGCAGCACCTCCCAGTTCGACGTCATCGTCCTGGGCACCGGCCGCGCACCGCGCACCGCCGACCTAGGCCTGGACGCCGTCGGCGTCGACCCCGCCGACGGGCTCAAACTGGACCAGAGCTGCCGCCTCGCCGAGGGCCTGTGGGCGATCGGCGACGTCACCGGACAAGCCATGTTCACCCACGTCGCGAAGTACCAGGCCCGTGTGGTCGCGGACACGATCCTCGGCAGTCCGCGCGCCGCCCACTACGGAGGCATCCCTCGCGTCGTCTTCGCCGACCCCGAGATCGCCGCCGTAGGCATGACCAGCGCCCAAGCCCACGACGCCGGGCTCGAGGTGGCCAGCACCGAGGTCGACCTCCCCGAGGCCATCGCCCGACCCTGGACCTACGAAACCGACCCCCGCGGAACCCTCGGACTGGTCGCCGACCGACGCGCCAAGGTCCTCATCGGCGCCTGGGCCTTCGCACCGATGGCAGGCGAGTGGATCCACCAAGCAGCACTCGCCATCCGCGCCCAAATCCCCCTCGAGATCCTGCGCGACCAAGTCGCCCAGTTCCCCACCTACAGCGAGTCCTACCTCGCCGGCCTGGACCAACTCGACGCGTAGCTCAACCCTGAACGTGATACATCCGGCTAACCCTGGCTTAGGTCTGGCTTAGGCCAGGCTTAGGCCGGCTTCGGTCCACCCCCGTTTCCTCCGCCTCTGACACCGGACTGATCTCTCCGGCGGCGTCCCGGGCCGGGCACAGCGGCGCCACGGCATCGTTCAGTTCCGAACCCGGCGCACCACTAGCCCGACTCGGCACCTGCCGATCCTTGCGGTAGCCGGTGAACGCGGCGCCATCCACGAACGACTCGTCAACGCCCTCCCAGTCGCCTAACCGACCCTTCTCACCGGCGACCTCAAGACGGGCGCATCTGTCGGTGACGTCCGGACCCCCGACGTCCGCTCATGCCGCGATCTGAGCGCCCGGTGGGGTTCGCCATACGGGCCACCAGCCGGTGGCGCGAGGGACGCAGACGGCAGGTCGAACGGCAGGAGCCCTTGTCAAACCGGTGTCGCCAGCTCAGGAGGACTGACCGTCCTCCGGTAGTAGTCGAGCCGGCCCTTGGCATCCGGTTGGCTGCGGACGAGCTGGTAGCCGAGTGAACCGACGATACGTGCTGAGGCGAGGTTCGACGGTCGGATCGTGGCCCAGAGGTGCTCGTGGCCGGCTTCATGGGTTGCCTCGGTGACGGCGCGCGCAGCCTCTCGTGCGAATCCCTGGCTACGGCGGTCGACGTCGACCTCATAGCCGATCTCGGGTTCGTCGTCGCAGCGTTCGCCGACGAAGACGCCGCAGCTACCGACGAAGTCCCCGTCCCGATCCCAAAGTCCGTACCAGGCCAGCCCCTGCGTGCGGTAACGCATCTCTCGTCGCGCAAGCCACTCTGCCGTCTCTGCCTGGTCGCGGATGGGCCCGTCACCGATGGTGTGGCCATCGCTGGCGAACAGCGCATGTACCGCGGCGAGGTCGTGCGGGCCAAGGCGTCGCAGCGAGAGCCGCGCGGTGTGCAACATCTCGGGCATCCACACGCCCCGCATGCTAGATCCAGCCCCCGGCGGTCGACTCCACACCGCAAGCGAAGCGGGCCAATTCAGGTCCACGGCCGGAGGCCGTCCGGTCATCTTTCCCGTTGAGGAGTCAGCACCGATCTCTGTTGAGGTGCTCCGGGGCCCCGTCCTGGCCAACCACCTCAAGATCGCCGCGTTCTCCATTCTGCATCCGATCACTGTGCCGCACGACGATCCCCTTGCGTACAACTGATCGGGGTCAGTCGTAGATGCTGCTGCGGTTGCCCACGTCGAGGGCGATGATGACGAGTTCCCCACGGCGGATGTCGAGGATCACGCGATAGTC
>JAABVA010005106.1_pt1 | contig 11995 bp, 10 predicted proteins | sample 5560331 | NCBI WGS metagenome assembly JAABVA01 (sample SAMN12812661, study PRJNA571458) | rock metagenome | isolation source: Antarctica rocks | place: Antarctica: Victoria Land, Mt New Zealand sud | collected 2016-01-07
GAACTCCCAAGACAGACAACAAAACCCGCCATGGCCATTCTCCCAAACTGTTCACCCCAACCGGGTCGGCGACACGCGAAAAACACCAGCCACCTGCCCGATAGGGCTCGAACAGGTCGTCCGCCGCCTGCAAGAACCCACGCTGTGGCACCACCAACAACGACAGATCACGCGGCGCATCCGCTACTTCGCTCACGGCAAGGAACCGTAGCCACGCGCTGAAGGATCTGTTCGTGCAACACCGAACTCCCCTCCCATAGTTCAGTGAACAAGGCGTCCTCCAGCAGCTTCTCCAACCGTTGTGCTTCCCGATTGCGTTCACGGACCGTCGTGGCCGGTACCTGCTGAGATCCCGCAGCCGGCGGATCGGCTCGGGCGGCACCAGTGAGGCTCGCAGTAATCCGCATTCGGTGAGCTGGCACAGCCACGCCGAATCGCTGACGTCCGTCTTGCGGCCCGGAAGCCCCTTGGCGTTGCGAGCGTTAACCAGCATCAACTCGAAACCGGCGTCTTCCGGTAGGCCGGGGGATGGGACCGTCTACAGAACCCGGGGCGGTTCAGAATGCTTCCGGCGTACTCGTTCGAAGCCGCACTCCACCACCGGGTCCACGCGCTCAACCATGCGTCAGCCTGTCCGGGCGTAATGAGCTTGGGGCCCGCCCGCTCCACCGCTGCCCCGCGCCACCCCAGTGTTACAGCGACGTGATGTGCGTCAACGCGTGGGTCACCGGTTGTGCAACGCACAATCTGCGCGGGAACCATGGTTCCGTCACACGGGCGTCCCTTAGCCTCGCTTCATCCCCCTCCAGTACCCCCCGGCCCCGACATGGCGCCGTGCGCCAAGACAGGAGAACTTGTATGTTTTCCAAGACAAAGATGGTTGTGGTCGGAGCGGCCGTGGCCGCCAGCCTCAGCCTCAGCGCCTGCGGGGTCGATTCCACCAGCAGCAGCGCTGGCAGTCCGGGCAGCGCTGGCAGCGCTGGCAGCGGCAGCAAGGCACTCAAGGTGGGCTGGTCAACCATCTACCTCACCCCGTCATGGATGCAGCAGACGCAGAAGCTCCTCAACGACCGGGTCGGGCAGCTCAAGTCCTCCGGTGACGTGGACAGCTACAAGGAATTCAACGCCAACGGCGACACCAGTCAGCAGCTCGCCCAGATCCGCAGCATGGTCCAGCAGAAGTACGACGTGATCCTGGTGGACGCCGGTTCCTCCGACGCGCTGAACGTCGTCCTCGAGGACGCCGTAGCCGCCGGCATCACCGTGGTCAACTTCGACAGCCTGGTTTCTACCGACAAAGTAGTTCGGGTCGGAACCGACCAAGCCAAGTGGGGTGAAATGCTGGCGACCTGGCTGGTCAAGCAGTTGGGCGGCAAGGGCGACGTCATCGCCTTCAACGGTCCGGCCGGTGTCGCCGTCAGCGAGGACCGCTGGAAGGGAGCCAAGAAGGTCTTCGACGCCAACCCCGGGATCAAGGTCGTCTCGAACATCAACAGCGAATACAACATCGCCCCGGCCGCACAGACGTTCACCGCCGCGTACGCAGCGCACCAGAACGTCGACGGCGTCTTCGCCCAGGGTGGCGCGCTCGCTGCCGCCGCCCTGCAGACCATCATCAAGCAGAACGGCAAGCTCATCCCGGTGACCGGCGAGAACTACAACGGCTTCCTGAAGATGTGGCAGGCGCAAAAGCCGAAGGGGTTCAGCTCGTTGGCCACTGCGCAGCCGAACTACTTGGCCATCATCGCGCTGGACGCCGGAGTGAAGAAGGCGCACGGCGAGACAGTCCCGCAGAACATCGACGTACCTCTGCCGTCCATAACTGACGACAACCTGCAGCAGTGGGTGAAGACATCCCAGCCGGACGACTACTACCCGATCACGGTGCCGCCCCAGTCCGAACTCGACGCGCTGATCAGCAAGGGCTGACGGTCGCAGGCGGCCCGGGCGTGCACCACCCGCCGGGCTTCGGCTCGCCGCCCATCATGCCGGCCGTACGAGACGAGGAGCGAGAGCCGTGACGACAGATAAGGAACCCTTGCTGAGCGTGGACTGCGTCTCGAAGGTCTTCAGCGGCACCACCGTGTTGCGGGACGTCTCGTTCGAGCTGGGCCGGGGACAGGTGCTGGCGCTTGCCGGTGAGAACGGCGCGGGCAAGAGCACCGTGCTTTCCATGATCACCGGGTTGATCACCCCCGACCGGGGGAGGATCACCTACCGCGGGTGCCCTCTGCCGCCAGGCTGGGGGCCGGCCTCGGCGCGGGCCGCCGGCATCGCGTCTGTGCACCAGGAACTCTCGCTCAACCCGCACCAGAGCGTGGCCGAGAACGTGCTAATGGGGTCGTGGCCGAGCCGCTTGGGCGTCGTACTTCGCGGGCGGTTGCACCGGGCGGTGGCGCCGCTGTTGCAGCGGGTGGGCCTCAGCGTCGACCCGGGCGAGCGCGTCGCTCGGCTCACCCTAGCCCAGCAGCAGCTGGTGGAGTTGGCGAAGGCGCTGAGCTTCGATCCGCAGGTCCTGCTCTTGGATGAGGCCACTTCGGCCCTTGACGGTGATCAGGTCGCCGCCGTCTACCGTGTCGTAGATCAGGTGCGGGTCGCCGGGGGGTCGGTGGTCGTGGTCAGCCACCGCCTGCAGGAGCTGTTGGACCTCGCCGATCGCTTCACCGTCCTGAAGGACGGAGAGGTGACGGCGGACCGGGCCCGCGCGGACCTGACGACGGACTCGCTGGTCCGGCTGATGCTCGGCCGTGAGCTGTCTGATCTTTTCCCGGTGAAGCCGGACGGCGCACCGCGGCCCGGTCCGATGCTGACCACAACCGGGCTGAGCACTGAGCACTGCCACGATCTTGACCTCGAGCTGCCCCGCGGCCGGGTCGTCGGGCTCGGCGGCATGCAGGGCCAAGGGCAGCGCGAGGTGCTGCGCGCGCTGTTCGGTCTGGAGCCGCACCGCGGACGAGTCGAGCTGGAGGGCCAGGTGGTGCCGCTGTGGACCCCCCAGGAAGCCATCTCCCGGCATGTAGTCTATGTGCCCGAGGACCGCAAGGTCGAGGGCGTGCACGTGACCCAGTCCGTCCGCACCAACTTGGCGCTGCCCAGTCTGGGGATGCTCGGACCCGCGCGCCGGCTGGGGACGGTCGACCGGGCCGCGGAACGGCGGCTGGTCAGCGACCTCGTCACCAAAATGCGGGTGAAGGTCGCCAGCCCGCAGCAACTGGTATCCCGCCTATCCGGCGGCAACCAGCAGAAGGTAGCCATCGCCAAGTGGCTCACACGCGAGCCGCACCTGCTCTTGCTGGCCGAACCCACCCGTGGCATTGATGTAGGCACGAAGCGGGAGATCTACCATCTGCTGCGCCGGCTCGCCGACGACGGGCTGACCGTGCTGGTCACATCCGGCGACACGATGGAGCTGGTCGGCCTGTGCGACGAGGTCGCCGTGATGTTCGAGGGTCGCGTCGTCGACCGGCTGTCCGGCCCGACGCTCACAGAGGAAAACCTTGTCCGCGTATCGGTGACCGCGCAGCCACTGACCGTCCTGGACGAGGTGCCAGACGCCGTCCAGGGCGCGCCGGCCGCCGTCCGGTCGGCGGCCCACCCCGCCCACGCCGCAGCTGAAGAGGCTTCCCGTGACTAACACGACGGCCCGGACTGACGGCGAAACGCTGCTACCCGCTTCCCGTCCCGGGTCCGGGGGCGCGCGGCCCGCACAGGCCTCTTGGCGCGCCTGGTGCGCCGACCGGGTCGATCTCATCTCGGTGGGCGCGCTGCTGCTGGTACTGCTGCTCGCCTACGGCGCGTACAACCCGACGCTGTGGACCGCCTCGTCGGTCACCATCTTGTCCGCGCAGTTCCTGCCGCTCATGCTGGCTGCCGCGGCGCAGACGGTGGTCATGTTGACCGGTGGCATCGACCTGTCCGTGGGTCCGCGCATCTCGCTGGCCATGGTGGTGTTCGCTGTCCTGGCCCAGCGTGGGGTGCTACTGGCCCTCGTAGCCGCGCTGATGCTGGCCGCCGCCGTCGGCGCCCTGAACGGCGCGCTGATCTCGCTGGCCGGGCTACCGCCAATCATCGTCACCTTGGCGGCGTCCTTCCTATGGTCAGGCGCCGCGCTGGTGGTGCTGTCCCAGCCGGGCGGATCCGTGCCCCGCGGCCTGGTCCGCGCCTACAATCGCGGTTGGTACGGCGTCGCGCTCCCGGCAACCGTCGTGGCCATCGTGCTGCTGGTGTGGCTCGCCGTGCGACGCTCCCGGTTCGGCCTGTCGTTGTACGCCGTGGGCGGGAACTCGCACGGTGCGTACGCGAACGGCCTGCCGGTGCGCGCGATCCGGATCGGCGCCTACGCCGCGGGCGGGGTGTTCGCCGGACTAGCCGGCGTCGGCCTGGCCGTGCAGACCGGCTCAGGCGATCCAACCCTCGGCGACCCATACACACTGAACTCGATTGCCGCCGCGGTGCTGGGCGGGATCAGCTTCTTCGGCGGCGTTGGACGGATGGCCGGCGCCGTGATGGGCGCACTGGCCATCGGCGTTCTGTCCAACCTGCTGCTCTTCGTGGGCGTCAACCCCTTCTACCAGCTCGTGCTGCAGGGTGTGGTGCTGATCGTCGCCATCGCCGCCCGCACCGTGCTGACGCGCGGGAGGAACTTGTCGTGATCGCATCACTGCGCAGCAACCGAGTGGTCTGGGCCTTCGCCGTCTTGCTCCTGCTCTGGCTGCTCGCCGTGGTGGTAGCCCACGGCTTCGCCGACCCCTCCCGCATCCAGTACCTTACGCGAACTGCCGCTTTCCTCGGACTGGTCGCGGTTGGTCAGACGCTGGTCGTCGTGATGGGCGGCATCGACCTGTCGGTGTCCGGTGCGGTCGCGCTGGCCGCTGTAGTCTGCGCCCAGGTTGCCAGTGGATCGCCGTCCGCCTGGGCGGTTGTCGTGGCGCTAGCTGCGTGCGCGGTGCTGGGTGCTGTGAACGCCACCGGTGTGATCTTCCTCAAGGTCCCGCCGATGGTCATGACGCTCGCCACCGGGACCGTGCTGTCCGGCGTGCTGCTGATCTACACCGAAGGCGCACCGCGCTCGGCCAAGATCCCGCTGTTGTCCGCGCTGGCGAACGATAACCTATTCGGCGTGCCGCTGGCCTTCTTGCTGTGGATGGCGGCGGCCGCCGTCGGCACCTGGCTTCTGCACGCGACCCGCAGCGGCAGGTACGCCTTCTCGCTGGGGTCCAGCGTTGCGGCCTCACGGGCCTCCGGGGTGCCGGTCGCCTCGACGTCGTACGCCATGTACGTGGCGTGCTCAGTGCTCGCCGGGGTCGCCGGCCTGGTCCTGCTCGGATTCACCAGCACCAGCTCGCTGACCATGGGATCGCCGTACCAGCTGCTGTCGATCGCGGCCGTCGTCCTCGGCGGCACTTCCATCCTAGGAGGTCGCGGGCACGTGACCGGCACGCTCGCGGGCGCCCTCCTGCTGACCTTGCTGACCGCCCTGCTGGTCACCTGGAACCTGTCCGCAGCGCTGCGCCAGGTGGCGCTCGGACTGTTGATCGTCATATTGCTACTGGCGTACGCGCGGGAAAGCAATAAGAGCGCCTAACGTGGGCGAGCTCGACGACGTCGTGGGCCTACTGTCCGAGTTGGCCCGCATCCCCAGCGTCAACCCGCGTGACCGCCCGGTGGCCGACGACGAGCCAGGGGAGGGTCCGCTCGCGGTCGCCGTCGTGGAGTGGCTGGCCCACCGGGGAATCACGGCCACGACGCATGAGGTGCTGCCGGGGCGGCGCAACGTGCTGGCGATGGTCGAAGGGGAGCGGCCCGAATTGCTCGTGCTGGAGGCCCACCTGGACACCGTCGAGGTGGAGGGCATGACCGTCGACCCCTTCGCGGCCACCGTGCACGACGGACGCCTCTACGGGCGGGGCGCCTGCGATACCAAGGGCTCACTGGCGGCCTATCTGCTGGCGCTGGTGGCGCTGTCAGGCGGGCCGCGTCCGCCGGTATCGGTCGCGCTGGCGGCGACGGTCGACGAAGAACACCACTACCGCGGTGTCCTCGCGCTGCTGAACGAGCTCGAGCTGCAGGGGCGCCGATGCGTCGGTGCGGTTGTGGGAGAGCCCACCGGTTTGGCGTTGGCCACGGCTCACCGCGGGGTGGTCCGGGGCACGGTGCACGTGCAGGGCCGCGCTGGGCACTCCTCTCGTCCGCAGGAGGCCCTGAACGCAATTGGGCTCGCCAGCCGCTTGGTCCAGCAGGTCGAGCAGGTGACACCAGCCACGGCGCCGCATCCGCTGCTGGGTGAGGCGATCCGCACCGTCACCGGATTGCGGCAGGCACCGGCCCAACATGGTGCCCGGCCACTGCGAGTTCGACATCGACCGACGCACCCTGCCCGGAGAGGGCCCCCAACAGGTGTGGGCGGACCTGCGGGCCGAGCTCGCCGCGCTTGCTCCTGGCCACGTCACCGCCGACCAGCCGCACACCGTCGACCTGTGCCTGAACACCCCGCACCACAGACCGCTGGTACGGGCGGTCCAGGAGGCGCTGCTCGGCGCCGGGTTGGACCCGACGCCGTCCGGCATGCCGTTCTGCACGGACGCCCGCAAGTTTCCTCCGCGCGGCGTGGACGCCGTGGTGCTTGGTCCCGGCTCGATCGACGACGCCCACACCGAGGACGAGTCCGTCGACCTGGACGAGGTCATGCGAACCGTGCGGCTGATCGTGGCCACCGCGCGGTCCGCCAGCTGGCGGGAGTGGCGCGGATGAGGATCACCGAGCGGGTTCACCTGGTCGGCAGCGGTTCCGCGGGCTTTGACCTGACCGATGCGCTGGATTGCCACGTCTATCTGGGGGATGGTAGCGGCGCCTGGGCACTGATTGACGCCGGCGCCGGACGTGATCCCGACCGGGTGGCCGAGCAGGTGCGCTTTAGCGGCGTGGACACCGCGCGTCCGGGGCACCTGCTGCTGACGCACAGCCACGGCGACCACGCCGGGAGCGTCGCCGCAGTGCTGGAGCGGTTCCCAGCCCTGCGGACCCGGGCCGGCGCCGCGGTCGCCGCGTGGGTGCGGGCGGGGGACGAGCGCGGCATCAGCCTGAACCGGGCAAACCTCGCTGACGTGTACCCCCCGGACTACATCTTCCGGCCGGCGGGCGCCGTCAGTAAGCTAGACGTGCTCTCGCCGGGTCAGCATGAGGTCGGCCTGAATCGCGCCGCCCGGCACGTGCAATCCGCCGCCACCGTTTTCGCATCGGGTCTGCTGTCGCCGAGCGTCGTGTGAGACCGACCCATGAAGGAGGAGTCGTGAGCGAGCAGGGCACGGACGAGCGGGGTATGGGCAACAAGCACACCAGCGAAGGGGATACAGGCACCGGCGACGCAAGAGGCGGCCCGACCGGCGTCCTGGACATGGGCATGCTGGCCGTCGATGCCGCCACGATGGGCTTCTGGCGCCCGGACGACCCGGTCGCCGACCCGGCGTTCGTGGCCGAGCGTCACCGCCTGTTCGACGGGTCCTTCTGCTGGCCAGTGATGGCCCTGCGCCGCTCCGCCGTGGCGCACAACATCGCCACGATGGCCGCCTTTTGTCGGCGACACGGCCTCGCGTTCGCGCCGCACGGCAAGACCACGATGTCGCCGTCCCTGTTCGCCGACCAGCTAGCGGCCGGCGCCTGGGGCATCACCGTCGCCACCGCCAACCAGCTGCTAGTCGCGTGGAGCTGGGGCGTTCCCCGGATCATCCTGGCCAACGAGCTCGTCGACCCTCCACGACTGGCCTGGCTGGCGCGCGCCCTGGCCGCGGCGCCGGGCCGCGAGGTGCTGTTGTACGTCGACTCCGTGGAGGGCGTGGCACTGGCCGACGAGGCCGTCCACGGCCACGGGCGCCTGCGGGTCCTGGTTGAGATCGGCCACGCCGGCGGTCGCACCGGCGCCCGCGAACGCGGCACGGTGGACGCCGTCGCCCGGGCGGTCGCCGGCGCCGACGGGCTCCAGTTGGCGGGAGTCGCCGCATACGAGGGGGGCCTGCGCGAGGCGGCGAGCGTGGCCTCTTACCTAGGCGAGGTCCGCTGCACCGTCCTTCGGTTGCACGACGCCGGGCTGCTCCGCTCGCAGCCGGTCGTCACCGCTGGAGGCAGCGCCTGGTTCGACGTGCTCGCCGATGTACTCGCCGGCCCTTGGGCAGAGGGGCTGAACCCGATGGTCGTGCTGCGCAGCGGCGCGTACGTGTCGCACGACAACGGCATCTACGCGGTCAAGACGCCGTTCACCCGTGTACCGCAGCAGGGCTCGTTGGTGGCCGGGCTAGAGGTCTGGGCGCAGGTAACCTCCCGGCCAGAGCCGGACCTGGCGATCGTCGGCATGGGCAAGCGTGAGGTGCCCTACGACGAGGGGCTGCCGGTGCTGCGGGCGGTCCGGCGACGGGGCTCGGTCACGACCGAGCCGATAGAGGGGCTGCAAGTGGCCGTCACGAACGACCACCACGCCTACCTGCCGGTGCCGGCCGGCGTCCGGCTCGACGTCGGGGACCTGCTGTGCTTCGGCGTGTCGCACCCCTGCACCGCCTTCGACAAGTGGCGGGCGATGCCCCTGCTCGAGGACGACGACACGGTCGCGGGTGTCGTCCGGACCTTCTTCTAGGCGGTGGCGATGACGTCCTCCATGCTGCTGTCGGTCCAAGATCTCGTGGGCGAGGGGGCGTCGGCCGTGCTCGACCGACTTGTCGGATACGGCGTGCAGTCTGCAACCGTTGCGGTCGCATACCATCGGGCCCGCGACGTGACGCCGCACGGTAAGACCCGCCTCACCATGCGCACTGACGGAGTGCACCTACCCGTCGCCGGTGCCGGGTTCACCGAGCTGGTACCTCCCGAACAGCCCGCGCGCCTGCACCTGAACTCCGGCCTGATCGCCGCGATCAGCGAACGCGGCCTAGGGCTGGACGGCTGGGTTGTGATTTGCCACAACACCTCGCTGGGGTTGCGTCACCCCGAACTGACGCAGGTGACCTGCTTTGGTGACCGAGCGGCACCGGCGGATCTTTGCCCAGCGCAACCCCGGGTGCGCACCTACGCCCGGCAGCTCGCGGTTGCGGTGGCCCGGCTGGGCGTGGAGTCGGTCGTCGCGGAGTCCCTACACTACGGCACCTTCGACCACGGGTACCACCACGAGCGGTCCTTTGTGGAGCTGTCGCAGGTCGACCGGTTCCTGCTCGGCATTTGCTTCTGCAACGCCTGCGGGGCGGCAGCGGACGCACGCGGCGAGGATGCCAAGCAAGCGGCGGCCGAAGCGCGCCGTGCGCTGGAGCCCGTGATGGCCGGACGACCGGGGCCGGCTCAGGACTTGACCCCCGACTTCCTAGGCGCCCACGTCGGCCCAGCGTTCGCGGCGTTCGCCGCCGGGCGCACCCAAGTGGTGACCAGCCTGGCGGCCGAGGTCGGCGACGCCGTCGAGACCGCCGGTGCGAAACTGTTGGTGCTAGACATGACCGGAGCCGTCAAGGGGTACGCCAGTGGGACGCCGGCCGGTGCGCTAGCCGCCCAAGACGCGTGGCAGGTGGGTGTGGACGTGGCGGCTGTTGCCGGGACCGGCGTCGTGCACATCGGAATGCTCGCCTACGCCAGGTCCTCCGGGCGGATCGCGGCCGACGTCGCCGCCTACCGGGACGCCATCGGTCCGGGGCCTCTGTTGCGGGCGCTGCTGCGGCCCTCGGCCCCTGATTGCGCCAGCGCAGACGACCTCACGGCGCATGTGCGCGTGGCGCTCGCCGCAGGCGCAGACGCCATCGGTTTCTACCACTACGGGCTGTGCACATTCGCCGACCTGGAGCGGGTGCCGCAGGCCCTGCGCGCCGTGGCGGGGGAGCCGGCATGACGTCCGGTGCCCTGCAACTCGAACCCGAGCGGGCAGGGGGCCGTAACCAGTCGCTTTCCCTGCGTCGCGCGCTGCGGCTGCTGCGGGCCGTCGCTGACCGTGGCGGCGGCGAGGGGCCGGTCAGCCTGACCGAGCTGGCGGAAACGCTAGGGCTGACCAAGTCGACGGTTCTGCGGCTGGCCGTCCCACTGACCGAGGAGCACCTGCTGCGCCGCGACCCCCAAACCAGCCGGTTCACCCTGGGTGACGGCGTGCTGCGGCTCGGCCAGTCCTACTTGGACGGCTTGGACCTTCGTGGGATCGCCGCACCGGTGCTGCGCGAGCTGATGCTGGAAACCCACGACACCTGCCATCTCGTCGTGCGGGACGGGCTGGACGTCGTGTACATCGACAAGGTGGAGCAGAAGTCAGCCGTCCGCATGGCCTCGCGGGTCGGCCGACGGATGCCGATGCAGAGCACCGCCGTCGGCAAGGCAATCATCGCGTTCAGCTCGCCGGACGTCCTTGAGCAAGTGCTTGATTCAGGGCTGCGGCCGATCACCGAGCGCAGTATCGGCGACTCCGACGTCTTCCGGGTCGAAATCGCCCGCACCGGTCGCCGGGGATACGCCATCGATGACCGGGAGAACGAGCCGGAGGTCCGATGCGTCGGGGCACCAATCTTCGACCACGAGGACGTCGTGGTCGCGGCGCTCAGCGTCTCCGCCCTAACTTCTCGGATGACACCCGCGCGGATTCGCGAGCTTGGGCCCCGGGTCGCCCGGCGTGGGATGCAGATCTCCGCCGCGATGGGCTCGCCTACGGCCCACCGAAGGCTCGACGCGTGAGTTGCCCTCGGTCAAACCTCTGCGGGTTTTGAAGCGTTGTTGGGCTGCTTGGCGGGTGACGCCGAGATGGTTGCCGATGGGGGTGTCCCTGGCCTCGTGCACGGGTGGCGGCTGAAGTTCCCCCCAAACCGTGGAGGCATCGACTATAAGGAGTAGTCATGCCAGAGAGAAGAGGAAGAAGTAGTTCCGCGCCGGCGCGGTGCGGATCGTGGCCGAGACTGGGAAACCGATCGCTCAGATCGCTCGAGATCTGGGGGTCAACGAGGGCACCCTGGGTAACTGGGTGGTCAAGGACAAGGCCGCCCGCGAGGGAACCGAGGTCCTCAAGCGAATCCGTGGTCCTGTGGTTATCCGGCTAATCCTGGCGCAGCCAGATGCCGTGAACGTCGTTGAGCCTTCGGGTCAGTTACGGCTGGTAGAGCGCGGGCGTCGGAGTTTGCGAAGTTCCTCTTCGTGGCGACGGACGTTGGCGGCGACGGCTTCCATGCCGGCGCGGAGTTGGTCGAGCTGCGTGGTGTAAGAAGCCGTCACCACGTGATCCGGTGTTGTCAGGTTAGGGCATGGGCGCCTCGATAGGGTCGGTGATGAGGATGGGGTCTCCACAACTGAGGCAGGAACCTCCGGTGCCGAGTCGGCGGCAAGGTCGTTGGCCAGTCTGGGCACCATTGCTGGCCGGCGAGGCGTTGCCCGCAGGTGTCGCACTCGTAGATGGTGTGCGCACGCCGGGTGCCGGCGGCGGGCAGTGCCGCCGTCGGTTCGATTGGTGGGTTGGTGCGGCGCCGGTGGGATGCTTGTCGACACGGGTGGCCGCAGTAGCGTTGGTCGGCCCGGCCGGGCAGCACGGCGCCGCAGTTGAGGCATCCGGTAGGTGTCACGTCGCCGTCACGCGACGGGCGCTGCGGGTGCTCGGGGTGCTCAGGCATTGATGGCCTCGGCGGGTGCGGGCAGCTCGGGCTGGGTGGTGTCGGCGCCGCCGAGCGGCTTGTTGTGGCAGCGGGCCAGGACGGCCCCGACCAGGCGGACCAGGGCGTTGCGGTCGGGGAAGATGCCGACCACGTCGGTCCGTCTCCTGATCTCCCGGTTGAGTCGCTCCTGGGGGTTGTTGGACCAGATTGGCTCTTGTGACACATCCGTGGGTGGTTTGGGGGGCTGCTGAGGGGCAACACGCCGTTCCCGCATAGGTTCTGAGCTGTCTTAAGGTCCAGAACCAGTGATGCGGAGAATGGCGTGCGCGGTGTCAGCCTATGGCGTGCCCTTTTGGGGCTCTTGGGACCTGCGGTGGGAGGTCAGCCCAGCCGGGGGTCGGTGAAGC
>JAABVA010005108.1_pt1 | contig 11992 bp, 15 predicted proteins | sample 5560331 | NCBI WGS metagenome assembly JAABVA01 (sample SAMN12812661, study PRJNA571458) | rock metagenome | isolation source: Antarctica rocks | place: Antarctica: Victoria Land, Mt New Zealand sud | collected 2016-01-07
CAGGTACCGCCCGCCGACCAGCTCAGGCAACCCTGATGGCGGGCTCACCGCACCCTCCACGGTCACGACGCCCATCCCTTCTCCGACACGGCTATCGTCCCACAACCAGACAGCGTCAGCCGCCTGAGCCAACCCAGTCCGTGGGACTGCCTGCGCCTCGATCAAACTGGAGGTATTGATGGATGACCCCTACGACCTCGAGCGTTTTCTCAGCGCCCACGACGTCGATGGCACCTATGACCGCGCCGTGGCCGAGCTGCGCCGCGGTCAGAAGACGGGCCACTGGATGTGGTTCGTGTTCCCGCAGATCGCCGGCCTCGGACAGAGCCCAACGGCGCGGAAGTTCGCGATCTCCTCGCTGGGGGAGGCGAAGGTTTATCTGCGGCACCCGGTGCTTGGCCCACGGCTGCTTCAGTGCGCGGGCATCGTTGCCGTGACGCAGGGCCGGAGCGCGGAGCAGATCTTCGGTGGTGTCGACGCACAGAAGCTGCGGTCGTCCATGACGCTGTTCCTGCGGTCCGCGCCCAGCGAGCCGGTGTTCGGGCAGGTGCTCGACCTGTACTTCGACGGCACACCCGACACGGCGACCACCCAGCGCGTGTGCGCCGGACGGTGACCGGTCTCACGGCCTGCACTACGGGTCGGACAATTGGCTGGAGCTCCTCAAGGTCGGCCGCTAAAGCACTGATCCTGACCCGGAGGGGTCATAGTCTGAGGCAGGCCATGCTGGTAGAGACGGCGTCAGTGTTGACGGACGATCAAGGGAGATGCGCGTGCTGCTCAAGGGCAAGACGATCGTGGTGACCGGAGGCAACAGCGGTATCGGCGAGGCGATCGTGCTCGCCGCCGCCGGCGAGGGTGCGAACGTGGTCATCGACTACGTGGTGCACCCCGAGGAGACCACCGAGCTCATCGGCAAGGTCGAGGCGGCAGGCGGACGCGCGGTCGGGGTAAAGGCCGACGTCAGCAAGGTCGATGACCTCAAACGCATGGTGCAGACCGCCATCGACAACTTCGGTCAGCTCGACGTGCTGGTGAACAACGCAGGCGTGGAGACCCGCACGTCGCTGCTGGACACCACCGAGGCCGACTACGACAAGGTCCTCGACATCAACCTCAAGAGCGCCTTCTTCGGCACTCAACTGGCCGCCAAACAGTTCATCGCCCAAGGCAACGGCGGCATCGTCATCAACATTTCTTCGGTGCACGAGGACTGGCCGATGCCCGGCAACGTCGCCTACTGCGTATCCAAGGGTGGTACCCGCATGCTCACCCGCACCGCCGGGGTGGAGCTCGGGGAGCATGGCGTCCGGGTGATCAACATCGGGCCCGGTGCGGTCGCCACCCCGATCAACGCCTCGACCATGAGTGACCCGGAAAAGATGAAGGCACTGGACGCAGCCATCCCGCTCGGGCGTCTGGCGGAGCCGGGCGAGATCGCGGACATGGTGGTGTTTCTCGCATCGGGCAAGGCCGGCTACCTGACGGCGACCACCGTGTTCATCGACGGCGGCATTATGCAGGGCAGTGTTGGTCTGTAACGGCCGGGCTCTGACGGGTGAGCGGTCAGCGCTCGTCGGTCCTGGCCCCGCTGACGAAGCGGATGTTCACCGGGTAGCGCCACCACTCACCGCGGGACGCCCTGATGCAGCCGATGACCGCGAGCACGGCGTGGGCCACGAAAAGCACGAAGGCCAACAGTCCGAACACCAGAAACCCAGCGGTGACGCTGTAGTGCCCGGGCTGGCTCAGGCTTCCGGTCACGACCATGCCGACGACGCAGATCAGGTACGGAATGATGAAGGTGATCTGGAAGTTCAGCGCCTCGGTCGAGTGGTGCTTGACGAAGGTGTTCTTCTTGCCCTCCGTCTGCCGGATGACCAGGGCGAGAATCCAGCCGCCGATGAAGGCGCTCAGGTGCGCCAGCATCACCCAGAGCCGCCCACTGTCCGCCCCCGGCGACGGCGGTGCTGCTGGACCCCATCGGGCACCATCCCACCACCGCATCGTCTGGGCCTGGTCGGGGTACCAGCCGGGCATTGGCAGCGGAGCAGTCATGCGGCCATCCTTGCAGGTCGGTAGTCAGCGTTTACCGCACGAGTTGTGAAGCCCACGGACGACTGCTGGGGGCGCCCGGCTATCGTCGTGATCGTCATTGCGCAGAGCGCCCGTGCATGGAGGATCAGTGAATTTTGTTCGTCCCGGCTCTCACTCGAAAACCACTGCTGCTCAGGTTTTGTCGGTCTTCGAGCGGATCGCCGGGGGCGCGCTCGCAGTCCGGGTCCGGTGCTGGGACGGTTCGGTGGCCGGGCCGACCGCGGCGGCGGTGACGGTGGTCTTCCGGCGTCGCCGGGCGCTGCGACGGATACTGTGGTCGCCGAACGAATTGGGGTTCGCCCGCGCGTATGTATCCGGCGACTTGGACGTCGACGGCGACATCTTTGCCCTCCTGGACGGCCCGGATGTCATCGAGCGGGTGGCCCGCCGTGATCTGCATGAACTCGGCCGACGCGAGCTCGGCAGGATCGCGGTGGCCTTCCTCCGGCTGGGCGCGGTGGGCGTTCGACCGCCGCCGCCCGCCGAGGAGGTCATCCGGCCCCGCGGAATCAAGCACAGCAAGATGCGCGACGCCGCGGCCGTGTCCCATCACTATGACGTCGGCAACGATTTCTACCGGATGATCCTGGGCCCGAGCATGATCTATTCCTGCGGCTACTGGAGGAAGGCCGACGGTGGCGCCCTGCAGGACGCGCAACAGGGCAAGCTGGATCTGGTCTGCACCAAGCTGGGTCTGGCTCCGGGCATGCGGCTGCTGGACGTGGGCTGTGGTTGGGGATCGATGGCTATTCACGCCGCAGCCCACTACGGGGTCAGCGTGGTGGGCGTGACGCTGAGCCGCGAACAGCGTGAGCTCGCCCTCGCTCGAGTTGCCGAGGCCGGACTGTCCGACCGGGTGCAGATCCGGTTGCAGGATTACCGCGACGTCGACGACGGACCCTACGACGCGATCTCCAGCATCGGCATGTCTGAGCACGTGGGCGACTCACAGCTGGACGAGTACGCAGCCAAGTTGATGGAGCTGTTGCGGCCGCAGGGACGCCTGCTCAACCACGCGATCGCCTCCGTTGCCCCGGTGGCGCGGGACAATCATCCTGCGCCGACCTTTGTGGACAGCTACATCTTCCCGGACGGGGAGTTGTTGCCGCTGAGCCGAACGCTCGACGCACTCGAGCGGGCCGGTTTCGAGACCCGCGACTGCGAGGCCCTGCGCGAGCACTACGGACTCACTTTGCGGGAGTGGGTCGACAATCTCCGTGATTGTTGGGAGGACGCGGTGGGACTCGTCGGCGCCGCGCGGGCGCGGACCTGGCTGCTGTACCTGGCGGCCAGCGCACTGTCCTTCGAGCAAGGCCACATCACCATCCATCAGGTCCTCGCCGTTCGGCGCGACAGCCGGGGCGCGAGCGCCATGCCGCGAACCCGCGAGCAGTGGTTGGCGGCGCTTCCGACGGGCTGAGTCAGCCGGCGGCGGGCACCTCCGGGTAGGCCAACGGGCAGCTCGGGGCCAGCGCCTCCTGGGTTTCCGGGTCGACCTCGGTGAGGAAGGTGGCGTGGAAGCGGTTGATCATGTTGGACAGGCCCACGGTGAAGCAGATCTCGATCATCTGCTCGGGGGAGAAATACTCAGCCAGGTCGCCGTAGGTCCGGTCGTCGATGACGTCCATCCGGGTCGAGCGTTGTGCGTAGGAGACGATCGCCGCCTCATCCGGCTCGTACACGCCCCCCGGCAGCGGGTCATCGCCCAGGTGCGCGAGCTTGTCCTCCGTCAACCCCGCTGCTCGACCGAGCAGCACATGAGTAGGAATTCAATAATGGCACTCGTTGGTGACCGACGCGGTCAGGTACGCCAGCTCTCGTTGGGCCGGATTCAGGGAGTTGTCGAAGTACACGACGGTCCCGAACTGGACCATGGCCCGCAGCGCCCGCGGGTGGTTGGCGACGGTGCGGTACACGTTGGGATCAACGCTGCGGCCGCGAGCCGCGCCGACCGCCTTGAGCACCTGACGGGCCAGCGGGTCGGTGTCATCGGCATCAGAGTTGACGAGCGGAAGACGTCCCATCACGGCACCATACCGCCGATTGACCGCGCGATGGGGGCGGAGCTACTGGTCGATGATCGTGACGTCGGGGGAGTCGAACTGGCCGATGTGCCTCGGCAGAAACGTCAGCTTCGCGTATCGCGCAACGGTATTGATGCCCACGATATTCACCCCAGCGCCCACACCGCCACCGACGAAGGGCACCAGCTTCACCAGGTTCGCGACACCCTTCTGGCCGAACTTGGTAACGAGGCGGGCGCCGACGGTGGCGTTCAGCTCGACCAGCTGCGCGGCCGGGATCTTGCCCACCTCGGCGAGGACGGAGCGGGACTTGGCCGACACCCCCACCTCGCTGAGCAGGGTGGCACCGTCCGCGCCGAGCAGGGAGACCAACACCAGGCTGCGGACCTGCGCTGAGTGCACGTCGTAGCCGCGCAGCTGGGCGATGGCCGCCGACAGGCGCGCGGCCGCAGCGTAGAACGACGTGACGTCCGCGGGTAGTCCGACCACCAGAGCCGCCGCGCCGCCGACGCTGGTGACGAAGCCGGTGGCCCCGACCAGACGCCGATGCGAGACCAGCAGCTGGTCGATCGCGATCTCGGGATCGTCCGCGATCGCGCCTGCTTGCTTGGCCACCACCTTGGCGCTGTGCCACGGGCCGACCCCATCGACGCCCAGGTTCAGCACGCGCTCGACCAGTTGCTCGCCGGCCCCCCGCAGTGGGGAACCATCGCTTCGCTCGCTCATAGATCGACCACCACCACCGTGACGTTGTCCCGGCCCCCCGCGCGTACCGCCGAGTCCACCAGCAGCTGCGCGACCTGCTCGGGCTCACCGGACGCCAGGGCTTCGGCGATCTCCTCGTCGGTCAGCTCGCTGTTGAGGCCGTCCGAGCACAGCAGCAGTCGCCCGGCGTGCGCGGGCACCGTATGCACTGCGGGCGGCGGTGCCGTCGGGATCCAACCACCGAGAGAGGCGGTCAACAGGAACTGCCCTGGATGCACCCTGGCTTGCTCGGCGGTGATCTCCCCCCGGGCGAGCAGCACCTCCGCCTGGTTGTCGTCCGTGGTGATCTGCGCCAACCCACCGTCGGCCAGCAGGTAGGCCCGGCTGTCCCCGACGTTGCCGAGCAGCATCTCGCCGTCGGCGACCCGGCAGGCCAACACCAACGTCGTGCCCATACCCGCAAGCTCGCCGTCGGCGGCGTCGCGCACCGCTGCGTGTGCGGCCGCGAAGGCCTGGGCAATGGTGTCCGCGTTCACCGGGCCGTGCTGCAGCTGTGCGGCGACGGCGGCCACCGCGAGCCTGCTGGCGATCTCGCCACCTGCATGGCCACCCATGCCGTCGGCGACTACCCACAGCGTGTCGGTGACGAGGAAGGAGTCCTCATTGTTCGCCCGGACCTGTCCGACGTCGGTGGCCGCGGCGTACGGGGTGGCGTTCACACGGGCTCCTGTGCTCGGCGGTCGGTGGGAATGTGACGCTTAGTGCATCATGACTGGCCGCCGAAGTGGGAACTGATGGCAGCTGTCGGCTGGCGCGGTCCCGCTGGTGGCGTGTTCGCCGTGGCCTGGGGGCCAGCCAGTTCGTCTCGCTGCTGGTGGCCTACCGCGAGCAGCGCGGTAGTTCCACCGCCGTGTACGACGGTTTGTTCGGCATCTACGCCGTCGGACTGGAGCTGGTCAGCGGTCTGCGGGAGACGCAGCGCATCGCGGAACCCGGTGAGCTGGCCGGGCTGGGCGCGATCTACTACACACTGACCTTCGTCGGCTTTGCCCTACCGGTGATCCTCGCTGGGCTGAGTGCATTTCTATGGTATCCGGCGTTGTTGTGCTGCCTCGCCGCCCTGGCCGCTGGATCGCTGTTCATCGTGCGGGTTCAATCAGCGCGGCACCCTGTTTAGCCGGCTCCCAGCTCATCGAGCGCCTTGGTAATCCGGCGTTGCCGGGTCTCCGGCGTCTTGGCGCCCTCGACGGCCAGCACGTGCTGGCGCTGGTGGCTGTAGGACAAGGCGTCGAACCGTCGGCGGATCTCGGTATCCATGGCAGCAGCAAAGTCCGACGGCACTGCTACCACCCGCGGTTCGGTGTCAAGGGCCAGCGAAACGTCCACCTCGTCACCCGCGGCGAGTCCGGCGGCGCCGCGATGCTCGGCGCTCAGCGGAATCATGAAGTCGCCGTGCATCACAGCGACAGTGCTGCGGTAGGTGTAGGTGCCGATGGTGACCCGGACCGCGGGCCGTTTGCCCGCTCCTAACTCGGCCACTACTTCAGGGGGAACCCGCAAGCCGGTGGCGGTCTTGCCGCCGAGCACGATCGTGGTGCGAAACGTCATCTGCCGGATTCTGCTACAGGGAGGCGTACACCGCTTTCTCGAAGTCCGCGTACATTGTCATGGCCTCTTCCGGGACGAACGGCAAAAACTGGGTGTAGATCGCGCCCGTGACGCCGTTGGTCTGGTCCACCCAGAAGTGAGTGTTCATCAGGCCCGCCCATGCCCCGCTACCTGCCGCCCGCATGCCAGGAACGTCCTCGGTGTTGAGCAGCAGCCCGTATCCCCACTTGTGGCCCGGGCCGGCGTCGAAGCTGTAGCTCGCCGTCGGATCAGCGGTCTCGATCGACGCGGGAAAGTCCAGCTCACCGATCTGGTTGGTGAACGCATCGTCCACAGTGGACGACTGTAGGACCTGGACTCCGTCGAGCGTTCCCCCGCCCAGCAGTGCGCGTTGGAAGCGCAGGTAATCACGCGGTGTGGAGTGCAGGCCGTGCCCCGCTGCCCAATACTCGGGATCCTGATTGAGCTCGATCTCGCTGGCCGCCCAAGTGCCGTCTTCACCGCGCAGATGCACCGGTACGGAGTCGGCCCGCTGCTCGCCGCTCATCCGGAACGTCGTCTCGTCCATCCCCAGCGGGCCGGTGACACCTTCCTTGATGGCCACGTCCAGGGTGACTCCGCTGGCGGCTTCGACGACCTTGCCGAGCCAGTCGGTGTTGATGCCGTACTCGAACCGGGTGCCGGGGTCGGTCATCAGCGGGGCGGTGAAGATGACGTTGGAGCCCGACAGCACGTTCGGCGTGCCGGTCAGCGCCTCCCAGCGCACCAGGTTGGCGTCCCAGAACCAATATCCGAGGCCGGCGGTGTGCGTGATCAGCTGCTTGACGGTGGCGCGACTGGCGGGTGCGCGTAGCCGAGGTGTGTCGCCGTCGAATCCCTCCAGCACCTGCAGGTCGGCGAACTCGGGGCGGTAGGTGTCCACCGGTGCATTCAGGTCGAGGGCACCCTTCTCCACCTGTTGCAGTGCGGCGACGGTGGCCACCATCTTGGTCATGGACATGATGCGGTAGTGGGTGTCCACGGTGACCGGTTCGTTTCCGCCCGCGACGCGCGGGCCCGCTGCGCCCTCGTAGATCACCCCGTCGCGGTCGGCGGCAACGGCGACTGCGTTCGGGACAGCGCCCGCGTCAACGGCGTCCTGCAGAACCTTGTCGATTGATGTGCTCATTGCACTGCCTCCGGGCAACATGCCGTGTCGAATGCAGTCGCATCCAAGGTCAAACTAGGTGTCAAGGACTCCCAACGCCGTCTCATATTGGGACTCCGCCGTCTGCAGGAGCGGCTGATAGTCAACCCCCATCAGCGTCTATCGACTTGAGCACGAGGACCAGAGCATGACCACCACCGAACAACCCGGACAGTTTGCTGAACACCCTGCTGAGGGCGCCCACGAGCGCGACAGGGCCCCCGTAGCGGTGCTGGAGCCGGAGGTCGGGATCACGCCCCGCGCCGCCAACCCGGCCATGATCGGGGTGCCGCTGTTCGTCGTCGGTTCGTTGGCCCTGGCCTTCCAACAGGTGGGTTTCGTCTCAGCCACCGCGCTCGGGGCACCCATCGCTATCATCGTCATGGCCACCGGCCTCGGCACGCTCGTGACGGCCCTGTGGTCGGCCGCGATCGGAGAGAACGTCGTCGCCGGGATCTTCGGCATCTTCGCCGGCTTCTGGCTGAGCTACGCAGCGCTTGTTCTCGGCCTCACCCACGGCTGGTACGGCCTCGAAAAAGCCGACACCACGGGAACGGTGGAGCTGTTCCTGATCGTCTGGTTGGTGGTCGTCGTACTGCTGACCATCGGAACCTTGCGACTGCCTGCGGCATTCACGCTTTTGTTCGGCCTGATCGACCTGTCGCTGCTGGCCACCTTGCTGGCCACCGTCAGTGCCTCAACCACCCTTGCCTCCGTCGGCGGTTACCTGGCGTTCGCCTTCGCCGCAGTCGGGGCATACCTGTACCTCGACGCGTGCTCGCAAGAGACCGGTGGCAAGGCATTGCCACTAGGACGACCGGTTCTGCACTGACGCGGGACGCGACCTATAGTGCCCCGGCCCAGCGCCAGTCGCCGCCGGGGCCGAGGTACTCCACCCGGGTCACCTCGGCGTCGTGTTCCTCGTCGTCGCGCACCCAATCCAGGGCTGCGGGGTGGTCGGGGAACTCGCCGTCCGCGACCACGTCTCCCATGCCGTCGAGGTAGCGGTAGCGAGTCATGCCGGCACGATGCCGTACTCGCGGATCTTGCGGTAAATCGTTGCTCGGGACATGCCCAGCGAGCCCGCGGCTGCGAGCTTGTTGCCGCCCGCATCGGTCAGACTGCGCACAATGGCATCGCGCTCCATGGACTCCAGCGGGCTCAGCAAGCGGCGGCTGACGGTCCGCGCCTCGGGGGGGAGGTCTTCGGGCTCGATGGATCCGGTGCGCCGGTGCTGCACGACCTGGCGGAGCATCTGCTGCAGCTGCTCCGCGTTGCCCGGCCATGGTGAGCGCATCAGCAGCCGCATCGCCGCAGGCGAACAGGCCAGCTGGCCGCCGTGGCCAAGCCGGGCCAGGAAGAAGGACACCAGCTGCTGCAAGTCTTCCAGGTGCAACCGAAGGGGCGGCACTTCGACGGTGGAGGGGAACAGCCGCATCAGGTGGGCGAGGTCGGTGCGTCCAGTGGTGTTGTGCAGGGTGACCGCCACCCATAGCGGACGTTGCCGCTCGGCAGCCCGTGCGTCCTGCAGGGCGCAGGAGAGAGTCCGCAACTGTGGGCCGTCGAGGATGTCGACGTGCCGGATGGCGACGTTGTCAGCGTCCTCGAGCAGGGTGTGACGGACCGCGGCCATCCACTGTGGATCGCTAGCGATGTCCGCAGCGTCCAGCACGACGAACCGCCCCGCCTGCTGCCCGCGTAGCTGCACCGTGCGGAGCAGCGCCAGCTTCCCGACTCCCGGCTCGCCCTCGACAGCAAGCCACTCGCCGGACTGAAATACGCGCTCCACCTCATGACAGGCGCGCAGCCACAGCGGGGCGGAACCGACGAGCTCGGGCAGTGGCAGGCGGGCAGGCGCCCCCCGGCTGTCGGTCTGCTTGTTCTGCGAATCATCCAGCTTGACGTGCACGACGACTCCGGCGAGCTGCCCAATGCCGTGCAGCGGGCGAAACTGCATTCGAGCTGTGACGCCAGTGGGTAGTCCAACGGTGACGGCCCCGTGACGTCGGTCGGCCAACGCCTCGGTGGCGTGTGCGAGCAGCGCCGCCTGGTCCGCGGGGTCGAGCACGGTACGGGCATGGTCGTTGAGCAGCACCATGTCGCTGCTCACGGCAAATACGATTCCACTCATCCGGCGGCAGGTCCGCAGGTAGTCGTGGAACAGCTCGAGCTGATAGACGCCCGTGTCGGCCAGCAGCGCTTGGCGGATCTGTTCCGCGGTGGTCTTCGCCAAGGTGAGCAGCAAGGATCCGGCGTCCTTGCGCCAGCAGGTGAGGTCTACGGCACCCACGGTTCGACCGGAGACGGGATGGTGGATCGGAACCCCGGCACACGCCAAATCCTCAAGGTTCTCCGCGTAGTGCTCGTGGCCGAACACGTGGGTCGGGCCGCCCGCTTCCAGGGCAGTTCCGATGCCATTGGTCCCGGCGTACTGCTCGCCGTAGCTGAAGCCGGGTGCGAGCCGGACCGTGTCAAGATGCCGCTCGAGGTCGTGGTCCGCGGTCAGGCGAGTAAGCACCAGCCCGGTGGGGTCGGTCAAGATGATGCTCACCGGCTGGCCGTCCAGCTGCTCGTGCAAGTTGCGCAGCACCGGGCCCGCACTTCGGGTGAGCGGGGAGTCGACATCGGGGTCGCAGATATAGGGCAGGTCGATCTGATCCGCGTGGACTTTCAGCTCGCGGGAGCGCTGCCAGGACGCAAGAATCGGCCCGCGCACGCGATCGGGCACTGCCGGCTCGGCGGTGAGGAAGCGCACCCGGCTCACCGCGAGCCCGTCGCGGGTGGACAGACCCGACTTGCCCGGCGTCTTCGGCGTCATCGCCATCACCTGCTTTCACTTGCTGCGCCCGCGCGGATAACAGCGGCGCGGAACCACGCGTCCCTCCACGATAGGCGTGGCCGATTCTAGGCCGTCGTCTCAAATTGAGACGCCACCGCTCGGCGGGGTCGGCTGGTATTGCTCACCTCGGGATCTACAGACGGAGGTACACCGATGAGTGCAGCTGATGACGCCGAGACCTACAACCCCTGGACCGTCGTCAATCTGGTCTTCACCCATCTGGCCGAACAGGGCCTGCATCCGGTGCTCGGCGAGAGCGGCGACCCGGGGCCGCCAGCGCGCGCGCTATTGCTGGCCCTTGGCATCGAGCCGGCGCCCGAGGGCAACCGTGAGGTGATGCGTGCCGTGCACGCGAACCTGGCCGAGATCCGGGCCGTCATGTTCGAGGAACAGACGCTCAACCCGGAGTGACCCACGTCTCATAGTGAGACCGCACCGCATCCCGGCGGGGCGTCTCATGACCACTGACCGGAACTACTCGATCCAAGGAGTGCCAATGAGTCGCCAAAGCGTGGCCAAGGCTCACGAGAAGATTCAAGAACTGGCCTGGGAGCCGCTCTATCACGAGCCGGTTTCCCAGTACGGAACCGACTACACGTTCCAGAAGGCGAAGAAGAAGGACCCACTCAAGCAGGTCCTTCGCTCGTACTTCCCGATGCAGGAAGAGAAAGACCACCGGGTATACGGAGCAGCCGACGGAGCCATCCGCGGCAACATGTTCCGTCAGGTTCAGGAGCGGTGGCTGGAGTGGCAGAAGCTGTTCCTGTCCATCATTCCGCTGCCGGAGATCTCCGCAGCCCGGGCGATGCCGCTGCTGTTCAACACAGTCCCGAACCCGGAGCTGCACAACGGCCAGGCCATCCAGATGATCGACGAGGTGCGGCACTCGACGATCCAGCAGAACCTCAAGCGCCTGTACATGAACAACTACATCGACCCGGCTGGCTTCAACTCCAGCCTGAAGAACTTCCAGAACGACTACTGCGGCACCATCGGACGGCAGTTCGCCGAAGGCTTCATCACCGGTGACGCCATTACCGCGGCCAGCATCTACCTCACCATCGTGGCCGAGACGGCGTTCACCAACACGCTGTTCGTCGCGATGCCAGCGGAGGCGGCCGCGAACGGCGACTACCTGCTGCCGACCGTGTTCCACTCGGTGCAGTCCGACGAGTCGCGGCACATATCCAACGGTTACGCCACTCTCCTGATGGCGCTGTCCGACGAGGGCAACCACCAGCTGCTCGAGCGCGACCTGCGGTACGCCTGGTGGAACAACCACCGCGTGGTGGACGCCGCCATCGGCACGTTCATCGAGTACGGCACCAAGGACCGCCGCAAGGACCGGGAAAGCTACGCGGAGATGTGGCGTCGGTGGATCTACGACGACTACTACCGCAGCTACTTGGTGCCGTTGGAGAAGTACGGCCTGGTGATTCCGCACGACCTCATCGAGGAGTCCTGGAACCAGATCTGGAACAAGGGCTACGTGCACGAGGTCGCTCAGTTCTTTGCCACCGGGTGGCTGGCCAA
>JAABVA010005109.1_pt1 | contig 11989 bp, 9 predicted proteins | sample 5560331 | NCBI WGS metagenome assembly JAABVA01 (sample SAMN12812661, study PRJNA571458) | rock metagenome | isolation source: Antarctica rocks | place: Antarctica: Victoria Land, Mt New Zealand sud | collected 2016-01-07
AGCCGCAGGCACTCGGCCGGGTCGAGCAGCGTGCCGGCAACGCCCCACGAGGTGGCCCAGCCATGCTTGCGCTGCAGGTCGGCCAGCCGCTGCGGGGTGGTCGCGACCTCCAAGCCGCCGACCTGGGCGAAGCAGCGCCGCCCGTCGAGCTCCAGACCCGTGAGCTTGTCGACCGTGTACTGGGCGAACTCGGTCATCGTCTTGGAGGTGTTGGTCTGGAAGACCAGCCCGGGGGCGTGCGAGCTGGAGCCGCCGGTGGCGAACAGCGGGCCCTGCTCCACGACCGTGACGTCGGTCCAGCCGCGCTCGGTGAGCTCGTCGGCGAGGGAGCACCCCACGATGCCGGCACCGATGATGACCACACGGGGCGGCGGCATGTCGTCTCCGAACTGCTGTTGTGTTCTGCGCAACAGGGTGTGCAGCAAGCAACAGCAAGCGTGGACGGCCTGGGCGGTGCTGTCAACCGCGCCTCGGTCGTCGGTCCTCGGTCCTCGGTCCTCGAGGCAGGGCGGGTCGCAGGTACGCGTCCTCAGGCGAGGTGGCCGAGGCGGCGGCTGAGCTCGCCGGCGGCCGCGACCACGCGCTCGGCCACGAGCGGCAGGGTGTCGCGGGTGAGCCGGTAAGACGGACCGGAAACGCTCACCGCGGCGACGACGGCGTCCTCGTGGTCTCGCACCGGGGCCGCGACCGCGTTGAGGCCGACCTCGTACTCCTGCTCGGTCGCTGCCCAGCCCCGGGTGCGTACCTCGGCGAGCTCGCGCTCGAGGGCGGTCACGTCGCCGACGGTGTGGTCGGTGAAACGGGGGAGCGGGTCGCCCAGCAGCTGGTGCAGGTCACGCCGGGCGAAGGCCAGCAGGACCTTGCCGCTAGACGTCGCGTGCGGAGGAGTGCTCTGTCCGACCCAGGTGTGCATTGCGATGGCCGCCGGGCCGCGCACCTCGCTGATGTTGATGACGCGGGCGCCGTCCAGGATGGCGACGTTGACTGTCTCCCGCAGGTCTGCGGCGAGGGACTCGCAGGGCTTGCGGCTCTCGTGCGCAAGGTCGCGGTGCCCGGTCAGCGCCCCCGCCAGCCGGACGATCCCGAAGCCGAGGCGGTACTTCCCGCGGTCGGCGAGCTGCTCGACGAGCCCGCGGCGCTCGAGCACGGCAACAAGGCGGGAGGCCGTGGACTTGTGCACGCCCAGCTCGACGGCGATCTCGGTGACCCCGGCGACGCCACGCTCGGCGAGGATCTCCAGCACCGTGACCGCGCGATCCACCGACTGCACCAGCGCCCCGGGTTCGCGTCGCCTCCCCGGCTGCTGCGTGGCCCCGGGTTCGCATCGCCTCCCCGGCTGCTGCGTGGCGCCGGTCATGCCCGCAGGTTATGCGACGGGGTGCCGTGCGAGGTCTTGACGGCACTGGGGACGCGCGACACGCTGTTGCGCGTTCCACACCGGGTTGTGCCTGACGCAACGGAGGCGGCCATGATCGCCGTGTGCCGCGATGACGCCCTGGCCGAGGGCGAAGGGGTGCGGGTTCCGCTCGCTGTTCCTCTCGCGGTCTTCCGCGTCGACGGGGCGCTGTATGCGGTTGATGACACCTGTACCCACCAGGACGCCTCGCTGGCCGACGGCTACCTCGAGGGTTGCTTCATCGAGTGCCCGTTGCACGCCTCCACCTTCGACCTGCGTACTGGGCGCCCGAGCGGACCGCCGGCCACGCGTGCCGTCCGCACCCACGCCGTGATCGTGCTGGACGGCACCATCTTCGTGGAACCGGCCCCGGCGGCAGCCGCGTCCTGAGGTGTCACGGCCCCCGGCCGTCGGAGGATCGGCGTGCCGCGCCGGCGCTCGCGAGAAGGCCTGATCCGGCACGCTGATGTTGGAGCCGGGGGTCTGAAGATCGGCGTGCCGCGCCCGCGCTCGCGAGACGGCCTAATCCGGCACGCTGATCTTGGAGTGTTGGCGACGAAGATCGGCGTGCCGCAGTGCCGCACCGACTGGCGGTCAGCCGCGGAGCAGCTGCAGCGGTTCGGTGTACGCCGCGTCGGCCCCGGCCCTGCTGAGCGCGCCGACGGCGACGAGCCGGTCCAGGACGTGCCGCTGGCGCTTCTTTGCCAGCACCAGGTGGTGCAGGGGGTCGTACGCGCTGGGGGCCTGCACCAGCCCGGCGAGCACGCTGGCCTGTCCCCAGGTCAGGCTTGCGGGGGCGACCCCGAAGTAGCCGCGCGCAGCAGCCGGCAGCCCGTAGTGACCTTCACCGAAGTACACCTCGGACAGGTACATCTCCAGGATCTCGGGCTTGCTGTACTGAGCCTCGAGCTTGAAGGACAGCTCGACCTGCTTGACCTTGGCGAGCACGGAGTTGGAGGTGTAGAGGTTCTTGCTGAGCTGCTGGTCCAGCGTCGCCCCGCCGGGATCGGAGCTGCCTCGGGCGAAGCCCGCAGCGGCGCGCACGACGCCCAAGGCATCCAGGCCGTGGTGGGCGTAGAAGCGGCTGTCCTCGGTAGCGATGATCGCTGTCCCGACCCGGTTCGGCCGGGCCACCGCGTGCGGGTCGGTCGCGCCGTGCGCGGCGAGCCGGGTCGCCACCCGCTGCTCGGCGTCGGCGACCGACGGCGTCAGGGGCCATAGCGCGACCGCAACGAGTACGGGGATCAGCGCGAGCACCAGCAGGAGCAGCCCGATCCGTCCCGCCGTACGCCGCACGCGCTCCTCCTCCGGTCCGATCTTGGTCCTGATGCTGCCAGACGCACCTGGCAGGCCCTGTGCGTCTGGAGTGCGACGGCGCCGCACCCGCCAGCCCCGGGAGCGGCCCTGGGCGCGTCCGCACCGTCGGCGACCACCGTGAGCCCGGCGGTCTGAGCTCGGGTCCTTAGGTGCTGCTCGAGTTGTAGCGCCGGACGGCCAGGAAGCCGAAGACCGAGGCGATGGCGGCGGTCCAGATCAGCGATTGCACGATCAGGCTGGTGGTGCTCTGGCCGGCGAACATCTGCTGGCGAACAGGCGCGGGAACGTCGCCGAGGGTCAGTGAGCGCACCGCGTTGATGACGAGGCTGACCGGCTGGTGGTCGGCGAAGCCGCGCAGCCACGTGGGCAGGGTTGCCGTGGGTACGAAGGCGCTGCTGGCGAAGGTCAACGGGAAGATGACGGGAAAGGTCGCGGCGTTCACGGTCTGCACATTGCTGGCGAACAGCCCGACCAGCGCGAAGATGAACGACGTCGACAGCGCGAAGCCGAGCAGAAGCAGCAGCCCGAGCACCAACCCCCCGAAGCTCTGCGGGCGGTAGCCGACCGCCAGCCCGACGACCACGATGATCACCAGGCCCACGGCGTTGCTCAGCGTGTCGGCCAGCACCCGGCCGGAGAGCACGGCGCTCCTGGCCATGGGCAGGGACCGGAGCCGGTCGATGAAGCCCTTCCCTCGGTCCTCCGCCAGCGCGAAGCCGGTGTTGCCGGAGGAGAAGATCGCCGTCTGCACCGCGATACCCGGGATGAGGTAGTTGACGTAGTTGATGCCCTGCAGCCCCCCGATCGCACCGCCGAAGACGTAGCGGAACAACAGGGTGAACATGATCGGCGAGATCAGCGTGAAGACGAGCTGGTCCGGCGCCCGGGAGAGCCGGCGCACGTTGCGGCCCATCATCGACAGGGCGTCGCGCACCGCCCAGCCGAAGCGGCTGTGCGTGGGGCGCGCAGGATGCTGCGGCGCCGGCGCCTGAGCTCCCGGCGCTCGCACGCTGGCAGTGCTCACGCCGCCGCCTCCCCCTTGCGGCGTCGGCCGCGTCGCGATGTGTCCTCGGTGGGCGTCTCCTCCGCCGAACGACCCGTGAGCGCGAGGAAGACGTCGTCCAGGCTCGGCTGACGCAGCTGCAGGCCGGTCGGTTCGAGGTGCCCGGCGTCGAGCCGTCGTACGACTTCGGTCATGGTGGCGGCCCCGGCGGCGGCGACCCGCACCACGGCGCCCTCCCGTACCGGCGCCGCCTGCCCGATGCCCTGCAGCGCGGCCTCGACCCGGAGGGCGGTGGGTTCGTCCTCGACCTCAATCTCGACGACGGAGCCGCCGAGCGTCGCCTTGAGCTGCATCGCGGTGCCCTCGGCGATCACCTTCCCATGGTCGATGACGCAGATGCGGTCGGCCAGCCGGTCCGCCTCCTCGAGGTACTGCGTCGTCAGCAGCAGGGTGGTGCCGTCCGCGACCAGCTCACGGATGACGCCCCACAGCTCGATGCGGCTGCGCGGGTCCAGCCCGGTGGTGGGTTCGTCCAGGAACAGCACCGGCGGTCGGGCGACCAGGGCCGCGGCGAGGTCAAGGCGCCTGCGCATGCCCCCCGAGTATGTCTTCAGCGTACGGTCCGCTGCCTCTGCCAGCTCGAAGCGGTTGAGCAGAGCGGTGGCGCGCGACCGGCCCTCGGCTCGGCTCAGATGGTTGAGCCGGCCGACGAGCAGCAGGTTCTCCCGGCCGGTCAGAGCCTCGTCGACCGCGGCGTACTGGCCCGCGAGGCCGATGACGCGCCGCGCTGCCTCCGGGTCAGCGAGCACGTCCACGCCCGCCACCATCGCCCTGCCCGAGGTCGGGCGCAGCAGGGTGGACAGCACCCGCACCGCCGTGGTCTTGCCGGCACCGTTGGGCCCGAGCAGGCCCAGGACCGTCCCCTGCGGAACCTGGAAGCTCACGCCGTCCAGGGCCCGCACGTCGCCCTTGTAGACCTTCACCAAGTCCTCGGCCAGCACCGTTGCCTGCGTCACCGGCGCGACGCTAGTGACCAGGTCCGACGAACTCAATCGACGTGCCTTCGCGACGGCCTCCTCGCGCCACACCCGCTGAATCGCCCGGTCCGGGCCGGTGCGCGAGAGTGCGGGGTCGGGCGCTCCCGACGTGCCCGAGCTGAGGAGACGCCCGTGCAGCAGGTACCTCCGATCCGGTACGGGTCCTGCAGGACGCACGCGTGAGCGCCGACCAGGTGGTCGTGGTCGGCGGGGGGCACAACGGGCTGGTCGCGGCCTGCTACCTGGCCAAGGCGGGCCGCAAGGTCGTCGTCCTCGAGGCCTCGGACAAGCCCGGTGGTGGTTCGCGGACCGACGAGACGATCCCGGGCTACCTGTTCAACACCCACGCGGCCGCGCACAACATCATCAACATGACCCGCATCCCGACGGAGCTGGACCTGGCGGGCGCCGGCCTGGAGTACGTCGAGATGAGCCCGTTCGCCACCGGGTTCTTCCGCGACGGTCGCATCGTGCGCTTCTTCCGCTCGGTCGAGCAGACCTGCGACTCGATCGCTGACGCGGGTACGCGCGCTGAGGCCGACGCGTACCGGGCGTTCATGCACCGGGCGATCCCGCTGGTGCAGACCGCCGTGACAGGGCTGGAGTCCGGGTCCACGCCCGGTGGTGTGCTCAGGGCAGCCGGCGCGAAGCTGTGGCCCCTGCTGCAGGGCCTGCGCCGCTCGGGTGGACTGCTGGCACTGATGCACGACCTGGTCATGCCGTACGGCGCGCTGCTCGAGACCGCGCTGGTCAGCGACCTGACGCGCGCGCCTGTGTCCGCGTTCGCCAGCCACAGCAGTGCCGGTCCGCACGCGCCCGGCGGCTCGTTCTACGTCTTCTGGCAGGCCGCCTACCACCTTTTCGGGCAGTGGCATCCACGGGGAGGCTCGCAGTCCCTCACCGATGCTCTCGTCCGGCGGCTCGAGGGGTGGGGAGGGGAGGTCCGCACCGCCGCACCCGTCGCCCGGATCGACGCCCAAGGCGGCCGGGCCCGCGCCGTCGAGCTCGAGGACGGCAGCCGGATCCCCGCCTGCGCGGTCGTCTCGGCCGTCGACGTGCAGACCGCCCTGCTGCACCTGCTGGACCCGCCCCTGCAAGGGGTGGTCGGCACCGAGCTCGCGGCAGCCCACCGGGGCAACGCCGTGCAGCTCGTGGTGCACCTGGCAACTGACCGGCTCCCCCCGTACCCCGGCGCTCGGCCCGGTGACTGGAACGGCCTGCAGTCGCACGTCGACACCATGGACGAGCTGCGCCGCGGCTTCTTGTCAGCCGAGGCCCGGCGGCTGCCGGAGCCGCCGCCGACGTACTGCTTCACCCCGAGCGTGTACGACGACGGCCTCGCCCCAGCGGGCAGGCACACGGTCTACCTGGCGTGCCCGTCGGCGCCGTACCACGTCGAGGGCGGCTGGGACCGCCACGCCGAGACGTTCGCCGACGCGATGATCGAACAGGTCGAGCAGCACGCCCCAGGCTTCCGGGCCAGCATCCAGGCCCGAACCGTGCGCACCCCGCCACTGATGGCGAAGGAGTTGTGCTGGCCCGGTGCCCACCCGATGCACCTCGACATCAGCCTGGACCAGCTGGCGTTCATGCGACCCACCCGACGCCTGTCCGGGCACACCGTGCCGGGCGTCGAGGGCCTGTTCACCTGCGGCGCCTCGACGGCCCCCGTCGGGGGGATCGCCGGCAGCAGCGGCAAGGCCGCTGCCCTGCAACTGCTGAAGGCAGCGACGTAGCCCCCGGCCTCCGGCGGCGACAAGAAGCCGAGCCAACCGCGTGTGTCGCTGCCAGGGTCCCGAAGGCACCTCCGGCACGCCGATCAGTTCGGCTGGCTTTCGGTGATCTCCGTGCCACGGCAGCGCTTGCTGCGTGCGGCCCGTCAGCGCGTGCGCTTGCCCGCGCGCAGCGACTCCACTGCCCTGACGATGCGGCTGGTGCGGGTCTCGATCTTCTTGGACTCCTCGATCCAGCGCACCCACTCCTTGCGGTGGCTGTAGGCCAGGTCGTCGAAGAATTGCCGGGCCTGGTCGTCGTGCTCGAGGGCGTCGACCAGGTCCGCGGGGACGGTGACCTCACGTGCTGCCGTGTCGAGCACGACGTCGACCTCGACGTCGTCACCGGCCGCCACCCCGGCAGCGGTGCGGTTCTCCGCACTCAGCGGCATCAGGAACCGGCCTCCCATCGAGGCGACAGTCGTCCGGTAGGTGTGGCCGCCCACCGTGACCTGGACCGGCGGCCGCCTTCCGGCCCTCAGCGCGGCAACGACCTCATCCGGCACGAGCAGGCCGGTCGCCGTCTTTCCACCGCGCTCGACGGTCGTCCGAAAGTGCATGCCCGGGAGTATGTCGACGCAGCTCGGCCGCGTCGACAAGCCCGGTCGACGCCGCGTCGACAGACCCGGTCGAGGTGCAGGCGTCGGTCGGGCGCCGCTCAGCCCCGGCCGTGCACCAGGGCGATGACCTTGGCGAGGGTGTCGGTGACCTTCGGCGAGCGGGAGAACGACAGCAGCTGCACCGGCAGGTCGAAGCGCTGCCGGGTGATGGCCTTGGCGCGGGTGAACTCCTTGAGCCCGTCCGCACCGTGGATGCGGCCGAAGCCGGAGTCGCCGACCCCCCCGAACGGCAGCGCCGGCACGGACGCGAAGGCGATGACCGAGTTGATGCTCGTCATGCCGGACCGCATCCGCCGGGCGATCTCGACGCCCCGCTTGGACGTCCCGGTGAACACCGACCCGGCGAGCCCGTACGACGTCGCGTTGGTCAAGGTCACTGCCTCGTCCACGTCGCGCACCCTGGCCACGGTGACGGTGGGCCCGAAGGTCTCCTCCTGTACCGCCGAGCTGCCCTCGGGCACGTCCACCAGCACGGTCGGCTGCACGTAGCCGCCGGAGGTGGTCCCGCCGGTGAGCGCGCGGCCGCCGCGGGCCAGCGCATCGGCGATGTGCCGGGTGATGATCTCGACCTGCGACGGCATCGTGATCGGGCCGTACGAGGCGTCGGGGTCCGAGCCGGGTCGTACGCCCCGTGCCTTCTGGGCGAGCTCGGCGACGAACGCGTCGTAGATCCGGTCGGTCGCGTACACCCGCTCGATGCCGATGCAGGTCTGGCCCGCGTTGCTCATCGCCCCCCACAGGGCGGCGTCCGCCGCCGCGGACACGTCCGCCGTGTCGTCGACGATCATCGCGTCCTTGCCGCCGCACTCCATGAGGACCGGGACCAACCGCTCGGCGCAGGCGGCCATGACCTGGCGCCCGGTGGCGGCCGAGCCGGTGAAGGCGATCTTGTCGACACCGGCGCGGCACAGCGCGGCTCCGGTGGCACCGAGGCCGGTGACGACCTGCAGGACGTCGGGGCGCTCCGGGACCGCCATCTGCCAGGCGTGCTCCAGCCACAGCCCGATCGCCGGGGTGAACTCGCTGGGCTTGAACACCACGGCGTTACCGGCGGCGAGCGCGTAGGCGATCGAGCCCATCGGGGTGAAGACGGGGTAGTTCCACGGGCCGATCACGCCGATGACGCCGAGCGGCTGGTACTCCAGCAGGGCCTGCTGATTGGCGGCCATCAGGCCCGCCGGCACCTTGCGCAGCCCGAGCACCTTCGGCGCGTGCTTGCTGGACCACTCGATGTGGTCGATAGCCAAGGTGATCTCGAGCAGTGCGTCGGGATGGGGCTTGCCGTTCTCGCGGTGCACCAGGTCCGCGAGCTCGTGGATGCGCCGGGCGAGCACGCCCTTCCACGCCTTCAGGTGCCGGCGGCGACCCTCGGGTCCCTGCGCCTGCCACCACGCAGCGGCCGCACGAGCGCGCACGACGGTCTGCTCGACCTGTTCGGCCTGGTGCACGGGGTGGGTCGCGAGCACCTGCCCGTTGGAGGGATCAAGGGACTCGAAGGTCTCGACGGCGTCGGGCAGCAGCAGGGAACGGTCGGCGGCAAGCGTCATCGCGTGAGGGTAGACCGGCCTGGGTGATCGGTGGCAACGCATGCGACAGTGCAAATCCGTCCACCCCTGGAGGTTCCCTGTGCAGGAGCGCTACGACTACATAGTCGTCGGAGCCGGTTCGGCGGGCTGCGTGCTGGCTGCTCGGCTCACCGAGGACCCCGGCGTACGGGTGCTGCTGCTCGAGGCCGGTGGTGACGACCGGGTCGATGAGATCAAGATCCCCGCCGCGTTCTCCAAGCAGTTCCGCACCAGGCTCGACTGGGGCTACTCGACCGAGTCGCAGAAGCACGCGCAGGGCCGGCGCCTGTACTGGCCGCGCGGGAAGGCGCTCGGTGGCTCGAGCTCCATGAACGCCATGATCTACATCCGCGGGTCGCGCCACGACTACGACGAGTGGGCGACCCTGACCGGCGACGAGAGCTGGTCCTACGCCAACGTCCTGCCGTACTTCCTGCGCTCAGAGGACAACGCCAGGGGAGAGTCGACCTACCACGGCACGGGAGGCCCGCTGCACGTCGAGGAGCAGCGCTCGCCGCACCCCTGGACGCGCGCCTTCCTGTCCGACGTGGCCGCGGCCGGGCACGCGCCGAACGCAGACTTCAACGGCGCGCAGCAGGACGGGTCCGGCCTCTACCAGGTCACCCAGAAGCGTGGTCAGCGCTGGTCGACCGCGGTCGGCTTCCTGCGCCCGGCCATGCACCGGCCCGGTCTGACCGTCACCACGCACGCCCTGACGACCCGCGTGCTCGTCGAGGCTGGGCGCGCCGTCGGCGTCGAGTACCGCCACGACGGCGCCACCAGTACGGCGTACGCCGACGCCGAGGTCCTGCTCTGCGGCGGCGCCATCAACAGCCCGCAGCTGCTGATGCTGTCCGGCATCGGCCCCTCACCGCACCTGCGCGACGTCGGGGTCGACGTGGTCCACGATCTGCCCGGCGTGGGCGAGGGCGTGCAGGACCACCCCGCGATGCCACTCATCTGCCGGGCCCACGGCAGCTCGCTCAAGGATGCCGAGTCCACCAGGCAGGTCGCCGACTACTACCTGCGGCGGCGCGGGATGCTGACCTCCAACGTGGGGGAGGGCGGGTCGTTCTTCCGCTCCCGCCCAGACCTTGATGCGGTCGACCTGCAGTACCACTTCGCGCCGGTCAAGTTCTTCGGTCAGGGCTACTACGACCCGGACGAGCACGCGATGACGTTGGCCGTCACGCTCGTGCGGGTGGCCTCCCGGGGCTCGGTCCGCCTGCGTTCGAACGACCCGACCTGGGCCCCGGCGATCGACGGCGGCTACCTGCGGGAGGACGAGGACCTCGAGGCGCTGGTCGCCGGAACACGGCACGCCCGTGAGGTCGTGCAGGGGGAGTCCCTCGGCCGGGTCGTCACGGGCGAGTGGCTGCCCGGTCGGGGCGTGGAGTCTGCTGATGACCTGCGCGAGGCGGTGCGCGGGAACATCGAGTCGCTCTACCACCCGGTCTCGAGCTGTCGGATGGGTACCGATGACGCCTGCGTGGTCGACCCGTCCCTGCGGGTGCACGGAGTGGCCGGGCTGCGCGTCGTGGACGCCTCGGTCATGCCGACGCTGGTGCGCGGCAACACCAATGCGCCGACGATCATGATCGCGGAGCGGGCGGCCGAGATGATCCGCGGCCGGGCGCCCGCGCTGGTGGCGGCCGCCTCGGTCTAGCCGCCCGTACGCTGGGGTTCCCCGAGCGAGGAGCCGTGCCGCAGTGTCCGAGAGCCCAGCCGTCTCGGAGGCTGCCCGCCGTCGTACGTTCGCCGTCATCAGCCACCCCGACGCCGGCAAGTCGACCTTGACCGAGGCGCTCGCCCTGCACGCCCGCGTCATCAGCGAGGCCGGGCACATCCACGGCAAGGCCGGACGCAGGAGCACGGTCTCGGACTGGATGGACATCGAGAAGGCCCGTGGCATCTCGATCTCCTCGGCGGCGCTCCAGTTCACCTACCACGACGCCGTGGTCAACCTGGTGGACACCCCCGGGCACGCGGACTTCTCCGAGGACACCTACCGGGTACTCGCGGCGGTCGACTCCGCCGTCATGCTCGTCGACGCGGCCAAGGGCGTGGAACCGCAGACGCTCAAGCTGTTCGAGGTCTGCCGCCACCGCGGGATCCCGGTCATCACGGTCGTCAACAAGTGGGACCGGCCCGGCCTCGACGCCCTCGCGCTCATGGACGAGGTGCGCGCCAAGACCGGTCTGGAGCCGACCCCCTTGACCTGGCCGGTGGGCATCGCCGGCGACTTTCGCGGTGTGCTGGACCGGCGTACGGGCGAGTTCGTGCAGTTCACGCGTACGGCGGGCGGCGCGACCATCGCCGCCGAGCAGGTGGTGCCTGCCGAGGCGGCGCTGGCCCGGCAGGGCTCGCTGTGGTCGACCGCAGTCGAGGAGAGCGAGCTGCTGTCCGCGACCGGCGCGGACCACGACCAGGAGTCCTTCCTCGGGCACCAGACGACGCCGGTGCTGTTCGGGTCGGCGGTGCTCAACTTCGGCGTACGGCAGCTGCTCGACCTGCTGCTGGAGATCTCCCCGGCGCCCGAGCCGCGGGAGGACGAGAGCGGCAAGCCGCGCGGGATCGACACGCCCTTCAGTGGTTTCGTCTTCAAGGTCCAGGCAGGTATGGACTCCTCGCACCGGGACCGGCTGGCGTACGTCCGCGTGTGCTCGGGGGTCTTCGAGCGCGGCATGGTCGTCACGCATGCGCCTACCGGCAAGCCGTTCGCGACGAAGTACGCCCAGCAGGTCTTCGGCCGCGACCGTTCGACGGTCGACGTGGCCTACCCGGGCGACGTGGTCGGGCTCGTCAACGCCTCGTCGCTGCGGGTCGGGGACTCGCTGTTCGTCGAGGAGCACGTCGCCTACCCGCCGATCCCGTCCTTCGCGCCCGAGCACTTCGTGGTCGCGCGGTCCGACGACTCCGGCCGGTACAAGCAGTTCCGCCGCGGGATCGAGCAGCTCGAGCAGGAGGGCGTCGTGCAGGTGCTGCGCAGCGACCTGCGCGGCGACCAGGCCCCGGTGCTGGCCGCGGTTGGGCCCATGCAGTTCGAGGTGGCGCAGCACCGGATGGCGGCGGAGATGGGGGCGCCGGTGACGCTGGACCGGCTGTCCTACCGCCTGGCCCGGCGGACGACCCGCGAGTGGGTTGCCGACCTTGACCGGCAGAGCGGCGTCGAGGTGCTGCAGCGCGCCGACGGCGAGTGGCTGGCTCTGTTCGCCGACCCGTGGCGGCTCGGCCGGACGCAGCGAGACTTCCCCGAGGCCGTGCTCGAGCCGCTCGTGG
>JAABVA010005110.1_pt1 | contig 11988 bp, 15 predicted proteins | sample 5560331 | NCBI WGS metagenome assembly JAABVA01 (sample SAMN12812661, study PRJNA571458) | rock metagenome | isolation source: Antarctica rocks | place: Antarctica: Victoria Land, Mt New Zealand sud | collected 2016-01-07
CGACCAGCATCGTCGCGCACGCGACGGTGCCTTTCGCACCTGGCGCGAGATCGCCGGCGTTGCGGCTGACGCGTAAAGGCCAGAGCAAACCTCAGGCCATCAACACACGCCAGCCATCAATTTGACAACACCAGAACGGGCCACGGAGCCACCTTGCAGCCGCTCGGCCACGTCATTCATACTTGACCGTAGAGGGATTGCACGCATGACCGCACCGACGCCGCCCCGGCTCACGCTTGAGAGGATCGACACGCGCGTCCTGAACGTGCCGCTTCGCCGCCCGATCGTCGGCAAGGTCGGCGAGTATAGCCATTGGCCCTTCATCCTGATTGACGTCGTCACCAAGGAAGGCATCGTCGGCCACGGCTACCTCGAGCCGTATCGCGCGAGCGCCACGAGGTCTATCACCGCTCTGATCGACGACATGGCGACGCACCAGCGCGGCAAGCCGATCGCGCCGTTCGACCGCTTCGAGGAGGCGATGCGCGCGCTGCACTTCAACGGCCGGCAGGGCACGCCGTTGATCGCGATGGCCGGCATCGACATGGCGATGTGGGACGCGCTGGCCAAGGGGGCCGGAGTCCCGCTGGCCGTGCTCCTGGGCGGGACAGTCGGCCCGGTGCGCGCCTACAACACCAACGGGCTGTGGCTCATCCCGCTGGAGCGGATCGCGGACGAGGCCGCGTCGCTGGTGGCGGAGGGCGACTTCAAGGCGCTGAAGATCCGGCTCGGCCGCGACCACGTGCGCGACGATGCGAAGGCGATTGCAGAGGTGCGCCGGGCGGTCGGCGACGACATCGTCTTGATGAGCGACTTCAACCAGGGCCAGTCGCTGACGGCGGCGCTGCGCCTGCTGCACGCGCTCGACAACCAGGGGCTGGAGTGGTTCGAGGAGCCGATCGTGTTCGACGACTACGCCGGCTGCGCACAGCTGGCGAACGAGTTGAGGACGCCGATCTCGATCGGCGAGAACATTTTCGGGCCGCGCGACTTCCTGCATGCCGTCCGGGCGGGCGCGGCTGATTGCTACATGCCGGACCTGATGCGCATCGGCGGGGTTACGGGCTGGCTCCGCGCCGCCGCCATCGCTGGTGCTGCGAACCTGCCGCTGTCGAGCCACCTCTACCCCGAGTTCTCCGCCCACCTGCTGCGGGTGAGCGAGAGCGCCGATTGGCTCGAGTGGCGGGACTGGGGCAACCCGTTCCTGGCGGAACCGTTTCCGGTCCGCCACGGCGCGATCCACATCCCGGATCGGCCGGGCGCGGGGATCGCATGGGACGAGGCCGCCGTGAAAAAGTTTTCTGTCTAGCGCTACGTCGGCACCGCCGCCCCCTTCGCATCCGTCCACATGTCATCCGCAGATGCGAGCCGACCACCAAGGTTCCAACATGCTGATTGGCGGACGCGTGGAGATCGATGGAGGCTAGCACTCCCTGGGCACTTATACTGATACCATTGATGAAATCATGCACTTGCGTAACCGAAATGCATTCCATTAACATGTTGGAATTGCTTGGTTAATTCTGAAAAGTGCTCAGGTAATGCTAGGTGGCATTCGATCCCTTGGAAGAAAGCGGTCCGCGTTGCGTTCAGGGTCCACCAAAGGTCGCGGCCGGCTTGTCCGGCCAGCACGTGGGCCAGCTTCTGTTATCCGTCCCGCGGCGCGGCACCCGCCACCTTTATCGTTGGAGGTGGTTATGGACGCACCCCGCAGCGGCTGGCGGTGCCCGCCAGCACCAGCGCAAAGCACTTGGCATTGTCGATCAGGCCCGGGTGCTTGATCGGGTCGCATACAGCCATGACAAACGCTCCTCGCGCAAGCAGGTCAGCCACTCGCGTGCTCGCGCACCAGATGTCCATAGCCCTGCTTCCCGGTCCTGGCCCCACCACTCCAGAACCCAATAAGAGCCGTTGTCGAAGCCCGGCCCACACCCGCTATGCGCCTGCGCACTCTGGCATCCTGCGGAGCTTAGTCGCTGATATCCAAGAGTGCGGATGTCGCAAGTCGCTGTCGCGGGGGACTTTGGTCCTCCCACCATTCGGCGGACTGCCAACAACTTGAGCTTGGTGACAATGCGCCGCAGGGAACCACGGTCATCCTCGAACGCTCCGATCTCAGATTGAAAGGAACCGGTTCATGAGTGAGTCTTCCAACGATAAGCACGAGCAGGCACTGGATCTGACGGAGAAGGCGCTCGAAGCGCTGGACAAGGGTGATGAAAGCCAGGCCGACCGCTTGATCGACAAGGCAAAGGAGCTGGATCCTTCGGCGCCGGCAGAGATCGTCAAGGACCTTGAGGAAGGTTAGAAGGCACAAGGCAACCTGCCGCCAGTTCTTGCGCTTTCCCTCATGGAATTTCCCGATCGGAGTGCCGATGGGAAATAAACAAGGAGAAAACCATGAAGCAGTTCATCGCGTCGGCTGTTAGCATCGGCCTCATGCTCGCCGTCGGCGCTCAGGCGCAGACGGCAGCGCCGGCAGATAGTTCTTCCACGAGCACGCCTGCCAAGAATGGGCCCAGCACGTCCCCTTCCCCCGCAGCCGTCACCACGACCTCTGAACCCACACGCACAACCGAGGCTCCGGTGGCAGGCGCCAACAGCTTCACCGAGGGCCAGGCCCGGGCTCGGATCGAGGAGCGTGGATTTGCCCAAGTGACGGATCTCAAGAAGGACGACAAAGGCATTTGGCGCGCCACAGCGATGAAGGATGGCAAGTCGGTTGCAGTCGCGCTCGATTACCAGGGCAACATCGTCGGGCAGTAATTGGCGCGGCGGCATCCAGGAAGGCCAACCATGAGCGTCATGACCACGCGGCTTTTCGCCACTTGCGAACTTGCGTCGCAGGCTGTGGCCGACCTTGAAGCGAATGGCGTGCCGCACGACGCCATCAGCCTGATCGCAAACAACTCGGACGGCCGCTACAGCGACAGCGTGGCCACCCCGGCTTCGCCCACTCTGATCGATGCTGCGGATCCGGCGGCGGATGGCGCGGGCACTGGCGCGACGGTCGGCACGGTCCTCGGCGGCGGCGCCGGGCTGTTGGCTGGGCTTGGAATGCTGGCAATTCCCGGCATCGGTCCTGTCGTGGCGGCGGGCTGGCTGGTGGCGACCGCACTCGGCGCTGGCCTGGGTGCGGCGTCGGGCGGATTGCTCGGGTCTCTGGTCGGCGCTGGAGTGAGCGAACCGGATGCGCACGTTTATGCCGAGGGGGTGCGGCGTGGCGGAACCTTGGTTACTGCCCGTGTCGAGGATGGCCAAGCCGCGTTGGTCGAGCAAATTCTGGCTAGACACTCGACTGTCGATATGAGCACGCGGGCGGACGACTACCGCCGGGGTGGTTGGAGCCGGTTTGACGAGAGCGCGCCGGCCTACACAGCGGGCGGCAGCGCCAGCATCGGAACACCTCCACCCACCTAACAGACCCAGCCTCCAGCAGAACGCGGTGCGCGTCGTGCCGCCTTTTGCATGTTCAGCGCCTATCCAGCTAGGGTGCAAATTGAGATGATAGGCGTTGGATAGCGATGATTGACCCGCGTTCGGACGAAATTCTGGACATCGTTGCGAAGGAAACCGGGGTGGACCGGGCCCGGCTGACCCCAGATGCCGTTCTCAGCGATCTGGAAATACCGTCGCTCGACCTCGTGCAAACGATCTTCGCCATCGAGGAGCGTTACAAGGTGGACATCCCCGTCGTGTCGGAGCGAACCGGAGCGGAGTTTCAGACCGTGGGCGACCTGGTCCAACATGTGCTTGCCACGCTGGAAGCAGCACCGGGGCAGCTTCGCCCAGGTGCGAGGTAGCGCGTGCGGCGAGTCGCGGTTACCGGGCTTGGAGCGGTCTGTGCGTTGGGCTGCGGCGTTCCGACAATTTGGGCCGCGCTACAAGAGGGCCGGAGCGGCATCGGGCCGATCTGCACCATTCCGACCGCCCGGCTTTCGGCCAGTGTCGCCGCTGAGATCACTGCATTTGACCCTGCGGCGCATTTCGAAAGCCGCCGCCTCCCATTGTTGGACCGCACCGCGCAACTCGCTGTGGTCGCGGCGCGGGAGGCAATGCAGGCCGCCGCCCTGCCGCCAAGCACCGCCCGGGCGCATCGGCGCGGCGCTATCCTGGCCGCCGCCATCGGGCAATCCAGCCTCGATGCAGCCTATCTGGCGTTCTATGGCGAGGGCGCGAGCCGGGTGCATCCGCTCACGGTGCCGCGGGTGATGCCGAACGCGCCGGCGTCGCATCTCTCGATGGAGTTTGGCTTGCGCGGGCCCTCCTACAGCGTCGCCTCCGCCTGCGCGTCGGCGAACCACGCGATCGGCCTGGCGGCGGACACGATCCGGGCTGGACGGGCCGAGGTGATGCTGACTGGGGGGGCAGACGCCTCCCTTGTCGTCGGCGTATTCAAGTGCTGGGAGGCCCTGCGTGTGTTGAGCGCCGATACGTGCCGTCCGTTTTCACGCGACCGCAGCGGGCTGGTGCTCGGCGAGGGCGCAGCGATCCTGGTGCTTGAGGATTGGGATCACGCCCGGCAGCGCGGTGCCTTGGTCCTCGCAGAACTCGCAGGCAGTGGAATGAGCGCCGACGGGCTCGATCTTACAGCGCCCGACGCCGACGGCGCGGCATATGCAATGCGGGCCGCGCTCGAGGATGCGGGGCTTGATGAGTCGGAGATTGGCTATGTCAACGCCCACGGCACCGGCACGCGGCTGAACGACCGTACCGAGAGCGCGGCGCTGCACCAAGTCTTCAGCCGCCCCCCGCCGGTATCGTCGAGCAAGAGCATGATCGGGCACTGCCTGTCCGCTGGCGGCGCGCTGGAGGCGGTTGCGACCATTATGGCGCTGCGCGATGGCGTGCTGCCGCCGACCGCCGGCTTTCGCGAGGCGGACCCGGAGTGCGACGTGGACTGCGTGCCGAACGTCGCCCGCGCGGCGCCGATCCAGGCGGCGCTGTCCAACTCCTTCGCATTCGGCGGGTTGAATGCCGTGCTCGCGTTCCGGCGCGCCACATGACGACGGCGCACATCAACCGGATCGGCACCGCCGTCCCGCCGCACGACGTCCACGAGGCGTTCGTCGTGTTCGCCCGCACCCTGCTGACGGACGAGCGCTCGCGCTCCGTGTTCGACCGCATGGCCGAGCGCGCCGGGATGGCGCACCGCTACTCCTTCCTCCGGCCCGGCGAGCCCGGTGCGGTTGAGGTCGACGCCGACGGCTTCTACCGCCGCGGCGCCTTTCCCAGCACGGGCGCGCGTATGGAGCGATACGCAACCGACGCCGTAACGCTAGCGCTGCAGGCCATTGCCCAATTGCGAGTCGAGGGCGAGGGCATCACCAACATCATCGTCGCGAGCTGCACTGGCTTCACGGCGCCGGGGCTGGACCAGTTGATCGCGGAACGGCTAGGCCTCGGCGGGTCGTTGGAGCGCACGCTGGTCGGCTTCATGGGCTGCTATGCCGCCGTGCCTGCGCTGCGCAACGCCTACCACATCGTCCGGTCCACTCCGGCGGCGCGGGTCCTGGTGGTCAACCTCGAGCTGTGCAGCCTGCACATGCAGGAGACGCCGGATCTAGAGCGTGTGCTGTCGTTCCTGCTGTTCGGCGACGGTGCCACGGCCGCGCTGGTGACGGCGGACGCGCAGGGGATCGCGCTGCACGACTTTCATGCGACCACGATCCCGGACACGCAGGATCTGATCACCTGGCGCATCGGCGACCAGGGCTTCGACATGCACCTGTCGGGCAAGGTGCCGGCCCGGATCGCGACGGCGCTGCGGCTGGAGGCCGACCGCAACGACACCGGCGGCATCCTGCGCGGCCAGGATCTGGCCGACGTCATGCACTGGGCGGTCCACGCGGGCGGCCGCACCGTGCTGGATGCCGTGGAGGTCGGGCTCCGGCTCCCGCCCGATGCATTGCGCCATTGCCGGGCCGTGCTGCACGACGTGGGCAACATCTCGTCGGCGACGCTGATGTTCGTGCTGGAACGCATCCTCGCGCAGGACATGGCCGGACCTGGCGTCGGCATGGCGTTCGGCCCCGGCCTATGCGCCGAAACATTCCGATTTAGCCGGCTGTGACCAGCCTCCGCAGCCGCAGCCCGCAGTTGGAGTGGATGGACACCGAGGCCATCAGCGCGGATGATTTCGCCGCGTGCTTGGCCGACCTTGCGGTGGTTAACAGCGTGACGCTGGCGCGGCCGCCCACGATCGCCTTCATGCGCCGGGTTTCGCGGGGCATGGCGGCGGGCTCACGGCTTTCGGTGCTCGACGTCGGTTTCGGCGAAGGTGACATGCTGCGCCGCATCCATCGCTGGGGTACGCGGCGCGGCCTGCGGATGGAGCTGTCGGGGGTCGACCTGAACCCATGGAGCACGGCCGCCGCCCAGGCTGCGACACCGCCAGCGATGGGCATCCACTACGCGACCGGGGACCTATTCGACCTGCCGCCGGGGGCTGCGGATGTCGTCGTTAGCTCGCTGTTCACCCATCATCTGACGGACACGCAGGTCGTGGACTTCCTGGTCTGGATGGAGGCGCGGGCGCGGCGGGGATGGTTCGTGAACGACCTGCACCGCCATCCCATGGCGTTCCACGGCTTTCGGCTGCTGAGCGCCGCGGCGGGTTGGCACCGGTTCGTGCAGCATGACGGTCCCATCAGCGTGGCGCGCAGTTTTCGCCGGCGCGACTGGGACGCGCTGCTGCGCCGGGCGGGATTGACGGGCAAGGCCGCCGTGCGCTGGCACTTGCCGTTCCGACTGTGCATCAGCCGCATCCGGTGAGGGCGGCATGATGCAGGCCCTGATCGCTGGCGGCGGGGTCGCCGGCGCCGCTGTCGCCTGCCTGCTCGGCCCGGAGGCGGTGCTGGTCGAGCGCGAGCGTGTGGCCCACGACAAGATCTGCGGCGAGTTCATCAGTCATGAAGCGCAGTCCTATTTGGCCCGGCTAGGGGTCGATCTGCTGGCACTTGGTGCCGTGGAGATCGACGCAGTCCGGTTGGTGCATGGCGGCCGGGTCGCACGGGCAGCGCTGCCGTTCCGCGGCCTGAGCCTGTCCCGCCGCGCACTGGACGCAGCGATGCTCGCGCGCGCCGAGACGGCGGGCGCCACGCTGCTGCGCGGCCATGCGGTGCGGAGTGTCTCGACGGAGGGTCTGGAGGTGGAGGGACATGGGCGCCTATCCGCCCCCGCCGTATTCCTCGCGACCGGCAAGCACGACCTGCGCGGCGCGCGGCGGCAGCCGGACCGGGCGCCGGAGGACCTCATCGGCCTCAAGATGTACTTCGCGCTGGACCCGGCGCAGCGGGCCGAACTGGCGGGCCATGTCGAGATCCTATTGTTCCGCGGCGGCTATGCCGGCCTGCAGTTGATCGAGGGCGGCGTCGCCAACCTATGCCTGCTGATCGGCCGCGCGCAGTTCAAGGCGGCGGGCGGCTCGTGGGCCGGCGTGCGCTATTCCCTGGAACAAGCGTGCCCTCATCTCGCCCGGCGGCTGGCGGGCGCGGCCGAGGCGCTGGACCGGCCGCTTTCGATCTTTCGCGTGCCCTACGGCTATGTGCACGCTCCTGGCCCAGCGGACTGGCCGGGCCTGTTCCGGCTCGGCGACCAGATGGGGGTCATCCCGTCTTTCTGCGGCGACGGCATTTCGATCGCGCTCCATAGCGCCTTCGCGGCGGTGGCGGCGCATCGGGAAGACGGTGCGGCATCGTATCACCGGCGCCTGCAGCGGGAGATCATGGGACAGATTGGCCGTGCCGAATGGCTGTATCGTGCCGGACGGGCGCAACCCGCATTCGCGGTCGCTGCCGCCTGCGCCTGGCCGGGCGCGCTGCGCTGGATCGCCCAGCTGACCCGCGTGCCGCCCTGGGCCTTGGCCGACGTGTGACGTGGGTCAGGCAGGGGCGTCGAAGGTCAGCCCATCGTAGAGCACGGCCAAGGGCAGCTCGACCCCGAGTTCAGGCATCGCGAGCACTGCGTCCGGGGCAGTGACCAGCGTGCCGATCCACTGATCGCCGGAGCGCTCGTAGACGTTCGCAGACACGCTTTCCTGGGACAGCATGACGTAGCGCTGGATTGAGGACGTGGCGCGATACTCGGCATTCTTGGTCGTTTGATCGGTAAGCGCCGTGCTTTTCGAGAGGACCTCGAACACGACGACGGGCTCCGTCAGCCACGTGGCATCGTTAACGATCGGCGAACAGGCCACGAAGGCATCAGGATATCGCACGCGGCCCGCGACGAGAATCTTCAGGCTTGGCCCGTAAACGCGGCACTGCTTGCCACGCAGGCGGGAGTTCATTTCAACAATGACGTTCATGCCAATGACAGTGTGCGCTACGGTGCCGTCGTCCATCGCGACCGGCTGGAGGCCGTCAAACTCATACCTCTCCGGCTGCTCGGCTTCCCAAATCAGGAAATCTTCCAGCGTCATGGTCCGGCGAAGGGCGACGTTCATCAGGCTTCTCCTTTCAGACCTTAAGCCATAAGCGCGCCGCCCTTCATATCATCAATTGGCAACGCGCAGCATGATCTTGCCGATATGCGCGCTGCTCTCCATCAGGCGGTGTGCGTCGGAGGCGCGGTCCAGCGGGAACACCTCGTGCACGAGCGGGCCGCAGCGGCCGGCGGCCAGGATGGGCCAGACCTTTTCGCGCAGGGCGTCGGCAATCGCGCCCTTCTGCGCGGCGGTGCGCGGCCGCATGGTGCTGCCTGTCACAGTAAGGCGCCGTATCATGATAGGCAAAAGGTCCATGTTCTCGACCTTCGGTCCGCCCAGGAAGGCGATCAGCACGAGCCGGCCGTCCATCGCGAGGCTGCGCAGGTTGCGGGCGATGTAGGGGCCGCCGACCATGTCGAGCACCACATCCACGCCGGAACCAGCGGTGAACTCCTTGATCGACACGGCGAAATCGGCCGCTTTGTAATTGATCGCGGCGTCCGCGCCCAACCGGACGCAGGCGTCGCACTTCTCGGCGCTGCCGGCCGTCGCATACACGCGGGCGCCGAACTCGTGCGCGAGCTGGATCGCCGTCACGCCGATGCCGCTGGTCCCGCCATGCACCAGCGCGCTCTCGCCGTGGGTCAGCCGGCCGTGGCCGAACAGGTTGGCCCAGACGGTGAAATAGTTCTCCGGCACGGCGCCGGCCCGGATCGCGTCATAGCCCTCCGGCCAGGGTAGGCACTGGGTGCTGGGGGCCGTGCAGTACTCGGCATAGCCGCCGCCGTTGGTCAGCGCGCAAACCTTGTCGCCCACTGCCCATCCGGCGTCTCCATTGACCGCCGCCACCTCGCCCGCGACCTCGAGTCCCAGCAGCGGACTGGCGCCTGGCGGCGGCGGATAGGCGCCCAGCCGCTGCTGCACATCCGGCCGGTTCACCCCGGCGGCCTCGACGCGGATGAGCACCTCGCCCGGCGCTGCGGCGGGCACGGGCCCGATCGCGATATGCATCGCCTCGGGCCCGCCGGACGTGTGGGCGATATGGCGCATCTCGGCAGGTATTGGCATGTCGAATATCCCTTGATCTCACCGAAGCGTCCGCGCCGGGACGAACGCTGTCAATGCGCTTGCGCCGTTGCGGGCGATCCTAGAAGTGGAAGGCCAAGGGCGCGAAGAACCCGATCGCCCCCATGCCGATGCCGCCAACCCCGAGCAAGATCGACAACAAGCCGAGCACCGGGACGCTGGTGACGATCGAGGCCGAGGCGATGACGATCGCAATCTCGAACAGCGCCGCCGAATACTCGTAGAAGTGGTACTTTGCCATCGAGAGGTCGCGATCCTCCTCCACATGCCGGGCTCGCGCGCTCAGCTCCTTGCGGCCCTCGCCGGTGTTCGGCTCGCTCTCCCATCGTGTGGCCGTGGCCAGCCACGCCTTCTGCTGCGCTTCGATTGCAGCCCGGACAGCGGGATCGGTCGTGGTCGCCTTTTGCACCTCGGCCTGCTCCGCTGCCGTCCGCACCGCCGTTTGGCGGATAGTGCGCGCCTGGAAGAATGCCCAGAGATTCGACGCCTCGACATTCCGAGTGATGACCTCGGTCTGCGAGCTTTTGGCACCGGTCCCGACCAAGGCCAGGAACAGCGCCAGGACGGCGATCAGCAGGGCGATGCGCTTGTCGCCTCCATGCTCTATGTGCCCGTGTTCGCTCATTATGATCCCGCCGCCAGTGAGCGCGGTTTTTTGCATAGATCGAGCCCGCGGCAAACTCGTGGCCTAGACCCGGTTCGACAGTGGACGCGCTGCCGTCCCCGGCTTAGCATTTCCAGCATGCCGATCGACGCCGAGGTCCTGCTCCACTACCCGATCTCCGACGTTCGCCAGCGCCTGACGGCGCAGGACGCCGTGCTGTATGCCCTCTCGATCGGGCTCGGGCAGGACCCGCTCGACACGCGGCAGCTTGACTTCGTCGACCATCACCGCGACTTGCGCGCCCTGCCCTTCATGGCCGTCGTGCTTGGCCACCCCGGCTTCTGGCTAGCTGACCCCCGCACCGGGGTGGACGCGGTGCGCCTGGTGCATGGCGAGCAGGGCATCGCCATGCACCGGCCGTTTCCGATCGGCGGCGAGGTTGTCGGCCGCACCCGGGTGACCGGGCTGGTGGACAAGGGCGCGGGCCGCGGCGCACTGCTCTATGTCGAGAAGCTCGTGCTTGACGCCGCCGACGAAACGCTGCTCGCCACCACCACGGCGACGGTGTTCCTGCGCGGCGATGGCGGCTTCGGCGGCGCGCCCGGACCCGTTCGCCCGCCGCAATCGATGCCGGGCACTGCCCCGGACCACGTCGTCGACCTGCCGACCCGGCCGGAGCAGGCGCTGCTCTACCGGCTGAACGGCGACGACAACCCGCTGCACGCGGACCCCGCCGTTGCCGCAGCGGCTGGCTTCCCGCGCCCAATCCTACATGGGCTCTGCACCCTGGGCGTCGTCGGCCACGCCTTGCTGCGCACGCTTGGCGGCTATGATCCGGTTCGGTTCCAAGCGCTCGACCTGCGCTTCTCGGCGCCCGTCTACCCCGGCGAGACCATCCGCACCGAAATCTGGAACGACGGCGCATTCCAGGCCCGCGTGATCGAGCGCGATGTCTTGGTGGTGAGCAACGGGCGCGCCATATTCAAGCGGTGAGTGGGAGAAGCCTGATGCTCGAGGGCAAGGTCGCGATCGTCACCGGGGCCGGCGGCGGCATTGGCCGGGAGATTGCGGTGGCGATGGCCTTGGCCGGCGCGTCGGTCGTGGTGAACGATATCGGCGCGTCGTTGGCCGGCGAGGGCCTGTCCGCCTCGCCCGCCGAGCAGACCCGGCAGATCATCGAACAGCGCGGCGGTCGCGCCGTCGTCAGCACCGACAGCGTGTCGACCTGGGCCTCGGCGCAGCGCATCGTGCAGGCGGCGATGGACGGGTTTGGCCGCGTCGACATCGTGGTGAACAACGCCGGCATCCTGCGCGACGTCATCTTCCACAAGATGGCGCCCGAGGACTGGCTGCAGGTTATCGACGTCCACCTGAACGGCAGCTTCTTCGTCAGCCGTGCTGCCGCCGAGCACTTCCGCGCCCAGGGCAGCGGCGCCTATGTGCACATGACCAGCACCTCCGGCCTCGTGGGCAACTTCGGCCAGGCCAACTACTCCGCTGCCAAGCTCGGCATCACTGCACTGTCGAAGTCCATCGCGCTCGACATGCAGCGCTTCGGGGTGCGCTCCAACTGCATCGCCCCGTTCGCCTGGAGCCGCATGACCAGCTCCATCCCGGCCGCTACGCCGGAGCAGCAGGCCCGCGTTGCCAAGCTGCAGCAGATGACGCCCGACAAGAACGCGCCGCTCGCGGTGTTCCTGGCGTCCGACGCAGCCAGCGCCTTCACCGGCCAGATTTTTGCAAGCCGCTAGTGCGTCGGGAGACCGGCAAGGAGTAGATGGTGCAAGTCCATTACGGTGAAGGAGTAGCGATCCACACTGGCCCCGAGCCGTGCGTTGTCGCCCGCGAGGACGGCAGCGAAGCGTCGGCA
>JAABVA010005113.1_pt1 | contig 11983 bp, 10 predicted proteins | sample 5560331 | NCBI WGS metagenome assembly JAABVA01 (sample SAMN12812661, study PRJNA571458) | rock metagenome | isolation source: Antarctica rocks | place: Antarctica: Victoria Land, Mt New Zealand sud | collected 2016-01-07
GTGCCGCGCCCGTCCCACGCGGCGCAGACGCGGCCCGTGATAGGGTGTCCCGCCGCGTAAGAGACGCTGCGCGTACCGGCGGTCATACCCCGTCACCGCCACGGCCTCATCGATCAAACGTGCTTTCTCCATCCGTCCCGCCCCATGGTAGCCGCGCCGCAGCACCTCGATGACCTCATGCTTGCTCCCTCGCCTCACACCCATGTCCTCCTCCTTCTCAGAAAAGCACTTTTTGCTGTGAGGCAACGACTTTCGTTCGCGTACTTTATTTGTGAGGCAATGCGTACTCTTGCCATCCGCCTCTAAAGGATGGTATAATTATAGCGTTGAAGGTCGCAGCGAAGGAAGGTCGCGCGGCCCTTTTTTATGGGCAAATGAGTGCAAGATAAATAAGCTTACTTTGCAGTGTCGCTAAACAACCGACCGCAGTTGGCCGTGGTTTACCATGCGACCGCAGTCGCAGGTTTCGTCGCTGCAAACAAACTCCTTTAAGACGACACTAGCGCTGCTGACTGGCTGCGCGGCGTCAGGTCGATGACGACTTGCTTCTCAATGCACCGTTCAGCGACACGACACCGCCCGCGACACGTAGAGGCCAGAGCCATCCCGCGCGCTGGAGCGATGGATCGACGGTAGCCTTGGGGGGAAGCGCCGCCCCGCCTTAGTGGTCCGTTTCACAATCTCTTGTAGGGATGCCAGTCGCATCCGCTCGGTCAGATTGGGGCTAACGGCTGGCGCCTAACCCTACGACTAATAGTGAAATGGACCACTTAGACTCTTTGGTAGGTCGTCCCCCTGTCCGGCTCTGGCCGCCGTGCCATCATCACAGAAGGATACGCCATGTCCCATGTTCTTGTCACCGGCGGCGACGCCTCGCTCTACCGCGTCATCTGCGCCGCGTTGGCGGATCGCAAGTGGACCATTGCCCCCGCCCCCTGCGGACCCAACGCGCGCGGCCAGTGGCCCGGCCCGGCCGCACACCTGCTGCTCATTGTCTGTCGCGGGGAGCGGGAGGACGTGCAAGGATGGATCGCTGCTGCGCACAGACAGAGCCCGGCTCTTCCGGTGGTCGTGCTCATCGACGGTCGGGGGGACGACACCATTCCGCTGCGTCGCCACGCCTTCGCACTCGGCGCGGCCGACGTGATCGGCTGGCCAGCCGATCTGCGCGCCCTACACGCCCGCCTCGCCGCCGTGTGCCTGCTTGCCGACCACGGCATGTGCGCCGAGGGCGCGGCCCCTGGCGTGGCTCCCGCCGCCATCCGCGTTTCCGCTCTATGACTTTGGCAAGTCTGGAGATGGAGAAGGTGATCGAGCAAGGCGCCGCGCCCCATTGAGCCGGGCTTGAGGTGGTGGGAGGGTATGGCGTGATGATCACAATCCTTGTCTGGCGTGTTACGACCCCAGTCAAGTTAACGGATTTGTAGTGTCGAATTACCCGTTCGGGCCATGGTGGGGTCCGCGGGAGTGATTATAGCCTGGGCCTGTTCGAGGTAGAGCGACAGCGTCGGCGTGCAAGTAGCACGGACAGTTGTCGCAGAACTCTGGAGAGGTTTGGGCATGGAGAAACGAAGGTCCGTCACGGCGATGCGACGCACGCTCATTGCCGCGATCGTGGTGGGAGGGGCGCTCGGCGCCTCGGCAGTCCGCTCGTCGGGGACACACAACGCCGCTGACGCGGCGGCACGCCCCATCACGCACGGCATGGCGCGTATGGGGACCCAGCTTGTCCCGGCTTGGTTTGCGGCCAACGGGGCGCGGCCCGATGGAGGCCTATTGCGGTCGTCCGGACGGGGGGGCTCGGCGCCATTCTTCCGACGACAGCGTCACCTTGTCCCCGCCGGCAGCCCGCGGCGCGGCGCGGCGGTTACGCGCCGTGCGATCACGGTCGACGGGGAGGCGCGCACTTTTCGGACTAGGCCTGTCGACGCCTGCGCGCCGGGACTAATCGCGCGTCGTCACCCCGCGCGGCGTACACCGTGGCTGGCGCGACGGCTGTGCCCTCCAGCGTCGACCTGTCGAGCTACGATCCGCCGGTCGGCAATCAGGGCCGCGTCAACGCGTGCGCCTCGTGGGCCACGGGGTACACCTTGCTAGGGTAGTACTCCAATCACGACGGCTTAACGGCGGAACGGGCTGGGGTCTCGGCGAGCCGTCATCTAAGGAGAGATAGATGAGCTTTGCGTTTCATGTGCCGGACAACACATATCGTGCTTTACGTCTTGTCGCTGAACGGCGGGGCCGCACGCCCGAGGAGATCTTCGCGGAATGAGTACGCGCCCAAAGCGAGAGGGTGGATACAACGTCCCCTCCCCGTCCCGCCGCAGGGACAGCGCGCCTCGCGCGCTTCATCGGCGCCTTCGAGGCCGATGAGCCCGATCTCACGCGACGCCACGATCACTATCTGGCCGAGGCGGCAGCCGACGCCCATGACGCCGGGAGCTAATCTCTTCGTCGACACGTCGGGCTGGGCAGACCCTATCCTCCGGAACACGCCCGATTATCAGCGCATGGCCGCGCTCTACCGAAACGTGCTCGCCAGCGGACGCCCGCTCATGACGACGAATTACGTGCTGTCGGAACTGGCCGCGTTGTTAACGACGCGGGCGCGCGCCCCGCGCGCCGATATCCTCGCCTACCTACGAGACATCCGCACCGATCCGCACATGCATGACATGCATGTCGTGCACATGGACCCCAGGCTCGACGAGGAGGCCTGGGACCTCCTCGACCGGATGCTCGACAAAGAGTGGTCGCTCGTCGACGCGGCCAGCTTGGTTGTGATGCGTCGCTTGGGGATCACGGAGGCGCTCACGACGGATCGGCACTTCTCCCAGGCTGGGTTCGTGCGCCTCCCCAGCGAGTGAGGGGCAACATTCCTGCGCACGGACGCGTTCCTCAAAACGCCGCGCACGCACGACGGCGCGACGATCCTCACCTGTTATGGCTACTTCACCTATCCGCATGACATACGTGAACCCATCGTGTGGGTGGACAACATAGCGGGAGACGCGGCTCCCGCATGCCCGATCGTTATCGGGTTGGGCGCAACACGTCGTTCTCCGTCTGCGCTCGGAGGGCGCGCTCGAAGAGGGCATTCAACTCCTCGTCCGTCTCGGTCTCGCCGATGACCGCGTTCACCTCAGGGGACACGCGGCCGAACCGCACCTCCACCACTTTACCTAATGTCTTCGCGCCGCGTGCGCACCGTCATGTCCAGGTCGACGCGACTCCTCCAGGTCAACTCAGTGGCTTCCAAGGCCATGATGTCCCTTCCTTCTGCCTCCTGTCCTGGCTACTTATAGTATCCGTGTGACGGATGCAGTAATTCGTCACACGGATACCAATAAGTAGCCAGGACATCCCTCCATAGCCACGCACTCGCCGTAACCGACGAGGCCCGCGCCGCGGACGGCGACGATGATGCAGGCGCGCTCGCTCTGCGAGCCGAAGCTGGTGGCGAAGGGACTGACCAGCGGCAGCGTGATCTCCCGCAGCTCGATAGACTCGATCTTCATGTGCACCTCATCCTAGCTATCAGCCATCAGCTATCAGCCGATGGCTGATAGCTGATGGCTGACTCCTACAAAAACAACTGGCGCCAGGCCGCCCACCAATCGTCCGCGCGCGACGCCAGGCGCCGGTCGCCGACCACCTCCAGGCCGGGGCGACGGCGATAGTCATCAAACGCGTCCGTGCGCGTGAACTCGACTACGATCTCGCAGGGCCGGCCGGGCTCGTAGGGCGCGACGGCGTCGAGGTCGCCTAGGGCCGCGCAAGCGCCGTCTTCGATCAGCTGGCGGGCGCGTAGCGGCGCGATCTGGCGGGCGCTCTGCCGACCGAGACCCCGCTTGACGGCCACCGTGGTCAGCCCCGCGCCCAGCAACGCGCGCCCCTCGTCGCAGACAGCTTGATCACCGGTCACGAGCAGGACGGGGCAGCCCCACGTGCCACACAGCGCCGCGTTGATGCCCGTCTCGCCGACCAGCGTCCCGTTGAACCACAGGTTCTGCCAACTCTGCCCCGAAACGGTGTGGTTGAGCAACCCGTCGGGTATGCCGGCGCGGGCGTGCATGCCGACGAAGAGCGCGGCGTCGCAGCCCTCCTCGAGGAAGCCGGTGTACTCGGTCCAGTGTCCCTGCACCACGTACTCGCAGCCGCCGTCGAGCAGGTCGGGGATCAGCGAGTTGAAGCTCCACGGGCCGCCCGCGCCGTGGCAATCCATGACCACCATCTCGGTGGCGCCAGCCGCGCGAGCGCCGCGCACAGCGGCGTTGATCTCCTCGGTGTAGAGCCGGCGCCCTTCCTCGTACATTTGGTGACCACCGGTCGTCTGCTCCCACTTGACGATCCCGCCGACCCCCTCCATGTCGCTGATGATGTGGACTCGCATCGCCCCTCCCACTATGCCCTGTCAGTTGTTGCGCATCGCTGTGACCTACGACTGCCGTCGCATAGCAGTGTGCCGGGTACTGCGGCGCCGAAACGTTAGCGTGTTCGTAGGGGTATACGCCCGCGCCTTGACGCCTCGGGCGTATGCCACACGCCCCTACAAATACCCGACCGCAGTCGGCGTATGCTACCATGCGACGGCAGTCGCAGGCTTTGCACCCGCGGTGCTCCCGATGGGTTACGGCGCCGCATCCCCCGCGCGCTGGGCGTCGGACATGAGCAGATACGCGTCGTCCGCGAAGTCGCGCGCCACGTACCCGTGCGCTGGGCCAGCTTGAGGGCCGCGCCCACGCCGCGCCCCTGATAGCCCGGGTCGGTGGCGAGCATGTGCGAGGCATGGTATAGGCGGCCGTCGCGACGCGCCAGCAGGCCGAACACGAAGCCGACCACCCAACCGCCGCCCCGGCCAGCGCGGTCATAGGCGGCGAGCAGGATGCCGCCGCCCGTCGTGGCGATCTGCAAGAGCGCGGCCCGGACGATGCCGCGCTCTTCCATGCCCCACGCGAGCACCTGCACCTCCTCGATCTCCCTGAGGCGGGCAAGCTCGGCCACGTCCTCGATCACGGCGCCCGGGCTCACCCCTCCCACGACGCCCACGCCGTCCGGGCCAGCGGCCCTCGTAGCCCTGTCGCCATAGATCGCCGCCCGGCTCGTATCGGTCGACGATGACATGCTCTCCCCGTTCCCACATTCCGGGCGGCGCGGGCTGACCCCACCCAATCCGGCCCTCGTATCCTCTCCACACATAGTAGCGCGGGCCGCACCGCGGCACTTCGGATAGGATACCGAAAAGCCGCGCGCGGGGTTGTGCACCGCGCCATGACGTTGCCGCGGGGGTGCGCCTTGGGCAAAAAGGCGCACGCACACCTTTTTTCCGTGAGAGTTGCCGAAGCCTCGCCCCCGCGCGCGACGGTATAGTGGTAGCATACCCGGCGTACCGCCCGACCGGCGATGAGAGGAGATAGGAACATGGCTTCCGAGCGGCGTCCGCTGGCCCTGGAGGATTTCTGGTCGCTCAAGACGGTGGGCGACGCGCAGCTCTCGCCCGACGGCGCGACCGTCGCCTACGTGGTGGGGACCTACGACGAGGCGCGCGACGAGGCGTGCTCGGCGATCTGGCTGGCCGACGTGGCGAGCGGTGAGGCCCGTCAATTCACGGGCGGCGAGGCCGCCGACATGCAACCGCGCTGGTCGCCCGACGGCGCGCGCCTGGCCTTCGTGTCCACGCGCCACGAGGGCAAGCCGCAGGTCTTCGTCATCCCCGTCGCGGGCGGCGAACCGCGCCGGCTCACGTCGCACGAAGACGGCGCGACCTCGCCCGTGTGGTCGCCCGACGGCGCGCGGCTGTGCTACTCCGTGGCGATCGAGACCGACCGCCAGAAGGTGACGCAGGAGACCGCCTGGGTCGAGGCGCATGAGAAGGTCGACAAGAAAAGCCCCCGCCTGCGCCGCCAGGCCAGCCTGATGTCGCGCTTCGACGGCCGCGGCTACGTCGATCGCCGCGTCCACCTGTTCGTCGTCGCCGTCGACGAGCCCTCCGGCGGGCCGGCCGAGCCGCGCCCGCTCACCGACGGCGACTGGGACGACCTCGACGCCGCCTGGTCCCCCAACGGCGCGTCCATTGCGTTCGTGTCCAACCGCGGCGAGCACACCGAGTACAACCTCGCCGCCGATCTCTGGACGGTCTCGCCCGAGGGCGGCGAGCCCACCAGGCTGACCGACGGCAGCCTCACCGCCCTCGGCTCGAACTGCGCGTGGTCGCCCGACGGCGAGACAATCGCCTTCTATGCGCAGCCCGAGTGGGTCGCCAACGGCCTGCTCAACACGCACGTCTGGACGGTGTCGCGCCGCGGCGGCGACCCGCGCGACTTCTCCGCCATGCTCGACCAGTCGTGCGGCGGCGGCGCGCAGCCCGACTACATGTCGCCCGTGTCGTCCGCCCTGGCCTGGGCGCCCGACGGCAAGACGATCTACGCGCTGGCCATGGACGACGGCGACGCCGCCGTGTATGCCTTCGACGCGGGGACGGGCGCGCCGCGCCGCCTCTCGTCGCCCGGCGCCACGGTCGCGGGCGTCCAGCCCACGCCCGACGGCCGCGCCCTCGTCGTGCTCGCCTCCACCCCGACGCGGCCCTACGACCTGTTCACCCTCCCCGCCGAGGGCGGCGAGCTCGCGCCCCTCACGGACACCAACGGGGACCTGCTCGCGCGGCTCGCCCTCGTCGCGCCCGAGCACATGCGGTTCGACGCGCCCGACGGCACGTCGATCGAGGGCTGGCTGTATCGGCCACACGACGCCGATACCGAGGGCGCGCGGCCATATCCGCTGATCCTGAACGTGCACGGCGGCCCGTTCGGCGCGTGGGGCTCCTGCTTCTACATGCAGGCGCAGGCCCTCGCCGGGGCCGGCTACGCCTCGCTCTACGTCAACCCGCGCGGCAGCTTCGGCCACGGCTACGCCTTCACCCGCGCGGCCGACTGGGGCGTCAAAGACTTCGAGGACCTGATGGCCGGCGTCGACGTCGTGCTGGCGCGCGGCGAGGCCGACCCCGACCGGCTGGGCGTCACCGGCATCTCCTACGGCGGCTTCATGACCAACTGGGCCGTCGGGCACACCGATCGCTTCGCCGCGGGCGTGGCGGTCAACGGGGTCTCCAACTTCTTTAGCATGTACGGCGTGAGCGACATCACGCCGCTGTGGTTCGAGACCGAGTTCGGGGGGCCGTACTGGACGAGCGACACGCAGTGGGAACTCTATCGCCACCACTCACCCATCACCTACGTCGAGCACATCGACACGCCGCTGCTGCTCCTGCAGTCCGAGAACGACTACCGCTGTCCCATCGACCAGGGCGAACAGATGCTGACGGCGCTGCGCATGCGGCGCCGCGTCGTGGAGCTGATCCGCTTCCCCGGTGCGAGCCACGTCATCGCCACGACCGCCCTGCCGCGCCACCGCCAGCTGCAGTGGAAGCTCATCCTCGACTGGTTCGACACACATGTGAAAGCGACGGGGCAAGCCTCCGCCGTGGAGGAAGAATCGGAGGAAGGGGGCGTCACGGCCGCGGCGGCGCTCGCGCCGTAATCCAGCGGAGAACCTGGCCCTAAAGGACCATGGCAGGGACCGGACCCTAAAACGCTTGGTGTGAGTTACTGAAGGCCAGTCGATCAAGTCGGCGACGGCCAGCGGGGGTGTCCTGGCTACTTATGATATCCATGCGAAAAAGGACAGTATTCGTCGCACAGATACCGTAAGTAGATCCGGTATTGGTACCACTCTAAAAACACGGGGGCAGGTATACTGGGGCCAATGAGTAGGGGTGCGGTGGAGTAGAAAACAAGGATGTTGGACGACCTGGACTTAAGTGGGATCACAGACCCCGAGGCGCGCCGCATTCTGGGTGTATTGCTCAACGTGATCGAAACGCAGGCGGCCGAGATCGCGACGCTGCGGGCGGAGAACCAGCGCCTGCGCGACGAGAACAACCGCCTCACAGGGGAGCAGGGCGCGCCGACGATCTTGCCCTCGAAACGGGCGGCGGCGGATCATGCCAGCGAGCGCGAACGCCGTGCGGAGCGGCCGGCACGTCCACGCCTGGACAAGCGATCCCTGATGCGCATCGATCGGATCGAGGAGCGAGAGGTGGACCCGGGGCTGCTGCCACCCGACGCGGAGCGCAAAGGGTATGCGGAGTTCGTGGTGCAGGACGTGGCGTTGCGCACGGACACGGTGCTCTTTCGCTGCGCGCGCTGATACGCGCCAAGCACGGGGCGGGGCTATCAGGCACCGCTGCCCGCCGGCTATCACGATCAGGGGCACGACGGGCCGAGGCTCAAAGCCCTGGCGCTCCACCTCTATTATCAGGGGCAGATGAGCGAGCCGAAGATCCTGGAGATACGATGAGCGAGCCGAAGATCCTGGAGATACGACGCAGCGCTGGCATCGTCATCTCGGCGGCCCACCTGTCCACCCTGCTGAGCGAGCAGCCGGTCTGCGCGGCCGAGTATAAGGAAGTCGCGCGGGCGGGGTTGGCCAGCAGCCCAGCCCAGCACCTGGACGAGACGAGCACGCGGGTGGATGGGGTGGAGGAGCAGTGCCACATCCTATGCGGCCCCCTTTACACCCTCTATCGCACCACGCCGCGCAAGGATCGGCAGGCTGTGCTCGATGTGTTGCGGCTGGGCGCCCCGCGTGTCTACCAGTTGAACCGCTATGCCTGGGCCTTCCTGGCGGAGCATGGGCTGCCCGCCGCTATCGTGATCGCGCTGCGGCAACTGCCGCAGGGTGTGAACGTCGACGCGGACACCGTCGAGGCACTCCTGGACGCGCACATCCCCCGGCTCGGTCCGCAACAGCGACAGCAGATCCTCGACGCGGCGGCGATCGGGGCGTACCGGGTCCAACAGGACGTGCCCGTGCTGGAAATCCTGGTCTGCGACGACGCGCCGCACTTCAAGGGGGTCACGGCGGAGCTGGCGCTGTGCTGGGTCCACGCGGGACGGCACTTCAAGAAGCTGAACCCGCTCTTCGCGCACCATCGCGTTCTGGTGGAGGCGTTCCTAGCCGACTTCTGGGCCTACTATCACGAGTTGCAGGCGTACCGCACGGCGCCCACGCCGGCCGAGCGGGCGCGCCTGGACGCGGCCTTCGACACGCTCTTCGCGCGCCGGACGGGCTATTGGCACCTCGACGAGCGCATCGCTAAGACCGCCACCAAGAAAGATGCGTTGCTGTGCGTGCTGGAGCATCCTGACGTCCCCCTGCACAATAACCCGGCCGAGTTGGGTGCCCGCCACCGCGTGCGCAAGCGCGATGTCAGCTTCGGCCCGCGCAGCCGCGCGGGCATCGCGGCGTGGGACATCTTCGGCACGATCACGCAGACGGCGGCCAAACTTGGCGTCAACGTCGCCCACTATCTGCATGACCGCCTCTCCGGCACCTACCAGATGCCCTCCCTGGCTGCCCTCATCACACAACGGGTGGCCGAAGCCCACTTTAACTCCGCGGCTGCCCTCGCCGCCTAGTCCCCGACTTTTCAGCAAGATACCGGTATTGCTTGTCGAGGGGCAAAATTCAAGTGGGCACTAGCTGCGGTCGGGCGTAGCCCGACCACGGGGAAGCCTCCCCTTGCACCCCTGTTGCGGACGGCGGCGACCACGGGCAGGCACCTATGACGGGCTCTTAGCTTAAGCCAGCGCATCGCCTGCCCGTGGTCGTCCTCGCCGCTCTGAACAAAGGGCGCGCAGGGCGGAGGGTAGGCGGCCTCCTGACGCGGCTGTGCATAGAGTGGGTCAAACGCCCGGCCTGTCTGGACGACCGCCCAGGCCAGATGCAGCAACGTGCGTGTGGCCGCACAGCGCGCCACCGTCGTGGGCTTCCCCGCGGCGCGGAGGCGCTTGTCGAACGCTGTGATCGGCGGATTGTAGCGTGTCGCGCTCACCGTCGCCCTGGACAACGCGGTGCGCCGCCGTTTGTGGCCGCCGGGCCCGCTGGCCCCGCGCCCGCGGGTCCCGGACTCCGTGGGCACAGGCGCCCAGCCGGCGTACGCGGTCACGGCCTCGGGCGTCGCGCCACTCGTGAGAGTGAGCGGCGTGCCGCGCAGCCAGGCGGCGGTCAGCAGTCCGACGCCCGCGCTGCGTAGCACCAACGCGGCGTTCGCCGCCCCCCGGCATCGTGTGGTAGAACCTGAGTGATCTCCCGCTCGCTGGCGGCGCTGTGCGCGTCGCACGGGGCGCTCAGCTCCTCCAGGCGCGCACGGACAGCGGGGATGCCGACGGGCGCGTGCTCCAGGGCATGCTGGTGGGTGCGCCCCTGCGGGCGCACCCCGCTGCGCGTGTCGCGCGGGGCCACGCGGTGCTGCAGCGCGGTGTAGAGCGCCGGCGGCGGCGTCCAGAGCGCGGAGTGCCGTGGTGCCGCCACGCGGGCGAGCGGTCGCGCATCAAGCGCGTCGGTCTGCGCCCGCTGGAGCACGGCCGTGGCACAGTGCGGGGCCTGGTCCGGGGTGAGCACGGCCACGGCGACGCCGGCGTGCGCCAGCGTGGTCGCCCGGGAGATCCCGTAAGACCCGGTCGCCTCCATGACGACCAGGATGGTGGCGGCCGCGTGCTCCCCGGCGCGGAGGCGCGCGTGCAGCACGGCGACCCCCTGCGGCGTCTGGTCCACGGTGACCGGGCGACACGGCGTCGCTCCCGGGACCAGCCACACCGTCGTGCCTGTCTGGGCGGCGCTGTCGACTCCGCCGAAGAGGCGATAGCGCGGGGGCGACGGGGTGCTCGCAGGCCTCGCGTCCTCCTCTATAAAGGGCTGACACGGACGCGTGGCGCTTCCGGGCGGCGATCGTCTGTGCGTGTCAGGCGTGGTCAGCGCCCCCTCATCCGGTCCAGACGCGGCACCGGCCCTCCGACGGTGGGGAACAATCTCCTGCGGGCGCTCGTCGCCGCAGCCAGGACAACGTTCTCACCCCCGTCGTGGAACCGACCATCCCCACTATACAAGCCAGGACAGGCGTAGGCGAGAGCAGGCAGGGGCCACCGCAGGCTGACGCGTGCCACAGCTCTAGTGTGTTCCGAGTCCTGACGCATCCCTCAAACGCGTCCATCATGCCAAGCGCCCCTCCCTCACCCGGTCCTTCGCCGACGCCGTCGCCCTTATTTGAAGGGTATTGCTTTTAGCAGTCTAGACCGGGGGGTGTTCGTTTGTCTCTGGTGGCCATTGCTGCGCGCGGTGCAGGATACGTATCACGCCAATCGAATCCGTCTCCTCGCGCACCTCATAGACAATACGGTAGCCGTACCGTGGCGTGATGTGCTCGCGCGTGTGGGGGTAGTGTCCCGGCTTCCCGAGCAGGGGGAATCGCCCGAGGCCGCGCAGCGACCGGATCAGCAACGCGACGATGCGGTCGGCCGTACGTTCCGACCGCTCGTCATAGTACGCGTAGATGCCGTCGATATCGCGCTGCACGGTGGCAGAGATCTCGACGTTCACACGCTCACGGCACCCTCGCCCTCGTCGCCCTCGGTGGAAAGGTCGAAGTCGGCCGGGAGCATGCCACGCCTCATCAGACTCGCCACGACATCTTCCAGCGACGCGTTGCGGCCGACCCGCAGGTCGGCAATTCCCTCTTCGATGAGGGCGATTTCGCGGATCTGGCGCTCGCCTTCAACCCGCAGCGCCTCGCTCATGAGGTCGTTGCGCGTCCGCCCCGTCGCGCGCGCGATCGTCTCATACATGTCCCGCACATCCTCGCCCATGCGTATGCTCGTGTTTACCGCCCGCGTCCCGGTCACTACTCCCCGCCCTCCCTCCACGACGTACCATGTATTGTGGTATCAGCATACCGCACGGGAGGAGTACAGGTCAAGACGATCATCATGGATGGGCAGGGCTCGTAAAGGTTCCGTTAGGTGTGCTGGCTGTTTATTTCATCTGTGCAACAATGCAGTATCCATTGTTGCACAGATGAAATAAACAGCCAGCACAGGTGGTGGGGGAGCAGGAGCAGGTTCTGGAGGCATCAGCTCAGGGGTAGGAT